>Ga0247734_1000099_pt1 | contig 78772 bp, 89 predicted proteins | sample UWRJL103311B2_FD_180933 | JGI IMG/M metagenome (GOLD analysis project Ga0247734, IMG submission 180933) | Plant litter microbial communities from Arlington Agricultural Research Station in Wisconsin, United States - UWRJ-L103-311B-2 | ecosystem: Environmental > Terrestrial > Plant litter >... | reverse complement strand
CAGTGCCACAGACCGTGCGACGATAGCCAACATGGCGCCGGAGTACGGGGCAACTTGTGCGTACTTCCCGGTCGATGAGCGCACACTAGAATATTACCGGGAAACTGGGCGCGATGAGCGTCAAGTTGCGTTGATCGAACAGTACCATCGGGTACAGGGCCTGTTCGGACTGATCGAGCCCGGTAGCGTGGATTACTCGCAAGTCGTGACTCTCGACTTGAGTGCAGTGTCCCCTGGCATGAGTGGACCTAAGCGCCCGCAGGATCATCAAACCTTAGGTGAGGTTGCAACAAACTTTGAAGCCTTGCTGCTTCAGGAGGCTGCCCAAGGGGGCTATGGCGAACACGCTAAGCAACTGCACCGCCGTATTGCGCTGAGCGGGGCCCCCCTCGAAGGCGATATCGGTCATGGTGACGTGCTGCTTGCAGCCATCACATCCTGCACCAACACCTCCAATCCCGCGTTGCTGATTGCCGCAGGCCTGCTCGCTCGCAATGCGCTGACCCGAGGCTTGCGCGTTCAACCTTGGGTTAAGACTTTATTTACCCCAGGCTCGCGCGCGGCTGAGGGTTACTTGGCCCGAGCCGGACTGCTGGAGCCCCTGGCGAATCTGGGGTTCAACATCAGCGCCTACGGTTGCGGGGCATGTGTGGGCAACATTGGCGGTTTGGAGCCAGTGATCGAAGAAGTCGTGGTCCATGAAGCGCTGGTGTGCGGTGCGGTGCTGTCCGGGAACCGCAATTTCGAGGCGCGTATTCACCCGGCTATTCGCGCTAACTACCTGGCCAGCCCGCCTCTGGTGGTCGCCTATGCCCTAACAGGCACATTATTGCGCGATCTCACCCGAGAGCCGCTGGGGCACGACCACTTGGGCAATCCAGTACTGCTTTCCGAGTTGTGGCCGCAGGAGGCCGAGGTTCAAGCGTTGCTTCCCCATGCCGCATCGCCCCAAGCGTTTCGAGCGTTGTACAGCGACATCTATACGGGCACCCCGCAATGGGAGGCGATTCCTACGGTCACGGGGCCCGTCTATGACTGGCCACCATCGAGCTATATCAGTCAGCCACCGTTTCTGCATCGCCCTGCGGGCACCGCGGGTCTGCTGAAGGGCGCTCGTTCACTATTGCTGCTCGGTGATTCGGTAACCACCGATCACATCAGCCCGGCAGGAAGAATCGAGCCCGATTCGACTGCTGCACGGTGGTTAACCGAGCACGGGGTGAAAAATGCCGAACTCAATGTGTATGGCGCGAGAAGGGGCCATAGCGAAGTGATGGTGCGTGGCACCTTTGCCAACATTCGTTTGCGCAATCGAATGTTGCCAGCGCTTGCAGATGGCGGAGTGGATGAGGGGCCTTTCACGCTGCATCAACCTGGCGGCCAGAGAATGGGCCTGTTTGACGCGGCCACCCGTTACCAGCGTGAGCAGGTGCCGATGCTCGTGATCGCTGGTGAGCAGTACGGGACTGGGTCAAGCCGAGACTGGGCCGCCAAGGGTACCTGCCTACTGGGGGTGCGCGCTGTGATTGCAGCCAGCTACGAACGCATCCACCGCAGCAACCTGCTCGGGATGGGGGTTCTACCACTTCAATTCATCACCCCTGACAACATCGAATCGATCGGACTGGATGGCAGTGAGTGTTTTGATCTGCTGGCAGGCGGTGAATCCATCAGTGTGGGTCAGCGGATGACCCTGCGCATCCAGCGAGCCGATGGCCGCGAACAGCAGATCCAGGTATTGGCGCGTCTCGACACCCCGGCCGAAGCTGCTTATTTCAAGGCTGGCGGCGTTCTTCCCTATGTATTGAATCAATTACTAGGCACCCAGGAACAAGGAGCAAGCACTTCATGAAAGGCATGGTCATTGAAAGTTACGGCGGACCTGAAGTGGTGCAGCTACGTACCGACCTACCCATGCCCACCGCTGGCCAGGGTCAAGTCGTGGTCAAGGTCGCTTGTGCCGGTATTAACTTTATGGATGTACATACTCGGCAGGGCAAATACGCAACCTCTAGCACTTACCCAGTACGTTTGCCGACCGCTCTGGGCATGGAAGGTGCCGGCACAGTGGTCGAGGTAGGCAAAGATGTGCGGCACTTGGTGCCGGGTGACCGTGTAGCGTGGTGTATCGCTTGGGGTAGCTACGCCGATTACGCTTGTGTACCCGCCCAGCGCGTTGCCCGCATCCCCGACGCGATTCCCTTCGATCTGGCAGCCGCTGCGATGTTCCAGGGGGCTACTGCGCATTACTTGGTCGAAGACATCGCTCACCTGCAAGCGGGTAGTACCTGCTTGGTGCATGCCGCAGCTGGCAGCATTGGTCAACTGTTGGTCCAAATGGCCCGGCGCCGTGGTGCCGAGGTGTTTGCGACTGCCAGCAGCGCAGAAAAGTGCGCGATTGCTCAGTCTAGAGGCGCGCATCACGTGATGCGGTACGAGAATGGTGGATTCGCCGATCGAGTACGCGAGGCAACCGCCGGTTGCGGTGTGGATGTGGTGTTCGACTCCGTAGGCAAGAGCACTTTGCGTGACAGCTTCCGGGCCTGTCGTACGCGTGGCTTGGTGGTCAACTACGGCAACGTGTCCGGCTCTGTCACGGATCTAGATCCCATCGAGCTTGGGGAAAGTGGCTCGCTGTTTTTGACCCGGCCTCGGCTGGCCGACCACATGGGCGATGCCGCGACCGTACAGCGCCGCGCCGATGCGGTATTCGAGGCCATTCTGGAGGGGTCACTAAGCATCGAAATCGAAGGCCGCTATCAGCTCGAAGATGTGCTTGGCATCCATGCCCGGATCGAGGCGCGCGAGCAGATCGGTAAATCCGTGGTGCTGCTGGAATAACAGCAGCATTACCAGCGGTTTTCTTCACGACAACAATAATTTCAGTGAGGTGCGTATGACTGGCTCCAAAGGCAGGGCAGTATTCAGAGTTGTCAGCGGCAATTTCCTCGAAATGTTCGATTTTATCGTCTACGGCTTCTATGCCTCGGCGATTGCCAAGACGTTTTTTCCAGCCAGCAGCACCTTTGCATCGTTGATGCTGGCTTTTGCCACCTTCGGCGCGGGATTTCTCATGCGCCCGCTGGGTGCCATCGTGCTGGGAGCCTACGTGGACAGGCACGGCCGCAAACAGGGACTGATCGTGACCCTGGGTTTGATGGCAGTCGGCACCATATTGATTGCTTGCATGCCTGGCTACGAGCAGATTGGCTTGGCAGCGCCGTTGTTGGTACTGGCAGGTCGGCTGCTGCAGGGTTTCTCCGCAGGTGTGGAACTGGGAGGTGTGTCGGTGTATCTGGCGGAAATCGCCACGCCAGGCAAAAAGGGCTTCTTCGTCAGTTGGCAATCGGCCAGCCAACAGATTGCCGTGGTGGTAGCAGGCGTACTGGGGTTGTTGCTCACCCTCAATCTTACCCCCGAGCAAATGACCTCCTGGGGGTGGCGTGTCCCTTTCCTGTTTGGTTGCTTGATCGTACCGGCAATCTTCGTCATCCGGCGTGGTTTGCAAGAAACACCGGAGTTCGCTACCCGGCATCACCGGCCGACGTTGTCTGAGGTATTGTCGTCGATGTTGCATAACTGGCGGCTAGTAGTTGCCGGGGCGGCGATGGTAGTGATGACGACGGTGTCGTTCTACCTGATCACTGCCTATGCGCCCACTTTCGCCAAGGCCGAGCTTAAGTTCAGTGACATCGACAGCTTTCTCATCACTATGTTGGTGGGGCTGTCCAATTTTGTTTGGCTGCCGACTATGGGCGCATTATCCGACCGAGTAGGGCGCAAGCCTTTGCTGGTGGGGACGACAGTGCTTGCCATGCTCACCGCATATCCGGCGTTGAGCTGGCTGGTGGCCAGTCCGAGCTTTAGTCACTTGCTTGCCGTTGAGCTGTGGTTGTCGTTCCTATATGGCACTTACAACGGTGCGATGGTGGTGGCACTTACAGAAATAATGCCAGCCGATGTACGAACTACCGGTTTTTCACTCGCCTACAGCTTGGCCACTGCCACTTTCGGCGGCTTCACCCCCGCTGCCTGCACCTACCTCATTCACGCCCTCGATAACCGTGCCGCCCCCGGGCTTTGGCTGACGCTGGCGGCAATGCTCGGTCTGGCGGCGACCTTAAATCTGTTTGGCAAACGCTCCCGGCAGCGCGTCACTGAAGCCTCCACACTCAACCCAGAAGGATCACGCTCATGAAATCATCACTCACCCCCGGCCAGCGCTTTCGTCAAGCCGTAGCCGAGGAACGGCCGTTACAGATCGTGGGCACTATCAACGCCAATCACGCGCTGTTAGCCAAGCGAGCAGGTTTCAAGGCGATCTACCTATCAGGCGGCGGCGTCGCAGCTGGATCGTTGGGCCTGCCCGATCTAGGCATTACTGGTTTGGAAGACGTACTCACCGACGTGCGTCGTATCACCGACGTCTGCGACTTGCCGTTGCTGGTCGACGTCGACACTGGGTTTGGCGCATCGGCTTTTAATGTGGCACGCACGGTTCGCTCGATGATCAAATCAGGTGCTGCAGCCATTCATATCGAAGACCAAGTGGGGGCAAAGCGATGCGGTCATCGTCCGAACAAGGAAATCGTTTCTCAGCAGGAGATGGTTGATCGTATCAAGGCAGCCGTGGATGCGCGGATCGACGACAGCTTCGTGATCATGGCGCGGACTGACGCGCTGGCTGTGGAAGGCTTGGAGTCCGCGTTAGATCGCGCTGCCGCATGCATCGAAGCAGGTGCTGACATGATCTTTCCGGAAGCCATCACCGAATTGGACATGTACCGCCTGTTCGCCCAGCGCGTGAACGCTCCCATCCTGGCAAACATTACCGAATTCGGCACGACTCCGCTGTACACCACACAAGAGCTGGGGTCCGCTGATGTATCGATGGTACTGTACCCACTCTCGGCATTTCGGGCGATGAACAAGGCTGCAGAGAACGTCTACAACGCGCTGCGCCGCGATGGTACGCAGAAGAACGTTATCGACACTATGCAAACTCGCATGGAGTTGTACGAGAGCATTGGCTACCACGACTTTGAGCAAAAGCTCGATGGCCTGTTTGCACGAGGTCAACGTTAGGCCTCAGGCATCAATTATCAAGCGACACAGAAAAAAGATTCGCTGGCAGGCGGACCGTATTTACTCGCCAATTAGATGGCGTCTGAATGCTTGAATTATCTCATGTCGTATCTGTCATGCTCAGCAGAGGGGAAGCAACCGCAGAATCACTTTTGCTCATGCCTTGAGTTGCTCCAGTGTACAACAGCGAACGCGTCCTTGGGATGAGCTTGATGCCATTTCGGGCAACGCTCGCAGGCTCTAACTCTACTCTCACCAGCAACCACTGGCAGCAAGCCAATAGCAGCCATTGTTAATGTGTTCTGTAATCGCATCCCGCAGTTCCAATGGCGATTTCCTATCCACTCTTTCCATTACGGCTTTGTAGCTCCCAATCACGCAGCGTTGAGCGTTCAGCTAGCTCAACTACCATCATGGTATTTTGACTCTCAGTGATAAGACCGGCGTCGAGCAGAGCCAAGGCGTAACCTTCAGCACGAGCAAGGCAAACACGAATGTCATCGCGTTTTTCTACTGCCATGATCTCATCCATCAGCTCACGCCAAGCTGTGCGGAGCTTTTCTGTTAAGCCTTCAAAATTATCTATTGAGGCCACTTCCGGTGCTCATTGGGGCTTAACCATGCGCGGACCTCGGTCATGGTCTCGCAGACTGTGACGCACAAACCCAAAACCTCACACGCATCACCCTCTAGAATGTAGCGCGGCGGGTATCGCGGGTTTATCGAACGCAGCCCTCGGCATGAAGACCGGGCTAATCGTAGGCCGCTAAACTCGTAACTAGAACTCAATCTTGCCCTTTGCGTTCGAGCTGTTTTTCTTCAAGGGCATCGAGCGCCAAACTCACCAGATCTCCTAGCACTCGGATCCCAAGATTCTCTGCTACCGCATAAAACCGCTCATAGCAGTCGTCTGTCACCTTGATATTGAGCTGTTTTTTCGGTGATCCAGAGTTAAAACGCCCACGCTTTGCAGGCTTGACCTCGGGCGCGGCCCGCGATGGAAAATTGTTATCTTTAGCTATCTTCTCGATAACCTGGTTATCCGCTGGCCGTTGGTTTTCACCTTTCGGTTTGAAAGTTGCTAGCGCAGCAAATGGATCAACTGGTTTATCAGTCATTTATCATCACCTGCAGGCTGAAGCTTCGATACCAGTTCTGCTGCGAATGCGTCCGCGTTGGCTATGGCTTTAACGACCCCTGGGACGTCTGCTACGTTAAGCTCTCCCAGTGCACGTTGGAACGAGAACATTGCCCGAAACGCTTCGCGCTCAGTCATTACCGTTTCAAACATAGGGATGTGCTTTTCAGTCAGACTTTTGCGCAGGTTTGCCATAGTTCGTGTCTGGTAAGCCGGCAGGGTCCTGGTCAACAGAATCGAGAAAGGAAGGCTATAGCCGGGTAAATGCCTCCTCATTGCAAGCTCTTGATCGTGTATGAGGGAGACCGCCCTCCCCGCCTGCTCCGCGTCGAGCAATGATCCTTGCATGGGTACGACCACGAAATCCGCTTCTTGCAGCGCAAGCACCACAATTTTTGCCGCCGTACCTTCCAGATCAACTATGACAAAAGGGTCAACATTGGCCGCCTCGCGAATCTTGCTCGCTATGTTGTTCTCCGTAACGCCCGAAACCACCGTCATGTTATTTGGGCAATGGCCTCCCGCAGCCCACCTCGCTATCGGGTAGTTGGGGTCTGCATCTATGACCGTGACCCCTACCTCTCTAGCAGCAAGCTGTGTAGCGAGCGCAAGACACGATGTTGTCTTTCCAGCTTTGTCCACGGCGTAGGCGACTGGACGCTCGTTTTCCTCAATCTACTCAAGAGGGTCGCTAACCTTTGGTCTGAACAAGCTCCGCACCTTCCACCATTGCCTTTTAATCAGACCCGGATTGGAGAATACCTTGCCCCCAGTGATGCGGACAAAACAGCCACCACGACCTAGGTTGTACGCGTGACAAAGGTTTGCGGGCGCGATATCAGCATCGAGCGAAATCGTTAAATGACCACGTGCAGGTATGCGCTTTGGGAGGCTTCGCCAGGGTTGAGGACCATCGGTCCAATCCGAAAGACTGCCGTCAGCGTTGATAGCCCCTAACGAAATGACCTCAACCTCGTGCGGGCTCATATTCGAAACGAAGATCTCCTCGTGGTCATACTGATTACCCAACGAGACTTGCAGATAGGTGCGCCCGCGGAATACAGCAAAGACCGATAAGGCTAGTCCTGCATAAGCCGGTATACGCGACCACCAGTCGACCTCATCCATACTGTTTTTTCCTGCTCGATCCTGGGCGCGATCATCATGCGCCTCTACGTCCTCGCCCCCACGTTTTGAAGGCGGGGCTTGGGCGTACCTGGGCGGCAGATCCGCCGCGATTTCCCTTAACACAGCGTGACGACAGCACCACCCACGCGCTCGATGAGCAAGGTGCTTTCAGACACGCTCACGCGGACAACAGGACCGGCCATTTCGTCATCACCGTGATCGTGGTCCTGGATAACCACTTTGGCATCCGGGTCCGATTTTTTGAGTTGCCTGATCAGCTCTTTAACCTTCATCAGTGGTGTTTTCCTATTACCTCAGGTATCTGGATCCTCGTAGCCGCAGGGACGAATTACTCAAGAGTATTGACATTCTTACCGTATACGAAATACTTTGGTCGTCGCCTATCAAGGTTCACTCCCTTCCTGTAGCCATAGTGATGTCTGACACAAAGCATTCTTTAGCCTCACCAGATTTCTCAAGCAGGCCACCTTTCGAACACACCAACGACGCTACTGAGCAACGTCGACTGGTACTTGGGACTGATCACTCTCTGAAATTCGAGGAGTTGTTGGGCTTTGATGCACACGGCCGGCTTGAGCTTCAAAGCACTCCTCCACTTGAACGCGCAGTGCTAATCCCCGAACCTTGGACGACTAACGTTCTGGTGCGCATTTGGGCTCGCATGCGCGGCAGGCCAATTGAGTCGAAGCGGCCAGTCACCAGTTCGCCCCAGATATCGCGTTGGCAAAAGATAGGTACCCGCCGTCGGTATTTCTTGATGGTGCTGCTTATTGTCCAAACCGTCGTCGCCGTTGGGTTCATGAAGGACATCCTGCCCTATCAGGGGTGGGGAATGATCGATCTGAACCAAGTGCTCATCCAGTCTTGGCAGGAGTCGGGGCACCAAGTTCTCCCATACGTGTTGCAAGCCAGCATATTGTTCATGTTCACCATTCTGTTTGTCTGGGTTTCCGCAGGATTCTGGACGGCCATGATGGGGTTTTGGGAGCTGCTGACCGGGAGAGATCGCTACTCAATTTCCGGGTCGCATCTGGATGAGGGGCCGATCCCTGCTGCGACGCGTACAGCCATTATCATGCCGATCTGTAACGAGGAAGTTTCTCGGGTCTTTGCCGGACTGCGGGCGACCTACGAGTCGTTGGAAAGGACGGGAGAAATCGAACGGTTCGACTTTTTCGTGCTCAGTGATACAGGCGATGCCGACATCGCGGTCGCTGAACAGACCGCTTGGATAGAGCTAGTAAAAACCTTGGGTGCGGAGGGGCGATTCTTCTATCGCCGTCGTCGTCGTCGCGTGAAGCGCAAAAGTGGTAACACAGACGATTTCTGCCGGCGCTGGGGCAATAGCTACAAGTACATGATTGGCTTAGACGCTGACAGCGTTATGACCGGGCCATGCTTGGTGGGCATGGTGAAGCTTATGGAGGCTAATCCGGACGCTGGCATCATCCAGACGTCACCTAAGGCGGCAGGAGTTGACACTCTTTATGCCCGTGTACAGCAGTTCGCGACAAGGATGTATGGGCCATTATTTACTGCCGGCCTGCATTTCTGGCAGCTAGGCGAGTCGCATTACTGGGGCCACAACGCAATCATCCGAATGAAGCCCTTCATTGAGCACTGTGCGCTAGCACCTTTGCCTGGAAAGGGGCCCTTCGCCGGGCCAATTCTGTCTCACGACTTCGCGGAAGCAGCGTTGATGAGACGGGCTGGATGGGGCGTATGGATTGCCTATGATCTGCCGGGAAGCTATGAGGAGCTCCCACCGAATCTCCTGGATGAGCTGAAGCGCGACCGTCGTTGGTGCCACGGCAATTTGATGAATTTCCGCCTGTTCTTAGTTAAGGGCATGCATCCGGTTCATCGGGCTGTGTTCCTGACAGGAGTTTTCTCATACCTATCCGCCCCGTTTTGGTTTCTGTTTTTGGTTTTGTCCACGATTCTGTTGGCTACCAATACGCTGATGGAGCCAGTCTATTTTCTGGAGCCAGGGCAGTTGTATCCCTTGTGGCCGAGATGGCATCCGGAGAAGGCTGTGGGCCTTTTCTCAATGACGATGGTGCTGTTGTTCTTGCCCAAGGCGCTGAGCCTGATTCTGGTTTGGATCAAAGGGGCTACCGACTTTGGCGGGAACTGGAAGGTCGCGGGAAGCGTGGCCATTGAGATGATGCTCTCAGTATTGCTGGCCCCAGTACGCATGGTCTATCACACTCGATTCGTACTGGCTGCATTCTTTGGATGGGCCGCTACCTGGCAATCGCCTCAGCGAGATGACGATTCGACGCCGTGGTTGGAAGCGCTAGTACGGCACGGGCCTCAGTCGCTCTTGGGCATTGTGTGGGCTGCGATAGTGTTTTGGCTCAATCCGGGCTTCCTGCTCTGGCTCTCTCCAATTGTGATCTCGCTGATGTCGGCTGTTCCAGTATCCGTGATCTCCAGCCGGACAACCTTGGGGGAACAATCAAGAGCTGCTAAATGGTTCCTAATTCCGGAGGAGGTGAGCGTTCCACGTGAGCTTCAAGATACCTATGATTTCACCGACCAGAATCGGTCTGTTGCTCTACGTGATGGATTCGTACGGTCAGTAGTTGAGCCGGCATTAAATGCTGTAACACGTGCAATGGGAAGAAGTCGTCACCGGCTGTCTCCTGCCCTAGAGCGAAGCCGGCACTCTCTCGTGCGGGAGGCTATGATCGCAGGGCCGCATAAGCTTTCAGCCCAAGCAAAACTCAAGCTATTGGATGATCCCGTGGCGCTCGGGATGCTGCACGATCAAGTTCGGGAAGGTGCAGCACAGGCCTGGCAGAAGTCAGCTCAATCGTTAGCTCGGAGTATCTCCCAGCCTTGTGCCGGGAGGTATCCCAAGAATTAGGCTCGAACGATCCTGCGACTCAGATACGCCGCGCCTAGCAGCAAAGCTGCCACTACGATGAACGCGAAAGTCAACGATGTTCCGTGCGCGATGAAGCCGATGAAGGCAGGGCCGGCTAAGATACCTGCATATCCCAGCGTCGATACAGCGGGGACAGCTAAGCTCTCAGGCATGACGTTTTGCTTACCTACCTGGCTCATCATGATCGGCGCGACGTTGGCGCATCCAATTCCCACAAGAGCGAATCCAATCAGTGAAACCCACGCATAGGGTGATAGTACGCCGATTACTACTCCCAGTGCGGATGCGATACAGCCACAAATGATTACCGGGCGTGGCCCAAGGGTACGCACCAAAAAGTCTCCGCTGAATCGCCCGACGGTCATCATCACTGCGAAGGAAGCGTAGCCCGCCCCTGCATGCTCAGACGAAATATTTTTCAAGTAGACCAGGATCACCGCGCTCCAGTCGAGCATCGCACCTTCGGCAAGGAAGGAAGCAAAGCAAACCAATCCTATGAGAACTACCAAGCCGTGTGGGACAGCAAATGCAGGGCCGGAGGCACCACCGACGTCTGTAAGCAAATTCGGGACTGCCAGGTATAAAACCCCGAGAGTTATAGCTACTACCAGCAACGTACTGAAAAAAGGGTTAGCTCCGAGTGCAAGCATACCTCCAACACAGCTCGCTCCTAGAATGCCGCCCAAACTGAAGAGGCCATGGAAACCGGACATCATCGTCCTGCCGCTCTCTTTCTCAACAATCACAGCTTGCGTGTTCACGGTGCAGTCAACGGTACCAACCCCTGCGCCGAAGCAAAATAACGCCAATGCCAGAGGAGGCAGGCTCGAAGAGAGGGTCAGAAGTGGAAGGGAAAGGCAGGCAAGCAGAGTCGCTGCGATGATCACGGGTTTGCACCCCTTACGCGCCACTATGGGGCCTGAGAGAGGCATGGCGACAATCGATCCTGCGCCCAAGCACAGCAGAAGCAAACCAAGCGTGCCATCGGACAGATCTGCCCGAGCTTTCGCATAAGGCACCAACGGTGCCCAAGCTGCCATCGCAAAGCCGGCAATGAAGAATGCAAGTCTAGTCGACTGCTGTCGTTTGAGGGGGGAGACGGCGCTGGTTACTGAGATATTCATCTTTGACTCGTAGTGCGCGAAGGCTCATGGCCTACCAAGGTAAATTATGGGGAATCCCATTCGTCCAATCGGCGTAGCAGATTGTGATTTTTTGGACAGGGAGCTTGCTACAAAGTTTTCCTTGTAGTAAATATATCGTATACCAACTCACCACCAATCTAGCTTCACGTTGAACGGCCGATCCTATGATACCTAGATCGAGACGGGTTGCGGGGATTTGGTAAATGTGTAAGCGTATACAATATAAGATTATTCGCATGTCCACTCTCTCAAGCTGCCAAAAATAATTAAAGGAAGCTGGTTGATGAATAACACTGACCAAGGGGCAATGCCCTCCGTCTCTAACAGCGTTAACGGTAGTGGAGGAAACCACGGCCTTAAGAAAAACACCTTGGGCGTGTTGGACATCGCGTTCTTCATCATCGCCGCAGCATCACCGCTAACGGGGGTGATCGCGATCATTCCGATCATGCTGAGCATTGGTAGCGGCGTGGGATCACCGGCTGCTTTCATAGCTGCAGCATCCATCCTGCTGCTGTTCGCTGTGGGGTATGTGGCTATGACTCGCCACGTGAGTAACGCGGGCGCGCTCTATGCGTACGTCACTTTGGGTCTCGGTCAGTTGACCGGCCTTGGGACTGCAGCCCTTACCATTTTTTCCTATACCGCGATCCAAGTAGGTCTGTACGGGGGCTTTGGTTACTACGCGGCAGAGCTGATTGCTCAGTGGACTCACTTCGCTGTGCCATGGTGGGTGTGCTCGTTCGCTGCTTCACTGATCTGCTTGGCTCTCGGCGTGAGCGGTGTGCATTCCGGCGCGAAAGTGCTTGGTGTACTGATGACTTTCGAATGCTTACTCCTGTTCCTCTTGGCAGGCGGTATGATTTTCAACAGCCCACAGCCGCTCTCGACTTTCAGCCTGGAGCCGTTTTCTCCAACTACCATGCTGACCCCCGGCCTGGGTGTGGCGCTGATGTTCGCTTGTGCAACTTTTATCGGCTTTGAAGGCAGTGCGATCTATAGCGAAGAGGCGCGTGATCCGAAACGCACTGTTCCACGAGCTACGTACATGTCTGTGATCTTTATGGCAGCGGTGTACAGCCTGTCTACTTGGTTGATCATCTGCACCTTGGGTAAAGACCATGCGGTGGAAATCGCGACCAAGGAAAGCGGAAACCTAATCTTCCGCGTTAGTGACATGGTGCTGGGTGGTTGGGCTACGAACTTCTTAAACGTCTTCATCGTGACTGCGATCTTCGCCGCGCTCGTGACCTTCCACAACAACATCGCCCGTTACCTGTATTCCCTCGGTCGTCAGAACCTGGTGTGGTCAAAGCTGGGCTACACGCACCCAATCTCTAAGACCCCATACGCAGCTTCGATCGTCCAGACCGTAATCGCGATGGCGTGTGTCTCCATTTTCATCGTCATGAATCTAGATCCGTACAACATCCTGTTCGCCACTATGACAGGTGTGGGATCGATCGGGATCATCCTGGCGCAGACCATTGCAGCTGTTGCGATCTTCGTTTTCTTCCGTCGCACCAAATGTGACGGTCGTTTCTGGAATGCCTTCTTGGCGCCAATGATCGCCGTCTTTGGTCTGATTGTTTTCCTGTACTACGCACTCACCAGTGTTGAGCTGCTCCTGGGTATCACAGGGCTGTGGGCTAACCTCATGACTGCTCTGGTATTCATCGTGTTCGCGCTGGGCTGGATCTACGGCTTCTATGTGCGGACGACGCAGCCCGCCAAATATGCACGTTTGGTGTCAGTGCTAAGCGAGTAGCTACCTTGTTGGCTGTACCCGAAGCTCTCATGACGAAATGCCAGAAATGGCAAAAATTATTCGAAACAAAGCAACGAGGTATTTATGACCGCTAGCAACCGCCCGAATTACGCCGATCTGGCGCAAGACCTGAAATTCCAGACGAAGGCATTCATCAACGGTGAATTCGTAGACGCCATCAGCGGTAAGCGTTTTCCAACTCAAAACCCTGCAACCGGCAAAGTCATCACCGAGATTGCTGAGTGCGACAAGGCTGATGTAGATGTCGCAGTAGCAGCTGCCAAAGAAGCTTTCAAGGATGGTCGTTGGTCGGGCATGGCCCCTAAAGAGCGCAAGCGCATATTGCTGCGTCTGGCTGCTTTGGTGGAAGAGAACGCGCAGGAGCTTGGGCTGATCGAAAGCCTGGATAACGGCAAACCGGTCGATGACGCTGTCGCCGTCGACATCCCTGATGCCGTAGAAACCATCAAATGGCACGCCGAAGCTATCGATAAACTCTACGATCAAGTTTCTCCGACTGCGACCGATCTGGTTTCTCTCATTGTACGTGAACCTATCGGTGTGGTTGCTGCGGTTATCCCTTGGAATTTCCCGATGGCGATCATCGCCATGAAGACTGCTCCAGTCCTGGCTGGCGGTAACTCGATCATCGTTAAGCCAGCGGAGCAGACCACACTGTCCGCGCTACGCTTCGCAGAGTTGGTAAAAGAAGCCGGCGTTCCGGACGGCGTCTTCAACATCGTGACTGGCTACGGTGAGACAGTTGGTCAAGTCTTGGGGCGTCACGAAGATGTCGACTGCGTGAGCTTCACCGGTTCAACTGAAGTCGGCCGCTACTTCCTAAAATACGCTTCGGAATCGAACCTCAAGCGCGTTATCCTCGAACTAGGCGGCAAGAGTCCTGCAATCGTGATGGACGATGTTGATGATCTGGAGCCGATCGTTGAGCAATTGGCTTTCGGCATTCTGTTCAGTCAAGGCGAAAACTGCAGTGCTGGCTCCCGGCTGCTGGTTCATGAAAAGGTCAAAGACCGCCTGCTTGACGCGCTGGTGGCTCACTTCAAAACCTGGACTGTTGGCGATCCTCTGGTTGAAGGCACTCGAATCGGCGCGCTGATCGACGAAAACCACATGAAGAACATCCTGGGCTTCATTGAGACCGGTGTTAAAGAGGGTGGTCGTATCATTTTGGGTGGCAAACGTGTTCGCGCTGAATCGGGTGGCTTCTACATCGAACCGACCGTTTTTGACGACGTGAACAACAAGATGACCATTGCCCAAGAGGAAATCTTTGGCCCTGTGTTGTCGGTTATCACCTTCAAAACCGTTGAGGAAGCGATCGAGATCGCAAACGACACTAAATACGGTCTGGCTTCCCAGCTGTATACCAACAACCTACACGTGGCGCACAAGGTTTCCCGAGCAATTCGTGCTGGTACCGTGTCGGTGAACTGCTTCTCCGAAGGAGATCAGGCGGTGCCTTTCGGCGGCTTCAAGCAGTCTGGCTTCGGTGGTCGCGAGAAGTCCTTCCACGCTCACGACCAATATTCAGAAGTGAAAACGATCTGGATTCAGCTGAAGTAACGAGGTTAGGCAAATGAGCAATGATTACGACTACATTATCGTCGGAGCAGGTTCCGCAGGATGCGTCGTGGCCAACCGTCTTTCGGCTGACCGTAGAACCAAGGTACTTCTGCTGGAAGCAGGCCCGAGCCATAACAGCGTCATCTTGAAGATGCCCGCAGCGCTTGGCCTTCCTCTTGAAAGCACCCGATTCAACTGGGGCTTCAAAAGCGAGCCTGAGCCAGGTCTGAACGGCAACCGTAGCGATCAGCATCGTGGCCGTGTGTTGGGCGGTTCATCATCGATCAACGGCATGGTTTTCGTTCGCGGCAATCCACTCGACTTTGATCGCTGGGCGGATACCGGCCTGCCAACCTGGTCGTATAGCCATTGCCTCCCATACTTCAAAAAAATGGAGACGTATGAGGGCGGTGGTAACGAATACCGGGGCGGCGATGGCCCACTACAAGTGCACCAGTGCAAGGCTGACAATCCCCTATACCAAGCGTTTCTAGGTGCGGGTCAGGACTTTGGTCTTCGCCTCAACTCTGACCAGAATGGTCAGCGCCAGGAAGGTGTGAACGTCGCTCAGGCGTCCACCTACAAGGGCGAGCGCTGGAGCACTGCTCGTGGTTATCTGGACTCTGCATCGAATCGCGACAATCTGACCGTTCAAACCGGAGCGATGGTTCTGGGCGTGATGTTTGAAGGCAAAACCGCTGTCGGTGTGAAGTACGAGGTCAACGGTATCGAGACGTTTAGTCAAGCGCGCAAGGAAGTCATTCTCAGCGCCGGCGCGTTCGGTTCACCGCAGTTGCTGATGCTTTCTGGTATCGGCAACGCTAACGAATTGAAGGCTCTTGGGATCGACGTCCTGCATCACCTGCCTGGTGTAGGTAAGGATCTGCAGGATCACGTCGCTGTAGCTATTCAATACTCCACACCAAAGAGCGGCGTTTCTCCGACTCGTCAGTTGTCGCCGATCGGGCGACTGTTTGTTGGCGCTCGCTGGTTAGCTACTCACGATGGCCTCGGAGGTTCCAACTACTTTGAGGTGGGGGCGTTCTTCCGTGGAAACAATGACGTTGAGTACGCCAACCTGCAGCACGAATTCTTCCCAATGGTGGGTGAGTTCTATCGAGGTAAAGCACGTATCACCCCTGGCTTCCAGTATTTCACCAGTGTGATGCGCCCAGCCAGCCGAGGCTCGGTGACCCTTGCTTCGAAGGATCCGAAGGCGGCACCGGTTATTCGTCTCAACTTCCTGACAGCGCCTGGCGATATTGAGCAGTTGCGTGAGGGTGTTCGTAAAACGCGGGAAATCATTGCACAGCGCTCGTGGGATGAACTCCGGGGTGAGGAGATCAGCCCTGGCAAGAACATTCAAAGCGATGCTGAGCTGGATGCTTGGATTCGTGACAACGCCGGTACCGGTTATCACGCGGTTTCCACCTGCCGTATGGGTACGGATGAAATGGCGGTGACTGACGCTGATGGTAAGGTTCACGGCATTAAAAATCTGCGTGTAGTTGATGCGTCCGTATTCCCAGCGTTGACGACTGGTAATACAAACGCACCGACCATCATGCTCGCTGAAAAATTGTCCGATCACATCCTGGGTAACATGGCGAAGGCCGCAGATGTGTCTGCGTTCCGAGAGGCCGCCGGTGCTGCTCCGTTGGTCAAGCCTGGAATGCCATCAGGCATGCCTATCTGACTTGAAGATGAGGGTCGCGCTTGCGCTGCCCTCAGTTTCCAGGAGGTAGACACTCGATGGCAACTCCATCATTGGTTAAAGTAAAAGCGCTCGCAGAATCTATTCTTCTCAAACAGGGGTTTGCGGTTCCCCATGCGGAATCTGTTGTGCTGACGTATTAGCCGATAAGCAGCATTCCTTAGCCAATACTTTCAGAGCCTAAAAATCTACCCGATGAAATCACTAGAATCTTTGGGGGTATTTCGTATAAAGTATTTTAAATTGCGTGCTGCTCAGGAGTAATCGCCGTGTCACTGAAGAATGTCCCCAATCTGGGGATTACTCCATCCAGTTCGGAGGTGATACTGCAGCACCTGCGCAACGCGATCATCAAAGGTGAGATCCTCGAAGACGATCCCATTCGCCAAGATGAGCTTGCTCGCGCTTTTAACGTCAGCAAGATCCCAGTCAGAGAGGCGCTAAAGCGTCTTGAGTCGGAAGGACTGGTTGAATTTCATCGTAATCGTGGCGCGACCGTTACCAAGATCAGCGATTTTGAGCTCGCTCAAATTTTCGAGGTCCGCGTGATGCTTGAGGTGCAGATCCTTAAGCAGGCAATCCCGCATTTGACCTCCAAGCATTTTGCCCGAGCCGAGTCCATCTTGGACGAGTTCTTGGAACTATCAGACACAGGCAGATGGGCTGAACTGAACTGGGCATTTCATCAATCCATCTACGAAGCAGCTGAAAGGCCCTTTCTACTGGGAATGATTCGATCCGTACACGATAAGCTCGAGCGCTATTTGCGGCTGCAAATTGAAAAATCGCCAAATGGAAAGACAGTGGCGGATGATGAGCACCGCGAGATTTTGGCAGCCTGTAAGTCGGGGAATGCAGAGTTGGCCGCACGGCTCACAGAGCAGCACATTCACCAAGTATGCGACAAGCTCCTAATGCTGCTGCCCAATCGTCAGCCCGCTTTGGCATGTTGAGCTTTTTTCCCAAGTCTCTCAATCACTATCGTGCGTCTTGGCCCAATTTTCATCGTGCTCGCTTAGACCGTGCAGCAGAGCCATACCATTTGCATTTCCGCTACGAACTATATAGTATACGAAATACGAGGTGCGTAATCGGTAGTCAGCAAGCAATGGCGGCCGGACTCAAAACATCGGGTGCGCACTAGATTCGCGAGTTTAATCGGCGTTGGAATACCCGCTGGATAATAAATACAAGATGTAGGGGTAAATATGAGTTCCGCCTCATCGCTGATGGTGTTGCTTGGCTTGTCCATTAGCTTGTTGGTGATTCTAATTGCAAAGTTCAAGGCTCATGCCAGTCTTGCATTAATCTTTTGCAGCTTGGCATTGGCGATTGCCACCGGCATACCAATGAACAAGCTGGTTTCAACCGTAGAAAAAGGCATTGGGGACAGATTGGCTTTTTTAGCGCTGATCATGGGATTAGGGGCAATACTCGGAAAAATGCTCGACGACTCCGGTGGGGCGGAGCGCATCGCTCGTACTTTGCTCGATAAGGCTGGTACCCACAATGGTCCTTGCGTGATGGCCGTCATTGGGTTTCTTGTCGGCATTCCGGTGTTCTCGGATATCGGGATCTTGCTTATGGTTCCCCTCGTTGCCGTAAGGGCACAAAATGCCGGGATATCCAAGTTCAGGATCGCCGTTCCATTACTTGTTTCGCTGCACGTTATCCATTGCATAGTTCCGCCTCATCCTGCGGCAACGGCTGTCAACGCCATTCTCGGTGCCGACATCGGTTCGGTAATCATGCAGGGGATGCTTATGGCCATCCCGTGCGTTATTGCGAGAATGCTGTATATCAGCTTGGTATTTGGAAAGGAGCGCCTCCCTTTAGTCCAGCTAGAAAGCGCTGCTGGTGTCCGCATGGGCGATGATGAGCTTCCAGGCTTTGGCATCACTTTGTGCACTGTTCTGCTCCCGCTATTCATCATGGTGAGCAAGACGCTTTTGCTGTTATCTCTTCCGCCGGACAGTTTCTACCGTCCATTCGTGGAGTTTGTTGGAAATCCCTTCACGGCACTTCTGATCTCGGTCTGCTTCGCGTTTTGGAGCTTGGGGCTTGCCCGTAGAAGAACCCTCTCGGACTTGGCCAACCTCACCAGTGACGGCTACCGCCAAATCGCAAACGTTATGTTGATAATTGCTAGTGGCAGCGCATTCAACGCAGTTATTACAGCAAGCGGAATCAGCGACGTGCTTGGTCAAACGCTGGGGGACTACCGATCAGCCCGATCATACTGGCTTAGTTTCTCGCTGGAATGCCTCACTTGGCTGTGGGATCCGCAACAGTGGCAATGCTCGGAGCGTCCGGGATCATTCCCCCTATGCTACACGCCAACCCCAGCCTCAACCCCGTTGCCATGACGATCGCCGTTGGCAGCTGTGCAATCGGATTCGTCCAATTCACTGACAGCCTGATTTGGCTAGGTAAGGTATATCTGGGGCTTTCAATCGGGCAAGCACTGAAGAGTATCTCGGGCGCGACTATGGTCGCCTCGATTGTCGGACTCATTGGCGCATTACTGGTGAATGGGCTGGCACAACCTGCTATCGGCGGATAACTACACTCGCACAACCCTATATCGGGAGAGAACTGATGAAAATCATTGCAGTAGATGTGTTCAAGTATGAAGTCGGATATGCCCATGGCACCTACATCATGTCGGGTGATCGTGTGGCGAGCACTGAGGACGGCACCGTTGTTCGAGTGCGCACAGATGAAGGCATCGACGGATGGGGAGAGATCACTACGCTTGGTAAGGTTTACCTTCCTGTTTTCCCGGAAGGCATCCGCACTGCGCTGAAGGATGTTGGAGCGGCACTGATCGGTGTTGACCCGACTAACATCCTGCACGTGAACCGCGTCATGAATGCTACGCTGATGGGGCAAGAGTGCGCGAAGAGCGCAATCGACATCGCATGCTGGGACATCGCCGGTAAGGCCCAAAATCGTCCAGTTTCTGCCCTGCTCGGCGGCGTGATCAATGAAAAATTCCCGATCTATGAAGCCGTGCCACTGGGCTCGCCTGAGTCGATGGCCGAGTTCATCCAGGAGCGTCGTGCTGTAGGAATCAACCGCTTTCAGCTGAAAGTTGGCAACAACCCATTCGAAGACGTAGCCCGTACTCGCGCAAGTGTTGAGGCCGGCAACGAAGAGACGATCATCGTTGCGGACTCCAACGGTGGCTGGTCTCTTGCCAATGCCAAGCTCGCTATCCAGGGTATGGCCGGCCTGCCGGTGTATGTAGAGCAACCGTGCCGCAGCACCATCGATTGCATTCTCGCTCACCGTGGCTCAACTGTGCCGCTGGTGCTCGATGAGTCCATCGTGAGCCAGGATGAAGTCATTCGCGCGAAATACGAAGCCAACGCCGTATCGGTGAACCTCAAGTTCGGTAAACTGGGCGGCTTGACCAATCTCGTTCGTGCCCGTGATTTGCTGCAGGATCTGAACATGGCTGTGTCCATCGAGGACATGTGGGGCGGTGACATCATCACGGCTGCTACCAGCCACGTCGCTGCAACCACTCGCCCAGAGAGCCTTCTGATGACGCCGTTCTTCAATGACTGGACTGACGGCCACCTGGCTGGTCACCAGCCACGCGCCGCCAATGGCTTCGGTAGCGCTCCGACCGCTCCAGGGTTGGGTATTGAAGTTGACTTGCAAAAGCTGGGCACGCCGGTATTTACCGTCAGCTGATTTCAGCTTCTGCCTGATTGCCCTCGCTGTCGAGGGAGCCCGTTGTGGGGCACATGGACGTGCTCCTTGTATGCGGCCTTTCCTAATCCCTGCTCTTAAGCGACTTTTCCACAAGCATCCCATCAAGCCGACATATGTGGCGTGTCAGCCGCTTCGCTGTTGCATCTATAACGGCACGTTTCCTGCCCAAGATCGGTAAGATGTCTTTAAGCCGATTCCAATTCCCCGAGATAAAGGACAGCAGAAGACCTGGCCTCTTCAAGGCTTGAGGCAGCCGTTACCGGCATAGGGCTTTCTAGGCGGCGGTGCTGGCAGTTGAGTATTCAGAGGCATCTTGCTCAGTCTTCGCGAGAGGCGGGCTGAATCGAAAGCGAATGTACGCTCAGGTAAGGCAACTTCGAACTCAATCCTTGGATTGGCGATTCGAGCCGCAAGTCTCTCTGTAGCCGATTAGCTTTAGAAGGTGAGCCCGGTCACGGGATTACAGATGCAGTGACCGGGCTCTTTCGTTACTCGCGCTTACCGTCTACAAGACGGCGAAGCTTAAGCGGGTTGCCGTGTTTGACCGCAGCCGGCAACAACGCGTCTGCGATGTTCTGATAGCAGACTGGGCGCAGGAAGCGGAAAATTGCGGCCGTACCTACCGATGTGGAACGCGAGTCTGAAGTTGCAGGGAAAGGGCCGCCATGAACCGTGGTGTCAGAGACTTCAACACCTGTAGGCCATCCGTTCGCGAGAATTCGCCCAGCTTTGCGCTCGAGGGTAGGGAGAAGATGGCGCACGGCATCTGCATCATCTTCCAGCATGTGGATGGTGGCTGTCAGCTGTCCTTCCAGATGCTCCGCTACTTGTTTCATTTCAGCCAAATCGTTGCACTGAACGATCAGGGATGCCGATCCAAACATTTCCGCTTGCAGCGCTTCATTGCTCAGGAATTCTGCGGCCGATGCCGTGAACAAATGCGTTTGGCATTGGTTAGGAGAGCTGCCTTCCGAACCCGCTGCGACCAAGCGTGCATCGCTTTCCTTGCCGACTATTTCAACACCTTTCTGGTAGGCGCTGAAGATCCCAGGCGTCAGCATCGTTTGAGATGGGCTGACCTTGACTGCCTCGGCAGCGTATCTGGTGAAGTCGTCCAGAGCTTCGCTTTTCAGCGCAATCAACAAACCAGGGTTGGTGCAGAATTGCCCTGCGCCCATATTGAGCGATGCAATGAATGCATCTGCCAACGCTTTAGGCTGATCCGCCAATTTGCCAGGAAACACAAATACAGGGTTGATCGAGCTCATCTCTGCATAGACAGGAATGGGTTCGCGTCTACGACTGGCCGCAGTCACCAACGCCATACCGCCACTGCGTGACCCAGTAAAGCCGACAGCTTTCACTCGATGATCAGCTACCAGTGAAATACCAACCTCACGTCCCGAACCGTAGATCAACGAGAAAACGCCTTGGGGCAAGCCGCACTTTTTCACGGCAGACTGGACTGCACGTCCTACCAACTCACTGGTGCCAGGATGAGCGCTATGAGCTTTGACAATTACTGGACAACCCGCAGCCAGCGCCGAGGCCGTATCACCGCCAGCAACAGAGAATGCCAGAGGAAAGTTACTGGCACCGAAGACTACTACTGGGCCTAAAGCCACGTGCCGCTGACGAAGATCAGGACGCGCTAGCGGTTGACGATCCGGGAGAGCGTTATCAACGCGGACATCTAGCCACTCACCATCACGCACGGTGCGAGCAAAAATTCGGAGCTGATCACATGTGCGACCGCGTTCGCCTTCCAGGCGAGCCCGAGGCAGGCCTGTTTCTTCATTCGCCCGAGTGATCAACGCATCGCCGAAAGCTTCGATTTCTTCCGCAATTACTTCCAGGAAGCGAGCTCGGGTTTTGAGGTCGGTTTCCCGGTATGTATCGAAGGCTTCCCACGCTAATTCACACGCTTGCACAACGTTCTGCTTGGTGCCGCTGGAATAAGCCGGAAGCAGCTGCTCGTTAGTTGCCGGGTTGATGCCGTGAATCGCTTCGCTCGTGCCCTTAATGGCCTGTTGGCCGATCAGCATTTCGCCGGTCAGAGTCATGGGATCTCCTGAAATGGTCGGGTAAGGATGGAAGGGGGCAAGCAAGTTGAGAGTGCCTACATAAAAAACGAAGCGGCCACGAAAGTGGACCGCGTCGCTGAGCAAGCCCTAAGGCTTAAGCATTCTTCTGAGCGGCCGACCAGTTGCCGTACCACTCGCGGAACAAGGCGTACTGAGTTTGGGCGTAACCGCGTTGCGATTCGCTCAGCACGTCGGTCTCATTGAAGTGCAGGGAGTATTCCTTGTCGCCATTCAGCACCATGAGGTGCTTGTAGTAGAGCACCAGATCCGTGCCTTCGTCGAACGAGGACAGGACTGCCAAGGCATCGGACAGCTCCAGAGCCTGGCGGCGTGCAACCGGATCACCTTTCTGAGCTTTCTTGCTCAGGTCTACCAGGTGCAGGACCTCCTTCGGCAGGGCGTTGCCGATGCCAGTGATCGCGCCGGTGGCGCCGCAGTTCACAAAGCCGTGAACAACCTGGGTGTCAACGCCAGCCATCAGGATGACTTCTTTGTCCTGCGAGGTGATGTGCTCGGCGGCATAACGCATGTCTTCTGGGCCACCGAACTCTTTGAAACCGATCAGGTTGGAATACTTGCGACGCAGTTTGAAGAACAGGTCGGCACGGGTTGCGAAACCGTAATACGGGCTGTTGTAGATGACAGCTGGCAGTTTCGGAGCTGCTTCCAGAATCGCTGCAAAGTGAGCTTCTTGAGCAACTAATGAGGCGCCGCGAGACAGAACGCGTGGGATGACCATCAGGCCGTGAGCACCGACATTTGCAGCGTGGGTGGCATGAGAAACGGCTTCTTTGCTGTTTACAGCGCCGGTACCAACGATGGTCGGGATACCTGCCTCAACGAGGCGAGCCACACCTTCTTGGCGCTGAGCTTCGGTCAGCAGAGGCCAGTCACCCATCGAGCCGCAGTAAACAACAGCGCTCATGCCCATTTCGATCAGTTCCTTACCCTTCTTGACCAGCGCATCGAAATCGGGAGTGCGGTCAGCTTTGCAAGGGGTCATCAGGGCCGGGATGGTGCCGGTGAAGATGTTGTCGCTCATTGTAATTCCTCGGACTTATTTAAACAGATCATTGTGGTAGCAGACGTCAGCTAGCGCGGCCATCGCCTCCATGGAGCAAGCAGATGCAGGGCAAATCCCCCACACTGGATTATGCTGGTGTATATTGTATACCATCCTAAAATTGTCTTTGTAAAGCAGTCTTAAGGTGCGAATTTTGGAGCGATGGAATTTGGAAGCTCTTCAGAGAGATATTGTGAAGGGCGCAGAGAGCTATTTTCTACTGCGCTGTTGGTGATCCGGCTAACTACCTATCCAGTATGAGGTTTTCGGCACTCGCAGGGCGGCCGCTACAGGGCATGTTTCACGGTGTAAATACCCCCGCTCATTTAGCTCAAAAATCTCCCGCGATCGGGATGACCACATGACGTCGAAATTTCACCCCAACCGCGTGTCCTTGGGATGCTCATGGTGGCATGTGCAGGCCTAGGGTTTGCCATTCACGACGCCGTTTCCAATTCATTGATACTGACCCTGCCTGTACTCTTTGTCGCTTGGGTACGTTACCTAACCCATGCGTGCTTTGTTTCAGGGCGCGATTTGTGGGTAGCGATCGATCTAGTTTGCGGACTCGTCGTCCTTGGCTTCATTTCGTTAGAGCAGATTGCCTGCCTGGAGACAGCTTGGCCTTTCTCTCGGGCGTTCCCATGTGAGCTTGGCGGAGCCCACTGCGTTGGTTTTTGTGGCGCCCGCGTTCGTTACGATACTTTCCCCTTTTGTTTTTTGGAACCAAAGCCAGCACTACCCAGTGGGTGTCTGTGATTGTCGGCCTTCTAGGTGTAGTAGTCATCGTCAATCCCAGTAACCAGAGATTCACTCTCTGGTACCTTTTTCCTTGGGAGACGGCTATCTTTTTCGCGCTATCTGATCCTGACTCAGATGGCGGGTGAGGAGGACTCTCCAGCAACCTACAGTCTTTGTGTGGGAATCTTTTCGACCGCCATCCTCACTCTAATCGTGCCGTTCTATTGGTCTCAACTGACAGCTTCTCAGTGGGGGCTGCTAATCCTGCTTGTCGCACTGGGCTTAGAGTACACGAGCGCTGAGAATACTGGGCGATTTATTGAAGGGATACAGCATATACTGGTCTCCAGTATATGGTTGCATCTGTATTAGTTGATGGGCGAAGCATAAGGGACAAGAATTCGGTGTTTATTTAGGCGAACTGTCTTGACTACTTGTCCTCGCTCCCTGAGCGCGATCGAAACTGCTGTGCATTGCTTGGCAGCTCGGTCGTTCCTGCTTTTGGCGCCGACTTATTTGGAACTAAATCCTCCCATAAGAGTGGAAAACGAAAGGTTTCACATGTTTTCACATGTTTCCAATAATTTAGCCTCTTTACTTCGGCCAAACATAACGAATTACCTTTTTATAGACACTCTGGTGACTGCTTTTGGCAGATAGCGGTGCTGCGAATCGCGCCCTCTCTCGAACTTAGGAAGGGTGCTAAGGTAGCAAAGCTCTCATAAGTTCTTCCCCAGCTTGCTCTGGTCACGCGCGGGTTAGTGCATGTGGTTGATGTGCTCCACCGCTTTATGCCCTTTAGCAAGATTGGCAATACTAATTTCGATAGTCTTGGTAAAACGATGGCTGATCCTGATTGTGTAAGACTGAAATATCCAACTGAAGAGCCCCGTTAAATATATAGCGTTCTTATATTCCGCCATTTCAGCCCGCAATAACCATGGTTCCGGGAAAATACACCTCCAAATATCCACACACCCACGGCGTCTGTATAGAGCCGCACGCTGCGCAAGAAGACAACGCGATAGATGAAAAGCACCTCTCTAATTAGCAGAAGAAACAAGCCTGAAGCCAAGTTGAGATTGGCGCTTTGCACCGAATGTGATTGGTGAAAAGACCACCAGATTAGCGCTACTGAGACTAAGGCCATTAATAAAATTTTAGCACCAGCTTTATATAGGCCAACCACGACAATCGGTAGGAGTTTCCGTCGCCGTGGTTTGGGTTAGAAATTCGCTTCCGTTCATATCAGGCCCTTAAAAAGTTATCGCTGTTCGCGACTATGCCAGACAGACCCGCAACAGGAAAATGCGTTGCTGGCTGATCTCGTAACGCAACTCATAGTCACCGACAAAGATGCGGCGCACATCTCGCGGGTTGAATTCCTCCAGCCGCTCCCCCAATCGTGGATTGGCTGTCAGTATGCCACGCGCTGCGACTAACTGCTGCACTACCCTGGCCGCCGCTGACCGGTTTATTGGTGCTAGAAATTCGTAGAGCCGCGCCAGATCCGAAAGGGCTTTCTCGGTCCAACTAGGCTGCATCAATTAGGTACCGGCAATGGCGTGTCAGAGTCGAGGCTCAGGGCCCAGGCACGCACTGCTTCATGGTCAACAACCCGACCGGCATCCACATCAGCGAGTGCTTCCCGGATCAGACGGTTACGCTCTTCCTCTTGGGCCAACCAATCGGTGAGCGCTTGCTTAACGATCCAGTTTTTTGAACGCTCCAGACGCTCGGCGAGCAGATCAATGCGATCGGCCAGCTCGAGGGGAACATGCGCAGTGACAGATCGAGTTTTACCGACGGTAGACATGATTAGTTCCTCATCACAATGAATCGTCAGCAATCATAGTAATGAAAAGCGATTGATCATGCAGCAAATCAATCCCAAACAAAAACTAGCGATAAAATACGTTATCACCAATTATTGCCGTTTATCGGTTTAAGCTACAGCGACGGATCTGGGCGTTGCCTTTGTGACTGGAGAGATAGGGAATGATCGCTGCTAAGTTAATGATGAGAACGATATGCACGAATTGACGAAATCCGTCCAGAACGATCAGCGTCGGCTCACGTCGGTCGAATTTCAAACGCTGGCCCAGGTCCCGGCCGCGGTCGAGTGGTTCGCCAACCTGGACAACCCTCGAACACGACGCGCCTACCAAAATGATCTGGAAGACTTTTGCGGCTTTGTCGGTTTGGGGTCGGCCGATGAATTTCGCGTGGTGACCCGATCGCATGTTTTAGCCTGGCGCGCCCGGCTCGAACATCGTGGTTTGGCGGGCGCCACGATCCGCCGCAAATTGGCAGCGCTGGCCAGCCTGTTTGATCACCTACTGGAGAGCAATGCGATCGCCGGCGGCAATCCTGTCCACGGCGTTAAACGACCCAGGATAGAAAGCAACGAAGGCAAGACGCCGGCATTGGGTGATCACCAGGCGAAGGCGCTGCTCGATGCGCCGGATAAAGCAACACTTAAGGGACAGCGCGACCGCGCGCTATTGGCTGTTCTTCTTTATCACGGGCTGCGCCGTGAAGAAGCAGCTTTGCTGCAGGTGAGCGATATTCAAGAGCGCCGCGGGATTCAGCACCTGAAAGTTCACGGCAAGGGCGGCAAGGTGCGCTACCTGCCGTTGCACCCGGTAGCGGCCGGTCGCATCCATCTGTATCTGGAAAGCTCAGGGCATCATCTGACCGACAAAAAGGTGCCGCTTTTCATCCCGTTGCGGGGCAAGTTGACCGGTGCCGGTATTACGGCCAACGGCATCTATAGCGTGGTGACGGCCTACGCGAAAAAGGCTGGGATTCAGGTCGACGGGCTGGGCGTCCATGGTCTCAGAGCAACCGCAGCTACCAATGCTCTGGAGCACGAAGCCGATATCGCCAAGGTCCAGGCATGGTTGGGTCATGCCAATATCAGTACGACAAAGATCTACGATCGTCGAGAGAACCGGCCTGAGGACTCACCGACTTACAAAGTAAAGTATTAATAGAGATGATCGATGCCTGAGCAGCCGCTCACTCCCAGGCATTGTCGAAAATGTTGTGCTACGCAACCAAGGACGATGGCCTTTTACGTCATTAAACCACGGAAAATCCCAAGCCAGTACCTTGGCCTATAGGTTGGGTAATGAAAAACGGCTCAGTATCTTTACTTAAGATATCTTCGGGAACGCCATAGCCGGTATCACGTTTGCAGGGAAAGGTACTAGAGAGGGCTCGTCGCCCCTCCCTCATCGCGGAAGGCGGCAATGGCTAATTCACTGCCGTCAGCCATGGGGACTCGTGCGTTGATCACCCAGTTGAGAACCGCATTCTTCAACCGTTTGGAGTCTGCAACAATCCAGAGTTGGTCAGGCTCAGCTCAACCTTAAGAGCGATGTTCTCCATAAGCGTCCGATTGAATAATTCAGGAAGTGATCGGCAAATCTCATTCACCAAAATTGCTATTGGATGCAGGGACTGGCGTCGTAAGAACGCAAGCAAACGGTGCGTCAGATAGGCAGCTCTTTGTGCTGAGCTCTGCGCCGGGTTCATAAACCTATCAATACCGTCCAAGCGTCCCTCGTTCATTCGAAGTTTCTTAAGGTCGAGCGCACTTAACGCCCCGTGACCATATAGTTGAAGTCGTGGACAACGCCACCGATCAATGCCCCACTGCTTCCATTTTAAGGATTGGCGCAATTGCTTCTAGGCACGCGCACGTTACTTACTCACGGGCTTGAGCTGCTGGAAAGCCGCGTTTAGTGTACCTGACGGGCGCTAGCTTCAACCCGAATCTCGAGCTCTTCATTGAACCAGCGCAGAGTCGGTTCAGTTTGCTTCTCCTCATTGATGTCGACAAAAACAGAAGCTGCACCGATGATGGACTGGCTTTCACCATATAAAGGAACAGCACTGACAAGCGTCCATTCTGTATAGCCCCTGAGGATGTCAAAGAGACACACCCTCAGGGATCCTGAAGAACTTTAATCAGGGAATATTAGACTGAACTTGGCAATAATACCGGTCACTTAGCTTGGCCTGAGAGCAATCGATGGCAAAAGCTCCGGAGCTTGCACATGCTAATACCGCGACGATTATAACAAGTCTGATTTTTTTCATTTGTCACCTCTGTTTAGCATAACATCACATGATGCTGAAGGAAGGTTATTAGCGGGAGTCGAGATTGATCCCTTGTGAGGTGTATATTAATACCGATCAGCTGTCAAGCGTCAACCTATGAGATCATTGTCCACACGTTAAGTGTGCCCTAAATCAAGGTACGCCATAGATTTAAATAGGTAACTTGATAAGGCCTTGATAATTTCTAGATCACTTATTGATCAAAGCACATTAAATTCGACAAAGATAAACCCGCAGGTGAGGCTGGGCACTACGATTGACATAGAATTGTAAAACCTTAGATCGCTGTCACACCTATCTTCAATCACCAATCCTCGTGCGTGATGTCCTGGGATATGTTTGATTAAAGCTAGGGCTCAGACCTGTTGAATCGACGACGTAAGGGTTGCTTGAGCAGAGGTTCAAAACGGTTAGATCGAATAACAATCACAGAAGGTATCATTTTCCATAACGCTGACGGGACTAACCAGTCCGACCAGTTAATGAACCTGTTCTTGCTCTTTAACTATGAGCTGATTCAAGTGAAAATTTCCTACAGAAAATATACATACTCAAGGTTGACGAAGGATTGTATAAGGTGGCTGGCTATTACGAGCACGCTATCAGGTTGCTCTCCAGATTATAACGATCACGCAGCACACGCACCTAACGCGTTGACAGTGAACTGCTCAGCCATATTTTCAAGTTGGAACGAGTGTTTCACAGAGGCACGACGTGTCTGCGGAACCGCGCATTATTCTATAGTTGAGCGCGCAGACAAGGCGGCAGAAGATGGAACTTCAAATTTGATGGGGATAGATCCGGTCGGATTGAATATGAGAAACGTGATCCTAGTGTGCGACCCACCTCTTTAGCAGAATATGCAATCATAAGACGAAGCTTATTTGCTAGATCGCTCTGACATTATCGCAAATCCCGCCACCAGATCGGCAAGTGAAAGTTGTTTGACACACTGACGATAGCCGACACAAAAGGTTTGCATATGGCTAAGGACGTTAATAAATTGCGAATCTTAACTTTTAGAAGCGCTCATGATGCAACCAATAATCTATTGAATGCCATACCATCCCACGGTCATTGTATGAAGACGGCTATTTCAAGAGATGCAGGATTGAGACTCGCCACCACATCGAATTTTGAGGCCGCAATCATTCCTTTTGACTTAGACGATATCTATGCGACCAAGCTATGCAAGCAGATAAGCTTGAGTTCAAATGTATCCATAATTATGGTAAGTGTTGAAAAAAGCCTAACCAAATGTCTTGCTTCACTTGAGGCTGGAGCGGATGATTTCCTGACTTTACCAATTGACATGAGCGAGGTCCTGATTAGACTTGAGGCAATAGTCTCACGCAGACATAATCGGGCCAAGAACATCCTCAAAGTCTCAGACTTAGAGTTTAATCTTGATACATTAGAGATTAGGCGAGGTGAAACAATGATAAGGACCACACCTATTAGTCTGAAGCTATTGGAAATAATGATGAAACGCAGCCCTAGCATCGTGAATAAAAAAGATCTAGAAGAAATCATTTGGGGAAGAGATGAAATGTCGAGCGACAACCTGCGCGCTAACATCTATTTGCTACGTAAAAAGATTGATAAAGGTTTTAATAAACCTTTGATTCATACTGCCCATGGCCATGGATATAAGGTATCTGAATAATCGCGATAAGAAAACTTTAAAACTCGCTTTTTATGTGAATCACAAAGGAGAGGTTAAGTCCAGACCGAGATTTTAGCTTAAGGACTATCACACTAAATTTTATGGTATTTATGAGATAAATATATGATAAGATCTTTTGTTCCGCCCGACGCCCTAATATTGCGAACAGTCGCGACTCGGGTTGAGAATTTCTCAACTCAAGAGTTAAACACATTAGTTGAAGACATGTTCGAGACCATGCGGAACGGACAGGGAGTAGGTTTAGCCGCACCTCAAATCGGGGTTGATGCCCGAATCATCGTTATAGAATTTGCAGGGGATGAGGAACGCGCACCTAACGAGCGACCTGTAGAACCAACTGTTTTGATAAATCCTTTTATTACTTGCGGGGCAGGTCGAATAGAGGGGCGAGAAGGGTGTTTTAGCGTACCCGGCAAAATAGGTATGGTACCTCGTTACGCGTCAATTGAATACACAGCTCAGGGGATTAATGGTCGTATCATCTGCGGCCGAGCCAATGGTATGCATGCCCGAATAATCCAGCACGAAATTGATCATTTGAATGGTATTCTGTACACTGATTTCGCCACAGAAGTGTCCAGTTATAAAAGAGATCTAAAGGAGATAGGCTCTTGATAATTACAGTGTAAACACACTTGACAGCACTATGTCGGATGACGACTAGAACATGCTGACTCACTATTGACAATAGTGATATCCCTCCCCGGCGGTGTAGGCTGAACTTGCATCCACAATGTTCAGCCCCCGATATCTGATATAAGCTGGAGATTTTTGGCTCAGCCGTTCGATTAGCGCTTCAAATCGCCTATTACGATAAGACCATCTTCACATTTAATTACTTGCTCCGGGTGTAAACTGTGACCAGGTGATAATAATATCTCATCTTCTGAGTCCATTCGGTCCTGAGCATGTCCTAGGGCCACTTTCGCTGCGTTGATGCTTATCCCTAATGCGTTGTTAGATTTCATATATAGTAGAATAGAGCCTGAATCTACATTTCCGCTTTCTAGATCCTTTTTAAGTTGTCGCCTTAGTATTTCATTTTCCGCGTCATTTTTTGTCAAATCTACCGTATACTGCGCTTCCCCCATTCCGCTACTTGCCATCCGTCCGCAAAATTGCATTGCAACATGATATGACGAAGTCGTACTCAAGAATGAGTTAAAGTGTATGGATTCCCCACTTAGCACTGAGTTCAGAAGCTCATCACCTTGCACTCTAGTGGTCACTGGATTATCTCCACTTGTAGCACCTTTGAGGAGTGGTACGCCGTCGATCGCCGGAGAATGGTGCAAGACATCTTTTAAAATTAAGCTCGGCTCTTGGAGGGTATCCTCCAGTCGCATTCGCAGCGCTTCCATCTCTTCTTCTTCACTAACCATACCCGTAAAAGCTCCATAATGATGGCCAAACTCTTCGACGAATTCATCTAGATCAGTTGATTGCGAGCCCTCACTTGGAGGTAAATGTTGCAGGAACTCAGGTAACGACTTAAATCCCATACACGCCAAATTCATAAAAAAATTATCACCATACGCTTCTTGATAGCGGTCTATAGCCTCGGATAACTCACTTTTTATAGATATCGGCAAGGATTCAATGTATTCTTTGGTTTGGGCGTGAATAATCTGTTTAGAATGTGGTAAATCATTTAAAGTAGTAGTTTTAATTGACGCGGCTAAAGCCTCCGCCTGATCTCTTAAATAGTCCTTGTTTGCGAGTAGGGTGCGAGCCTGAGAAGCACTTAGAGGAACTCGAGCTCTCCTCGAAATCTCATTTGCGAAGGGGGTTGCATATGCTGACGTGAAGCCCGCGCTGCTTACAGGCTTCAGCTGTACTTGCATACCACCCGCTATCGCTAGACCTTCCCCAGGTCTGGTGAGCCTCGTCGGTAAAAGCGCTCCCTGCTGGACGTGTTGCGTGCTTTGTAAAAAAGCACGATTCATATTGACACTTGAATTATTAATTGGCGCTGGCATGAATTTCTCCACTGATTAAAAAGCTCAACATGAGTGGTTTTCCCGAAGAACCAGTTCCATGATGTGAAGCATTAGCTTTGCTAAGCCGCGACGGTGCCGGAGGAGTGGTAAATTTAGTGGGAAAATGGTCTTGAAAATGGGATTGAAAGCTGGTCAAAGGAGTTCATCGAGATTGGCCCCCCTATATCGGAGCGAACCAGCTTGATAGGACACAAAGCGATCAGCAGTGAACCCCAGACTTCCAGGCGGCCGCCTCGCAGGCTTACAATATCACAGAAGAAAAACTGAGTAAGCCCGTTTAGGATGTAGTGAAAATATGAAAGAGAATTTCAAATCCAGCGCTAATCAGGGATATAATTATTGTGCCTATTATGTCGGATGCATATAAGCGGTAGCTCGCGCGGAATCAATGAAACGGCCGCACAACTGGGCTTGCAACTCAGCTATCCCCACGTCGATCTTCACCACTGAAAAATATTCAACTTTTGAGTATAATAGTTAAAAAAACACGTACGTTGCTATAAGTGTAAAAGTGTCAAACTCTCTATACTTGAAAGGGATCATCGCCAGCGGATGCGAAGGCATTAAATGAACCATACCGCAAAGTAAGTCGTAAGGGTCGTGAAGAAATCGATAGATCTTATAGGATAACAATTATAGTTATCCAGCTTCCAAGCGGAAAGTTTATTAGCGTAGAAGCGCGCTTAACCGGCTACCTGATCGGGTCAGATCTGAACCCATGAAGAGCGCTAAGGGTATGGATCTGAAGCGTGACTTTTAAGACCATACCACCCTCCTCCCTGCGATCGGCAGTGATGTGTCCGCTATGTGCTTCGCAAATGACTTTCGCGATAGAAAGTCCCAATCCTCCTCCACCATGAGTGCGGGCTCGCGATTGCTCAGCGCGCCAGAAACGATTGAACATGTTGGGTAAGTCTTTCTCCTCCACCGCTTGACCTCGGTCTCTAAATTCCATCACCGCTTTATCACCTGCCGAAAACGCCGTTACCTCTAGTTCGCGGCCATCACAACCATATCTTATCGCATTTTCAATTAGTATGTTGATAAGCTGCCCTATACGACCGCGATCAGCGCTGATGACGAGTTCATCTTCAATATACTTCCGGACGTCGATAAATGCTATTTTAAACTGCGGGGAAAACCACTTGAGCCTTTCTTCTATAAGATGAGTCAAAGAAAATGTAGACGAATCTATGCGTAGTCCGCCAGCCTGAGCTAGAGACAGAAAATGTAGGTCTCCAACAAGAGCATTGAGATTGTTCAACTGGGACTGCACCATGAGCAACTGCGTTTCATTCATGGGGAATACGTCATCAAATATGCCCTGGATTCTACCTAAGGCGGCATTCAAGGGAGTGCGTAACTCATGAGCTAGATTGGAACTGCTTTCCTTGATCTCTTGATCGTAGCGTCCGAGTTTCTCGACCATTAAGCTGAAATCTGCGCATAGCATTCGCATCTCTTCAGGGTCGTTGACCCGCTCTACCATTCGCGGGGAAAGATCACCTTCGGCAACCCGGCGGGCAGCGTGAGCAAATGCGCTGAACTGATCAGATAGTGGTTTTGCAAGCCACAACCCTAATAAGACTACTATCGGCGAGACTAGAGCCACGAACGTGAACAGGGCCCACCAATCTGAATTGTCATACATACCTGGTAAAAATTCGTTGATATCGTAATATCGCTCGATTATACGCCACAATTCTGCCTTATGGAGAGGGTGTTCTTTAAGTAAATGCAGAAATTCTATGCGATCTTCATCCGTCATAGATTGTTGGATATGATAATCACCTATTAAGTGATAGACGTACATACATCCTGCAATAAGTAACACCGAGCTTACGGCCAACAAACTCATCCGTAACCCGACCCACAACCATAAAGGCATATTTCTCACAGAGCCCCCTTTACTTAAATCGATATCCGACCGATCGGATCGTCAATAGTACATCGGATACGCCTAAACACTCTAATTTTTTTCTTAAGTTATGTATATGTGTATCGATCACCCTTGCTAATGCATCGCTTTCAGGCAAACACAATTCAAATAGCTCTTCCCGCGTGAACGCTTTTTGGGGGACGCGCATCAATGATGCTAGGATCATAAACTCTGTACGCGTGAGATCTAGAATGAGTGACTCTTTGTCTTTAAATTTTACGCCGGCTGTTATACTTTGCAAATCGACCCATACGCCGTCGCATTCTAAGATATTTCTGCCTACAATTGACGCAGAATAACGCCGAAGCACCGCGTGCACCCTTGCAACTACCTCCTTTGGATTACAAGGTTTCACTATGTAATCGTCCGCTCCGTATCGGAGTGCACCTAACTTTTCAGGTTCATCCCCGATCGCTGTGACCATAATTACCGGAGTATCATCCACCCTCCGGATAGCAGCTAACAACTCCGCACCACCCATTTTTGGAAGCATCATGTCTAGCAGCACCAAACCAGGCTTGATTTTATTAAAGAGCATGAGGCCTTGGACGCCATCCTCGGCAACGATAACCTCGAACCCATCTTTACGAAGATAGGCCTCCAGAATGCACGCGCTGTCCGGATCATCTTCAACCACTAGTATAGGATTTCGCACATTACCCTCCACATTACCAACATAGCTAACTGACCGTTGCGAATAGTAGATCAACGCATGCTCAAGGTACAGAGGATGCTCGGCGCAATCCCTGACCCATCTTTTTTATGTAAATTGACGAGATCTTGATCATAGGCACACAAAGACTAAACGCGCATGAGGCAAAATTCATTTAAAGCTGGTTCTTTAGATAGATGCGTTATCAGCGGTCTGCGACCCAAACGGTATGGCTATGGCTATGATTCACATGTGTGTGATAGGTATAATTAAAATTTTAATTTGTTCAGCTTCAGCTAATGCTCGCACGAACAATCGCTGGGCATCGCTGAACCGTAATGTTTTTGCGATCTGTGAAAAATCTGATCGATACATACTGGAGCCACTTGCCAGTGTTTATAAAGTGGTGATTCCACCTGCCGCTCAGACGCGTATTCATAATTTTTTTCAGAATGTTGAAGATTTAAGCAATCTTGCAATTGACACTTTCCAAGCCATGGCTTCTCCGCGGACGTTGATCTGACCAGGCGAATACTCAAAAGCACAGAAAGTATGGCAGGCGTTATCAACGTGGCATCACAACGGGGCTTAAATGTAACAGCCAGTATTTTGGCTCGACACAGGAAATTGGCGTGTTAGTAGTGGTACTTACGTTATTGGGTCCATTATAGGACCCTCCGCTATCAGCGATAGCTATCGAGATAATAGCGGATGGCTATGCTGCGGCTAAATTAATCGGAGTTAAAAATTGCAAAAAACCTTTCTTAGCATCCTACAAAAAATTCGATCATTCAAGACCCGCGTGTCCAGGCATTTGGATAGATCCGGTTTCTTATATGAGGAGCTAGATCCAATCGACGATAAAGACTATCAGAGGTTTCTTTCTAAGCTGTATGGAGGATTCCCGAAAAATAATGTACTTCTTACGGAATTAATAAAGCGCCGGGCTGAATTGGCACTTAATCTGAGCAAGGATCAAGAATATCTAGTAAGACTGGAACAGCTTCTTGTACTTGAATGGGAACGAATTCATGTCAATAACGTCTGATTGGTTCGGCCTCTTTCATTTTTTTAGAACTTATTGCTCCGTCGACCAGCTCATTCTTAGCTGGACTCACCTGGAATTTCGAAAGCCTACAACAAACCATACTCCTAGCAGTCTCATTCAGCTGACGCAGCTCGGCTGCTGTCATTTCGTTCATTGCTACTCCGTCGGACAATCTCAAGAAACAGACACGATTGCCGATGACTCGCTATCGCGCCAGGAACTGGCGAGCCCGCTGCACGACCGTCGAGCTTGATGTGATGAAACAGCTAAAATTCAGCCATAAAATCCTTGCCGCTGCTGCCATCGTCATCATAGTCGCGCTTACCGCCTCAGCAGGCTTCAACGCGTACCTGCAGCGGCAGGCGATTGATCAGAGTCTGCGAGCAAACCTTTCTGAAACGGGACGAGTTACTGCTGCAAATGTCTCCTATTGGCTGGACACCCGAATTAAACTAATCGAAACTGAAGTCCAAGCTCTGGCCCGAGACGGCTCGCCTACTCAGCTGGCAGGACTGCTGGAACAAAAAATATATACCGATAATTTTGAGTCCACATATCTTGGAGCCGCCGATGGCACTTTCACTGACCGGCCCGCGCAACCGGTACCGGCCGACTACGACCCCCGAAAGCGCCCATGGTACTCAGCTGCTGCCTTGGCCGGTACCACGGTCCTGCTGCCGCCCTATACCTTTGCGTCTTCTGGTCAATTAGGGGTAACAATCGCCACACCACTTCAGCGCGATGGCCAGCTGGCCGGTGTCGTCGCGGGAGATCTGAACCTTTCTGCTCTCGAAGCCATAATTACGTCTCTCAATGTTGGTGGATTAGGAGAGGCATTCTTGGTTGACGGTGATGGCAAGATTCTAGTGAGCAGCCACAAGGACCTGGTGCTAAAACACATCAAGGACATCTTCCCCGAACAGACCCCCAGTCTCGCAGCTGGCTTCCATGAAATTGATCAAGCTGGGCGACGCCGTATGGTTAGCTTCACTCCGGTAGAAGGCTTGCCTTCAGTGAAATGGTACCTCGGTTTGTCGATTGATCAGGCCATGGCTTTCGCGCCTGTCACTAAGGCGCGAAATCTTGCAATTGCAGCCACCCTCGTAGCGGTCGTTGCCATAATTCTGCTGCTGGGCCTGTTGATCCGCGTGTTGCTGCGCCCGCTGCACCAACTGACCCGAACTATGGATGATATCGCTCAGGGGGAGGGTGATTTGACCCGCCGACTACCCGTGCCTGGTCGAGATGAGTTTAGCGAGCTGGCCAAGGCCTTCAACGAATTCGTGGCACGAATACATACTTCAATTCGAGATGTTGCACTGAGCACTGGCGAGTTATCTCAAGTGACCCGCCATGTACTAGAGTCCTCCCACTCGTCCATGCAGCAATCCGACCTGCAGGCTCAACGCACGACCAGTGTGGCCGCGGCGATTAACGAACTAGGTGCGGCGGCAGGGGAAATCGCCCGGAATGCAGCCTATGCTTCCGGCGAGGCAAGTACAGCGCGTACCCAGGGCGAAGAAGGTCGTCAGGTGCTGACCGAGGCTCTACTAGCCATGCGGGCATTGTCGACCAAGATCGGCACCAGTTGTGAGCATATCGAGGAGCTAAACGAAAAGGCTGCCAATATCAGCCAGATTTTGGACGTGATTCGGGGCATCTCCCAGCAAACCAATTTGCTAGCACTCAATGCGGCGATTGAGGCAGCCCGTGCTGGTGAAGCCGGCCGAGGCTTTGCCGTGGTAGCCGATGAGGTGCGATACCTAGCCAGCCGTACGCAGAGTTCGGCGCAACAGATCCAGCAGATGATCGAAGAGGTGCAGAATGGCTCGCGAGAGGCAGTAGCTTTGATGCAAGAGAGTCAACGGCAGAGTGCGCACAGCATGCAGGTAGCCGACCAAGCGGGCCAGCGGCTGAGCAACGTCACCAAGCGTATCGGCGAAATAGATGGCCAGAATCAGTCGATAGCCACCGCAACGGAAGAACAGACAGCGGTGGTCGAAACCTTAAACGTGGACATCAGCGAAATAAACATTTTGAACCAGCAGTGCGTCGACAACGTGCAGGTTACACTTACAGCCTGTACCGCTTTGGAGGCAGCGTCTGAGCGCCTGCAGCGCTTAGTTGGTGGGTTCCGCATATAGCCATCAATAGCTGGACCAAATTGCTTGTAGCGTCTTGCGCTATGTGTCTGTGGAGTCGTTCAACAGATTTGCGTATCCTTCTTAATCGGCTCGCTGAAGCAGTAAGGTCTCGAAGTTTGTTGCAACTTTACCTAAGGTTTGGTGGTCTTGGGGGCATCCAGGTCCGCTCATGCCGGGGGATACGGCACTCAAATCTATAGTTATGACACGCGTGTAATCTATGCTGCCGCGCGTAATCGCCCCGAACAGACCTTGCACCCGATGGTACTGTTCGATCAACGCAACCTGCCGCTCGTCGCGCCCAGTTTCCCGGTAATATTCTAGTGTGCGCTCATCGACCGGGAAGTACGCACAAGTTGCCCCGTACTCCGGCGCCATGTTGGCTATCGTCGCACGGTCTGTGGCACTGAGCGATGCGGCACCCTCGCCAAAGATTTCCAGCAATTTGCCTACGACGCCTACCGAACGCAGTGCATGAGTGATATGCAAGACCGCGTCAGTCGCAGTGACGCCGGCACGCAGCGTCCCCTGCAAGCGGACTCCCACAACATCGGGCATTAACAGGTGTAACGGCTGCCCGAGCATCGCTGCTTCCGCTTCAATCCCACCGACGCCCCAGCCCAACACGCCAATCCCGTTAATCATGGTGGTATGCGAGTCGGTGCCAACAAGTGTGTCGGGAAACACCAAGCCGTCTCGCTGGACCACCCCCTGAGCAAGGTACTCTAGGTTTATTTGGTGGCAGATGCCCTTACCGGGCGGGATTACCTTGAACTGCTCGAAGGCTTGTGCGCCCCATTTCAAGAAGGCATAGCGCTCGTGGTTCTGCTGTAGTTCACGTTGCTGATTCTGCCCCAGCACATCCGCCCCAGAAGTGACCTCGCTTTGCACTGAGTGATCGACCACCAAATGCACCGGGATCTGCGGTTCAATAACGTTCGGGTTCAGGCCACGCTGACAAGCTTCACTGCGCATGGCGGCCAGATCCGTAAGCAGCGGCACCCCGGTGAAATCCTGCAATAGGACGCGGCTACGTTGGCAGGATCTTTACGTGTTCACCGTCCCTGTCGTCAGTCTTGCACTTCATCGAGCGGGGGCCAATTTGCAACCGCAGGCTGCCTTCTTAATAAAAATGGAACCGCGTAGTTCGCCTTACCACACAGCTGTACGACACCAATATAGGCTCCGACCATGCGTGTTTCCCCATATAACCCAATCCAAGGTACATCCATCGACGCCGAGGAACTGCTGGCAGCACGGCAAAACCCGACGCTGTTGATCGAAAGTGTCGTCTCAGGTGGTAATTCGATTCATTATGGCGGCCATGATACCGAGAGCGATGCCCCGCTCATGTCGTCAAATATTACGGCGCAGCCGTCGTCGAATCCGTTGTCGGGGCTATGGAATCGGCTCCTCAGCTCGAAAGTCAAAGCCCCAGACACCCTCGATTCGGCCGAGAAAGGCCAGGCGCCGGCCGACAAGCAACCGGTCACGGACGCCAAGGCCGCCCAGAAAACGGAGAAACTGACCGAAACGGACAAGCCTACCGCTGAGCAGCAAAAAGCAATCGACGGCGATTCCACCGATATTCCCAAGCCCGACGAAAAGGCCCCGCCTGGCTTTGACGTGAAGAAGATCAACGACCTAAACGGCGGCCTGCTAGGCAAGTTGGGCAATAACCAGGAAGTGAAGAAAGATGGCAAGAGCATCGGCAACTTGCGCGACGTACTGAGCAAGGACCCAAACGTTAATGGGGATATTGACAATGACCCCGACGCTGCCTGGCGTGCCTACAAAGTGCTATGTGCGGTTAAGAACGAGAAAAACCCCGACGGTAGCGATAAGTCCCCGGAGAACCGCCACAACGGCCAAATTGGCGGTTACACCAAGGGCAGTTGGGGCGACGCAGCCGGCGGTTCGGAGGCCGGCACCCTTCAGGATTACCTGGCCAAGGGCCGTGTGCCGTCCAAACGCGAAGACCAGCGCGACCCCCATTGCGGCGTGGACGGCGGCGGCACCAACGGATTGCAGACCTTCGGCAACATGGTCAAGTATGGCTTCGAAGATTTCGGCAACATGATTGTCGACAGCGCCAAGAAAGTGGGCAATGCCTTCGCTAACTTAGGGCATGACATCGTCAACGGCTTCAACCACTTTGGCCAGATAGTCAAACATGGTTTCGATGGTATCGGCGACGCCATTCGTGGTGACGACGAGGCCAAGGAAAAAGAATGGGCCGAAGCCCGGGACAACGGCTCGAAGCTGGGCGACGACATTAAGGACGGCTTCAAACAGCTGGGCACCATCGGCGAAGAACTCGGGCCGCTATTGCTGAACGCAATTCCGGGGGTGGGCACTGAGCTGTCAGTGGCGGTCACTGCGGCCAAATTCGGCGCCGAAATGGCGTTGAAGGCTGGATTGAAGTACGGAACCAAGGAATTCACGGAAATGGCGCTCAAGGAAGGCACCAAGGAGCTGGCCAAAGGCACCGCGAAGGCGGCTGGGAAGTCTGAGGCGAAAGAGATCGGAGAGCAGGTCTACGAAAACAACACCGGCGAGAAACCTAGCGACACCGCCAAGGGCGTGGCTGACGACACCAAGGATAAAGTCGAACCAGTGACTACCGAGGTGAAAAAGTCGGTCGCCTGACCGTAGCTTGATGCATGAGAATTTCAAAATCCCATGCATCAAAAGCGGCACAGAAAACGGGTTTGTCGGACTTCAGATAGCTCCTGATACTCTTCGATATCTATGGCTACCATAAGATATTATGATTCCAGATAAAGATTAATAAGATGTATAGCCGGAGATATCATCAGCTATCCAGAGATAGCAGTGGATATCCCCGGCTTTCTTTGAAGCAGGGGATGCGCGCTCAACTAGATACCCTGTGCTAGCTAGAAAGGGCTAAGGAGCTAAAATCGCCTATAGTGCGTAGAGTACTGTAAACGCTCGCCCGATGCTTTTTTCTGTCTGGTTTTGAGCTCAGCTGCTCTCGACCCCCTAAACGATAGGCTGCATCCGCTTATCAGAGTGGAGCCTACAGCTGCAGATCTAACGCCGTGCATACTTGCCCTATTATTTAGAATGCGTCATCCGTCCGAAAGATTAATTTTTAAACTTCCATACGCCATTTTTCTTTCTCCAACTATCTGAATCGGAAGGATTTAATTCTTGTATCTGGCCATCAACCTCCCTAAATCCCATCGCCTCATAAAATTCATGCCCGGACTGCACAAACGCTCGTACGACTCCGCCATGACCGGTTTCTTCTGACATATTAATTGCTTTAGTTAGCAAAGCTTTTCCGTAACCGCGAGTATCCGGTCGGGTCACAATTTTGTCTATCCAGAAAGCAGAGCTTCTATCTGCATCGGTTGTCCCGACTTTATTTTGCATATCAATGGCGACTGACATAAGTCCTACCGTTTGACCATTGGTTGTGACCTTAACATTGCTTTGAGGTAATGCCACCAATCCTGGTTCTTTTTCGCCTGTCGCCATCAATTTTAGCATTTCAGCGTGCTCGTCAAGCTCTTCCGGCTCGTTCATGGACTCAATTAAGCTCAACATACCTTGAGCCTCACGTATCAAGTGACGATCGGATAGATATGAAACTCCATCATTTCGTGAACTATTTGACCTACTTCCAGTGCCGCCGTTGATTGAGGCATGGCGAGGTAACATCCATACCGTTTCGCCACTCTCTAGGCTCGTGCGCTTAAGCGTGGCGTATACTCGACCTTCGCTATTTATTACCTCAAACCTAGAATTGTCGCCTTTTTTAAAATCACCGACAACTTTAGTTTCCTCACCCTCACCGGCAATAAAAGGCACAATCAACAAGGACTTTTGCCACGAGGCGTTCGGGTCGTGTTCAGAATTGGTGATAATTTCACTCTCATTTACACCATAGCCCTCATTAAAATTAGATATCGTTTCTAAATCCTTTGAGAAGCGATTCATCTGTAAAGCATTCGGCCGTGGCAACGAACGTGCAGCGCCTGGCCTCGGTGGCAACATTGATTTACGATCAGCTTGTTGAATCTCTTTTTTAATAATTTCATCTTTTGCATCTGAAATATTATTGAGAATTTTAAATGAATTCACACTTATAGGGTTCATCACACTCTATTCCATGGTTTAGGAATCTCTGAGTGTCCTTTCAATGAGCATCGGTTCCATCAGACGATCCTGTAGTACGACCTGTATGCCTGAGCATATCGATCCTCACGGGGTCTACCACATTGACAATTGCTTCGCATGCAGTCTGCCTGCAACGCCCTGCGCTAAAAAACCTGTTCACGGCCAATGGCTGCTGGACGGTTGGCGGGGAGAGGGCGGCCTGCAACTGTGCCAGGACGTAATGAACCCAGTCCGTTGATCGTGTTTGTCTTCAATGGCCTGCGCTCCGCTTGAACGTTAGGACTTCTATCTGCATTGTCTTGAATAATCAAGCCGGTACAAAAGCTCGCTCCAACTTTCACTTGGGTGAGCTTGCTTTGCCAGCTCTGCTCGTTCCGAGGACAGAATTGGTTAAGCTTGGGGTGCCGGTCTTCAAATGCCGCGCATCTTTGCTCCAAGGTTGGTCGATCAACACCCGCTAAGGAATAAAGGGGTCGATTGAGGCCATCCAAGCCTCATCCGCACTAGGCACATCTTCCCCGGTCACAGCACCTAGCATTTGCAACGATGAAAAGACTCGACGCTCTTGCTCGATCCTCTTCACTTCCTCCGGATATGCTACAGCTTCAGCGTTGAACTCACGGTATGGATCATCTATCTTATCCAACTTCCACCCCTCCCCTGCCCTAACTTTCTGAGTCGCCAATGCGTTTCTCTCCTCCCGTGCGGATGTTGCACGGACATCGACGAATCTCAGTCAGGACCGGCTCCAGCTACTGAGGCCCGGTCTACGGTACGCAGGAAGGCCTCAATTGGCTATTTAGCTGCTGAGCGTCGACATTTTTCTCACACATAAACTCAATCTTTGCCCCACAACCTTGATGGCCCTAATCCCCTTGAAGGACGTGTTTACTGTGCTGGAGCAGACTGCCCAGATTCTATGATCTGCCGGTTCAACTTTCGCAACGCTGCTTCCCGCTGAAGGCCTTCTTTCCCTCATTGCTTTGACTGCTGCAACTACCAGATCCGAATCAATCGTAGCGATGTTCAGAAAACGTTCTACGTAGTTGGCTGTGATGATTTGAGGGGACGTGTCCAGCACCTAAGCGCACTGCCTCAAACATTGCATCATCGCTAAGCATCAACCCACTGCAGAAAGCGTCGACCACCCAGCAGCTGCAGGGTGCGCTGCATATCCACGATGATTTACGTGGTGTAGCGCTTAATGCCGTCTTTCTCCCACTCCCGTATCTGCAGCTAGCCCTTAATGCGGACCTGGCAGCCTTGGCGCATATATTCGCCGGCATTTTCAGCAACTTTGCCGAACAGCGACACGCGGTGCCACTCCCGTCTTCTCGACCTCCTGACTAGTTTGCTTGTTAGTCCACTGCTCGATGGTGGCCTGCGATAAGCTGGTCACCACGTTGCCATTTGGCATGTACCGGGTTTCTAGATCCTGGCCACAAGTTCCCACTAGGATGACTTTGTTTACGCCACGTGCCATGAAGGTGCTCGATTTCGGGAGGAGCAGGTTCGCACCGCCTATATCCATGCGGCGTGAGGAATGATGTTCTGGGGTTAGGTCAGCGTGCACTTGGCGCCAAGTCCTTTTATTAGGAAAACGCTGCGAGGACTCAGTCTCAGTGCCGACACGAATCAACACACGAGCTTAGCCATGCAGCTTACAGAGATAGCCAGCGTCGCAGCCGTCAGGGCCTGTTGATAGCCGTTGAAGCGAGCGATGTGGGTAAGCCCGCGTAATTCGTACTTCCAGGTCACAAGGCCCGTCATGAGTAACGGGACACTGCTATGAGCCCTGCGATCGCCATGAGGTGACTCACCCACGCAGCACATAAAAGATTAAATGTTGCTCATCGCCTCTGTGCCTCACTGTCAATGACGATAGCCAACGTTAGTTCTGTTCGGGCTTGGCCGCTTGCACGTGCTGCCCGTTGTAGGCATTCAGGCGCTTAAACGCCACTGTCAACGACTGAGCCTCGTCGACCTGCGCTCGGTAGCCTCGCCGCGGGGTTGGAATGCTGCCAAGCACCGTGTGCCGGAGCAACGTGCTACGCACGGATGCGCCGGGTGTGCGACGCCAGATGTGCTGCCATTCCTCGTGTAGCTCATTCAGCGCTGGCAAAGCTGGATCGATCAGTACCAGGATCTGCAGGTTAGCCCGGCCAGGCTTGGACTTGAGGTGAAACAGAATCTGCTTGAGCCGCCCGGCGCGTGGGTAGCTGCGGCGGACTTTCTCCGGCGCCGTGGCCAGCAGCTCGTTCAGGGACGGTGGGGCCACCTCGATGAAGCGGTTGACACGGATGGCTTCTTTGGACAGCTAGTCGACGTCCGGGATGTACAGCAAGCTGCCCCGGATCACCTCGCCTTTCTATGCTGACTTCGTTGTGATCGCGCGGATTCAAAGGAAGCAGTTGTCGACCCAAATTAAGAGCTACGGCAGCGCGCGCCAGCATATAGAAGTATTGCCCCTCCATTTTAGCGCATAAATCCCCAAGTCGAGCCTGTCTTCCAGACGACAACAGTGAAGCGACCTCGTCGAGTCCCTCCAACCTGATCAACCGCCCATTGAACGATCAAGTATCTACCCCGTTTTGTCTCGGCGGGCTTTAAAGCACCGAAGCACGGTGTACGTCTGGATTGCTTGACACTAAGCGGTTAGTCATGGGGCTTGAATCGTCAAAGAGAGCTTATCGATTAAATCTGAATTGCCATTTAGAAACACCGTAACGCGTCAGACAAGCTTCTTCGGGCCAAAAGCCTCGCCTCGCAACTGGCTATAATAGGCCATTACTGGCCCGTAGTCCGCGCTGACTCAGTGCTCGTCAATCAACCGCTGCAGTGCCTTGTCGCGGACCACGCAGACATCAAATAAACCTAAAGAGCGCAGCGCAGGCAAGGAATCAATGATGTCTTTCTCGACGTCCAACCGCGCGACCGTCGGAGTACCTGCATCACTCCAAATGCGGGCATTCGCGAGAAAGGCGCCTATCGTGCCTTTGCGGACCACGTGACCATCCGCGGTCTGCATTCGGTTTTCGTGATCGGGTAAAAAATCTTCTGCCCGCATGACAGCTCCTGTTGTTGGTTGATGAAGAGTTCATGTTATTGCACCGGACGGACTGCAGGTACGGTATAAACGCCATTGCTTAAACCGTTCAGGCCACAATTTGCTTATGCCGAATCCCTACAAATACATCGACGACGAGCAGGGCCCTGTGTTGCTGGCAACTGCACAGCGAGACTGCAAGATCCGCTTGACCGTTCCGCATCGCCACCGGCGCGGCCAACTATTCGGCGCGATGCGCGGACTATTGGCGGTTGACGCCGGACGCGGCCGCTGGATCGTGCCAGCCACTCATGCAGTGTGGATACCACCGGACATTGTGCATGGCGTGCGTTCGTACGGCCCGTATGCGGGCTGGAGCGTGTATATCGCAGCCAATGCGTGTGCTGCATTACCGTCGGCGCCGACGATATTGTCCGTTTCTGGGCTGCTACGCGAGTCGGTAGCGCGTGCTGCCACTTGGGGTGACGCAGAACTCGACACCGCTCAGTCGCAGCTTGCTGGTGTAATCCTAGACGAGATCGCGACCCTGCCGCAGACGAACTTGGGGCTGCCAATGCCGCGTGACCGCCGCCTGATGCAGATCGCGCATGCATTGTCAGACCGACCCGACGACGATAGAAAGCTGGAAGAATGGGCGCAATGGGCAGGCATCGCGCCGCGCACGCTCACGCGCCGCTTTGTTGCCGAGACAGGTTTCAGCCTAACGGAATGGCGCCAGCGCGTTCGGCTGTTGCGGGCAATCGAATTGCTAGCGGCCGGCAGGGCCGTTTCCGCAGTCGCCCTCGACCTGGGTTATCAAAATGTTAGCGCGTTCATTTCCCTGTTTAAGAGGACGTTCGCCACGACCCCGGGTCAGTACATAGACCTGATGGCCGAAGGATGGCTACCAGCTAAGTAGCACCGTATCTGGCAATGGCAGGCGCGTGTAGTTCCACGCGCATAGCACTTCCGAAAATATCGGAATAGCCGGGCGCTGCACGTAACCGATGTTGGAAGTGTTCGAATTAGAGACGCATGAGATCCGCCTCTGGCGTATGACGAACGTCCGCAATAGCTCGAAAGCGGCCGGAAAGCAGGTCTCCGAGAACATCACTAGCGAAAAGCCTGACGACACCGCCAAGGGCGTGGCCGACGATGCCAAGGAGAAGGTCGAGCCAGTGACCACCGAGGTGAAATAGACGTGAAGTCGGTCGCCTGACCGATCGAAGCGGGAAGTTGTCTTGGTCAGACGGTTGCAATTAAAGGCGCAACTGCGGCTCTTGTTCCACGGATGCTACGAGAAACGCCATTACAACCTCTACGGCCGACGAGCGGCGTCCATGGGTCGTGATGCACGACATCCTAGGCTGCGCGTGAGAATGATCGACCCTTTACGTCCTGGAATATGGACGTAGGAACTGCAGTCCGTCATATCTGCCATGCCGGACTTGCTCCAGTCCGCGCGTGGCGATCTACCTTCTAAGTGATCGACATACTGCCGTGGCGTCTGGCGAATGTCCGCTTGAACAGAGCAATTAACGCACTCGCGTTCTGGTAGCCTCCGTCGAGGGCTACGGCAGAAACCGCCCTGCCGACAGCTAGCAGCTCCAGCGACGCAATAAGCGTAAACGCTGACGCCATCCGGTCAGGTTAAATCCGGTCTCGGCTGCAAAGCGAGGCGTGAGTGTACGTGACGCAATCCCAGCCCACTGCGCCCAGTTTTACAAGTTCCTATCATCAGGCCGTGCCGATAAGGGATTCGCGATCTGCAGCAGGCGCAGGTCGTGAGGCATTGAAAGCCCTAAGTCCGTATGAGGAAGCATGGCTATTTCGTTCTGGATAACCTCTGCAAGTTGTGACTGTGCGGAATCGAATTCAGTGTCGTCCTAGGTCGCGGCACGGGCTACTGCCTCGCGCAGCAGCCCAGACACGGCAAGGATAGTCGGCGCGGAGGGCAGATGTGCGCAATGACTTGCCGCATCGTACACGCTCCAACCGGCATAGGGGCATGCGAGCGCATGCCATGTACAAGACAAGGCGGTATCCCCAGGCAGTAGGCATCCTTACCAGGTTGAGCCATCCGAATGAAGAGAACTTTCTATGATCGCAGTGCAGCGATGACACTAGCCAAGCTATTCAACCCCCAGTGCCCCACGTATTGTCCGTCGTGAAGCGCCACTATGTCTATGACATCTATCGATACGCTGCGTCCAGTGGCAGGAACTCCCATAAGCTCACCGGAATGCACGCCTGTAATGCGCTTACGCGTGGTCACCTTGTCGCCTTCTGCCAATTGGTCGAGGATCGTGACTTTCAACTCCGAGAGCCCAGGGCGGAGCACGTTTTGAAAGGTATGCCATAGATACTCACGACTCGCAGGCATACCAAGAGGTGCTGTGTGGTTAATGAATGTTTCGGAAACAAGCTCTTCAAACGCATCGTGGTTGCCACGTTCTATGACCTCAAGATTGAAGCGGCGGACGATAGACTTGTTGTCAGTAATCATGATTCCTCCTGACCCAAAAGAAAGAGAGAGTGAATAAATACAGTTTAACTTTATTTATTGCTGCAATTCTAAGCTAGTAACGCCGCAGCCGACATTCCAGATAACGCAATCTATAGGGTGACACTGACCGTCAAAGGAGGTGAATTTCAATCTGGAGCTCCTCCTATCATTAGAGCCTCGATCTCGAAGTTGCGAGTGTTCGAATCAAATTCTGCGTCGGTCGCAGCAAACTGATGTTCGGCGCGTCGGGTGCAAAGATGTAGCCCTGGCTCGACAGGTGTCATCTGTACACCTCAATGTGGTGCATCTATTGGGCAACTGGGCTGCCTCAGCCAAACTTTGCAATCATCCTTGATTTGGAGGGTTATTCGTAGGAATTCAAGACGTCTGTTTAGCCAGCACTCAGCATTTCGACGATTATTGGGCCCATCGCGTTCCAGATCTGGCATGAAAAGGCGCACATAACTGATTACAGATCTATCTCAATCAGGGCAGCCGCGAAAGCCACTGGTCCTCACTATGCAGATTGCCGAACGTTCGGCTACTACGCTTTGGCAGGCGTCAACTTGCCGATGCAATGGTTTGAGCCATGAGACCCTGTATCTCTTCCGGCTTGGCGATGCCTTTTGGTTGAGCCCTGATGATGTTTAATGACAAGCTTAAAATCCGGCTCAGACCATTCACCGTCCGCTATGGGTTAAAAGCAGACGTGACAGCCTCGCCCTATGCTGATGAGCACTGTCGTTAGCCAAAGGCGGCTCAAAATCGCCGACAGTATGAGCAACTACCTAGCGATTTGAAGCCTCGCAGTCCTTAAGGTTGAAGCACGGTCATGCGAAAGGTACCGGCACTGCTCGCGGCATGTCCGACCGCTTCGTTGACTGATGCAAGGGGAAAGGCGCTGACCGCGTAGTGACTCAGCGGTAGCAAGTGCGCGCGGATCAGCCCCACAAGGGTCGCCACGGCACTACGCGGGTACATCCATTGGCCCATCAGGGTAATGTTATTGCGCATGAGCCAGGGATAGGGAAGCGGCAGGTCATCGCCGCCCAGCATCCCCACACCGCCCATCAAGACAACTCGGCCATAAGGCCGCACCGTCATGACCGCGGCACGCACCGTGGACGTTGTGACTGAGGGCGGGAGTATGTCCATAACGCAATCGATTGGCCCCTGCGCAGCAGCCTGCATCGCATTTCGATCACGCGCTTCGTCGCCGCTGAGCACCACCGGCACTACCCGGTCGCCGAAGCGCCGAACCAGGTCGGCCAAGGTATCGGCATTACGCCCAGGCGTCACAACGCGTGCAGCACCCATCGCAAGCGCCACCAGCGTGGCAGCACTGCCGAAGTGCCCTGTCGCGCCGCTGACCAGCGCGGTTTCACCCGGCCTCAGACCCGCCGCCAGCCAGCCCCCATAAGGGACGAGCAAGGTATTGAGCGCGCACCACGCGGGGGCGTCTTCTGACTGGATATCGCCAATGGGTACGGCGTTTTCAGTAGGCACCCGCATGACTTCCGCGAATGACCCATCGTGGTAGTAACGATGCAAATGCAGGCCGCCGTCGCCTCGAGCGCTCCAGCCTTGCAGCACGATGTCCGGCATGAGCGCATCATCCCGGGAACGCACGGTAGGGTCGCAGAACACCCAGTCTCCGCGACGCAGCCGTGTCGCGTCCGGCCCCGTTTCCAACACCTGACCGACCGCGCCGCAGCCCGGTATGAGCGGCAGCTCGATGTTGTAACGGCGAGTACCGTCGAACACTTCATTGGCATAGGCCAATACAGGAGCGGCCACGACCTTTACCAGTACTTCGCCGCTCCCATGACGGGGTGCAGGCACGGACTCAACGACAAGGGGCTGATCCAAGGATTTCAAAATGGCGGCGCGCATGGTTGTCTCCTTTGAGTAAAGGGCCAGTGTGGGCGAGGCGGCGCTTGTAACAAGGGCGGCGCTTAACCTAGGATTGCCCACTCCCCCCTTCGATACTCCGCCATGAGCCGACGCCGAGAACTGGGCCTGTTTCTTCGCTCCCGCCGTGAGGGCTTGACACCTGACGTCGTCGGTCTGTCCAGTGGCATGCGCCGCCGCGCGCCCGGACTGCGTCGTGAAGAGGTGGCCGAGCTTGCAGGTATCAGCGTCGATTGGTACACCCGTCTGGAACAGGGCCGGGTTGGGTCGCCGTCGATCCAGACCCTCAATGCCCTCGCCCACGCGCTGCGGCTCGCACCGGCTGAGTACGCACATCTGCAATTGCTCATCCAGCCCCACCCCGCCCCCGCCTTACCGGCAGCACAGGTGCCTGCCGCGCTGACACGCGTGGTCGAACATTGGCAATACCCCTCTTACGTGGTCAACGAGCGTTGGGACCTGCTGACCTGGAACGACGCGGCGGCAGCGGTGTTTGGTGATTTCGGCGGTCAGCCGGGCGAAAGCGTCAACCTGTTGCGCTATATGCTGCTGGATGACGCGGCCCAGCGGGTGTTCGGTGATACCTGGACCGACGAGGCGCAGCGCATGGTTGGCAAATTTCGCAGACTGTACGACCAGCATGCCGGCTTGCAGGCATTCGATGCCCTCATCGGCGACCTCAACCATGCCTCTGCGTGCTTCGCCAGTTGGTGGCAGCGGCACGACATCATCACCCAGGGCACCGGGCGCAAACACCTGCGCGATCAGTCTGGCAACCTTCACATATTCGAATACCTCAGCATGCACCCGGCGGACGCACCTCAGCTGCGGGTGGCGTTATACATGCCGGTGGCCTGAGCGACAGACGGAGCGGCATTGCTACCCACATTAAATCTCCTATCAGATAAAGCCGTTTAGAGGTTCGAGGTCCGCGAGTTTCTGGAAAGAGCTGGGCTTATAGACCAAGCCAGCGTTTTGCGTAGAGGAACAATCCACTTATCAAAATGAGCCCGATCCCGATAACGTTGTGGCGGCGGATAGCTCCCGATCGCTATCACTCTTGAAATTGTCGCAAAGACAATTAGTAAATATCCCAAAAAAGCGCCAACATCGACGAAGCATGTTGATACGCCGTTGACATCATGAAATGCCCTCTCAAACCCAGTGCACCAACCAGAACCAAAAGTCCCCACTCAGAAACTGTCGGTTGAGACCAGTAGAAAGGCACGATCAGCGCGAGGATGGCTGTCGAAAAGATTCCCACATAGATACTACAGGTTGCAGGAGAGTCATCCTCATCCGCCATCTAAGTCAGGAGCGATAAAGCGCAAAGGACACCGTGGACAAAGGAAACAGATACCAGAATGTGGATCCTAGATTGCTGGGATTGACGATGACCAATACCCTCAGAAAACCGACAATCACATACACCCACTGGGCAGTGTAGGCCTTGGTTCATGGGAAAGCATCGTCATGAATGCAGGCGCTAGAAAGACTAAGGCGGTGCACTCCGCCAAGCTCACATGAGAAAGCCCGAACAGAAAGGTCAGGCTGTCTCCTAGTATGTCGTGCTCAGGGAAGTCACTGAGATATTTTGTACGTGGAAAGATGTGAGCCTGGTGGCGAACAGCCCCTTTGACTTCCGATCGCTGCGGCTGAAGCAGCCGCAATCACCGGTGGCCTAGCTGCGTGAAGCTGCTACGCCTAGTACTCCGGTAGGCGAGGTGAGTCAGGCCTACGACTGCTAAATTATTTTGGTAACCGAAGCTGGGATTCGCCTCTAGCGATTAGCCGCTAACAAACCAGTCAGATGGCTGAACATCTTTGAACATGATCGTGACATCCTCCGGCTTCGAGCCATGTTCCTTTGCAAATTGCTGGGTGATGGCGGCAGTCAAGCGAGCTTTATGCTCCTTGATTCTGCCCAGATAGAGCTCGATTGAAACGTGTGGCATAACAAATTCCCTTTAACGTTAAATAGTAAGACATCATCGTCAGGCCTGGGTATGGAGCGCAGGTCAGCGCACAGACGAAACGACCACCTGATAACACCCTTTTGATCTGATGTCGGCTATGCCCCAGGACAAGAATCGTAACGGGCACGTAGGCGAGCACAGCGATCTGACTGGGCAGAACTAATCCCAACGCCTCTCGAGGAATCATCTGGCTCAATCAGCGTTAGCGCTCTTCGAGCAGCCCGGCATGCGTCCAACTCCATGGAACTAAAAACAAAAAACTACTCGCGTGGAACATAATTAAACAGGGGTCACAAAGCCCACTGCCATCAACCTCTGATGTCTGCATGCTATCCTTCGGATTAAACTTTAGATGCAACATGTATTTCGATGGCAATTACATCGATGGATTAGCTCAACTCTTCGACGACTGCACGGGCATCACGTATTTTTGAGCACTTTGCTGCTCAATCCCGACAAAAGTGTCCCCTTGGATCGTATTGAATTAAAGTTTTGGTTTGTCGTACTCTTCTTTCGCGCTGAGCCTTTATAGTGAGCAAACCTTAAGAGCTCTCAACAGTAAAGCTATACAAGCTGGTCCAATACAGGATCAGTAGGCCGACAGCCGCAAATAACCGTGCCAAGCATGTCGCTAATTGAAGGATATGGAGACATTGCAAGCCGGAGCCCATCCTGCGGCAAATGGCTTGTTATTGAACTCTCATTTTGTGCAGCGTGCTATCCGTTCAACAGGTTTTAAATTGCTCCACCATACTATTAAGGTTCACCGCCATTTGTGAAAGCTCTTGGCTCGCTGCGAGGGTTTGCCGGGTTCCGGCACCGCTCTGTTCAGCAAGGTTTCGAATGCTGACCAAGGCACGGTCCACTTCGCGGGCGACATGAGCTTGCTCTTCCGACGCGGTGGCAATCTGCTGATTACGATCATCAATGACCTGCACTGAATCGCTGATGTGTTTCAAAGAGCGTCCCGCCTCGTCGACCGTGCGCTGCGTTTTGTATACTTCAGAGGTGCTGTTTCCCATTGAATCGACTACTTGCGAGGCGTCTATCTGAATGGTGGAGATCATCTGATCAATTTCTTGGATGGAACTTTGCGTGCGGTGAGCTAGCGCGCGGACTTCGTCAGCAACGACAGCAAAACCGCGCCCTTGCTCACCCGCACGCGCCGCTTCAATTGCCGCGTTGAGCGCTAGTAAATTGGTCTGTTCGGCAATCGCACGAATGACGCTGAGCACCTTGCTTATATCTTGCGTCTGCCCCGCGAGACCTTGCAACTGCTCTGAAGTTAACTCGACTCTGCTGGTTAGGGTACGCATGGCTTGCACTGTCTCGCTGACCTTTTGATTGCCGGTAGCTGCCGTCTGGATCGAGTCCTTGGCCGCCTGCGAGGCCGAAGTGGCATTGCGCGCCACTTCATCCACTGCGGCGCTCATCTGAGTAACTGCCGCAGCAGCTTGCTCGATCTCGCTATTCTGCCGTTGCAGGGTGCGGTCGGCATTTTCTGTGACGGTGTTCATTCTTGTCGCGGCAGCGCTGAGTTGCGCTGAGGACGCTGCAATTCTCTGAATAGTAGCTCTTAAATTTTCCTGCATCAGTTCCAAAGCCCCCATCAGCCGGGCCGCCTCGTCCGATCCGCGGGTATCAATAGTGCCAGTCAGGTCTCCCTGGGCAATACGCGTAGCCAGCGACAGAGAAGAGTTGATGGGTCGCGTAATGCTGTGGATCAGCAACACTGCCAGCAGCACTGTAAGAGCTATTGCGATCCCAACCATCGTTACAACGACGGCGATGCTGTTGTCATATACTGCCAATGCAGCAATCCCAGCCTGGGTGACCTCGGCATCGTCGACATTGCGCAGATCCGTCAGCTCCTTCTGGTACGCGGTCGCGTGCTGAGGTTGTACGGTATTGGCAAACAGTACAGCCTTTTCATGATCTATGGCGTCTAGCGCAACGATTTGATCGAGCCCAGCTAAAAAAGTTTTCATCAGCCCTTGGGCTTCCTCGAATTTAATAATTTCGTCCGGCTCGCTAACGAAGTCGCGTCTGTAAACGTCAGCACGCTCATTTAGCTGATTTTTGGCAGCATCTAGATTGGCCAATGCCGTGCGATGCCCCGCTGGATCACTAGTAGCCAGTAAGCGCATACTCTCCAGCCGTGCATGCAGCAAAGCAATCTGCAGATCGTCGCCGACTTGAATACTGGGTAAAAGAATTTTCTCGATCGTCTGCTCGGTCATGCGAAGTTGATTGAGCTGCAAATAGGAAAAAATTCCAAGCGCTATCAAGATGCAGGTTATGACCGCGAAACACATGGAAGCACGAGGCGCGATGTTGACGGAACGAACATTCATAAAGAACCTCTAGGATACCGCGGGGGGTTGTACAAATCGTTTGAATTGTATAACTATCGGCCCGACAATGCTTTACTTGAGCGAAGTATTACCGCCCGCTCAAACTTGACACTCTTCCCCAACCATGAGCCGCTGCTGAACGCGAAAACGCTAAGCCTATACCGTAAACGGATCGTTGCCTTGTTAGCCGAGGTGCCAGGCAGCGGATCACTGGTTGAGTGCGGCTACGTAGTCTATTCGCCTGAGGTCAAGCAGCGGCTGCTAGGCGTAAACCCCAAAACGATCGAGCATTTCAACCTGACGAGCATCGAAGTCGCACACGAAATGGCTAAAGGTGTACTGCGGGACAGCCCGGCCAACGTAGCGATCGCGACCACCGGCCTTTGCGGAACAGAGGATGTCGACGGCATTCCAGCGGGAACAGTCTGTTTTGCGTGGGGGTTCGTGCATCACAATTAGGTGAGGGTCTTTACGCGCAAGCATCGCTTCTTTGGAGATCGAGCAATGCTGCAGCATGAGGCAGCCATTCACGCGCTGAAAATGCTTCCCCATTTTCACGCCAGAATGATCGCTGGAGAGTCGGCCTAGTAAAAGAGTTTGGGTGTAGCTACCACCTGTCCGGCACATGGATCTTTATATAATTTAAATGGCTACAGCCCTGTCCACCGCTTACAAAAATACAGAAGGAACGATGTCATGGCCTTATCATTGCTAGAACTGCGGCACATTATCGAATCAAGCTTTTTGCCCTTGAAATGCCGGTGTACAGTGGACGGAAAAGGTGATCTTACGATTGAGCTGATGGACGAGTCCGCCGGCACCAACCTGGTCACAGGAGGCAGGCAGCACTGTCGGTGAAGGTTTAATCCCTCACATAGCCGACACACCGAGCCGCCCCTTGGAACTACCAGCATCCGGCAATATGAGCAGCCACTTCAACGCTACAGCTTCTCCGGTGACCAACTATCAGGCGCGAGCTCAAAGCCTTCAAACTCGAAAGCCGGAGATACCACGCATGATACGAGAGCCCAACCTTTGCTGGCAGTCGCTGATTGCCAGTGACCAGGCTGGATTATAAATTGAGGCATCTCGTGTTGCAGTATATCAGCCCCTAGACTAAAGCGAGTGATATTACCAGCGCCATCGGCGACCTCGAGATCGACAGGATGTCCGGCATGCCACAGCCAGATCTCCGCGGCATCAACTCGGTGCCAATGAGACCGTTGCTGATTCTCTAATAGAAAATAAATTAATGAAGCACTACTACGACTCCCATGGAGCGTTTCCGCACGCCATGTCTCGCAATACCAACCGCCTTCTGGATGACGAACAAGTTGGAGCTTTTTTATTATCTCATCGGGCTTTGTCATACAAACTCTCGCATATTGATTATAGATTATGAATACTATCTTACTAAGATTGCTCTCGCTGAATGGGAACAGTTCTGTCGCAATATCTGTATAGAGTATACCATTTAAATCATCGATTTGATGCTGAATAATGCGGGCATGAAAACCCTTCAGCGGCGCCCCTGACGATGGAACCATTGACATCTTGAGCTATGCAAGTCATAGTGGAGCGTCGGATATTATACCCATATGCTTATGAACACTAAAGCAACCTTCACTCCCCATTATTCTGCCAGCAGACGAAGTGATTCTCGGGTTTATTAGTACAGTAAGTGGAACAGGACTTTCACCAGGTAATCGGGTCTCATCTCCGAAAAATTCGAAGACAGTAATTCTAGCATCTAGACCAATTTGCGGCCCTGCCAGGCCAACACCGGAACTCTGCCGCATAGTCTCAAACATATCATCAATCAATGCGCAAAGCTCCACGCACTGTTTATGCAGCGCCGAGGGCGAACCGAGGATGGAGCTCACAAACGTTACTCTTTGCGCCGCAAGGCTCGTCAAGTACTGAGGAGCTGACGGAGCATCCATAGACAATTCATAAAAATGACGAAATCTTAAATTGCCCTTCAAAAAAGGGCCGCCTATTAAAAAACCAGGGCAGACTATTACATGAAACGCACTGCGTCAAAACGAGGCGCTTTGCGAGACTACGTTACCAACTGTGCTTCTTGAACATCGATTGACGATACAGGTACAGCGAGACGCTGCCAAGAGTCTCAGGTCGACAGATCTGAAGCTTTTTGTTTTTTTGGTGCGATCATGCGTGTTTCATGCCCTTACTGGCTCAATCTAATGCCAAGCTACAGGATGACAGCATGGCGGACACCATCCAGGTACCTTCGCGGACTTCCCGCAGTTTTAGCTCAAAACGGCGCAGTCCAGTTTGATAAAAGGTTCATCGACATGAACTCTGCCGCTTTGGCCTCGCTGTCGGTGCGCAATACCGTCATGCCTTCCGAGATGCGCCTGACCCGGAGACCCTCAAGGGTCTGCGCGATCGGGCCATTCTGGCAGTGCTGGTGTATCACGGCCTGCGCCGCGAGGAAGCTGCCTTATTGATGGTGGCACACTTGCAAGAGCGACGCGGCATCAAGCACCTGCGTATCCACGGCAAAGGCAACAAGCTGCGATTTCTGCCCTTGCACCCGGTGGCTTCGGAGCGGATCTATGCGTACCTGGAAGCGACCGCGCATCACCAACTCGACAGCAAGGCGCCGCTGTTTTTGCCATTGCGCGGACGCTCGACCGGTGCCGGCATCAGTGCCAATGGCATCTATGCGCTCGTCGGCAAATATGCCAAAGCGACGGGTATCGAAGTCGCAGAATTGGGTGTGCACGGCTTGCGAGCCACGGCCGCCACCAACGCATTGGACCACAAGGCCGACATCGCCAAGGTGCAGGTCTGGCTGGGGCACATCAATATCAACACCACGCGGATCTACGATCAGCGGCGAAGCCGACTTGAGGACTCCCCGACCTTCTGGGTGAAATATTGAGGACTGCGCGGAGCTCAGCCCGCGCATAAAGACCGATCAGACGAGGCGGCTCAATAAAATAACCCTTTCTTGCCAGGGCCGCCCCAACTCGCTACATACAAGGTGCATTGGGTATGGTTATACTCTTTCAGCACGTAGCGGGTGATGACACCCGAAGGATTAGCGTAGAAGGTCAGCTCGCAATAGCTCGTCGGCAGCTGGTAGTATCCTCCCGCAACCTCCCCCATGACCATCTGACCGTTCCCATCCTGGCCATGGGCCTCTTGGTGCGTCGTGTTGACGTAGACCCCATTTTTGCCAAACGTCCAGTAGTAGCCAGTTTCAGTACCGTTTTTTAACGCGGGTTTAGGCGGATTTCCCCATTTTTGTAGCAAGGTGTTCACATTCAGGCCTACCCATGACTGGGCCACTTCATGCGGATCTTTGTTTAAAAGAGTAATGCATCCAGTCTGATGCAGCGTGGTGAAATAGACCAAGTTTTCAGAAAACCACGGTACGTTCCAGATATCATACGGCCCAAAATCCTGCTCCCTCTTAGATTTATTCACGCTACAGCCATGTCCCAGCATGTCCACCTCAGTTTATCGTTCTGCCCGCAGGACAACCACCCGACTCACACCAAGCTGGTACAGCTAAGATTCAGAACTGTTGGCCAAGCCACTATCAGCACATCTGGAACGCGTATCGTTGACATACGTGATCCGCCACTCTCCACGTCCAGGACGAAGCATCGAGCAGCAGTCGGAGCAAGGCCTATGCGGATTCGATGGAGACGAGTTCGATGTACTTGAACTTCTTACGCGCCGCTTTGGTGGCATCGAGCTCGGCCTGCAGTTTGCTCAGCGTGTCAGCATCGTAAACAAAAAGCTCGGTTGCGCCTTCAAACTCGTTACCGACGCGTAGGGTCACCTTCAGCTTGGGGATGAACGTCTGCGCTGACTTGCGTTTTTTCGGCGCAGCGGGCGAAACAATCACGATTGACGGCGGCGCTTCAGGGGTAGCGGCGTGGATTGGTGCAGGAGATTCTGCCGAACCGAACAAGGCGCGACGCATTTCTTCTTCAGTTAATTCAGTGTTCACCATTGTTTCCCAATTGTATTTTGAGTACGTGCGCTAGGACAGCACTGTTATTTTGCCCTAGTTTCGATGTTTGAGACCTGCACCAGGCGATGACGTAAAAATGCGTTCCTGATTTGGCTCGATTAGCATCGCCTGGCCGAGTACCCCACGATTTGCATCGCACGATTGCAAAGACAGTTATTAAATACTAATTAATAATTACCAATTCACAAAGCCTTGAAACCCTGCGCCTCTAGAGCGTTTTTCACAATTGCACTTACCGTCCTTAACGGTTTTCCTGAACGCTTGTTTGCACGCACTGCGTCCTCCAATTGCTCCAGAATACTTGGAGGTAGGCTGACCGATACAGGGACGGCTTTTCTGTTGTCAACGTTCTTGATCTGAGGTTGGGAATCGTATGGTTTGTCTGCCAGTTCGCGAGCTAACCGTTCCGAATCTTCCTGACTGACAGTAGCCCTTTTGTTAGCCGTTTCGCTCGATTTCTTAACTGCCATGGAACACCTCTTTTAGAAGCGCTTGAATTTCATTCGCCGCTTCGCGGTTTTTTCCTTCCAGAACCGACATCCCGAACGGAATGGAGTCTCGATAAGCTTTACGGTAATAGCCTACAGAATTGAGGGGTTTGATTTCGGGGAACTCTGACAAGAACTCCAGGAATTCACGCCTCTCTGTTACTTTCACAGATGGATTGGGTGACGCCATTGACTGGTATGCATACGTTTCTAGGTTTGGATTCAAATCCCGGCACCGCAGTACCTGCTCTTGAAGCTCACCAAGGGTGTCCAGATCCAACTGGCTGCACTGGTTTGGCGCAATGATCAGGTCAGCCACGACCGCACCCGTAATCAGCTCTCGCGAATTCCTACCTGCCACATCGACTATGACGTAATCGAATTTTTCACTGAGCGTCCTCAGCGTGACGGTGATGTTGTCCCGCTTTTCCAACAGCGTAATCTTTGGTTGCAGATTCGACGCCTCGCGCTCTGCATACCATTTTGATGCGCTCCGCTGTGGGTCGGCGTCAACCAAACAGACATCTTTCCCCTCCATAGCCAATCCGACCGAGAGGTTAACCGCTGTAGTGGTCTTACCCACGCCGCCCTTGTTGCCACCTACCATTACGATGGTACCCATACGCCTCCCTAATACGAATTCATAATTACGAATTGGTAAATGTTAATTAATATTAGCTGAATTGGATTTGTTTGTCTAAAAGAGACATCAACGACTCAGCAACGCAGGCAGGGGCGATTTCGCCTGCGTATTGTTTCAGCCAGTAGCGGTATTTTGGGTTCGCGAGTTCGCGCAGCAGCAATGGACGCGCTGTGATACATTTCATATCGAGCATGATTTTCCACCAAGGTTGTTGTGTTCACGCTGGGGGTGGTTGCAGCCATTCCCCGGCACATTTCAAGCTATGCCCTCACCCCATGAAGGCCATTACAGGCACTATCTCCTGCGGCACTCGTCCGGTTAAAACCAGAAAATTTCTCCAGATTTCGTAAGGGACCGCTTGACTCCCTTCTTTGAATTTCCGAATCCTTCGATCTGAGGCAATCTTGAGCAGGTTGGCCAGTTTTTGATCTGTGTTATATGCGGCAAAATGTCCTTGGAAGTGTCGGAAGTAGGCACCCACTACATCAGCATGCGGTGGCTCCCAGCCTTCATGTTTGCGAAGCAGATGCGCCCTCGGATACTGGGCTTCGTCAATTTCAGTGGGGCCTGGCAGACGCGGAGCATTCAAGTTCGTTTCGAGTTGTTTGATTGCCTCTTGAGTGGCCATCTCAAAAATCAGCCTCTGCTGGTCAGGAATGCCCGGCAAATCAATTTTCATTACACCTCCAGAATATTAATTATTAATTGCTATTTATTAATTCATAATAAAGGTTTTGAGAAATTGGGCCCGAAGGCCCTTTCTCTTACCGTGGCGACAGCTCGATACGCTGAACGTCTGAAACACGGATGTTGACCAGATTCAGCGATCCCCTTGCCAATCTCTCCCAGAAACCTTGCTGATGAACGTGCATCAACGCGTAGAAGAGATAGTCGGGTAGAACGATGTCTATCTGGTTCACCAGGATGCCGATATGTTCGGGATTGAACTCTCGTCCTGGCGCTCCACATCGATCAGCTGAACCCCTACGAACCAACCAAAAATGAGCTTCTGGAAAGTTCGTACGGATAGTCGCTACATCTGAAAGTCTCATCTCGTTCCTCGTAGGTGGCAACGACTAGCCCCCTCAGGTTCGAGTGGCTCTCTGCGTGCCACCAACAAGGACATAATAGGCCCTTTTGGGCCTAGCCACAAGCGGAGAAAGGCCCAAAAGAGCCTACACCCTAATAATTATTATTTATTAATTAGCAATTCGTAATTATGATTTAGTAGCGCGACGAACTGTGAGTCCTTACTGGCTGCCAGTCTTGAGGGACAATTGTTCTTCGAGCCCCACTGATAGGCAGCATCTGCCTGTTCGAGCAAATCGCTTAGCTCATCGTCTTCAATCAATCCATTCGCTCTCAACGCCTCGGCAAGCGTGATTAGCTCGTGTTGATGGCCGTCAGGCGATTTAATGAGCGCGTTCTGATCAGAATAGAGGATGTTCCATTGATCGAGGGTAGGGGAGGCGGGGCTATTCATTTGAGCGCTCTGCAGGTATTGGACTGGTGACGCAGAGACGATCGGTCGGGTACTGACGCATGAACTCCATGCTGTCAGCCGCCGAGGCATGCAGCCAATCGCTGTAGGCGCCTTTGGGCAGGATCACAACCATGCGCTTTTCATGGTCGGGTTTGTGGTAGTTGCGCATGAAGGGATGGTCATCGGCGTTGACCATCAACATGCTGTAGCTGAGCACCCATCGCCGCTAGGGGATTTCCAACGCTCCCAGATACCGGCGATGCCCATTATTTCCCCGTCGCTGCGCTCGATGCGTGTGGGAATGGCCTTACCGCTGCGCCAATCGGGTTCATAGATAGCAGCTGCAGGGATGATGCAATGCCGGCCATCGCGCCAGGCGTTGCGAAAGGAGGGCTTCTTGGCCACGGTTTCCGATTGGGCGTTATAGGTACGTCGGGCAATCTTGTCGTCTTTGCTCCACCCTGGAATAAGCCCGAACGAACCGGTCTCCCTCTGAATCCCCCCATCAGCGTCCACCTCGTCTTCTGCAGCCGCTCGCAGGAACGGGCCAAAATAGCCTGGCCATAAGTCCAGTTTGTATTGCGGGTCCGGATCGATGCCAAACGCCTCGGCCAGCGCGTGCGGCGTAGGTGCTTCGTAATGGCTGCACATGTTAACGACCTCGGTGATAGCCCACACGCCTGGTGGCTGAGCTGCATTACATCGGACATCCGCGCCACGATCATTGTTCGAGCCAGGTCAGGGTGCTGACCGGTACCTCACTTGGATGTAACGGTGAACAGCTGATCGAGGCGCGTGGTGTAGCTCTGGCTCATCAGCTCACGACGCATCGCCCAATCTGGATCCGCCGGCACGCTCGCAGCGCGCAAGGTGCCACGGCCCCATCGAGCATTGATTTCATCGAGTACGCTCATGATCCGGTCCGCCGTTTGTGGCTGGACCTCGGCAAACAGGTCGTCGGTAAACTCACCCGGCTGACGCAGGTCCATCAGCAGCACCTCGGCCTTGCTGTAGCGAAAGCCTGGCCGAAAGAGCCGGTCCACCGCCTGAATCGCTGCCCTGGTCATCAGCCGCACGTCATTGGTGGGGTAGGGCAGCTCGATCAAGGCGCCGTTGGCATACTTCGCTTCATCCGGATTGAACATCCCGGTACGAATGCTCACGCGGATTTTTTTGCATAGCGAGTGCTGAGCGCGCAGTTTCTCCGCCGCCCGCTGCGTGTAGGTGGCCACCGCCTCGCGGATCGGCTCGATCTCACTCAGACGTTTGCCAAACATCCGGCTGCAGCAGATCTCCTGCTTCGGCGGATCGGCGTCGGCCAGCTCCAGACAGGAAATACCGACCAGTTCGCGAGCGGTATTTTCGATGACCACGCTGAATTTACGTCCGAGCAAGGTAGGGTCTGCCTGGGCCAGATCCATTGCGGTCTTGATGCCCATGGCTTCCAGATGCGCCTTCATGCGCCGGCCCACTCCCCAAACGTCACCCACCTCGCAGCGCTTCAATACCCAGTCGCGCTTGTCAGGGTCGCAGATGTCCACCACGCCGCCTGTGCGCGTCTGCAGCTTCTTTGCCGTGTGATTGGCTAACTTGGCCAACGTCTTGGTGTGCGCGATGCCGACCCCGACCGGAATGCCCGTCTCGCGCAGCACTCGCGCCCGGATCTTCCGTCCGAACAGCGTCAGATCACCCGGAATGCCGGTCAGGTCAGCGAATTTTTCGTCGATCGAATAGGTTTCCGAGTCCGGGACCATCGATTCGATGACCGTCATCACCCGTTCGGAGATATCGCCGTACAAGGCGTAATTGCTGCTGAAGGCGACGATGCCATGCCGGCGCAGCTGATCCTTGATCTGAAAGTAGGGCGCGCCCATCTTCACAAACGGCTTGGCGTCGTAGCTACGCGCAATGACGCAACCGTCGTTGTTGCTCAGGACCACGATCGGCACTTTGGCCAGGTCCGGTCGAAACACACGCTCGCAGCTGGCATAGAAGCTGTTGCAATCAATCAGCGCGAAAACCGGCTCACGCTTTTTCATGATCGCGAATGCTGTAGCGCACCACACCCCAGATCGACAACTCGTCACACTCCATGACGTGTCGCGGCGGATAACGAGTGTTTTCCGACTGAAGAATCACCAGGTCATCCTTCATGTACAGGCGTTTGCAGATGGGTTCCTCATTCAGCGCGGCAATCACTATGTCACCATGCTCGGCATAAGAACTGCGATCGACGATGACCAGATCACCGCTGTAGATGCCGGCCCCCTGCATGCTGTCGCCATCAATCTTCACCAGGTAGATATGCGGCGCCCGTAGCTCGAACAGCTCGTCGAGCGAGATGTGTTTCTCGATGTGGTCAGCTGCCGGTGACGGAAAGCCTGCTGGAACCTTGAAAGCATAAAACGGCAGCTTGACACCGCCTGTCTGTAAGGGACCGAGAATGGTATAGGCCATGACGTCACCTGCAGCAGTTGATTGGATAAAAAAGCCCGCACGGAGGCGGGCAGGAGAGGGTGAGGCCGTTTTCAATCTTCCTTCAAGACAGTCCAGAACACCTGGACACTGCCGTCGTCGCGGTACGCAACCGTCACGTTGTCAGTGTCATGCAGCTCTTCCAGGACCTGTGCCCAGTCGTCAGGGTTATCATCGGCCAGACGCTCCAGCACCGCATACTTGCGGCTTTGCGCCATCGGGTTGTTGATTGCCTTATGCAACCGCATGCCTAACAGGTCATAGGACGATGGTGTTTTGGGGGCAGCAGTGGATTTGGCCATGACATGACTCGGGTAAATGACTGTATGTACATACAGTATCCAGTCGCTTCAAAGATGACAATATCCGAATGGAGGGACGGCAGATTTACCGTCGCGTGGTTTCTTTGGGCAGCTCTCTGTATTCTGTCGGCGCTCCGGCTCGGAACATCGCTCAAAGCGACACCGGGTAGTAAAAGCCGTGGGATACAACCCGCGAACGCCGGCCCTTACCGCCCTTATCAGCTATCCATGCTAGGTTCATGATCATCGATGTCGGGAGAAATCTGCTGTGGCTCCTCAGATCTCCTGATGTTGACTTGGATCGCATAGCCGCCACTCTCTTGCTCGCTCAGCTGCTCTTCCATTGAGGGCTCGACCAAATCTTCGTCAGCGCTGGCGGCGATGTTGTCCTGCATAGCCAGTTCTTCGTCCATAGACGGTTCGCCATAAACCTCGACGACTTCCGTCAACAAGTCCGGAAGGGTGCGATTGCCCTCCAGCTGGTCCATTGAGAACAGGATTCCCCGTCGTGTGTCTTCGTGCTGGATACACGTCATAGCCAGGTTGTTTACACTCAGGCCATACGCCTCCCTAATACGAATTCATAATTACGAATTGGTAAATGGTAATTAATATTAGCTGAACTGATGTGTTTGTCTAAAAAAGACATCAACGACTCTGCAACGCAGGCAGGGGCACAAAGCCCCTACGAATGGCTTCAAATGACAGGCAGCTCGGCAGATTTAACGCGCCGATCCTTCTCATCCTTTCCAGCCAGCCGCCAATGGGTGACACCACCGATGAAGTGGTCTGTGTATTGGCACCATCGGCCAGCAACGAAGCGGCAACGCAGTAACCAGTTATCAGCCGTAGGGCAATACACCATATAGGCCAGGCGCCCATGCTGATCTTCTTCCGGTAAGCGATCGCTACACGCCACCCAGCTCGCACCAAGTGCCACGATTTCCTCAAGGGAAGGGCAGTCGTGTACGTCGTCGAACGAGCGTACCTGCCCCTTCGCACGCAGCCAGTGGTCCATTTGAGCTTCTGGGGTAAGCTTTTGAAACGCAATCATTGCGTCAAAGCGATCCAACTCAACGCGTCCTATAGGCGAGAAACGTTCTGCCAAGCATTCAAGCGCAAATTGCACCAGGTAAGGCGCAGGTCGCTCTGCCGCTTCACTGAGATAGTTGCGCATGGCACGGAAGGAAATACCTATACGTTGGGCAACTTGCTCCTGCGTCATGCCGGTACGCTCGATGAGTCGACGCAGATAACGCGGATCTGAATTGACCTGGGCTGCATCAGGAACCAATGCGACGGAGAGGGCTGCTTGAGGGAGAGGCATCTGCTCGTTCATGTCTGCTACCAGATGTAAGTAGGCACATTGTGCCTAAAAAATTGAATAGGCACAACGTGCCTAAAAGTGGCCATATACCGGTCTCAATCTGTTCCAGATTTCAAAAACGCATGCCTTCATTGAAGGCACATAGCGGGCTCCAGGTCACCGCTTTCTGTCGCAGCCCGCGCGCACACGCGCCCGGTTGAGCACTCGGCCGGCTTGTCGGCCGGGGGCGATTTATCCGGGTCTTAGCGCCCGAAGGGTGGCCGCAGGCCAGGGCAGGGCGGGTTTCATCGCCCTGCGCCGCTTAGACGGGTGTTTCCCCAATCTTGGGGTGATAATGTCCGCGGGTGCAGGGGCCGCAGGCCTCTGCCGGGGTTCGGGGCTGGCCCCGGTGCCCGTGCCGTGCCGCAGGCACGAAGTGCACGGTGCATATTTGTTTTTAGAGGTGTGAAACCTCGTAAGCCTCTTTCTTTACCCGGAGGGGATTACTGACGGGGGTATAAAATTCCACTTAATCCAAAGCATCCACAGGCGGCGCCTCGATAGGGCGCAAGAATGGGCAATTTGACGTTGGGCAAGGCATCCCTAAGGCCTCAGTGAGCCCCGAGGCGGTATGTTTAACGTGTCCTAGACCGACCCCACATCAGACCTCAAGTCGCAGACGTGACAAGGCCTCCGCGTGAGCGGATAGGAAAAAAACAGACAGCCGCGTACAGTCGCCCCGCCTGCTGCAGGTGGACGAATGGACTGCTCGCGTTTAACGCCGGCAGCATTCAGCCTTTGGACGGCTTCCTGGCCAGTAAGGCGCTCATGGCTCTAAGCGCCTGATTGCCGGTCATGCGTTCGGGGACAACATCTTCATCGAGGGGGGGGCTTGCGACAGCAGGCAATGCCAGCGCGTGCTGCTGGTCAGCTTCGCGGGCCGCTTTCGCTTCCTTGTCTTGCCAGCGCTTGCGGGAAACGTCACGGCGCAGCTGCTGCATAGAGTGCTGCTCGATCTCTGCGAGGCGGCGCCGGCCAATCAGACGTAGCTGAGCTTCACGCTTCTTTTTTGCCGAATGCTGCACGCGCTCGTACACGTAGCGCAGGCCCAGATCGGCCCAGAACTGCTTGGTAAAACGAATCAGGACGCGGGTACGCACCAGGTGCAGACCATGCTCGTCTTTTTCGTCGAGGCGAATGCGCTCGATGCGACGATAAACGTAGCCGGCAGCCTCCAGCGCGCCGAACATCCGGCACAACGCCGGCGCCGAAATCGTACCGGCATCCTCGGCAATGTTGCGCTGCGTGTTGAGCACATAGCGGCCGTTTTCCGGATCGATATAGCCCAGCACACTGTTGGCCAGGTCCAAACGTAACAGCAGCTGCTCAGAAACTCGCTCGATCGCCCGGAAGACTTCAACACGCGTGCGGCGATCGCCATGTACACAGTCCAGCTCGCGCAAATACTTACCGCGATAGCTCACGATATTGCTCAGGCGCTCATACGCCGAGCGAATCAGGGGATTGCGCAGTTGCTGTTCGCTCAAGCGACGAACGGTGGCAAAGCGTACTGGCATCTGCCGAGCAGGTCGGCGCAGTGCGGAATGGGGGTCTGCAGGGTTGGATTTAACCAGGGAGAGGTTACGCTTCATACAGCACCACCGAAGGCCACAAGGCCATGGAGCAAGCATGAATTGCAGGGGAGGAGGGGTAGTGCAGTGCAGCAGTGATCGGTGCTTTTTGGATCCATAGCACCGTTATTAGGGGTCATCATGTCCGTATATCCGCCTATCAGCGGTGAACCAATCGGCTTCACATTTTGCGGGGTTGCAACTGTCCGCTATGAAGGCCATAATCGGCTCACGTTATGTGTGTTGAACAGGTGTTCCCTTCGCTAAAAGGCCTGTTCAAGATTTTCCAAAAAGCCCCGGCGCCAACCGGGGCTTTTTGGTTTCCGCTATTTGGTCACTTCACCGAAATTTTTGCCCTTTTTGACTATTCAGTACCGCTGATCTTCCATATGCCTCATTGGGAGACACACAAGGTGCGGGAACACTATCACTGCAAATCTCTCTCCGCAACGGAAAGCACCGACTATCAAGCGTTTTATTACTAATCGCGATCGCAGCACCTCCCACGCTGGAGGCCGCATTCCACGGCGGCTGAGGCTGCTAAGTGCGAATAACTTATGTAAGTTACATAAGTTGCGTAATCTAAAAGCGCTTTTTGACGGGAGAGTATTTAACGATTTGATCAGAACAGCGGCACACTATGTGAAGCATCTAGCAGTAAGCTGCTTCGACACGACGATGGCCGCAGTTAGGGTGGCAGAGAAAAGGCGTTGAAGGTTGGCGCCTTCCAACGCCCGCAATGCGTGCGGATCTACATAGGGGTTGCGAAGACTCCGTTGCAGAATCTCCACAAGGTGACTGGGCCGGCATCAGGTGATGAGTTAGCTATCAACAAGCAGCAGCAGTGGTGACCTCACTCCTCAATCTCAGCATCACCGGCAGATACAAGAGGCTCGGCTTTGGAAGCGGTCTCGAGTAGAGCCAACAGTTCCGCTTTATCGAGTTGCTGCAACGCAATGACGCCTGCTCGAATTACATCCGAGCGAGAAGCCCGAAAGGATCTAGGCAGCAGAGAGATCTTATCGATCTGTCTGTTCAAATCTTTGGATAGGGAGAAGGTTGTTCGCACAAACGTAGGTGCCTTTTTGCGTTTACGCTTGAGCTTAGGAGTCGCGCTGACGGGTGCGGCGGATATGAATGCTAATGCTGCTTCATCGGTTTCTTCTTTGGAAAGCGCCAAATGCTCTGGCTTACGAATCAGATCCTTTAAGCCCATGTTCTATCTCCCCAAAGCTCTTGCGCCAACGCCTCAATCTCTTCCTTCGCGCGAGGGTCAGTGTTGCTTTCCAGGACAGAACAACCGTCCTCATCAGCATCGTCGTACACATTCCGGGCGGTAGTGATTGCGCTAAGGGGCTCGATACCGAATGACTTACATGCTTCCTTAGCATCAAGAATTCGTTGGATCTGACTAGGGAGCGCCGGGCATTGAGTGATGACGGCCCTAACGGTGAGTGACGGGTTCACTGCCTTAGCCAGGCGGGCCAGATTGTCAACCTTTGGGAGCGTTTTGAGGTCACGCCTTTTTGGTCGAAATGGAATAAGCATGTGAGTAGCAACAGTCATCGCTGAACGTAGAGCTTCGGAGTCGGACCCGCCGGCGTCCACCACAATCTGTCTGTATCTGTTACGCAGATCAGACAGCGTCTGCCGGATATTCCCGTGTGCTTGTACTACAGGAATACCCGGTAAATCACCCTGATCGGATCGCTCGGCAGCCCAATCTGCCGTTGTGCCTTGAGGGTCAGCATCGAGGAGCAAAACGTCCCCTCCCCGCGCCTGTAGCCAAACTGCGAGATTCTGTGCCAAACAGCTTTTCCCGCTTCCCCCCTTTTCTCCGCCTAGCAGTAAAATCATAAGACCAGTCCCATGGATCATAAATGACATAACTTACATAAGTTATGTAGATTTCGCTACTGGGATCAGTTCGATCTGGTTCCAGTTGCGGTTTACCAAGTCGCAGCTTGGGACATTGGCAGTCGAATAATCGACTGACGCACCGTCAGTTGGGGCAGCAGGCGGTTGAAGCAGCGAGAGTTCGTGAAGTGGGGTGTTATCGTTTGGAAAGCTCTCATCACAGGAAACTACAGTTTCATGAGCCTTTTTCGCATGTGCAAGGACGGAAAATTGGTGGTGAGCCAAGCTGCAGACAGATCGCGGGGTGTGAGGGCCTAAAGGCCCTCGCACTGCGCCGCGCTTCAGTGCTTATCGTTACGCCATCTCCGGCCCATGTTCCTCAGGGCTTTCATGCGCTGGAATGGATGCTGTGACAACGGCCGTCGAGTTGGCTACCTCACGAGCAGTACCTAATCCTTCTGCAGTCCAGGCTCGGCGATAAGTCGTTTTCTGTGTGACCGTGCCGTCCGATTCGGGTACCTCGACCGTTACAGGTTCAGTTCCATGGTCCTCCAGACGCAGCCGATCGCCCGCTTCCAACGCAGTGTCGTGCATGGCATCTGCCAGACCGACTCCCCAAACAGTTCGTTCGCCGGCTTCGGTTTTCATCGTGACGAAGTAGCTGGGCTGCTTATCTGGATCATGCTGATAGGGCGCTGCGCCATGAGCCAGAAGCTCGCCCTCGATGACTTTCCGGCTTGCTGATTTAGGCGCTGCTTCCGATGATCGACCTGGCTGTTCTGCTGATACTGGTCGTCCCTCAATACGATTCACTTCTTCCACTGCAAAGCCTGTGAGGTCATCGAGTAGCTGAACTTCCTCCGGAGAACTCGTCTGGCTATACAGATCCTCCATGGCAGACTTGAAGCTGCCGCGATAAGCGTCGTTGGCCAGGTATGACTTGATCATCTCTATCGATTCCGGAGTAGCCTGGTCCGCGCCTACTAGCCACATAGCGTGGTAACCACCGCGCAGCCCCATGGCCGTTTCCGAGCCGCTAACGTCCTCTTCGGTAAGACTGATCTCGGCAAGCCATTCAGCGTCACGACCAACGAGGTTATCTGCATAGAAAGGTGCCAGTATCTGACGATCAGCCTCTGCAGTGGTGGATAAAGAAGGTTCAGATTCCGCCACTGCAGCAGACCTTACAGAATCTTGTGTGGAAGAAACTTGATCAACAGCTGCTCGATCTGTTTGCGCTTTACGCAGGTCAGCCAAGGCTTTATCAAACGCCTCTTCACGCGTAAAGGCGGCTGGCTCGGTATCCTGTCCATAGCGACCGATGGCGATTCCCTTAGCGCTCCCCCCGTTGTCTTTATCGTAGGCAGTCCAGATAAGTGAGCCACCTTCACCCACCTCGACTGTCAATTCGATGCGATCCTCCAGGGAAGTGGCCACCGCCGAGCTCGGGGCCTTGGCCATGTCGCTATCGACTACTGGCTGCTCGATGCTTTGCCCTTCCTTCTCGATCTCAAGCTCTGCCCGTCGAGCTGCAAGGCTTTCATTCATCGCCTTATCGGTGAAGTGGATGTCCATGCCACTCTTGGCCGTAGCCTCGATGACCAGTTTTTTGAACTCAGTTGAGCCGTTGATCGTCAGTGTGCTGCCGAAACGCTCCTTGGCCAGCTGCAACGCCACAGCGACCCCGGCCTCAGTGATACCGGTACGGCGCATGGCGATGACTTTACCGGTGTCCACAAACAGGGTTTTGTCAGTCTTCTTGTCCAGGTAGTGCACGTTCTGGCTGAACCGCGCTTTGCGCGTGTAGAGGTCCTTGGCGTTCAGTTCGCGCTCGCGCTCGGTTTTGACCTCTGGGTCAATGTGACGCGACAGGTTGTCCAGGATCCGCTTGACGCGAAAGCGAATGCCTTCAGGTTCTGGCGAAGGTGCGCCGCCGATCGAGAACCCGGGGTCCTCTTTTTCTTCGGTGATGAGTTTGCGAATTTCTGCACTGCCCATAAGGCTGACCTCGTTGTGGTATTGCGGATGGTGAATGGCTTCCCGAGCTTTCAGCCGTTCGAATGAAAGCACCGAGGCGAGTTGAGTTTTGTCTTGCCGGGTGAGCCGGGTGTCGCTGAACACGGCACGGCGCAGATCGAAGTACTGCTTGTTGATACGACTCAGCGCCCGGTGTGCGCTGGGCTTGAGCTGGTTGCGTTCAGCTTGCCGGGCGAGATACGCCGCAACCGAAGATGCGCTACGGTTGCGGGTCAGGGCTTTGATAGAGCCGATCCTGACTTGCAACGGCGTCTCCGTAGAGCGCCTGAGGGGTTCGAAAAGCCGGCGGCTACGCTGCTCGATGTCAGCGACGCCAGGCACTCGGCGCGGATTGCGAACGTAGGGAGGTAACGGATTGTCGGTTTTGCGAAAACCGGGGTACGGCCTCGATGCGCCAGGCTCACCAGTTCGTCTCGAACGTTTGGATTTAACCGGCGACTGAACCGGCGGAGCGGTTTGCGCCACTGGGTTGGGCTGCCAGCCCTTGAGGACGACTTTCAATCCGCCATCCCCGCCTTTCATTGGCTCGAAAAGGCGCTTACCACGCGCCTGAATATCCTTGATTGTCGGGACTCGGCGCGGGTTGAGCATGTAGGCCGGGATGGATGTCTCGGTTACTCGTGGCCGTGCTCCAGGCCCGCTAACTCCATCCGCTCCCTTTCCCGCTGACGTTGCTGTTGCAGGAACGGCGGCAGCTGACTTTCGTCTACCTGTTCGTTCGCTGGCGGCCGTCCGTTCTCGTCCTCTTCTTCCTCCTGATACAGGCGGTCGCAGTCCAGAATCTCTTCCTGGTTCTGACTGTCCCACGTGAACGTGTGCATCACGGGGCAATAACACCGCGCCGTCACCGACTCCGGTCGATTGGGTTTGCCCGTCAATTGCCACATCGCCGAGGGGCATGTTTTGCACGCCATAGGTAGGTGCGGCAGGATCTGGTTGTCGAGCTTGAGCAGGACTTCGCTGGTGATCTCTCGGGCTGGAAGATTTGCTGTGGTCATGGGCGTCTCCATAGATCTGATAGAACTTCGCTTCGCGGTCACTCAGCAGCTGCTGACGCTCGACGTCAGTAGCCTTGGCATAGCGCTCGCGAAAGGAAGGGGTGGCTTTGTGGACGTATTTGATTTCCCTGGCGCGCTGGGGCCATTCGGCCAGGCGCTGGCGGATGAGTGCGGGATCTAATGGAGACTTCTTCAGTTCGCGTCGAACGATAAAGTCATCTCCGAAAATGGTGTCCTTAAGATTGGTGCCCTTGGCATCACCAGGTAACTTGACGGACAGGTACTCATTCTCTTTGCCCTGGTTGCGGACACGGGTTTCGCCGTATTCGGCCACCAGTTCGTAAAACCCGACGCGTGTAGTGATGTTGCGATCAATCACCACTTTTACCAGGTCCTGCTTGAACGCCCGGTTCTTCCAATAGAAATCATCGCCTTTGTACCGGGACAGCACACTGGCTGCGTCGGTGACATCGGCACGGATATTCTCGCGGGGAGAAGAAAGGCCGTACTTCTGATTCAAATGCTCCTGAATAGCTTCGAAGTATTTTTCATGCTGTTGATAGACACCTACGGGATTAGCCTCATTACCGCTCAAGAGGTTGATTCGAGGAATGATGATATGGATGTGCGGTTTACGCTCAACCAAATCGCCGGTTCTTTTATCAATCACCGTTTTCATTTTTGGCAAGTGTGCTTCAGCGTAGAAGTTAAACTCCTCGGCCTTATACGCATGCATCATGAACTGTTTGAATTCTGCGGTTATAGCCTTGAGGAGTTCGGGTGAAACCTCATCCTCCTTAAAGCTAAGCGTGAAGGTAAGATAACGATCTTGACCATAGTCCGGAATGCTTTCGTAGATAGCGCGAGTGAGGCTGAGCTGACCATCAAGCACCAGTCGATGATCCAGCTCATCACGAGTGAATTCGCGCCCCGATTTATTACCCTGTTCCAGGTACTCCTGCGCGCCGGTGTTATAGCCGCTGGCTCTAATCAGCATGGTGAATCCCCGCCAGTAACAGGTCCTCAATCGAAGCTAATAGATCCAGCCATTTCAACTGAACATCAGCAGTGATGAGACCTCGTTCAAATGCCATATTTGAAATATAGGCGAGTTGGGTAACGTTGTTACCCGCTTTGTTGGTGATAAATATGAGACGCTTTCTTAATCCTGTATACTCTCTGAATATTGGCAAATCATTGAGTATCAATTCCCTGAAGAAATCAGAGGGTGAACAACCTGCGCGTTTTATAACGTATTCGAACTGAGCTAATTCACCAGCCGTTAAACGAAACGAAACTGACACGTTCTTCTTTAGCTTTAATTTGGGAGAACCCTTGTTTCCGCTTGAAGCTTTGCGCAAGTTCAAAGGTGCGCGATCGCTTGATGATTCAGAAACTGCAACGGCGAGCAGCATATGGATGGAGGACAACCTGTTCAGCCAATGCAGATACTTACTCAGATAAAGCCGCTCACGATAAGGAGCTGAGTTGGCTAGGTAAGCCACCTGGTTGAGCGCATGACCCGCTTTCTCAAACACGGTCTGTAGCCGTACATGCTCAGGTGTCGTTCGGCTGAGCGTGGGTGAACGGCTCAGGATCAAGTCGCGCATGTAGCGTGCTGGCTTGTGGCCGGAGCAGGCGATCGGCTCGCGTAAGGGCTCATATTGCTCATCGGAGAATCGCACAGTTACGACGTGGGATTTTGTGATACGGGTCGCCATGGGACGCCTCCTGGTGCTGCTAACCAACAATGACAACGACAACGCTTTCCCGCTCTGCGGGGTTTCAAAGGGGCACCCCCTTTGGCACGGCGATTGGTTACGAAAAAGGCGAAGCACTTTTTTGTAAACAATCGGTAACGTGCCTGTTTTTGAAGCTCCGTCTCCCATCCAAGCGCCTGGATATGCACTGTCACGCACTACGACGCATAGCCACGCACTAATACGCACTAAGGGCCATCGATCGATCGGCAACACGCACTGTGACGCATTAGCACGCACTAATTTGCACTGGTACGCACTAACCAATAGGATGGGTCACTCACGTGCCTAGGAATGATCAGATGAGCGATTGGAGACAGAGACCGCGCAACGGGAAGGCTGAGTTTTTGGCCCACAAATCATTCGTCCGCGAAGGGCTAAACGCTGGGCATACCAAAACCTACCTGCACCAGGTTCTGAAAAACGAACACAACCTCACCCTGAGCCTTTCCCAATTCAATAGGCACGTCAAAGCGCTAATGACTGCAGACCGGCCTTCAGACGTTGTGCCGATCGAGGACACATACAAGGTGCAAGAAAACCAAGACGCGCCTTTAAACGGTCAGCACACGCATTCCGATCAGAGAAGTAGTAAGGCCGACGCTTCAGCAGTCAAATCCCATAAGTCAGACGCCGATACACAGCGAAAGCCATTAACACGAGCCGACTTACGGAAGATTAGTAACGATATTCGCAATCTTGACCTGGACGCTCTCGTCAAGGGGAAGGGGTTGGTCAAAATCGAGTAAAGGCCTGGAACCTACTTTTTGAAGCGCTGCTTTACGTCTGCCGGTAAGGTATCAATCACCGCCCGCTGCGCTTTGTACTCATCGTAGAACCACTTGTTGGTTTCGTTTACGTCCTGGCTTTTCAATACGGCCCACCCCATCAATCCGATCATGAAGAGCGTCATTGCGACAAATCCAATTAACATGGTTTGATTGAGCCGTGTTGCATGCAGATCACGCGTAGACCCAGACATTGAGGATACTTGTTTTTCGATCGCCGCGATCTTCATAGAAGCGCGTGACAACGCTGGCTCAAAGACCTTTTCGAGGCTTTGGTGTATCGCACTCGCAAGCTCCATACCGACATCTATCCCAACCTTCGACGACGCAGCACGCATCAGCTCGTTCGTGCTTTGCTGCAATACCAACGAGGTTTTCTCCGCGTCATCGACTGCATTTGCAACAATCAACAGAGAATCCGTCATCGACAGTTCCAAGGTCTTGGGCAGCGCTTTAATAGTGTCATGTAGGTGCCCAACGTCACTAAGCAGCTCAGTGATTAGGGCATCGCGAGCAGTGGCAGGAGTTTGTTCGTTGTAATTCACTCTTCTTCCCCTTCTTCAATCAGCAAAGCGAAAACCGAGTCAAGCTTCCGATTGACGCCTTTACACAAAAGCTTAAGGCCGTACATGTCAGACCAAGCATTACGATCTTCTGCACTGGCATCTTTATTTTTGAGTAAGGACTTGTAATCAACATCGTTGGCCATCAAGGCCTGCAGTGAGAGCCGTTTAAGCGCCATGGCGCTGAACAGCTCTGTTTCAAATACAGCGCACGAATCGTGCATCCAGAAAGACTGGTTAAGGGCGTGATACGCCTTGATCATAGGAAATTCTGACGCTACATCGCGTTTTACGCGATTGAACACAACACGAATTTTGCACGGTGGAACGCCCAGAGCAGCCAGATTGCTGATCATGACTATCGTTTCTTGCTGTTCCTTCGTACCGGAGATCACAGGGATCACGTAATAATCGATCTCCTCGTGCGCTTCATCAAAGTCTTCAAGGTTGGCCATGAAGTCCTCAACGTTGGATGCACCAACATCCACGATGGCCTGATCCTCGACCATCAGTCTCTGGAACAGGTCGCGAAACTGATCACCGCGCAGTTTTTCCACGTCCAGACCCAACTTTTCAGCTGTCTCATTAATGGACTCAACGGCGATGATCGGCGCCTCGGGCATACGCGGTGCTAACAGGTTCGCCGTGAGAGTGGTTTTGCCTACGGTGCCGGTGTAATTGATGGTGACGATTTTCTTTTTGATAACGCTCATTTGTAATCCTTGGGAATAGGTGGTCGCACCAGATGATTTCACCTGGTGTGCGGGATTTAGAATTTGCAAAGACTGAGAGTTTTAATACCAAGGGCGCGGCCCTTGTCATCTCGCCACGGCCGCGTGGACCTCAGGAGCGTGGGGTGGTGAAGCTACCCCTCACTCCTGCGGTAAGCCTTTATGGGGCGGGGTAACGAAACCTTTAACGAGAAATTCGATTTAGCCATGTTTTCATATCTGTCAGTAAGGTTGATTAGCATTAGCAGCTCCTCAACCTTATGAGATTCAGTCATTAAAACCGAAGTCATGCCTTCGACCTCATCGTCGGTAGTGGTGTGTAATATCGGCGTCAATAAATTATCGCCATCATTTTGGCATCACTGTACATAACCACAGTACCCAGTTCAAGTCCTGATGGATCCATTTTTTTCGAAGGCTGGACTCCAAAACGAAAAAGGCCGACCCTAAGGCCAGCCTTTACCTGATTCGCACGCCCCAAATCAGGCGGCTTTCTCCTTAACGATTACTTCGACTTCCAAATTTGCGCAGGCCAGCAGGTTCACCAGTGCATCCAGGGAGAACTTCAATTTTTCCGTTCAGCAGCTCTCTCAAACGCGGCTGGGTAACGCGGAGCTGTCGTGCCGCGTCTTTTTGCGACAACTCCCAGGACCGAACGGTCTTGGTCAGTACCTGCATCAGCTTGGATGCGCAGCCGAAGGTTTTCGGCCTCTTCTGGCGAATCAACCAACGCATCCCACACGGAGGTAGAGCGTTCGTTTGCCATCACCTATTCCTCATTCCTACTTCTATTACATTAAGAAAAGCTGTTGAGCATGAACTGACTACGACTTTACCCTTTGCCGTAAACGGAAGGGGGGTTGAAGTCCCCCTAATTCTAGGGGGCGTCACGTGTCATCCCGTCCAGCGACTTGTACCGGGTTGCAGCAAGGTCAATGTCGCGCTTTTCCGACTTTTCAGTGGTCTTGCGAAACGCGTGATGGACGTACATGCCGTCCGACCGCTTCACCACATAAAGCACGCGAAAAGCCCCATCTTTACACTTGATGCGGACCTTCCCGCACACCCTGCCCCACATTTTCTACTGGCTTCCAGTCAACAGGCTCTTCGCCTTCCAGGATCAACTCCAGCTAATACCCCGCAAGGCGTTAGAGCCAGTTTACCGGCGCGGATTGAAGCCCGAAGGGTCGAGACAGGTCGGCTTTATGACCTGGCTTGATGCGCAGCACGAAAGCTTGGCACGGAGCGCAGCACGGGGACCGTCCTGAGTGGATGGCTGCAGACTGGTTTAATACACAGCCAGCTTATGAAAAACGTCCGGATCTTTCTGAACAGTCATCAGGACTTTGGCAGCAAGCCCTGTTGGATTACGTCGTCCACTCTCCCAGCTTTTGACTGTATCGACGCTCAGGCCTAAGACCTTCGCCATTTCCCCCTGGGTGACATTCAACTGCGCTCTGATAGCTTTCACGTCTGCTACTTGATACTGAGTTTGCCGAGCAGGCTTTTTCAGACCATTTTTGATATCAACCGCTTCTTCAAGAGAGGCTTTCAGTTCGTCAAAAAAACTCATATCACACCTCTTTTTTCAGTTGTTGAGTAAGCAGTTTCAGCTGTGCTTTTTCGGCATTCGTCAGGCTGTCTTTTTCACTTTTAGGGTAGGCCATCACCAGATAGATCACTTCAGCTGTAGCCAAGAAGTAGATGACTCTCGCGCTACCACTCTTGCCCTGGTTACCGGTGGCCATCCTCACCTTACGGAGTCCACCAGTACCTGTGATCATATCCCCCTTCTCCGGAGATTCGATCAGGGTCGCTTGCAGTTCTTTCAACTCATCATCAGTCGCCAGAGCCTTGATTTGCCGCGTGAACATTGAGGTTTCGATAAACTCTATCGCGTGATTCACAGATCAACCCTGGATCGTTTGAGGAGTACATTGTACACCTTTCTACTCAAATGTTTAGGTCCAGTTTCCTCAAAACGACAGATTCGTCGCGCTTTGTATTCTGCTTCATGGCGTGGCTCGATGCGCAGCACGACAGCCCGGCCGTGATCGAAGCGAAGGGAACGCACATCAGCAGTTAGCTTTGACCGGACTGCGTCTATTCGAAAATGACCGATTCAGCCGCTACCTGGCCATTTTGATGAGCAATACGAAGAGATGTCGCATGAGCTGTAACCTGAGCTGCAGCAGCAGGAGGAAGCCAGACTTCAACCCTGATCCAATCACCTGGTAAGTCAGCAATACGTGCGCGAACACGTGCCATGAGTCGATAGGCAACCTGCCTGGCCAGCCCGGTCTCAGCAGCCGCCTCGCCGATACTGGCACCCATCACCAGTACCAGCCTCGCAACCTTCATGGATCGATCTGAAAAGGCTCGATGACCTTGCTCTCCGGCAAGGGTAGACATAACCCGCTCAAACTCATCCGCGCTCATGCTTCGACAGATCACGTTCGGCCAGAAGCTGGCACTCGCATAATAGGCTCCAGATCATGCCAGCTCACAATCATGCAAACCTTCTCCGTAGGCTGCTACCACTGCACCTTTTTAATGGAAGTAATAAGTCATGGGACGAGTAACGCGTTCCTAAGCATATCTTCGCATCAGCGGATCGGATCTTGATGTCAGTGAGATAACGAAGCTTCTAGGGTGCCCATCGACCTTCGCGAGAGCCATAGGGATGACCGCACAAACTTGGGTGTATGGATCAAAGGCATAACTGCGGCTCTTGCTCGACGCATGCTACGAGAAACGCCATTACTGCTTCTACGGCCGAGGAGCGTCGCATATCTGGGTAAACCGTAATCCATAGGTCTCGTTCTGGCGCGGATCTTTCTACCTCAAGGCGTTGAAGTTCGGGATCGCTATCACCTACCGCAGTTGGCAGTACGACCGCCCCGGTGCTGCACCGAGCAACCATCTGCTGCGTCACCAGCTCGCCGGCATAAAACACGATTGGTCGCTCATCTCGAACCTGGTGGAGCCACTGTTGTTGTGGCAGATGATCACGGTTTGAATCGTAGCCGATAAAGGTCCATTGCTCAGCCGGACGTCGGGCGAACTCAGGAGTGCCATACAGCGCAAACCGTACAACCCCTATTTTTCTTCGGATCAGCGCGTTTTCCTCAGGGCGTACCGTACGTAAGGCTATGTCTGCTTCACCTTTGTCCAAGGCGGCTACCGACAACGATGGTAATAACACGACTTGCAAGCGTGGATGCTGCTGATGCAGTTCGGCAATCCGAGGCGCCAAGGTGTGATTGGCCAGTGACGGCGGTGCACTCACTCTTACAGTGCCTGCAATATCGATCAATGCAACACGTGATAACTGCTCGACGTCGCTGCTGATTGCACGCATAGCGTGCAGCCGCTCGAGTAATGCTTGGCCATCGGCGGTGAGGGGACGGCTGCGCGGCAACCGGTCCACCAGTTTCAGCCCGAGCGCTTTCTCCAACGCGTCCATACGCCGACCTACCGTTGCGTGTTCAACCCCTAACTCTCGGGCAGCGGCCGAGAGGGACTGAGTACGCGCCAGCACTGTGAACACGTAAAGGTCCTGCCAATCAAACATCGGGTCATTTCCTAACGGATGCCGTGAATTTTTTGGGAGTTATCTAACACATTCTACCCCTTTAAAATTTGCGCAGTCGCAAGATGCATTTGAACAAGAACGAGAGGCTATATGCTCCCCAGCCCTAACCATTATTTAAGGTCTTTCACCGCTCCTGACGGTTCAGACCTCTCTTACGCTGCATTAGAAGCGCTGGAGATATCAACCGAGCGATTGCCAAGGGTTATTCGACTGTTGCTTGAGTCAGCGATGCGTCACAGCGATGGCAGTTCGAATTCGCAATCACATATCAGTGCATTGGCCGGGTGGAAGCCGAATGCAGCGCGGGTCCAGGAGGTGCCGTTTCATGTCGGCCGCGTGTTGTTGCAGGATTTTACCGGAGTGCCGCTGCTTACGGATCTGGCCGCCATGCGCAGTGAAGCTTGTCAGCGTGGCCTGAACCCGAACGTTATTGAACCGCAGATCCCGGTGCATTTGGTGGTCGATCACTCAGTGCA
>Ga0247734_1000098_pt1 | contig 79430 bp, 76 predicted proteins | sample UWRJL103311B2_FD_180933 | JGI IMG/M metagenome (GOLD analysis project Ga0247734, IMG submission 180933) | Plant litter microbial communities from Arlington Agricultural Research Station in Wisconsin, United States - UWRJ-L103-311B-2 | ecosystem: Environmental > Terrestrial > Plant litter >... | reverse complement strand
TAAGCCGCCAACCCCAACGCCCCAGGAGAAAACAATATGACTCTGCGTCAATTCGCAGGGCTAGGAGCCCTGTTGTCCCTCGTAACCCCTGGCTTGGCCATGGCGGCAGACGAAGTGGCAGCCCCAGTCCTCAACTCAGGCGACACCGCCTGGATGCTGACTTCCACCGCTTTGGTGCTGTTCATGACCATTCCAGGTCTGGCACTGTTCTACGGCGGCATGGTCCGCTCGAAAAACATTCTTTCCGTGATGATGCAGTGCTTTGCCATTACCGGTTTGATCAGCATCCTGTGGGTCGTATACGGCTACAGCATTGCGTTCGACACCACCGGTATGGAAGCAGGCGTCGTCAACTTCAACTCCTTCTTCGGTGGCATGGGCAAAGCGTTCCTGGCGGGTATTACTCCGGCCAGCATCACAGGTCCTGCTGCGCTGTTCCCTGAAGCGGTGTTCGTCACCTTCCAGATGACCTTCGCCATCATCACTCCCGCTCTGATCGTCGGCGCTTTCGCAGAACGCATGAAGTTCTCCGCAATGCTGATCTTCATGGCCATCTGGTTCACTCTGGTCTATGCGCCAATCGCGCACATGGTCTGGAGCGGTGTCGGTGGTCTGTTGTGGGACTGGGGCGTACTCGACTTCGCAGGCGGCACCGTTGTTCACATCAACGCCGGTGTGGCTGGTTTGGTGGCTTGCCTGGTGCTGGGCAAGCGCAAGGGTTTCCCGACCACTCCGATGGCTCCGCACAACCTGGGTTACACCCTGGTCGGCGCAGCGATGCTCTGGGTCGGCTGGTTCGGCTTCAACGCAGGTTCGGCTGCTGCAGCCAACGGCACGGCCGGCATGGCGATGCTGGTTACCCAAATTGCGACCGCCGCTGCTGCACTGGGCTGGATGTTCGCTGAATGGCTGACCCACGGTAAGCCAAGTGCTCTGGGTATCGCTTCGGGCGTGGTGGCAGGTCTGGTTGCGATCACTCCAGCGGCCGGTACAGTTGGCCCGATGGGCGGCTTGATCATCGGTCTGGCAGCGGGCGTGGTGTGCTTCTTCTGCGCCACTACCCTGAAACGCAAAATGGGCTACGACGACTCTCTGGATGCCTTCGGCGTTCACGGTATCGGCGGTATCCTCGGCGCGATCCTGACCGGTGTGTTTGCAGCCCCTTCGCTGGGCGGCTTCGGCACCGTGACTGACATCGCTGCACAAGTCTGGATTCAGTGCAAAGGCGTCGGCTTCACTGTCGTCTACACCGGCATCGTGACCTTCATCATCCTCAAGGTTCTGGACGCTGTCATGGGTCTGCGCGTAACCGAAGAAGAGGAAGCGGTTGGCCTGGATCTGGCGCAACACAACGAACGTGGCTACAACTTGTAATCGCGCTTGAAAAAATGCCCGGGCGACCGGGCATTTTTTTGTCTGTTGTTTGTCGATAGCGTATTCGTCAGCGTTTGCCCATGCCACTGCTGCTCTTATATGCAGCTGTCTTGAGCTGCCGAAGAGGTTATCGCGCGGTGATATCGGCATTGGCTAGAAGCTTACAAACAACGTCGTTCATTACGCGCTTTGTTTTTTTTTCCAGCGCGTTAGAATGCGCGCCGAAGGGCGGAGAACTGTATGTGGCAACAGACCAGAATCACCCTGCGGGCAAGGCCCCGCGGATTTCATCTGGTGACCGACGAGATCATCGCAGGGCTTCCCGAACTGCGTAAATGCCGCGTCGGGCTGTTGCATTTGTGGCTGCAGCATACCTCGGCGTCGTTGACCATCAATGAAAACGCCGACCCGGCAGTGCGACGTGATTTCGAGCGTTTCTTCAATCGTCTGGTGCCCCAGGGCGTGGACGGATACGAACATGACGACGAAGGTCCCGACGACCTGCCTGCGCACTTCAAAGCCAGTTTGCTAGGCTGCCAGCTTGTTCTGCCGGTTACGGCCGGGCGGCTCGCGCTAGGGACCTGGCAAGGTGTTTATTTAGGTGAGCATCGCGATGCAGGCGGTGCTCGCAATGTCCTTGCCACCCTCCAGGGTGAAGGGGCATGACCGCCGTTTAACGGCGGATGTTGAATTTTTTCCGGCTGTCTTAGAAATTATGCACAGCTGGGCTATAACTAATCTGCTTTCGCAAGTCATGAGGTAGAACATGAGCGACGACGACATCGAAAACGAAGGTCTGGAAGACGATCTGGAAAGTGATGACGGTGAGGAGCTTGCCGCTGCTCCCGAAGACGATGGTTCGGATGTCGAAGACAGCCCCGAAGCGTCGGCCACTCCAACCAAAGGCAAGGCCAAAGCCGCTGTCTCGATTGACGAACTGCCTAGCGTAGAGGCCAAGAACAAAGAGCGTGATGCTCTGGCTCGCGCAATGGAAGAGTTCCTCTCCCGTGGCGGCAAGGTGCAGGAAGTGGAGGCCAACGTGGTCGCCGATCCGCCAAAGAAGCCTGACAACAAGTACGGTAGCCGCCCTATCTAAGGGTGTCAGATGCCACGCTGGAAAAAGCCCGCTGTCGCTGCGGGCTTTTTTTATGGCGCGGTTTCTGTAGGAGCGAATTTATTCGCGAGACGCCATTGCGTGCACGCTGCGCAATCCTTCGCCAACAAGTTGGCTCCTACAGGTCAGACGTTTAACTCCAGCGCGCCAGGACCTCTGGCAACTGCGTCAGGCTACTGATCTCGGCATCGGGGGCTTTGTCGGCTTCCCACGCCTTGCCACCGGGGTTGTACCAGATCGCGCGCATGCCCGCCTGTTGCGCGCCAGCGATGTCGTCCCCCGGGTGATCGCCCACGTGCACAGCGTTTTGCGCAGGGGCATTACCGCGCCTGAGAGCTTCAACGAACGGAGCAGGATCTGGTTTGCCGACGCCGATGTCTTCGGCGCACAAGGCGAAGGCAAAGTAATCGGCCAACCCCAGGCGACGCACATCGGCATTGCCATTGGTCACGACGCCCAAGGTGTAGGTTTTAGCCAGGATTTCAAGCGTTGGCACCACTTCCGGGAAGATATCCAGCTGATGGCGGCCGTGCAAAAACACCTCGAAGCCCTGATCGGCAAGATCCTGCGCCTGGGCGTGCGCGTAGCCGGCATCTTCCAGCGCATGAAACAGCACGCGTCGCCGCAGCGCACTGATGCGGTGCTTATAGCTCGGGTCGGCCTCAACCAGTCGAGCGCGAATTTCCCACAAATGCTCGACCGGGACCGGGCCCAGTTTTGGGGCGTGCTCGGCCAGCCATTCTCGCAAAGAGGCTTCTGCGCCGACAATCGCTGGTGCGGTTTCCCACAGCGTATCGTCCAGATCGAACGTGATCAGCTTAATGCTCATGGTCGGAAGAACCTTTGCGTTTGGCCCTTGGATGGGCGCTGTCGTACACCGTCGCCAGATGTTGGAAGTCCAGGTGGGTATAGATTTGAGTGGTCGAGATGTCGGAGTGACCGAGCAATTCCTGCACTGCGCGCAGATCCTGGGAGGATTCCAGCAAATGGCTGGCGAAGGAGTGACGCAGCATGTGCGGGTGCAGGTTCTGCCCCAACTCGCGTTCACCCGCCGCTTTTACCCGCAGTTGAATAGCCCGTGGGCCCAGGCGTCGGCCTTGCTGGCTGACGAACACGGCGTCGTCCTGAGGGTTGGCCAGCAAGCGGAGCTTGAGCCATTCGCTCAATGCCTCTCGGGCTTTGCTGCCAACAGGAAGCACGCGGGTCTTGCTGCCCTTGCCCAAGACCTGAACCAGCCCGTCGGCGATATCCAGCTGCTCGCAGTTCAGGCCGGTAAGCTCGGACAAGCGCAGCCCGGATGAATAAAAGAGCTCAAGAATCGCCTGATCGCGGCGCGCCAAAAAATCATCTTCTACGCCGCCTTCCAGCAATTGCAGGGTGCGGTCGGCATCCAGCGTCTTCGGCAGGCGCTTCTCGCCTTTTGGTGGCGACAAGCCAGTGGCGGGGTCGTGTTCGCAAATGCCTTCGCGATTAAGGTATTGGTAGAAACCGCGCACCGCCGACAACAGCCGGGCGAGACTGCGTGACGACTGCCCCTGATGATGCAGGCGGGCGACGAGACTGCGCAGGGATTGAACATCCAGTGCGGTCCAGCTCGTCAGTTGGTGTTTTTCGCAGTAGGCGAGGACTTTGTTCAAGTCGCGGCGATAAGCGTCCAGCGTGTGGGGCGACACCTGACGCTCACTGCGCAGGTGCGTGCAGTAAGCGTCCAGGTGCGTTTGCATGACTAGCGAACCGAGCGCAAAGCGTGGGTGTGACGCGGCAGCAAACGCGCAAGTACGTCGGCGATGTACGTCAAAAATAACGTGCCGACCGAGCTTTTATAGTGCTGCGGATCACGACTGCCGATGGCGAGAAGGCCATGCAGGCCCTGATGGTTGAGCGCAACGATGGCGGTGGAACCCACCTCCTTGCTCTGCTCGGCACCGAACAGGAACTCCAGCTCATGCGCGCGCAACGCGCCGCAGATGGTCTTGTCACCCGTGATCAGGCCGCCAACGGCTTTTTGCGCCTGTTCGCTGCTGACCCAGCGCCCCACCGGCATTGGGTTTTCGCTGAACAGGATCAGGCTGACGAAGGGCACCTGAAAATCCTGACGCAGGCTGTCCTCTACCGCGATAACGATTTCTTCCAGACTGGTGGCGTCCATCAAATCAAGGATCAGGCGGCGGGTTTTATCGAACAGTCGATCATTGTCTCGGGCCACGTCCATCAATTGGGAAAGGCGATGGCGCATCTCGATGTTGCGTTCGCGCAGCAGTTTGAGTTGGCGCTCCACTAGCGACACGGTGTCGCCGCGCTGGTGCGGAATGCGCATCGCCGTCAGCAGCTCGTCGTGCTCGGCAAAGAATTCCGGGTGTTGCTGCAAGTAGGCCGCGACCGCCGCGGCTTCAAGGGTTGGCGCGGCGCTATCGGCAGGCGATTCGCTGGGCGTGTCGGTTGAAGCCTGAGGCTGGTCGGTCATCGGTTGATCTCGCTCATAGACGTACTTGGCCTTCGTAAACCCGGACCGCCGGGCCTGTCATCAGTACCGGATGGCCGGGGCCAGCCCATTCGATGGACAGGCGTCCGCCGGGCAGGTCGATCAGCAAAGGGGAGTCCATCCAGCCCTGGCTGATGGCTGCCACAGCGGCGGCGCAGGCGCCGGTGCCGCAGGCCTGGGTTTCCCCGACTCCGCGTTCCCAGACACGCAATTGTGCGCGCTGACGATCGACAACGTGCAGAAAGCCGACGTTTACCCGGGCCGGGAAGCGCGGGTGATGTTCCAGTTTCGGGCCGAGCGTATGGACGGGCGCATTGTTGATGTCATAGACACGCAGCACGGCGTGGGGATTGCCCATGGACACGGCGGCAAGCTCAAGGCTCTGACCGTCCACCTCAACGGTGTAGCTGTCGGCCTGGGCGGGTGCGTCAAACGGGATGTCAGCAGGCACTAGACGCGGCGCGCCCATGTCGACGCTGATCTGGCCGTCGTTTCGAATATCCAGCTCGATGATGCCGCCCTTGGTTTCGACGCGAATCTGCTTTTTGGCCGTCAGGCGCTTGTCGAGGACGAAGCGGGCAAAGCAGCGTGCACCGTTGCCGCACTGTTCGACTTCCGAGCCATCGGAGTTGAAAATTCGGTAGCGAAAGTCCACATCCGGGTTGCTCGGCGCCTCGACCAGCAATAGCTGATCAAAACCGATACCGGTGTGGCGGTCGCCCCATTGCTTGGCGTGCTTGGGCAAAATGTGTGCGTGCTGGCTGATGAGGTCCAGCACCATGAAGTCGTTGCCCAGGCCATGCATCTTGGTAAAACGCAGCAGCATGGGGATTACTCCGGCAACAGGCTTTCGCCGGCAAACAACTCGGCCACGGTTTCACGGCGACGGACTTCGAACGCATTGCTGCCATCTACCAACACTTCGGCGGTACGGCCGCGGGTGTTGTAGTTGGAGCTCATCACGAAGCCATAGGCGCCAGCGGAATGTACGGCCAACAGATCGCCTTCGGCCAGCGCCAGGTCGCGCTCTTTGGCCAGAAAGTCACCTGTTTCGCAAATCGGGCCGACGATGTCGTAGGTGCGCGCTGCAGCGTCACGCGGCTGCACGGCGGTCACGTCCATCCAAGCCTGGTAAAGCGCCGGACGAATCAGATCGTTCATCGCCGCATCGACGATGGCGAAATCCTTGTGTTCGGTGTGCTTGAGGTATTCGACGCGGGTGAGCAGCACGCCGGCATTGGCGACGACGAAGCGACCAGGCTCGAACATCAGCGCCAGATCACGGCCCTCGAGGCGCTCGCGCACGGCTTTGATGTAGTCAGCGGCCAACGGTGGCTCTTCATCGCGATAACGCACGCCCAGACCGCCGCCCAGATCGATGTGGTTCAGCAGAATGCCGCAGTCGGCGAGGCGATCAACCAGTGCGAGCAATCGATCGAGAGCATCGACGAAGGGTTCCAGCGTGGTCAGCTGCGAGCCGATGTGGCAATCGACGCCGATCACTTCAAGATTGGGCAGTTGTGCGGCGCGGATGTAGACATCTTCAGCGTCAGCAATGGCAATGCCAAATTTGTTCTCTTTCAAGCCGGTAGAGATGTAGGGGTGGGTGCCTGCGTCCACGTCCGGGTTGACCCGAAGCGAAACCGGAGCGCGAACGCCCAGCTCAGCGGCGACCGTTTGCAGGCGCTCCAGCTCGTCGGTGGATTCGACGTTGAAGCAATGGACGCCGACTTCAAGCGCGCGGCGCATGTCTTCGCGGGTTTTGCCGACGCCGGAGAAGACGATCTTGCCGGCTTGACCGCCAGCGGCCAGTACACGTTCCAGCTCGCCACGGGACACGATGTCGAAACCGGCGCCCATACGCGCCAGGACATTGAGCACACCCAGGTTGGAGTTGGCTTTTACAGCGAAGCACACCAGATGCGGCATGCCGCTCAGGGCATCGGCATAAGCGCGATACTGGGTTTCGATGTGGGCGCGGGAGTAAACGTAGGTTGGCGTACCAAAGCGCTCGGCGATGGCTGACAACGCAACTCCCTCCGCGAACAGTTCACCGTCGCGGTAGTTGAAGGCGTCCATGAATATTCCCTAGTTGGTCGTGTGCTTGTGCGGGGCAGGGTGGGTCTTGGCTTCAGGGCTGCTGGCATTGGACGCGTCATCGTCCGGCAGATACAGCGGGCCTTTTTGACCGCAGGCAGTAACAAGACACGCAACCGCTAGGAGCGCAGCTAGGGAAGAGATCAGGCGCTTCATGGCGAAATCCTTTGTATAAGCATTAATTGCGCCCGAGTATACCGACCACCCGACAGATTGCCTATGCGCTGAACTTCCCGTCTGGCGGGGCTTTGCCGCGATGACGGGCGAATCATGCGGTGATCGTGCGGATTTTGGCGCCCCGACCCGCAATTGGGCGGGTATGCTTTGCAATTGCTGCAGAGCGTCCGTATCTTGCGTCGCTGCGCCATCAGTAGACACTTTCGAGGTTCCCCGCAATGAGTTTGACCGAAGCCCGCTTTCACGACCTGGTCGATGCTACCCAAGAGAAGCTTGAGGATATCTTCGACGAGAGCGATCTGGACCTGGACCTTGAGAGTTCAGCCGGTGTGCTGACGGTTAAATTCGAAAACGGCACGCAGTTCATCTTCAGTCGACAGGAGCCGTTGCGTCAGCTGTGGCTTGCCGCGCCGGCCGGTGGTTTCCACTTCGACTACGACGAGGAAGAAAAGCGCTGGGTGTGCGACAAGAGCGAGGAGTTGCTGGGCGAAATGCTTCAGCGTCTGGCCAAGAGCCAGGCCGGCGTCGACATCGATTTTGAGCCCATCGACGGAAATTGATCGTGACTGCCACCGCTGCAAACCCGCCCCGCGCTCCCAAGTCCCTGTTCAGCAACGTCAGCCCGGCGGTGAAGTCCCCCTGCATCAGCGTGTGCCGGCTCGATGAAGCTAAAGTTTGCACTGGCTGCTATCGCCACGTCGAAGACATCCGCGAATGGCGTGCCGCCACTGACGAGCGTCGGCGAGTGATCGTGGCCGAGTCCGAGGTTCGGCGGGCGAACGCGGTCTGACAACCGTTTTGATTTTTGCGTCAAACGCGGGCTTTTGTAGGAGCTGACGAGCCGAGCGAGGCTGCGATGCGATACCCCTGACACACCGAGATCGCAGCCTCGCGCTGCTCGGCAGCTCCTACAGGACGTACGAACCCAAAATCGTCCCCAATCCGGGCTCAAGCCTGATCCATCGCCTCGTTCAACGACTTCTCCAGCCGCGCTTTGTAGCGCAGGAACAGGATCGTCTGCCCGCGTTGATCGCTCAGCACCCCTGAGAGGTCCAGGTCGGTGATGTAGCAGCGATAGCGCTGTGGCTCGCTACGCTGATCGAGAATCTCCCGCGCCACCACCGCAAACAGTTGTTCACCAAATTCCAGCTCGGAAAACTCCTTGTTATTGCAGTACAGCGTCACGCTCACCTGCCCGGGCGAGGCTTGCTCGACAATCGCCTGAACATCGTAAAACGCCCTGTCCACGATCATCGCCGGTGCCTGCCGCTGTTCGATTCTTCGGGCATGCCCTGGACCGTCCGGCAGCACCCGGTAATACAAGGTTTGCAGCGATGACGGATCAAGCGAGTCCTGCAGTGACGTGGTTGCCCCACGGCGGTACATCAGCGAATTCAAGAAGCGCTGCAGGGGCAGCAACAGGCTCGACTCGTCGTAAAACGGCAAGCGCTGATGCCACAACGCGTTGTATTCATCGAGCACGTAGAGGTCGGCATGGTCGTCGCTGATGCGATAGAAGGCCTGAATACATTCGGGCTGGCCGTAAGGAATGATCATCGACAGGTCGCTGTCATCCAGCGCATGGGGGTCAAGGTGCAGCGGGCTGTATGCCGGCAGTTCTTCGCTCAAATACTCCAGCAACGCGGGCAGGGTGCTAAGGGCAATGTGGCTGACCTGCCCCGCAATGATCTTCAACACGTGGTATTGCTGCTCGATTTGAATCAGATAGCGATGATTGAGCCCACGCTTGAGCAACAGTTGCGCCGTGTTGATCAAGTCCTCGACCCGTTGGGCAATGGCAGGCGCGCGATTGTGGCAAAAGCACCGGACCCGGACCACAGGCGCCGGCCGGTCGGGCGCAAAACTATTGAGCAGTTCAGCCATGCAATCGAGCAGCGCGTGTGGGCCGTCGAAACGGTTGACCAGCAGCTCATTCCAGCTGTTCAGCGTGACTTGATCGAACGTCAACACCAGGTTTTCCCTGACCCCGGCATAGCTCAGCGAGTCCGTGCGCTCGGTGGTCATGAGGATGTTCAGGTCTTTGTGATGCTTGAGCGGATCGACGCCGACGTTCACCAGCAGCAGGATTTCTGCTGGTACGGCGGGTTTCAGCAGCGCTTGCTCGCTGACGGGGTGAAGGGGCAGCGCGATGCTTTGCTGCAACGCACCCTGCAAATTGAATAGCTCCATTTCAGTCAGATCGCTGGTGCCGGGGTGCAGGGCCAGGCGAGTGGTGGTGTCGATCACATGATTGAGATGGCACCAGGTCAGCAGTTCCAGCAACTCGCGACTGCGCTTGATGGGCGTGAAATTTTCCCACTCGTGGACGCCCAGATTGCCGTTATACAAACCCCATTGATATTTGCCCGGTTCGCGTTTGTTCGGCGATTGCACCAGGGTCAGCGTGTCCTCGGCAAGGTCCGGTGCGATGCCCGGATTAACGAACTCGACCTTGCCGGCTTTGCGCTCGAACGTCGCATACAGCCGGCGCCCGAGTACGTTCAGGTCGCGCTTGGTGATTGAGCTAATCGCGTTTTGCGTGCGCGCAAAATGAGTCAGAAAGCGATAGCTGAAATTGAGCTCGGTCACCAGCGCGCGGCGTTCACTGGAGACTTGCCGCACTTTCCATTGGCTGCGGCTGTCGAGCAGTGCCAATTGGCGCTCGTCCCAATGCCACTCCCGTGTCAGGCGCTCCAGCAGCGTGCGCTGCCAACTGTGAGTGCGGGTGCGAGAAGGGCCGGTGAGCTTCTTGTTCACCTTCAGGTACAGACTGCGGCGCACCAGCTCCAGACGCTCGGTCTCGCCCCGTGCACGCAGGTACTCCTCGATCCGGCGATAAACCATCATGTACGGATCAAGCTCATCGAGATCGGTGTGATTGGCGAACACTGCCTGTTTCAAGCGCATGCTCAGGCACTGCACGCGGGGGTGTTCGCTGGCGTAGACCTCGGTCAGCAACAGCTTGAGCACCGACTTGTAGGGTGATTCGATGCCTTTGAACAACTGCCAGAGCCCGGCCCCGATGAACTCGCCGGGCGGGATGTGCGCCATGTTGCCAAGATCCAGTATCTCGTCGGCGCGTATGAAACGCTTGGACAGCAACGTGTGGGTGTAATCGCTGTAGCGCGTCTCCTCATACACCGGCACCAGCCACCACAGCGGCGTGCGCCCGGCGAGCCAGATCGCGGTGCGATAAAACTCATCGAGCAGCAAGTAATGCTGGGTCGTTCCGCAGTCTTCTGCGCTGAGTTGCGCATCACGCTCACCCAGGACAAAGCGCTCAGGATCGATCAGGAAGAAATGCGCTTCTGCGCCCATCGTCGCCGCCCAGGCTTCCAGCGCCTGGCATTTTTTGCGCAGGTCCTGCACGGCTTCGGGCAAGAGTGCCGAGTCGTGACAAACCCAAACGTCCATATCACTTTGATCGGCCTGAGCCAGAGTACCGAGGCTGCCCATCAGGAAGATCCCGTGAATCGGGTCTGGGGCAGTGCCGCGACGAGGCTTGTAGGAAAACGACCGTGTCAGCCGTTGGGCTTCGGTCAGCGTCGATGCCTCTGGCTCGTAGTGAGAAACCCCGGCCGGGGTGCTGCCTGATACATAGCCTGGCAACAGCGGGTGATTGACATGGAAGAACAGCGGCAACAGCGTCAGCACCGATTGCTGACGTGAGGACAGCCCTTCGTTGGCGCGAGCAAGCCGCCCGGCGTTGAGCGCCAGAAAGCGGGCGCGAAGCTGGCTCAGCACCTTGCGGTCGATGCCTTCGTCCAGATCCGGGCGAATTTCGAAATTTTGCTTCATCGCGACTCAGGCCGGTCAGCGGCAATACAAGGGGGGCGAGTTGGGCGACGGGCAAGAGGTGCAGCGCTGGGGCTGGGCTCAGCGGCTTATGGTTCTTGGATGGCGCCAACTTGTATCGGCGCAGCTCCCTGTAAATGAAGGGGTCGCGAAACCTTTATTTCATGCGTCCGGGCGAAGGTTTCGCGAGACGGTTTGTGTCAAGCCGCTTCCTCGGAGACGACCAGAATGGTTAGCAGTGATTGCGCGTGTCCGGCGGCCTCCAGCCCCAGGCTGGTCAAGTAGCCGCCATCGACCTGAGTCGTCAGGCCCTTTTCGTGAAGTCTTTGTGCAGCGGCAATGGCTGAAGGCGCGGCCACGTGATGAACTTTGACGCCCTCCTTGATATTGCCCAGATTGAACAGCGACAGGATTTCCAGTTCGGCAACCAATTCAGGGGTAAATGACATAGGTGCTCCAGACTTTTTTAGTTGATACAAGCGATAGGAATCGCAGGCGACACAGCCCCGTGGTTCAAGCGGCAGCGGGACGTTTGCAAGTGTAGTTGCGTCTGGAGGATTTGCCGGGGAATGTTGCGAGGGCGTTGCCCTGTAGGAGCGAACTTGTTCGCGAGGACCGCATCGGGCCGTCTCGCCAACAAGTTGGCTCCTGCAGGTTTTGCTGGTCTTACTCGTCGTCGTTCTTCACGCCTGGCGGCATTTCCGGCAGCGCGCGCAGTGCTTTTTCGTACCACTCGGTATTGAACGGGCGGTCATCCTTGAGGATGCCGTCGATCTCCACCGCGAGCACATGCGCCATCATCTCCAGAATGTCATCGCGCTCATAGCCCACCAGCGTCAGCTTGTTGAAGGTGGCTTTGGCGGCGGGCGGGTTATCGCTTTCGATCTGATTCTCGATGGCCTCGATCAGGGTCGCTTCGGCGAATTCTTCTTCATCGTTGTCGGTTGCGTCGCTCATGGGGGCCTCGATGTCTTGTAAGGGGCCGCGCGACTGTCAGGTCGCGCGGCGCAAAGGGGATGTTTCAGCGAGCGGCGAGTAGCGCCCGGCCGCGAACCACAGCGGCCTTGACCTGATTCGGCGCGGTGCCGCCGATGTGGTCGCGGGCGTTGACCGACCCTTCCAGCGTCAGCACGGCGAACACGTCCTGATCGATCTGATCACTGAAGCGGCGCAATTCTTCCAGGGACATCTCCGCCAGATCCTTGCCGCTGTCCACGCCGTATTTCACGGCATGTCCCACGATTTCGTGGCAGTCACGGAAGGGCAGGCCACGGCGGACCAGATAATCAGCCAGATCGGTCGCTGTAGAGAAACCACGCAGCGCGGCTTCACGCATCATCGCGTGCCTGGGCTTGATCGCGGGGATCATGTCGGCAAATGCGCGCAACGAGTCACGCAGGGTGTCAGCGGCGTCGAACAGCGGCTCCTTGTCCTCCTGATTGTCCTTGTTGTAGGCCAGCGGCTGGCCCTTCATCAAGGTCAGCAAGCCCATCAGGGCCCCGAACACGCGGCCACTCTTGCCGCGAACGAGCTCCGGCACGTCGGGGTTTTTCTTTTGCGGCATGATCGAGCTGCCGGTGCAGAAGCGGTCCGGCAGATCGATGAACTGGAATTGGGCGCTGGTCCACAGCACAAGCTCTTCGGAGAAGCGCGACAGGTGCATCATCGCGATGCTGGCGGCCGAGCAGAACTCGATGGCAAAGTCGCGATCCGAAACGCTGTCCAGCGAGTTGCCACCGACAGCCTCGAAGCCCAGCAGTTGGCAGGTCAGTTCACGGTCGATCGGATAGGTAGTACCTGCAAGCGCAGCGCTGCCCAGCGGCATACGGTTAGTACGCTTGCGGCAGTCGGTCAAGCGTTCGTAGTCGCGGCTGAGCATTTCGAACCACGCCAGCATGTGGTGCCCGAAAGTCACGGGTTGTGCAGTCTGCAGGTGAGTGAAGCCCGGCATGATGCTTTCGGCTTCGCGCTCGGCCAGGCCCAGCAGGCCCTGTTGCAAGCGGGTGATCTCAGCCAGGATCAGGTCGATTTCATCACGCAGCCACAAGCGGATATCGGTGGCGACCTGGTCATTGCGGCTGCGCCCGGTGTGCAGTTTTTTACCGGTGATCCCGATGCGGTCAGTCAGACGCGCCTCGATGTTCATGTGCACGTCTTCCAGGTCCACACGCCAATCGAATTGACCGGCTTCGATCTCGCCCTGAATGGTCTTCAGACCATCGATGATGGTGTCGCGCTCGGCATCGGTCAGTACGCCGACTTTGGCCAGCATGGTGGCGTGGGCAACGGAACCCATGATGTCGTGACGGTATAGGCGCTGGTCGAAAGTGACGGAGGCGGTGAAGCGCGCGACGAAGGCGTCGACGGGTTCACTGAAGCGGCCGCCCCAGGACTGATTGGTCTTGTCGGTGCTCATGGATTCGCTCGCTGCTCTGCTGGTTGCTGTACTGAAAAAAAATGACGTAGGCCGATTTTGAAAAAGGCGCCGGCGATAATAACAGGATTGCCGTTTTTTTATCCCGGACAGCTTGCCGTTGTGGGGTGCGAGCGCAGAGACTGGAGCGATGCGAACCCAGCGAAACAACCCGGTCCAGAGCGGTCCGGCCGGCAAAGAGTTTTTCCTCCCAGAACTGTGCCTGCCCCAGGCATTACTGGTGCTCGTCGTGCTGGCGCAGCTGCTGGTTCTGGTTCTGGTGTTGGTGGAGCCCATGCGCCCGGGTTTCGACTGGGTGCGCATGGCACTGATTTCGCTGTTCGTGCAATGGATCGTCCTGCTGTCCGCTGCTCTGCTGTGCGGGTTGCGTCCCTGGCTTGCGCGTCTGCATACCGGAGTCGCCGGCGCAGTGGGCTGCATGCTGGTGGTGGGGGTGACGCTGGTGTGTACGGCGGTCACTGATTATTGCCAGTTGAGCGGCGATCTGGCTGTAGATGGGATGATCGAGCGCTACGTCCGTTATTCGCTGATTGCGGTGATCATGTCGGCGCTGATGCTGCGCTACTTTTATCTGCAGAGTCAGTGGCGCAAGCAGCAGCAGGCAGAATTACGCGCCCGCATCGAGTCGCTTCAAGCCAGGATCCGCCCGCACTTTCTGTTCAACACGCTCAACAGCATTGCGAGCCTGGTCACCAGCGATCCGGTCAAGGCCGAACAGGCGGTGCTGGATTTGTCCGACCTGTTCCGCGCCAGTCTGGGCAAGCCCGGCAGCCTGACAACATGGCGCGAAGAGCTTGAATTGGCGAAACGTTATTTATCGATTGAGCAATATCGACTTGGCGAGCGTCTACAGTTGGACTGGGACGTCAGTGCAATTCCCGACGACTTGCCGATTCCCCAGCTAACCTTGCAGCCATTACTGGAAAACGCGTTGATCTACGGCATTGCGCCTCGAGTCGAGGGCGGGGTGGTCAGGGTCGAAGCTCATTATGAAAGGGGGGTATTCATATTGCGTGTCAGTAATCCCTACGAAGAAGTGGCCGGGCGGCATACTTCAAACGGTACACAGCAAGCCCTGGCAAATATCGGAGCTCGAATCACGGCACTTTTTGGCCCTCTCGCAAGTCTGAGCGTGGAGCGCCGTGACGGTCGTCACTTCACCTGTCTACGCTATCCTTGTGCGAGACTCACGCAGGAAGCCAGAGCAATATGAATGTCCTGATCGTTGATGACGAACCCCTTGCCCGCGAGCGACTGAGTCGCATGATCGGCGAGCTTGAGGGCTATAGGGTATTGGAACCCAGCGCCACCAATGGCGAAGAAGCGTTGACTTTGATCGACAGCCTCAAGCCTGACGTAGTGTTACTGGATATCCGCATGCCGGGCCTGGACGGCCTTCAGGTAGCGGCCAAATTGTGCGAGCGAGATACGCCGCCCGCGGTGGTGTTTTGCACAGCGCACGATGAATTTGCGCTTGAAGCCTTTCAGGTCAGCGCCGTGGGTTATCTGGTCAAGCCAGTGCGCCCCGAAAGCCTGCTGGATGCGTTGCGCAAAGCCGAGCGCCCCAACCGTGTGCAGCTGGCCGCGATGACGCGCCCGGCAGCGGAAAGCGGCAGTGGCCCGCGCAGTCACATCAGCGCGCGTACCCGCAAGGGCATCGAGCTGATTCCGCTGAATCATGTGATCTATTTCATCGCCGACCATAAGTACGTGACGCTGCGTCATGAGGACGGCGAGGTCTTGCTGGACGAACCATTGAAAGCGCTGGAGGACGAGTTCGGAGATCGATTCGTGCGTATCCACCGCAACGCGCTGGTGGCCCGCGACCGTATCGAGCGTCTGCAACGTACGCCGTTGGGGCATTTTCAGTTGTTCCTCAAAGGGCTCAATGGCGATGCCTTGATCGTCAGCCGCCGCCATGTGGCCGGCGTGCGCAAGATGATGCAGCAGCTCTGAAGCTGGGATTGTTTATTGGGCATTCGGCTATCCATGTGGGAGGAAAGCTTCGCTCTTCGATGGATAAAGGCGACACGGCGCCACATGGCGCCAGCCAGTCAATTGAGATCATGATGCGCGCAGATTCAAGACGGCAATGAGGCCCTGCGGGGCCGAGCTGCTATCATCCGCCGCATTTACTCAGTACGGATTGATCCATGTCCTCTCGCGAAATCCGCATCGCTACCCGCAAAAGCGCGCTCGCCCTCTGGCAGGCCGAATACGTCAAATCTCGTCTTGAAGAGGCTCATCCGGGGTTGCAGGTAACGCTGGTGCCCATGGTCAGTCGCGGCGACAAGTTGCTGGACTCGCCGCTGTCGAAAATCGGTGGCAAGGGCCTGTTCGTCAAGGAGCTGGAAACCGCGCTGCTTGAGCACGAAGCCGATATCGCGGTGCATTCCATGAAAGACGTGCCCATGGATTTCCCTCAGGGGCTGGGCCTGTTCTGCATCTGCGAGCGCGAAGACCCGCGCGATGCGTTTGTCTCCAACACCTACGCCAGCCTTGAGGCATTGCCTGCTGGCAGCATCGTAGGCACCTCCAGCCTGCGCCGTCAGGCGCAATTGTTGGCCCGTCGTCCTGATCTGATCATTCATTTCCTGCGCGGTAACGTGAACACGCGTCTGGCCAAGCTCGATTCAGGCGAGTACGACGCTATTATCCTTGCGGCTGCCGGTCTTATTCGGCTTGGTTTTGAAAGCCGCATTACTGCTCCCATCAGCGTGCAGGACAGCTTGCCCGCAGGCGGGCAGGGCGCAGTCGGTATCGAGTGCCGCAGCGTCGATACCGAATTGCATGCGCTACTGGCCCCGCTGCATCACGACGATACGGCCGTACGCGTGACTGCCGAGCGTGCGCTGAACAAACACCTCAACGGCGGCTGTCAGGTGCCGATTGCGTGTTATGCGGTGCTTGAAGGCGATCAGCTTTGGCTTCGCGGCCTGGTAGGAGACCCTACCGGCGCGATCTTGCTGCACGCCGATGCACGTGCGTCGCAGGTCGATGCCCAGATGTTGGGTGTGCAGGTGGCCGAAGCGTTGCTTGCTCAGGGCGCGGCCAAGATCCTCAAAGCGGTGTATGGCGAGGCTGACGAAGAGTGAGCAACTGGCGCCTGTTGCTGACCCGCCCCAAGGAGGAGTGCCAGGCGCTGGCTCATGTACTGGCCAAAGCTTCGGTGTTCAGCTCAAGCCTGCCGTTGCTGGAAATCCAGCCGTTGCCGGTAACGGCACACATGCAATCGATCATCTACGCCCTGCATCAATATTGCGCCGTGATCGTGGTCAGCAAGCCGGCTGCGCGCCTGGGCCTGGAGATGCTCGACGAGGTCTGGCCCCAACCGCCCATCCAGCAATGGTTCACCGTCGGCGCCGGCACCGCGCAGCTGCTTGATGATTATGGGCTGAGCGTTCATTTCCCGGAGCAGGGCGACGACAGCGAAGCACTGTTGGACCTGCCCTCATTGCAGCGGGCCATTGCCTGCCACGATCCCAAAGTGCTGATCATGCATGGCGAAGGCGGGCGCGAGTTGTTGGCGCAGCGCTTGCGCGAGCAGGGTGTTAGTGTCGATTATCTGCCGCTATACCGCCGCAACCTGCCGCAATACCCGGCTTTGGTGCTGCCTGATCGTGTTCGGGCGGAACGCTTGAACGGGCTGGTGGTCAGCAGTGGACAAGGTTTTGAGCACTTGCGTGAGCTGGCGGGCGATTTCTGGCCTGAGCTATCGCAACTGACTTTATTCGTGCCAAGCCTCCGGGTCGCTGAGCTAGCGGTTGCCGAGGGGGCTTGCACTGTAGTGGATTGCCGTGGCGCAGGTGCCGCGGCCTTGCTGGCGGCGCTGAGGGAACAACCCGAGCCCGCCTCCCAGGCGTAAAAATCGACGAGTCGTACAACGCGATGACGCCCAAATGCAAAGGATGGATACGTGAGCGAGACACTCTTGCCTAAAGATGACGTTGAACCGGTACTGACCCACAATCCTGAGGTGGTTCCGGATCCAGCGTACAGAGAGCCTTCGGGTAAACGCAGCAATGGGTTAGTGATCCTGGCGTTGTTGCTGGGCGCGGCGGGCGTTGCTGTCGGCGGCTGGAGTGTCTGGCAATTGCGGGCAATCCAGAATGGCAACCAGCAACAGTCCGGTCAGCTGCAGGAGATGAGTTCCCAAACCCAGATCCTCAAGCAGGATCAACAAGCCCTCAAGCAGGACCAGCAAGCATTTAGCGCGCGTCTGGCGCAGCTGCCTGCTGCGCAGGAGCTCGAAGAACGGCGGCGTCTGGTTACCCAACTTCAAGGCGATCAGCAGCGCCTGAGTCAACGTGTTGAAACGGTTCTGGGCGCTAGCCGCAAAGACTGGCGCCTGGCTGAAGCCGAACATTTGCTTCGTCTGGCCAGCCTGCGGTTGTCTGCACTGCAAGACATCAACAGTGCTCACGCACTGGTCGAAGGCGCGGACGAAATCCTTCGCGAGCAAGACGACCCGGGCGCTTATGCAGCGCGTGAACAATTGGCTAAAAGCCTGGCGGCTCTGCGCAGCGTCGATCAGCCGGATCGCACTGGCTTGTTTCTGCAGCTGGCCGCCGTTCGCGAACAGGCTGTCGCTTTGACCGCACTGGCGCCGGAATACAAGGACGAGGGTCAGTCGCTGTTTGGCCTTACCGATGGCAGCGAAGACACATACTGGGCCAAGTGGTGGGATCAGATTTCTCACTACATCCGCATTGATTTCAACGCTGATAAAAGCGTCAGACCGCTGCTGGCCGGGCAGAGCCTGACTCAGGTTCGACTGGCGCTCAGCCTTGCGCTGGAACAGGCACAGTGGGCTGCCCTCAATGGTGAGGCGCCTGTCTACGCCAAGGCGATGGCTGAAGCCAAGAGTGTGCTGGACAGTAACTTCAATCAGGACAATCCGCAGAGCAAAGCCATTGGTACGCAGATCGAGGCGCTGTCCAAGCAGCCTGTCGCGGTGGTGACTCCTGATCTGGCTCCAAGTCTGAGCGCTGTGCAGGCCTATCTTGAGCAACGTCACACGCCGGTAGGCGGCGCCTTGAGCAAACAGGGCAATGAGGCGCAGCAGGAGACTCGCCAATGAAGCGCGCCTATCTGATTGTGTTCGTGGTCATTGTTGTCGCCGCGCTGGTCGGGCTCGCGATTTCCGAGCACGCCGGCTACGTACTGATTTCCTACGACAGCTTTCGCTATGAATCCAGTCTCTGGGCGATGCTGGCCTTGTTGGTCGCTGTGTGGTTCGTGGTGTGGCTGATCCGCGCGTTGCTTGGATTGGTGATGACCTCCGGTGGCGTGGTGAATCCATGGTCCAATCGCAACCGCAGCCGTCGTGTTCAAACGGCGATCGAACAGGGGCAGCTGGATCTGGCTGAGGGTCGCTGGGCCAGTGCGCAGCGTCATCTGCATCGCGCTGCTGAAGCCGAACGCCAACCGCTGCTTTATTACCTGGGTGCTGCCCGCGCGGCCAATGAGCAAGGTCGTTACGAGGACAGTGACACGCTGCTCGAGCGTGCGCTTGAGCGTCAACCGCATGCCGAATTGGCCATTGCGCTCAACCACGCACAGCTGCAACTGGACCGGGGCGACAGCGATGGTGCTCTTTCCACATTGCAGGCCATGCAGCAGCGCCACCCGCACAATGCGCAAGTGCTGCGCCAATTGCAGCGTCTGTATCGCCAGCGCGGCGAGTGGTCTGAGGTGATTCGCCTGATGCCGGAACTGCGCAAGGACAAGGTGTTACCGGCTCAGGAGTTGGCCGAACTTGAACGGCGGGCATGGAGCGAGAATCTGTCCCTGGCCGCTTACCGTGAGCAGACAGAAGAGGCGGACTTGACTGGATTGCCAGCGCTGGACAAGGCCTGGCAGCAGCTGAGTTCAGCGCAGCGTCAGGAACCTGCGTTGGTGTTGGCTTACGCCGAACAATTGCGCCGCCTGGGCGCTGACGCCCAAGCGGAGGAAGTACTGCGCGCTGCCATGAAGCGCGATTACAGCACTCATCTTGCCCGTCTTTACGGGCTGGTACGTGGTAGCGATCCCGGCAAGCAACTGCAAACCGCCGAAGCCTGGCTTAAAAATCATCCGGATGATCCGGGTCTGCTGCTGACCTTGGGCCGGTTGTGCTTGCAAAGCAGCCTGTGGGGTAAGGCCCGGGACTATCTCGAAGCGAGCTTGCGGGTTCAGCGCAATCCTGAGGCATGTGCCGAGCTTGCAAGGCTGTTGGGACAATTGGGCGAAACCGATCGCAGCAACCAGCTGTTCCAGGAAGGCTTGGGGCTGCTGGACGAGCGTCTGCTGGCCCGTCCGCTACCCGCGTTGAGCAGTGTCTGAAGCTGCTGAACCGCTGGCGAAAAAAGACCTTTGGCGGGTCTTTTTTCGTTTTTAACCCGCCCTGTAGTAGGAGCTTTCCTTGATTGGTCAAATTCTGCGGATCTGTCTTAAACAGGGTTGTATAAAATCGTCTGGCAGGCGTCGGTAAGTCCTTACTTAAACAGAGAAATATCCGCGTAGCGCCGCCTTGAAACGGACGCGTGCTTTCCTCTACCGTAACTGCCCACGTCCTTTGTCACGGATTTTCCATGCACTTGGTTCGGCTTCGCACCCTCTTCTCTATGGCCTTTATCGCCTGTGCATCGTTTCTGGGTGCTGCTGTCTATCTCGAACACCAACTCGGCCCCTCTCTAAATCCGCTTTGCTTCGTGCAGCGCTGTCTTTATGCCGCTTATGGTCTGATCTGTCTGCTCGCGGTGTTGCACAGCCCGGGCAAGCAGGGCTGGCGGGTGTATGCGGCATTCATGCTACTGGTGTCACTGTGCGGGGCCGCCGTTGCAGGCAGACAAGTATTCCTGCAGGCATCAGCGCCCGAAGACATGGCGGCATGTCTGGCCAATCTGCAATACCTGCTGGATACCCAACCCTACTTGAAGGTCTTGAGCCTGGTGTTGTCCGGCTACGCGGGTTGTTCTGAAATCACCTGGTCATTTGTCGGCCTTAGCATTCCCGAGTGGAGCCTGCTGGCGTTTGCGGCCTTGATCGTGTTCGCGCTGCATTACCTTTTCATCGAATTTCTGCGCTTCGGATCAACGGAGTCGGGCGCCGGGGATTAAACGCTTGTATGAACTTTATCTCCTGCGTACCTTGAAGGCCCAGTCGTGCGGGCATAATCTGACCCGCACGCGTTATTGGAATATTGCTGCTGTCGACGTGTTTTGGATCTGGTTTTCTGCGCTTGCAGGCCACATCGTCAATCCGATTACAGGCAGCATGCCCCTGAAGGGAAGAGAGAACATCATGCTGGAAAGTTGTCAGAACGCTCAGGAACGCTGGGGTGGGGTTCACAAACTGATCGATCGTTGGTTGCTGGAACGCAGCGAGCTGATCCGGTCCTACGATGCACTTGGCGATACGCCTGAAGCCTTGGCTGCCGATCGAAAGGGATTGCAGACATTTTGCGAATTACTGGTCGATTACGTTTCCGCCGGCCACTTTGAAATTTACGAGCAACTGAACAACGAAGCCAAAGCGTTCAATGATGAGCGCGGTCTGGAATGGGCAGACACCACCATTTACCCACGGCTGAACGCTATTACCGCGACAGCGTTGGCCTTCAATGACCGGTGCGACAAGGGCGACTGCTCTGATTGCTCACTGGTTGCTGCAGAATTCAACGCGCTGGGCGGCTTGCTGCATGAGCGTTTCGAACTTGAAGACTGCCTGATCGAAGTGCTGCACAACGCACATAAACAGCAGGATGCCGCTGTTCAGGCTTGAACGCCTGGAAGTGTGAGAGTCAAATGAAAAAGGGCGCCTGAGGGCGCCCTTTTTTGTGGCCGGTTTCCCAGCTCAAGCGGCCGAAGCTGAGCTATTGAGACACCGAAATCAGCTCGATATCGAACACTAGCGGGGTGTACGGATCAATCAGATCGCCTGCACCTTCTGCGCCGTAAGCTTGTGCTGACGGGATCACCAGATGCCATTTCGCACCGACAGGCATTTCCTGCAACGCCGTGGTCCAGCCTGCAATCACGCTGTCGAGGCGAAACCATACAGGCGTTGCGCTCTGGTCGAAAATCGTACCGTCGGGCAATCGGCCGACGTACTTCACTTGCGCTCGGCCGTTGATGTCCGGCTTGGGCCCTGTGCCCGGAGCCAGTTCTGTCATCAGAACGCCGTCTGCCAATACACGTACCCCCGGCTTGGCTTTCTGGGTGTCCATGAAATGGCGTTCTTCTTTCAGCGCGGCCTCAGTCTGCGGTTCGGACTGACCTGAGGTTTCTGCCTGAGCGACCGCGGCATCGTGATCGCTGAGAATTTGCTCGATGCGCTCCTGCTTGATCGCCAGCGGTTTGTTCTGATACGCCTGCTGCAGACCTTCGATCAGCGCGGGGAGCTGCAGATCCGGAGCCTCCTGACGCAGTCTCTCACCCAGGCTTGCACCCAGGCTGTATGCCAGGTCATGGGCATTATCGGTGGGAGCATCGGCTGCGTGCGCGAGGGGTAGCAAGAGTAACAACGACGTGAACAGGTAGCGCGACATGAATGCTCTCCGGCCTGGGAAGTGGGGGATTATGCCAGCGCTGCGCAGCGAATGTGATGGGGATGTGCAGGGATTTTCGGCGATGTGCAACAGACCGTGGTTTGCAGTGTCAAGATGCCCTAGCGGCGGTGCGGGCAGAGGTCTAGTATGAGCCGCATTCAAATCAGCCAGGAGGTAAGTCATGTCGGCCAAAAAGAAGCCAGTAAATACCCCGTTGCATTTGCTCCAACAACTGTCCAGCAGCTTGCTCGAACACCTCGAAAACGCCTGCTCCCAAGCGTTGGCTGACGCCGAGAAATTGCTCGCCAAGCTTGAGAAACAACGCGGCAAGGCTCAGGAAAAATTGCACAAGTCGCGCACCAAACTGCAAGACGCTGCGACCGCAGGAAAAGCCAAGGCACAGGCTAAGGCCAAAGACGGTGTTGCCGAACTTGAAGCACTGCTCGATGCCCTGAAAGACCGTCAGACCGAAACCCGTTCTTACATCCTCAATCTCAAGCGTGATGCCCAGGAAAGCCTGAAACTGGCCCAAGGCGTAGGACGCGTTAAAGAGGCGGTAGGCAAGGTGCTCAGTGATCGCGCTGCAAAACCTGCTGCGGTGAAAGCTGCGCCTGCCAAAGCGATTGCCAAGCCTGCCGCTAAAGCACCTGCCAAGGCTGCCGCGAAAACCGCTGCCAAACCTGCCGTTAAACCGGCTGCCAAATCCGCGCCCGTCAAGGCACCCGCTGCCAAGGCTGCCAGCAAGCCGGCTGCCAAACCCGCCGCGAAAGCCCCGGTTGCTGCCAAAGCACCTGCGACAGCGAAGTCGACAGCCAAGCTTGCAACCAAAGCGGCGCCCGTCGCAAAAACCGCTGCTAAACCTGCGGTCAAAGCCCCAGCCGCCAGCGGCGCTGCAAAGCCTGCCGTTAAAGCGCCGGTCAAGGCCGCTACCAAGCCAGCCGCCAAACCTGCCGCCGCAAAATCCGCTGTAGCCAAACCCGCAGCCAAGCCGGCAGTCACCAAGCCTGCTGCGGCAAAACCGGCTGCCAAACCAACGGCCGCTAAAGCGCCAGCCAAGCCAGCCGCCAAGCCAGCCGCCAAGCCGGCAGCGAAACCTGCCGCACCAGCCGCTGCCGCTGCCACTGCAAAGCCTGCGACTGCGCCTGCTTCGACTTCTGCATCGACAGCACCTGCAGCGTCGCCCGCCAATGCTGCAACACCTGCAACCGGTGCCACACCGGGCAGCGCTTCCTAAACGAAGTCAGCCGCGACGCGCAGCAGTTGCAGCGCGTCGTGGTTGTCGTTGGCGGCGTTTTCTGCCAGCTCAAAGAGCCAGGCTTCTACGTCCACCGCCCCTTGTCTCGGCCAGTCTTGCGCCAGACCTTCCAGCCTGAGCAACAGCTCGCGCTCAGCATCCAGTTCAAGCCCCTTGATCTGCTCGCGTAACGCCATCCATTGTTTGTCGCCTGCCGACTTTGTCTTCCAGTGCGTACGCAGCTGGCGCAGCGGCTGTACGACGTCGGCCTGCCATGGCGTGGCCAACTGTCTGATTTCCTCTTTTCGCCGATCGGTGAAGGCAACGCCTTCCAGACCCAGCCACACCCCGCACAACACCGCACACACGTTGGCACCGCTGGCTTGTAGCGCCAGGCACGCCTGCTCCACACCCGGTCGGGCATAGAAATTCTGGGTGAAACTCCAGAGTGCTGCCGCCATAGTCATCTACCTGTTCAGGGCGAAGCTGGTAGACTCCGCCGCCATTATGATCCGAATCCAAAGCCTTACCTTACAGCGTGGTCCGCAACGTCTGCTAGAAGACGCCGAGCTGACCCTGCACGCCGGCCAGAAAGCCGGTCTGATCGGTGCCAATGGCGCCGGTAAATCCAGCTTGTTCGCATTGCTTCTGGGTGAGCTCACCCCGGATTCCGGCGACTGCCTGCTGCCCGCTGATTGGCGCATTGCCCACATGCGCCAGGAGATCGATACTCTCGATCGCCAGGCGGTGGACTACGTGCTTGATGGCGATGTCCGTCTGCGACAGGTCCAGCGTGATCTGGCACTCGCGGAACAATCCCAGGACGGCGCTGCCCAGGCTCGTATGCACTCGGAACTGGACAGCGCCGATGGCTACACCGCCGATGCCCGCGCCCGCAAATTGCTGGCGGGTCTGGGCTTCACCAACGAGCAAATGGAACGGCCAGTCAGTGACTTCTCCGGCGGCTGGCGGATGCGTCTGAACCTGGCACAAGCGTTGATGTGCCCTTCTGACCTGCTGCTGCTAGATGAGCCGACCAACCACTTGGACCTCGATGCCATTCTCTGGCTAGAAGACTGGTTGAAGAGCTATCCCGGCACCTTGCTGCTCATCTCCCACGACCGCGATTTTCTCGATGCAGTGGTCGATCACGTCGCCCACGTCGAGCAGAAGAAAATCACGCTTTATCGTGGCGGCTACAGCGCCTTCGAACGCGCCCGCGCTGAGCGTCTGGCCCAGCAGCAACAGGCGTACGACAAGCAGCAGGCGCAGCGCGCGCACATGGAAAAATTCATCGCGCGCTTCAAGGCTCAGGCCACCAAGGCCAAGCAAGCCCAAAGCCGGATCAAGGCTTTGGAGCGCATGGAAGAATTGTCGGCGGCCCATGTCGATTCGCCGTTCGATTTCACCTTCCGTGAATCCAGCAAGATTTCCAGCCCGCTGCTGGATTTGTCTGACGCGCGCCTGGGCTACGGCGACGTGACGATTCTGCAGAAGGTCAAACTTCAACTCACGCCAGGTGCTCGTATCGGCCTGTTAGGGCCTAACGGCGCGGGTAAGTCCACGCTGATCAAGAACCTAGCCGGTGAGCTTGAGCCGTTGAGCGGGCGCATGGTGCGTGGCGAAAATACCGTGGTCGGTTATTTCGCTCAGCATCAGTTGGACTCACTTGATTCCAAGGCCAGCCCGCTGCTGCACTTGCAGCGCATAGCGCCAACCGAACGTGAGCAAACCCTGCGCGACTTCCTTGGCGGTTTCGACTTCCGCGGCGCGCGACTGGACGAGCCGGTGCTGAATTTCTCAGGCGGCGAAAAGGCGCGTCTGGCGCTGGCGCTGATCGCTTGGGACAAGCCCAACCTGCTGCTGCTCGACGAACCCACCAACCACCTCGATCTTGAGATGCGTCTGGCGCTGACTATGGCGCTTCAGGAATTCAGTGGCGCCGTGCTGGTGGTGTCTCACGATCGTCACTTGCTCAAGAGCACCACCGATGACTTCCTGCTGGTGGCCGATGGCATGGTGCAGGAATTCGACGGCGATCTGGACGACTACGCGCGCTGGCTGGTGGACTACCGACTGCGCAACGCGCCGGTCAGCAACACCCCGGTGAACGTCGACAAGACCGACAAGAAGGCCCAGCGTCAGCAGGCCGCCGCGTTGCGTCAACAGCTTGCCCCGCACAAGCGTGAAGCGGACAAGCTGGAAAAAGACCTGGGCACGCTGCACGAACAGTTGGCGAAGATTGAGACCGCCCTGGGCGATAGCGCGATCTATGAGGCAGTGAACAAAGACAAGCTGCGCGACACGCTGGCCGAACAGGCCAAGCTGAAAGTCCGTGAAGGCGAACTCGAAGAAGCCTGGATGGCCGCGCTGGAATTGCTGGAGTCGATGCAGGCCGAGCTGGAAGCGTTGTCCTGATGGAGTCATTGGCGCTGCCGGTCCCGGCTTACTGGGTCGAGCCCATTTTGCTGGGACTGCAGATCTTTCTGATCCTGCTGGCAGGCTACGTTTCGCAGCGTCTTGTAGGGCGTTTCCTCACGCGACTTGGCGAACGCTATCCGTTTCCCCCTGAGCTGCTGGTGCTACTGCGTGGCGGCCTGCGCTGGTTGATCATGGGCAGCGCATTCGTGGCTGTGTTGGGGCGGCTCGGTGTTTCAGCCGCTGTGCTCTGGGCTGCGCTGTCAGGTTTCGTTGCGGTGGCGGCGGTGGCGTTTTTCGCCATGTGGAGCGTGCTATCGAACCTGCTGTGCGCAGTATTCATCTTCACCATGGGGCCGTTTCGCATCGGTGACGTGGTCGAGTTGGTCGATACCACCGACAAGCCCGGTATCAAAGGCCGGGTCACGGCGATCAATCTGATGTTCACCACCTTGATCGAGCCTGCCGAACTGGGCGGCGCACTGGTTCAAGTACCCAACAGCCAGTTCTTCCAGAAATCGATCCGCCGCTGGCGAGGGAGCGACGCCCTGCCCATCGTCACCGGTGACAAGCGTGCTCTGGATCAGCCCCAGCGTTGATCTGCGCGATAGCACACAGTTTCAGCCGTTCTCACCGCAACAGTTAGAAATCATTGGTTTTCAATCAGCGGAAATACTAGGTTAGGTGCCTGTTTTTTCGCTGCCCGAGGTGTGTGATGTCGCTCGAAACGTGGCTGGCTTTTTTCGCAGCCTGCTGGATCATCAGTATTTCCCCCGGCGCCGGTGCAATCGCATCGATGTCCAGCGGCCTGCAATATGGTTTCTGGCGCGGCTACTGGAATGCTATCGGCCTGCAGCTTGCGCTTGTTGTCCAGATTGCCGTCGTGGCCGCAGGCCTGGGCGCGGTGCTGGCGACCTCGGCGTTGGCCTTCACCCTGATCAAATGGTTTGGCGTGGCCTATCTGGTTTATCTGGGCATCAAGCAGTGGCGCGCGCTGCCGAGCAACATGGCCGACGACGCGTCTGTTCGCCCCATCGGCAAGCCGCTGGCGCTTGTGGCTCGCGGTTTTCTGGTCAACATCAGCAACCCAAAGGCGCTGGTGTTCATGCTGGCGATCCTGCCGCAATTCATCGATACCCACCTGCCACTCGTGCCGCAGTACGCAATCATCATGGCGACCATGGTCAGCGTCGATCTGATCGTCATGGCCGGCTACACCGGGCTGGCCTCCAAAGTGCTGCGCGCATTGAAATCGCCCAAGCAGCAGCGCCGCATGAACCGCACGTTTGCCGGTTTGTTCGTCAGCGCAGCGGCGTTTTTGGCGACATTGCACCGTACGTAATTTCAAATGTTGCTGTGCAATTCGCGCACAGATATTGTGCTGCCAGGTGCGTTGTTGCGACAGGTAAGCCTTCCTAGACTGGGTCCTCACTTTGACTATCCACCTGGGAAATCTAACTATGTCTTCGCTCGCAATATCCACGACACCTCGCGTTCGTCCTTTTAACTGGTTGCTCAAGGCCATTGTCGCCAGCGTCAGCTTGGCTGGCGCGCAGCTTGCTGTAGCTACCGAAAAAACGCTTGAGGCTCACCCGACCATTCGTGCTATGTCCGGCGCCACGCCCATTGAACGGCTTGACCCGGCCAGTACCGCACTGGTCGTGATCGACTTCCAGAACGAGTATTTCAGCGGACGCATGCCTATCGACGATGGGATGCAGGCTCTGAAAAACACCCAGCGACTGATCGAGTTCGCCGACAAGAGCAAGATCCCTGTCTATCATGTTCAGCATGTGGCGCCAGCAGGCTCTGCCGTGTTCGCTCTGGACGGCGAGGGCGTGAAGTTTCATCCGCTGATGCAACCTCGGTTGGGCGACGTGGTAGTGCAGAAAAGCAATGTCAGCGCCTTTGTGGGAACCGATCTCGACGCTCGTCTTAAGAAAGCAAACGTTAAGACGCTGATCATCTCCGGCCTCATGACTCACGCTTGTGTCGCCGGTGCGGCACGGGACGCGGCGCCAGCCGGCTACTCTGTCGTGGTAGCGTCCGACGCCTCCGCAACGCGGGCGATCACCCGAGTCGGCGGCGAGACTGTGAGCAAGGATGAGCTCCATCGTGCTGCCCTGGCCGAAATCGAAGACACGTTCGGTGACGTGCTAACGACCGACCAGATCACCGCATTGCCCACGCGCTGATAATTATTCGGCCTGCCTCAGGGCAGGCCTTTTAGGTTTTGAGTTGATGAACCAGTTTTCTGCGATGCGTGCGTTTCGCTTCATCGTTGAGGCCAAGGGGTTTTCGGCGGCAGCAGAGCGCTTGAGCACGACCCATTCGACGATCTCCCGCTTGTTGCAACAGCTTGAGGTCGAGCTTGGCGTGCAACTGATCAATCGCAACACCCGGCGTTTGAGCCTGACCCATGCCGGTGAGCAGTATTACATTGCGTGCGTGGACATTCTGGATCGGGTCCAGGCGGCGTCGCAGGCCATGGCCGAGCAACACAATCGTCCCACCGGGCTGCTGCGCGTCAGCGTCCCTCTGGTCATCGGCACTCTAGATCTGGGGCAGTGGCTGCCAGATTTCCAGCGACGGTATCCGGATATCCAGTTGGAGTTATCGTGCGATGACCGTTTTGTCGATCTGGTTGCCGAAGGCTTCGATCTGGCGTTGCGCATTGCAGGGCCATTGGATGACACCTCGTTGATGGTGCGCACCTTGACTGTTTCGCCGATGATGCTCGCGGCATCGCCTGCTTATATTCGAGAGCGAGGTTTGCCCCGCACGGCAGACGATTTGATGCGACATCGGTTGCTGGCATTCACCGGCAGCACCGTCGCGCACTGGCAACTTAGCCCTACTCCAGGAGGCGAGGAAGTCAGGGTCTCGCTGGCAGGGCATATGAGTTGCGATGCAATCAGCGCGCTACATGCCGCGGCGTTGGCTGGGTGTGGCATTGCAGCTTTTACCCGAGTGACAGTACAGCGCGACGTGGCGCAAGGTCGCCTTGTGCATGTGCTACCCAATTACACTTTGGGCGAGCGGCACTACTACGCCCTTTATCCTCAGAGCAAACACTTGGCGCCGAAGGTGCGTGCGCTGGTAGATTTTCTCGTCGAGTTCTACCGAGCGGATCATCCGCCGCTTAACCTTTGGAGACCCTAGTCGTAAAGCCGCGCAGCTGCCGCAAAGTAAAGGGGGCTGTGGGAGCGAGTCAGCCCAATGTTTGATGAGGGTGCGCTTGCCCCCCTAACTGCGGCGTGACGATCGATGACTTAGTCACTGAAACACCGCATTTCGGGGCAAGCGCGCTCCTACGGAATCAATCAGCTCGGGTCTTTATTCGGGTCTTCGGCATGGGCCCAACGGAAATCAATTCGTGGCGCGTAGACTTTGATCCGGCGTTTGATCTTGATCAGGATGGGGTCATGCACCGGTTCCGGGTCTTTCAGGAACGCGGTCAGCACAGCGCTGAGTGCGTACAGCCCGCTAAACGCCCAGACCACGCCTTCGATACCGAAACGCTCGTTGAAAATCGCGACCACAGCCGGCCCGACCCACGTCGATGCACCAGCGCCCAGGCTCAAGACTGACAACGCAGCAGCTTTGTTTTGCGGTGCCAACGCAGGTGCGAGCGCCGACAGCGGCACGAAGCACGCCAGTGTCAGACCGTAAAACGCACCGAACACCGAGGCGATCAGGAAGTCGTTTGGAAATGCCTGGGGCATGAAGAAGAACAGCGGCGTGCTGATCGTGCTGCCCACCGCGCCGAACCACAGGATCGTGTTACGGAAGCCAATCTTGGTGCTGATCACGCTGGAGCTGAGATTGCCGATGATGTTGAACACAAAGACGATGGTCAGCAAACGCAGCCATTGTTCCAGGGTGAAGCCTACGGTTTCCATGAAGAACCCTGGCATGACTACCAGAAAACCGAACATCGACGAGGTGTTAATCACGCGGACCAGCCCCGCCAGCGATACCTTCGGGCGCGTCCACATGATGGTGATGTTCTTGGCCATCGACACCATCGGCCGTTCACCCTCCGGCGCCAACCGACGCATGCCATGAGCTTCGCGCATCCCGACCAGGCCAATCACCCCGCCTACGACTACCAGCGCGAAGGACAGCCAGAAGGTTTGTAGCGCACCAATCAAAGGGATCGCGATGCTTGCCACCAGCGAGCCCAGCATCGGCAGGCCTGCGGCATAAGCCACCCAGAACCAGCCTACCGCCATGCCCATTTTGCGCGATGGCGTTGCGGCAGCGATCCAGACCAGAAAGCCGTAAGCGAACAGCGGGTAACCAAAACCGCGCAAGCCGTAGGTCAGCAGAATCATCGAGTAGCTCAGTTCCTGCAGGCCGTAAACCAGGAACAGTACTTCGAACACGCTCCAGATGATCAGGCCCAGGAACATCACCCGTTTCGGTCCCCAGATATTGGAGAGCGCGCCGGCAAGCCATGAAGAGATCCCGACCGTGACGCCGTAAATGGTAAAGATCATGGCGACTTCATCGCCGGGCATGCCGCGTTCACTGAGGAAGGGTGAGAGGTAACCAAGTTCGACGCCGTCGCCGATCATGAAAATCAGCAGGCCTACAAAGCCCCAGAACAGCGGATAGGGAATGCCGACTTTGTCGCAAAATCTGGCGAGGGGAGAGTTCGGAGTGGATTGATCGCTCATGTCCGTCCTTTTTTGATGCACGGCGTTTGGGCGCGCCGTATGAATGGCCTCGATGAGGTTGAAGGGGCAGGCTGGATAGCACAGGTATCCGCTACGGGCAGCGGGCAAAAACTGGCTTGTGTGGTGATGCGCGGGGTCAGACTTTCGAGCTGCTATCGTCGACCCATTAATCTATGTTTTTCTAGATTTTCGAGCCCGTAGCTAGCCTTTTATGCCAGATGAAACGTTTCAGTACAACTGCAGGGCATCCGTTTGGGTGCGACAACGTGCCCGGTTGTATCGTCTGAGGGGTACGGGGTTAGGGGGATGAGGTGTGTCGGTTTGTATCGAAAATAAAAGTGAAAAAAATGTCCAAAGGCCATCTCATTGGGTCGGGGTGAGGCAAAGTCAGCTCGCGGCCGATTCTGACGATGACCGTCGCCGCACTCTGCGGCATAGGCAGAACGCGAGGCGTGCGGGGTCGGATTGCATCCCCGTGATGTGATCGCGTACAGATGGATCGTTTTTGATTCTGGCCGAAGGCCGTAGGAGTCGGCTTTCCGACGATCTGCCGGGAATCGCCAGTAAACCAGTGCATGCGCCGAGTTTGATATAGCGAGGCGGCTATTTCAGGGCCGCTTAGCGTCCCATCGCTTGCAAGCAGGACTCCTACGCGCTACGCGCAGAAGCAGATCTCACAACGAAAAAAGCCCGCACATCGGCGGGCTTCTGTCTAAACGGTGATCTCCAGAACGCTTCACGCGGCCTGAAATCAAATATGGTGCACCAGGCGGGATTCGAACCCACGACCCCTGCCTTCGGAGGGCAGTACTCTATCCAGCTGAGCTACTGGTGCGACGCGGGCGCCATAATACTCATCTGGCCCGCATGCGTCCATGCTGGCGATTGACTGTTGTTGATTTCACACGCTTTGCACTCCCGATCAGGACGTTGATCAGATTTACCGGCCAATCGGCAATCAGTCCGTTCTTTTTTTCGAACAGGCTATTGTCCTTTAACCTCGTAGTCCCTAGGATTCGTTTGAGATTTCAAACGCACTTGTCCGGTCTCCCGCACCTTTTGCAATCCGTGCATTCTGGGTTCCGGCCGATGTTTTCCTGACGGCAGCCTCGTTCGAGGCGCCTTGAACAATCAATAAAACGCTGCGCCACCGCGCGGTGCTGTTTAGGAGACCGACATGCAGCTCAAAGACTCGACGTTGTTTCGCCAACAGGCCTATATCAATGGCGCCTGGGCAGATGCCGATGGTGGCCAGACGATCAAGGTCAACAACCCGGCCAACAACGAGATTCTGGGCACCGTGCCCAAGATGGGCGCTGCGGAAACCCGCCGGGCCATCGAAGCGGCTGACAAGGCATTGCCAGCCTGGCGTGCACTGACCGCCAAAGAGCGCTCCAACAAACTGCGTCGCTGGTTCGAGCTGATGATCGAGAATCAGGACGACCTGGGCCGCCTGATGACCCTGGAGCAGGGCAAGCCACTGGCCGAAGCCAAAGGCGAAATCACTTACGCTGCTTCCTTTATTGAGTGGTTCGCTGAGGAAGCCAAGCGCGTCTACGGCGACGTGATTCCGGGTCACCAGCCGGACAAGCGCCTGATCGTGCTCAAGCAGCCAATCGGCGTGACTGCCGCCATCACGCCGTGGAACTTCCCCGCCGCGATGATCACCCGCAAAGCCGGTCCGGCTTTGGCCGCTGGCTGCACGATGGTGCTCAAGCCGGCTTCGCAAACCCCTTACTCCGCACTGGCACTGGCCGAACTGGCTGAGCGTGCAGGCATTCCCGCTGGCGTGTTCAACGTCGTGACTGGCAGCGCGGGTGACATCGGCGGCGAGCTGACCAGCAACCCGATGGTGCGTAAATTGTCGTTCACCGGCTCCACCGAAATCGGTCGCCAGTTGATGGCTGAATGCGCCCACGACATCAAAAAGGTTTCGCTGGAACTGGGTGGTAACGCGCCTTTCATCGTGTTCGACGACGCAGACCTGGATAAGGCCGTCGAAGGCGCGATCATCTCCAAGTACCGTAATAACGGCCAGACTTGCGTTTGCGCCAACCGCATCTATGTTCAGGACTCGGTCTACGACGCGTTCGCTGACAAGCTGAAGGTCGCTGTGGCCAAGCTCAAAGTCGGCAACGGCCTGGAAGAAGGCACCACCACTGGCCCATTGATCGATGACAAGGCTGTGGCCAAGGTCAAAGAGCACATCGCCGACGCCCTGAGCAAAGGTGCGAAAGTGCTGAGCGGCGGCAATAGCCTGGAAGGCAACTTCTTTGAGCCGACCATTCTGGTCAACGTCTCCAAGGATGCCGCTGTGGCCAAGGAAGAGACCTTCGGCCCGCTGGCGCCGCTGTTCCGTTTCAAGGACGAAGACGAAGTGATTGCCATGGCCAACGACACCGAGTTCGGTCTGGCGTCTTACTTCTACGCACAGAACATGAGCCGCGTATTCCGCGTGGCCGAAGCGCTGGAGTACGGCATGGTGGGTATCAACACCGGCCTGATCTCCAACGAAGTCGCCCCCTTTGGCGGGATCAAAGCGTCCGGTCTGGGCCGCGAAGGCTCCAAGTACGGCATCGAAGATTATCTTGAAATCAAATACCTCTGCCTCTCGGTCTGAGGCGCAGGTATTGCAACCTGTAGGGCGCGAGAGCGACGTCTTGCAGGTTTTTGTAGCACCCAACTATTTGGTGGCCGGGAGGCCGCGACAGTCGATCATCGTATGCTGCCGCCGTTGACCCCCGCTGCTTCGTCCTTGAACCACGCCGCCCGATGAGCGGCGAATGAGGAAATCATGAGCAAAACAAACGCATCCTTGATGAAACGCCGCGAAGCCGCTGTCCCGCGTGGCGTTGGTCAGATTCACCCGATCTTCGCTGATCATGCGAAGAACGCTACCGTCACCGACGTTGAAGGTCGTGAGTTCATCGACTTCGCCGGCGGTATCGCGGTACTCAACACCGGCCACGTGCACCCGAAAATCATCGCCGCCGTGACCGAGCAGCTGAACAAGCTGACCCACACCTGCTTCCAGGTACTGGCGTACGAGCCGTATGTGGAGCTGTGCGAAAAAATCAACGCCAAGGTCCCAGGTGATTTCGCCAAGAAAACCCTACTGGTCACCACCGGTTCCGAAGCGGTGGAAAACGCCGTCAAGATCGCCCGCGCTGCCACTGGCCGTGCTGGCGTAATCGCGTTCACCGGCGCTTACCACGGTCGCACCATGATGACCCTGGGCCTGACCGGCAAAGTGGTGCCTTATTCGGCCGGTATGGGCCTGATGCCAGGCGGCATCTTCCGCGCCATCTACCCGAACGAGCTGCACGGCGTGAGCGTCGATGATTCGATCGCCAGTATCGAACGCATCTTCAAGAACGATGCCGAGCCTAAAGACATCGCTGCGATTATCATCGAGCCGGTTCAGGGCGAAGGCGGCTTCTACGTCGCGCCGAAGGCGTTCATGATTCGTCTGCGTGAATTGTGCGACAAGCACGGCATCCTGCTGATCGCCGATGAAGTACAGACTGGCGCAGGCCGCACCGGTACTTTCTTCGCCATGGAGCAGATGGGTGTTTCTGCTGATCTGACCACCTTCGCCAAATCCATCGCTGGCGGCTTCCCGCTCGCCGGTGTGTGCGGCAAGGCCGAATACATGGACGCCATCGCGCCAGGCGGCCTGGGCGGTACCTACGCCGGCAGCCCGATTGCTTGCGCCGCAGCGTTGGCGGTGATGGAAGTTTTCGAAGAAGAGCACCTGCTGGATCGTTGCAAAGCGGTCGGCGAACGTCTGGTGACTGGCCTGCGCGCCATTCAGGCCAAGTACCCGCTGATCGGCGAAGTGCGTGCCCTGGGCGCGATGATTGCGCTTGAGTGCTTCGAAAATGGCGACACTCACAAGCCCAACGCTGCGGCTGTGGCGCAGGTTGTGGCCAAGGCTCGCGACAAGGGCTTGATCCTGCTGTCCTGCGGCACCTACGGTAACGTGTTGCGCGTATTGGTCCCATTGACCTCGCCAGACGAGCAGCTGGATGCAGGCCTGAAAATCATCGAAGAATGCTTCGCTGAAATCGCTTGAATCCACTCGGTCGCAGTTGATCAAAATGTGACCAAATGGACAAAAAAACCCGCTTAGGCGGGTTTTTTTCGTTTATTGACGTCAGAAATATCGCTTTTGCCTGTTTCCGTCCGTTCTCTTTGACTAAGGTACGGTGAGTGATGCCGGAGAGTCATGATGACCGTTGTGAAGGCCCCCGATGTAACCCGCGTATTGATTGCCGAGTCCGACCCGTGGATTCGCGAGATGCTCAGTGAAATGGTCTTGAGTGTGCGTTGCGATGCGCATCTGCAAGTGTGCGCAGACGGCGGTCAGGCTTTGCAATGGCTCAAGGGCGCGGTTCCGGACCTTGTGATTGCCTCGCGCGAGCTTCCCGGCACTGATGGCCTGAGTCTGCTGCGCAGTGTGCGTTTGGTGCGCAAGCAGCCGACCATTCCTTTCATTTTGCTGAGCAACCGCAACGACGGCGCAAGCGTGCGCGAAGCTGTGCAGCTAGCTCCCACCGCCTATCTCACCAAACCTTTGAACATGGACGGCTTGCGCTTGCGTCTGGAAGGGCTGTTGCTGGAGAGCGGGGCGCAAGTGGCGTGTGAAATCCCAGGCCTGGCGCCTGGCCTTACGTTGACCGACTTTCTGGAAAAGCGCCGTGAAGTGGCCGACGGCGCGCCGCTGTTCATCGACGTGCAGCAGGCGATCAGGTTGAGCCAGGGCACTTCGGGTATCGACATCAAATTGCTGGAGCAGGCGCTGATGCCCGATCCGCAGCTGGTAGCCGGATTGATTGCCGCGGCCAACAGCGCCGCTCAACACTTGGGCAAGCCGATTCAGACATTGCATCAGGCGCTGGCGACGTTGGGCGCTACCCAAAGCGCTAACCTGATTTCAAGCATGGCCATGAAGCGCGGCGCGATATTGACCGACGACGCGCTGATCGTTCGGGCTAATGAGTGCTGGGGTTTGTCTCAGCGCACCGCCCATTACGCACGCACGCTGGCGCAGATGCTCAAGCTTGATCACGAGCGTTGTCACTGCGCGGGCTTGCTGCGTAATCTCGGGGATCTGGCCGTGTTGCGGTGCCTGCAGCAGTGGTCACTGTCGGGTGGAGTGCTCAGTGATGAGGGGATCGCAAGAGCCCTTGAGCAATATTCCGCGGCGTTTGGGTCGGCGCTGCGCACGCGCTGGCGTCTGCCGTTGGAGCTGCGCGAGTTGATTGCGGCGGTGTATCAGTACAGCACGGGCGTGTTTACGCGCGAAGTGCTGGCGATGAATGTGGCCGGAGAGATGGGACGGCTGGGCTATGAAGACAGCGCGTTGCAGGCCTTGGCCAAATCAAAGCCGGCGCGGTTGCTGAAGATCGAGGCCTCGGATCTGGAGCGTTTGCGCAAGAAGGTGGAGGGTTAGCGTCGAGTGTTATGGGGGGTTACCGTCGTCGAGCGCCGCACTGTGACGCACTAGACACTGATCCTGTTGGAGCAAGGCTTGCCCGCGAGGCTAGCGACGCGGGGCGTCAGATAAACCGAGGCGTAAACTTCGCGGGCAAGCCTCGCGCTCCAACAACTAGCGCCGTATCAGACCAATACGATCTGGTTCTTGCCCTGGCGCTTGGCTTGGTACATCGCCGCATCGGCCCTGGCGAACAGCGCTTCCAGGCTCTGATCATCCGGGCCTAAATTGGTCAGGCCCTGGCTTGCGGTAATGCCAAATGATTTGTCGTCGCGCTGAAAGCTTAAGCGCTGGATCTCGCGTTGCAGGCGTTCGGCAATCTGCTTGGCCATTTCTGGCGCGCAACCCGGAAACACTGCGGCGAATTCTTCCCCGCCGATCCGCCCGAACAAGTCACCGCGGCGCAGGGTCGTGCGCCCGCATTCGGCGATGCGTTGCAGCACGATATCGCCTTCCTGATGGCCGTAGGTGTCGTTGACCAGCTTGAAGTCATCCACGTCCAGCAACAGGAAGGCCATCGGCGTGCCTTGCAGTCGTGCCTGTTCGAACTCCCGTTGTGCGCATTCGAAGAAATGGCGACGGTTGCTGCTCTGGGTGAGCACATCGGTGGTCGCCAGGCGCTGCAATTCGTCTTCCAGATGCTTCTTTTCGGTGATGTCTTCGGCGATGCCCACGACGATCAGGCGCTGACCATGTTCGGCCTGATGACTGATGAAGCATTTGTCGCTGAGCCAGCGGACCTGACCGTCGGCCCGGATGATCCGGTATTCGCGATCCTCGACCGAGCCCTTTTCAAGCACTTCGCTCAGGCTGCGTTCGGCGTAATCGAGGTCGTCGGGGTAAATGCTGTCGCGCCATTCGCCGAAGTCGGCCAGCAGCAAACCGGCCGAGCGGCCGAAAATGCGTTCATAGGCGGGGCTGACGTAGATCATGCGCTGGGTTTGCCAGTCGAACGCCCAAAGTACCGCATTCACACTCACCAGCAGCGAGCTGAACAGCTGCTCGCGCTCACTCAGTCGTGCGACCTCTGCCTGGGCATGCATCAGCGCCAGCAGCGTCTCGGCTGCAGCGGGTACTTCAACAATGGGCGTCTGGTTGTCCATGAGCACTGCATCTCAGTAATAAGGTGCGGCGCACTGCCACAACATGCACACAGAATAGTGTGAGAGTGGAGTTCTGATCGGACGAATGGCATGAAGTTCCGATTGGCGCCCACTGGGGCCGGTGCGCGCCGATCAACGGCATCAACTGTGAGAAGGGCGCAACGAGTAGGTTTTCAGCTGATCGGCGAACTCGCGAAGCGACTGAATGCCGCTGGCTTCGGCCTCATGTACCCAGTCCTTGATGGCCGCAAGCATGTCATGGCCATTGGTGCTGGTTTTGACCCAGATCTGCTGCAAGGCCAGGCGTTTTTCGTAAATCACGGTCAGTGCCTGACTATGGGCCAGCATGCTTTGAATACGCAGCTGGTGCTTGTCGTCCAGCAGGCTGGTTTCCCGGGACAGCAGACGCTTGGCGCGATGGAACTGGTGCCTGACCGACGCATCGGCCTTGGCCAGCTCCTGAGCCACCAGAGGGGCGATCACCAACTTGCGGTACTGGGCCATGATCTGAAAGCGGTTGTTGAGAATCGCCATCGCCGTGTCCATGTCCACGTGACCTTTACCTTCGACGCGGTGGGCGATTGGCGCAACACGCTGGACCTTGGCCAGACGCAGGAAGCTGAACAGTTTTATCCACGCCCAGCCCATGTCGAATTCCCATTTCTTGACTGACAACTTGGCCGAGTTGGGGTAGGTGTGGTGATTGTTGTGCAGCTCTTCGCCGCCAATGATGATGCCCCACGGCACCAGATTGGTGGCCGCGTCACGGCACTCGAAATTGCGATAGCCGACCGCATGGCCCAGACCGTTGACCACGCCTGCGGCCCAGAACGGAATCCACATCATCTGGATTGCCCAGACGGTAATGCCGATCACGCCAAACAGCGCGAGATCGAGCACGCCCATGATGGCAATACCCAGCAGTGGAAAGCGCGAATACAGGTTGCGTTCGATCCAGTCTTCAGGGCAGTTTTTGCCGTAGATACGCAGCGTGTCCGGGTTCTCGGCTTCGGCGCGATACAGTTCAGCACCTTTGCGCAGCACCGTGGACAGGCCCTTGATGACCGGGCTGTGCGGGTCATCGACGGTTTCGCATTTTGCATGGTGTTTGCGGTGGATAGCCGTCCACTCGCGGGTGTTCTGCGCCGTGGTCAGCCACAGCCAGAAACGGAAAAAGTGTTTTAGCCCGGCGTTGAGTTCCAGAGAACGGTGGGCTGAATAGCGATGAAGGTAAACCGTGACGCTGACGATGGTGATATGAGTCATCACCAGAGTGACCGCGACCAATTGCCAGACAGAAAGGTCGAGCAAACCGTTGTTCCACATAGGCTGAGTTGCCCTCGATAAAAACGCGTAGAGGTGTGGTGCAGCAGGGCGCATTATCACTTAGCCACCAGATAAAACCAGTCGCCCTTTTAGATAAGAGTGGCAAGATGTTTCTCGTTTGTGCCCCATTTCTTTGTAGGGGTTTTCTTCTTTCTATGTCAGTTAACACCCGTGATGCAGTGCGAATGGTACTTCTGTATGGGCTGGCGTCGGTTGTCTGGTTGGGAATGTGCGATTATTTACTGCGCTATCTGATCGAAGATCCGGCTCGATTGGCCCGCGGGCAACTGATGAGTGGCTACGTCTGGATGGCGATCAGCGCGGTGTTTATCTTGCTGGCCCGCACACGTCTGCTGCTGTACATGGGGGTCAGTTGTGACCATAGACGTGAAGAGGATCAGCGAAAATTGCGTCTTGCGGCAGGGTGTTCGCACCCTCTTGATTTGGCGCTGCTTGCAGAGACGGCGTTGCCCGTATTTATGGCTAAATGCTATTTAGCTATATCGGCATTCTTAAATAGTATTTTTAAGAATAACCGGGTCTCTCTAAGATTGCCTCACGCCACCAGCCGCCCCCTTCTACTCGCGCTGCGGGCAACTTATCAAGGAGCACGATCATGAGCGCATCCCTACGTAGCGTCGACGGCCAGGACGAAGCAAGCATCTTGCGTGAAATCCAGAGCGCACTGCGCGATCTGCGCTTCGGCGCGGTTGAAATCACTGTGCACAACGCGCAAGTGGTGCAGATCGAACGTAAAGAGAAATTCCGTTTGCAGAACCCGGGTAACAAACCGAGCTGAGATCTAATTGATCTGTAGGAGCCAACGTGTTGGCGAGGCGTTTGCCAGGCGATCCGTTTCGTCAATCCGACCGCTTCGCGAACAAGTTCGCTCCTACAGGTGCCGACTTTAAAACTAGAAAAACCAATAACGCACTCCAGGAGCTTGATTCATGTCCATTCGCCGTTATGCGCTGGCCGCCCTCGCCAGTGCTGTGTTTGCCGGTTCCGCTGTTGCCAAGGATTACGAGCTGCTGAACGTGTCCTACGACCCGACGCGTGAGCTGTATCAGGATTACAACGCCGAGTTCGTCAATTTCTGGAAACAATCGCATCCGGACGACAAGGTCGAAATCAAGCAATCCCACGGTGGTTCGGGCAAGCAAGGGCGTTCGGTCATTGACGGTCTGCGCGCTGACGTCGTGACCCTGGCGCTGGCTGGCGATATCGACGAAATCGCGAAGCTGGGCAAAACCCTTCCTGAGAACTGGCAAACCCGCCTGCCGGATGCCAGCACCCCGTACACCTCGACCATCGTGTTCCTGGTGCGCAAGGGCAACCCTAAAGGCATCAAGGACTGGGGCGATCTGATCAAAAAAGACGTCTCGGTCATCACGCCAAACCCGAAAACCTCCGGCGGTGCGCGGTGGAACTTCCTGGCGGCTTACGGCTACGGCCTGAAAACCGGCGGCAGTGAAGCCAAGGCCCAGGAATACGTGAAAGAGCTGTTCAAGCACGTCCCTGTTCTGGACACCGGTGCTCGCGGTTCGACCATTACCTTCGTCAACAACGGTCAGGGCGATGTGCTGCTGGCGTGGGAAAACGAAGCGTTCCTGGCGTTGAAGGAAGACGGCGGCGCCGATAAGTTCGACATCGTCGTACCTTCGCTGTCGATCCTGGCTGAGCCTCCTGTGGCTGTCGTCGACAAGAACGCCGAGAAGAAAGGCAACGAGGAAATCGCCACCGAGTACCTCAAGCATCTGTACAGCAAAGAAGGCCAGGAAATTGCCGCGAAGAACTTCTATCGTCCTCGCAACGCTGAAGTCGCGGCCAAGTACGAGAAGCAATTCCCTAAACTGAACCTGCTGACCATCGACAAGGATTTCGGCGGCTGGAAAAGTGCTCAGCCGAAGTTCTTCAACGACGGCGGTGTGTTCGACCAGATCTATCAGGCGCAGTAATCTGCATGGCCGTTGGAAATACGGCGTCCTTTTCGACGCGGTATTCCCACGGCAAATTGAGACCTGTGGGAGTGGACTTGTCCGCGAAGGCACTTTTCCAAGCGCAAGAGAAGGATCGGTTGCACTGGCCTCTTCGCGGACAAGTCCGCTCCCACAGCGAGATGTTTGCTCGGCGAGAGCGCACTCCTACAATGGCCTTTTGCTGAAACCAGAACCCGCATTCATTTGCGGGTTCGGTGTGTTAACCAAGGACTCTTATGTCGCGACGTACTTCCCCCGTCATACCCGGCTTCGGGCTGACGCTGGGTTACACCTTGGTGTACCTCAGTCTGATTGTGCTGATTCCGCTGGCGGCGATGTTCATTCACGCCTCGCAGCTGAGTTGGGGCCAGTTCTGGACCATCGTCACCGCCCCGCGTGTACTCGCCGCGTTGAAGCTGAGCTTCGGCACCGCGTTCTATGCTGCGATCATCAACGGCATCATCGGCACGCTGCTGGCCTGGGTGCTGGTGCGCTACACCTTCCCCGGTCGCAAGATCATCGACGCGATGATCGATCTACCGTTCGCGCTGCCCACCGCTGTGGCAGGCATCGCCTTGACGGCGTTGTACACGCCGACAGGCCTTGTAGGGCAATTCGCGGCTGACCTCGGTTTTAAAATCGCCTACACGCCGCTGGGCATCACGCTGGCGCTGACCTTCGTCACGCTGCCGTTCGTGGTGCGTACCGTGCAGCCAGTGCTGGCCGATATTCCCCGTGAAGTCGAAGAGGCCGCAGCCTGTCTGGGCGCGCGTCCGTTGCAGGTGTTTCGCTACATCCTCGTCCCTGCGTTGCTGCCCGCCTGGCTGACCGGTTTCGCACTGGCGTTTGCCCGGGGCGTGGGCGAGTACGGTTCGGTGATTTTCATAGCCGGCAACATGCCGATGAAAACCGAAATCCTGCCGCTGCTGATCATGGTCAAGCTTGACCAATACGACTACACCGGCGCGACGGCCATCGGCGTGATGATGCTGGTGGTGTCGTTCATCCTGTTGCTGCTGATCAACTTGCTGCAGCGACGCATCGAAACCCCAACCTGAGGAGGCGCACATGTCTGGTTCTTCGCTTATCGCCGCTTCCTCCGCCAACGCTGCCCGTCGTGGCAGTGCGGTGTCGCGGCGCATTCTGATCAGCCTGGGATGGCTGGTCTTCGCGCTGTTTTTGTTGTTGCCGTTGTTTATCGTCGTGTCCCAGGGGCTGAAGTCTGGCCTGGGGGCTTTCTTCACGGCGATCTTCGAGCCGGATGCTCTGTCGGCGCTCAAACTGACCGTGATCGCAGTGCTGATTTCGGTGCCGCTCAATGTCGTGTTTGGCGTCAGCGCTGCCTGGTGCGTGAGCAAATACTCGTTCCGTGGCAAAAGCTTTCTGGTGACGCTGATCGACCTGCCGTTCTCGGTATCGCCGGTGATCGCGGGTCTGGTCTACGTGCTGATGTTTGGCGCCCAGGGCCTGTTCGGGCCGTGGCTGCAGGATCACGACATTCAGATCGTCTTCGCGCTGCCCGGCATTGTGCTGGCGACGATTTTTGTCACCGTGCCGTTCGTGGCCCGTGAGCTGATCCCGCTGATGCAGGAACAAGGCACGCAGGAAGAAGAGGCCGCGCGGTTGCTCGGTGCCAATGGCTGGCAGATGTTCTGGTACGTCACGGTGCCCAACATCAAGTGGGGCCTGATCTATGGCGTGGTGCTGTGTACCGCGCGGGCCATGGGTGAGTTCGGCGCAGTGTCGGTGGTCTCCGGTCACATTCGCGGCGTCACCAATACCCTGCCGCTGCATGTCGAGATTCTCTATAACGAGTACAACCACGTGGCCGCGTTTGCCGTGGCGAGCCTGTTGCTGATCCTTGCGCTGGTTATCCTGCTGCTCAAGCAGTGGAGCGAAGCGCGCATTACCCGTCTGCGCCAAAGTGCGGCGGAGGAATAATTCATGTCGATCGAAGTCCGTAACGTCAGCAAGAACTTCAACGCCTTCAAGGCTCTGAACAGCATCAATCTGGATATCCAGAGTGGCGAGCTGGTGGCTTTGCTGGGTCCGTCCGGCTGTGGCAAGACCACGCTGCTGCGCATCATCGCCGGGCTGGAAACGCCGGATCAGGGCAGCATCGTCTTCCACGGCGAGGATGTGTCCGGGCACGATGTGCGTGATCGCAACGTCGGGTTCGTGTTCCAGCATTACGCGTTGTTTCGCCACATGACTGTCTTCGACAATGTCGCGTTCGGTCTGCGCATGAAGCCAAAAAACCAGCGCCCGAGTGATAGTCAGATCGCTGTCAAAGTGCACGAGTTATTGAACATGGTGCAGCTGGACTGGTTGTCGGACCGTTATCCGGAACAGTTGTCCGGTGGTCAGCGTCAGCGTATCGCGCTGGCTCGCGCTCTGGCGGTCGAGCCCAAAGTGTTGCTGCTCGATGAGCCGTTCGGGGCGCTGGATGCCAAGGTGCGCAAGGAATTGCGCCGCTGGTTGGCGCGTCTGCACGAAGACATCAACCTGACTTCCGTGTTCGTCACCCACGACCAGGAAGAAGCCATGGAAGTGGCGGACCGCATCGTGGTGATGAATAAAGGCGTGATCGAGCAGATCGGCTCGCCGGGCGATGTCTATGAAAACCCGGCCAGTGATTTTGTGTATCACTTCCTCGGGGATTCAAACCGTCTGCATCTGGGGGCTGACAATCATGTGCTATTCCGGCCGCATGAAGTGTCGCTGTCCCGTCATGAGCTGGAAGATCACCATGCCGCCGAGGTGCGCGACATCCGGCCGTTGGGCGCAACCACGCGGGTGACCCTGAAGGTCGAAGGGCAGAGCGAGTTGATCGAAGCCGAAGTGGTGAAAGACCACGACAGCCTGGTCGGCCTGGCGCGAGGCGAAACGTTATTCTTCAAGCCGAAGGTCTGGCAGAAGGTCGCCAATATCTGATTGGCGGACGCCGCGTATTTGAGGTGAAACGCGAACCTTTAGGAGCGTACGAGCAGCGCAAGGCCGTGATGCGGTGTTTCAGATGTATCGCAATCGCAGCCTTCGGCAGCTCCTACAGGGTTATGTGTCGGCCGCAAATCCTGTGGGAGCGGACACCGCGAAGGCGGCAAATCAGATACATCAACTTCGCCTGATTAACCGCCTTCGGGGGCAAGCGCGCTGCTACAGATATCTGCGTTGCCGGATATTTGCGGTCACGGCTAAACCACCGTTTTCATATTCCTTGTGCGCGAGGGGCCCACACGCTTTTCGATTTCATGCTGCAAGCTCTTGCGCATGCCCAGCAGGAACGCCAGTTCCGCGACTACGAACAGCGGGCCGATGATCAGTCCGCTGATGTCGTCGATAAAGGCGGGTTTGCGTCCCTCGTAGTAATGCCCCACAAACTGAATCGCCCAACCGACGATAAACATCCCCAGCCCGGCGCTTAGCCAAATCAGGGTCGGCTGTTGTGCGAGCAATGCGCCCGCCCAGAGGCACAGCCCCAGCAATACAGCCATCAGCACGCCAAACGCCAGATCCAGTCGCAGGTAGAAGATCGTCGACGCCAGCGCCACAAACGCCGCCGGTGATAGCCAGAATCCCGCGACATAACTACCCGGTAGGGAAAGTAGTACAGCCACCGCGAGCACAATCAGCGGGATGCCTAGGAAATGACTGACGATGTTCCGGGTATCTCGGTGGTAGGACGCGTATTGGCTCAAATAATCGATGAGGTTTTTCATTGTTTTTGTTCCCTCCTAGCGTTGATCATGCCGTGTTTTAGGGATGGGCGAGCAGCGTTTCGGCCCAGCCTGATGCAAATATCGAACAAGAAAAAGGAGATTCACGTGACGAATGGAACCCAATGGCGCTCATGGTTGATCAATGATCAGTGGTTCAACGAATTGCCTGCCAAGTTGCAGGATAGCTTGCTGGTTTCGATGCAGCAGCGGCGAGTGACGCCGGGCAAACTGATCTTCCATAAGGATCATCCAGTGAGCGGGTTTTACGCGTTGCTGGAAGGCTCGTTGCGCATGGGACTGTTGTGCCAGCAGCGTCAATGGCTGCCCACCAATGATTTCAAGCGGCCGTACTGGTTTGGCGAAGTCTCACTGTTCGAAGAAACCCCTCGCTTGCCGGACATCTACGCTGAAGATCATGCGATCACGCTGCAAATGCCGCAGCAGGCGTTGCGGGACCTGCTCAAGGAACATCCTGAATACCGGCGCTACTTTGCCGATCTGCTGGGCCGCAAACTGGGTTTGAAAATCCCGCCGGAGGGTCAGTTCACGCTGCTGCCCACCGTTGAACGCGTGGCTTTGCGCCTGCTGATGCTCGCCGAGGGCTATGGCGAGATCAACGGCGCGGTGCGCATCGTGTCCCGCAATGACTTGCCGTCCCGGCAGTGCCTTGGTCTGAACGCAGAGAGCATCGACCGCACACTCTCCGAGCTGTGCGAGCGCAAGATCATTCGGCGTGATCACGATTTCATTTCGATTCCCGACTCTGACAAGCTTCGGCGGTTGGCCCGGCACCGACTGACCGAATGATCGCCAATCTGCCTCAGAGCCCAAGCCCGGCACGGTATTGACTGGGTGTCATGCCGGTCCAGCGCTTGAACGCCCGGCTGAAACTGCTGGTATCGGCGAAACCCAGCAGGTAGGCAATCTCGCTGAGTGAACAGCCGGGCTCGCGCATGTGTTGCAGTGCCAGGTTCTGCCGGCATTGGTTGAGCAGCAGGTCATAGCTGCAGCCTTCGTCGGCCAGATGTCGCTGCAGGCTGCGCAGGCTCAGGTGCAGATTGTGGGCGATACGCTCGGCCGAGGGCTCGCCTTCGGGCAGCTGCAGTTCAATGGCCCCGCGAACCTTGCGCTCCCATGTCAGTGCGGACAGTTGCTCGAGGGTGCGGTTAAGCACCGTTTCGTTGTGCTGGGCCAGTTCCGGATTGGCGTCGTCCAGGTGGCTGTCGAAATCAGCGCAGGCGAACTCCAGCAGGTTTTCCCGGGCATCGAAGAACAGCGGGGCGCGGAATACGTCGTGCCAAGGCTTGGGATCTGCGGGCCGAGGGCGCACCAGATGGACGGCGAGCGGGGCGTAATGGCGGCCTAAACGGTTGCGACAAGTGCGCACGTATATCGCCGCGAAGGCATCCATTGCCTCGTTTGCCGGCACCGGACTGCCGGGCGGAACGACAAACCGAAACTCGTATCGATCTTGCGCCTGCACAAAACTCAGGGTCAACGCGTCGCTGACCACGGGGTGGTAACGCACGATGCGCTCAAACACCTCACGCAACGAGCCGCTGGCCACCAGCGCATAACCCAAGGCGTGAAAGGTGGTGGGGCTGACGAACCGTGACACCCGCAAACCCAATGCCGGATCACCGCTGGCCTCGACCGCCAGTTGCCACAGACGCGTGGTGATGGTCACCGGGTAGCGTGCGTTGGGGTCGTCCATCAACCGCGGATCGAGACCCGCAGCCAGGCTCAGTGCGTTGCTATCGAGGCCGATGGCGTCGAGTTGCTTGCGCAGGGCGCGGGTCCAGCTGGCGAGAATGCTCGGCTCAGACATACAGGTTGGCGCTTCCGGTCAACAGGTTGGCGTGCGCAGCAGCGCGGGAACGGGTCAGCCGCGGCACAGTAGCGAAACGGTTTTCAACCATCATGAAAGTAGAGGATGGAAGCATGCTCAGCACTTCTGCAAGCACCGCCGGACTGAATGCACAGCAGCGATCAGCGCATATTCGCGCGGTGGTCATGGCGCGCGGAGATGAGCTGCGCAGGCGCTACCCCATCCTCAGGCATCAGGACGCTATAAGCGTAGGCATCCTGGTATTTGCCCTGGCCGGCATGATTGCCAGCGCAGCGCTCTATATCGCGGGTTACATGGCGTGGTGGGCGTGTTTGCTGGTCAATGCGTTCCTGGCGTCCCTGACCCACGAGCTTGAGCACGATCTGATTCACAGCATGTATTTTCGCAAGCAGCGGATGCCGCACAACCTGATGCTGGCGCTGGTGTGGATGGCCAGGCCTAGCACAATCAACCCGTGGATCAGGCGCCATCTGCACCTCAATCACCACAAAGTGTCCGGTACTGAAGCCGACATGGAAGAGCGCGCCATCACCAACGGCGAGCCTTGGGGGATCGCGCGATTGCTCATGGTCGGGGACAACGTGATGTCCTCGCTGATCCGCACGCTGCGGGCAAAAACCTGGGCGCACAAGGGCAGCATTCTCAAGCGCACGCTCAAGGTCTACGCGCCGCTGGCGTTGCTCAACTGGGGCGCGTGGTACGTGTTTCTGGGGTTTCATGCCGTTAGCTGGGTAGCGGGTCTGCTGGGCGCACCCGTCGATTGGTCGAGCGACACGCTGGCGGTGATGCAGGTGATCGACATCGCAGTGGTGGTGCTGGTGGGGCCGAACGTGTTGCGCACCTTTTGCCTGCATTTCGTCAGTTCCAACATGCATTACTACGGCGACGTGGAGGCCGGCAATGTCATGCAGCAGACCCAGGTGCTCAACCCTTGGTGGATGTGGCCGGTGCAGGCGTTCTGCTTCAACTTCGGCAGCACCCACGGCATTCATCACTTTGTGGTGAAAGAACCCTTCTACATCCGGCAGATGACTGCGCCAGTCGCGCACAAGGTCATGGCCGAGATGGGGGTGCGGTTCAATGATTTCGGAACGTTTGCGCGGGCGAACCGGTTTGAGCGACCAGATGCAGCGGTCCAGGCGCGAACAGTTTCTCGTGCCTGAATGTCGCCCCGGCAGAAGTGAACTTGTTCGCGAGATGTCGGACCTGACGTGCTGCGTCGTCAGCCTCGCCAACACGTTGTCTCCTGCAGACAGCAACTCTCTCCATAAAAAATTCTGTAACAACTCCGGCGTACGCTTCACCTGTGCCCGCAAAACCGGGCAGTCCGTTTGCAGGGCCGTTCCTTAAGGCAGGGTGCGGCCCTTTTTTTTGCTCGGGTTTAGCCTTCATCCCTGCTGCTATCGACATATATTTTTAAGCTATTAATAAATAGCTTCTTATTCCTTAACGAATATATGCCTCGTCTTTATACTCGCCCCATGAATGCAAGATGCAGGAGGCGAACCCCATGCACAACGAGTCGATCCGCTACGTGATCCTGCCTGGCTGGCAGGGGTCTGCCGACGACCATTGGCAAACCCATTGGCAAAACAGCCTGCCCAACAGCGTGCGCGTGGAACAGGCCGACTGGCTCAAACCCCGCCGCGAAGACTGGGTAGGCGAGTTGCAGCGCACCATCGCTGCTGACAGCACGCCAGTGATCCTGATCGCTCACAGCCTGGGTTGCGTCACCGTAGCGCATTGGGCGCAGCTGGCTCCGCTGGAAACCCTGCGCCAAGTGCGTGGCGCATTGCTCGTCGCCCCGGCTGACGTCGAACGGCCAAACTGCCCGCCGGCCATTCGAAACTTCGCACCGATTCCGGGGCATCTGCTGCCATTCCCGGCGCAAGTGGTCAGCTCCGACAACGACAGCGCCGTCAGCGCATTGCGCGCCATGGAAATGGCCCGTAACTGGGGTGCCGAAATCGGCATCATCAGCGGCGGTGGGCACATCAACGTTAAATCCGGACATCAACGCTGGGAGCAGGGGTTCGCGTATCTGTACCGTCTTCAGGGCCGCATGGAGCACCTCTCGCGCCGTCGCGCCTGATTGGTCCCGACCTGCTTGTTGTCGCGAACGAGCCACGCGCTTGTGAGCGAAATCCTTTTCCGAACCGGGCCCTTGGGCTCGGCGGCCTATTTTTGCAACGCTCGGGTTCCGGTGAGGAGGCGGGCGGGAGTCTGCCATGAGTCATCTTGAAACCACCGGCCAGCCACTGCTGACCTTTCCCGACGCTGAAAAAAGTCCGCTGAGCATTCGTGCCAAGGCGCTGGTGTTTTTCGACCCGCGCTCTCGCCGCCTGCGTGAGGAGATGGAGCTGCTGGCCGCCCAGGAATTGCCGGTGCTGATTCGTGGTGAAACAGGTACCGGCAAGGAATTGCTGGCGCGGCACATTCATCGCGGCAGTGATCGAGCCGGACTGTTCGTATCGGTCAATTGCGGCGCCATCAGCCCGACTTACGCCGACGCCGAACTGTTCGGTTACGCCGCAGGCGCACACAGCGGCACTGTCAGCAGCCGTGCGGGCTGGTTTGGTTCGGCTACAGGCGGCACGCTGTATCTGGATGAGATCGCGGACCTGCCGCTCTCGATTCAGATAAAACTGCTCGCCGCGCTTGAAAATCACGAAGTCACCCGCGTTGGCGCACAACAGCCCAGCCCGGTGGATGTGCGTTTGGTTGCTGCCACCAGCATTGATCTGGGCATGGCCGTGGCCGCCGGAAAGTTTCACGCGCGTCTGTACCACTACCTGAGCGAAGGGCGGCTGGAAATGCCCGCGCTGCGTGATCAGCCGGGCAATATTTTGCCATTGGCCGAGTATTTCCTGGGCATCTACAGCCAGCGCCTCGACTTTCCGATGCCGCTGATCAGCGATGCCGCGCAGCAAGTTCTGGAGCGACACAGCTGGCCTGGTAATACCCGCGAACTTGAGAATGTCATCCACTTTGCGCTCTTGGTTAGCAGCGGCGAGGAGTTGTTGCCCGAGCATTTGAATTTGCCAGTCAGCACTGACCCGATCACGCTGATTGAGCAGCAACTGGCACACTGGGGACAGGATGCAAAGGTTGAGCAGCTCTTTGCGCTTAAGCGAGTGCTGGCAGACGTCGATTCGCGTCTTTCGCAAGCCTCCCGATAGCGCCAACCCCCTACACTCCGATGCTACGACGACCCTCAGGTCGTAGCATCCGCCGCGTAAGAAAATTTACCTGCCGATACTTCCTACATCCCTTTCCTCATCTGACTACAAGTTACGCCTCGTAATAACCCCTAATCATGGGTGCCTTCTGACTTGATATTTAGGTAGTAGGCCACTTTAGGCCGACGTTTGTTTCTTTTGGTTTCCCACTCTGGACAGTTCTTTTTTCGTATATCAGTCTCACTCCCCAAGACGTAAATGATCTATCTGGAATTACTCGCTCGATAGCCGCAATCGGGAATTGCTCTTCTCAGCAGAGTTTAATCAGACTTTCAAAATGATCTTGTCTTTGTGGGCGATAGTCCCACGATGAATTCACACTCCAGTACCAACACTCTTAAGGAATAAAAGGATTTATTTATGAGGGAGTCTTCAGAAAATAATCTACAAGCCAATGCCCATAACTTTAATAGTTATATAGAGTCCGGCGTAGATCCACGTACCGGCACCTACAGTTTTAGCTTTTCACTTTCTGACATGCTGGCCAATAATTTGAGTGGTCCCGCTGTCTCGCTGAAACTGGGATTCGATCTTTTTAACAGGAAAGATCAGGGGTTTGGTCTCAACTGGGCAATGCCCGTGACCTACTTTGACAATAAGGCGCAGACTTTATATCTGTCCAACGGAACCAGCTATAAAGCAAAGTATGTCGATGGCAAATTTACGCTGCTAGATAACAAGGTCAAGGATATTACGATCAGGCGATATGAACTCAGTAATGAGCTTATCGTTGAGCATAAATCCGGTGTTATCGAAGTATTGAGCTCCCGATTGGCACCCGCGAATGTATGGCGCGTCGGGAAAATATTCTCCCCATCCGGTAAGTCTCTAAACCTGACCTTTCCCAACAACTCGCTGTTACTGAGAACGGTGAGTGATGAGCACCAGACGCTCGTTCGCGTAGACACTTCCGACGCGAATAGCCCCTCGATTTCAATCTGGCCTGATATTGCCGAAAAGCGGCTCACCTTCAGTCTGCAGATTGATCGTCCGTTGCGCGGGCTTCCCGGCACGTTGCGCCAAATCAAACTGCATGAAGGTGCAGGCAATGCTGCTGTCGCCGCCCGCTGGTCATTTACCTATCGTGATATCAAACTGACCCGATACTTGCCTGAACCCAAGCTGACGGTGATATCTGAGGTGAGGTTACCCACGGGGGCGACTGAGTCCATTCAATACAAAGAGGGCGCGTTTCAGCTCCAGATACGGGGCAAGGATGATCTCGGATACCCGGCGGTTTGCGAGCACAAGATCGTACCAGGCGCAGATCAGCCAACTATCACCCATGAGTTCGCCTATTCCGCACAAAATTACCTGGTCGTCAGTTCCGGGTTCTGGAACCCGGGTTCGGGTGGCGTGTTCGATCACAATTACCGCTATAACTCCACTCAGACATTGAGCCTGGGTGGAGCGAAGATAGTCACCACGCGTACTTACGATGTTCACCATCTGCAATTAAGCGAGAACGTCGAGCAGAGCGGAAAAACAATCAGTACGCTGACCCAGTACCACAGTATTCCCGGGCAGTATCACGCTTATCAGCCGCCTAATTATCAATTGCCAAAGTCGGTGGCGGTGACTTACTTCGATGTGAAAACCCCCACGGTAAAACGCACGGAGCTGACGCTAACTGATTACGATGACTACGGTAATCTGCTGAAAAAAGTATCTCCCTCTGGCATCACGGAACTGTACGAATACTATCCAGTTGGTGGGGCAGATGGATGCCCGGAAGACAAATCTCCATTCGTACGCTGGCTTAGACAAAAGACCGTGCTTCCGGCAACCAGCCGGTTTGTGACACCGGCAACAGTCATTCGCTATCGCTATGAAAGTCTGCCGACAGCAGGGGGGGATCTGGCCCGGTTCAATACTCTGCAGCTGGAGTCGGTGTTTGAAGCGGACGGTACCGGGACGACGGTGAAAAAGGCGGCTTTCAGTTTCAAACGTTTTGAATACGACGCGAAAGTTTCCAGTCCGTTCTTCGGTCAGATCGTGCGCAGGACTGAAAATACCCAAGGCGTAGACGCCATCTATGACTTCGCCTATGAGCTCAAGGATGGCCTGGTCAAGCTTAATACAAGCATGAGCGGTAAGGACGGCGTTCGCGCTCAGCGCTCGTCCTGGCAGGATGCGCTTACCGGCAAAGAGATCCGGACCAGCGATACCTCCGGTGTGGTCGTTGAGACGACCTACGACAGGCTTGGCCGCAAGACAGCCGAAGTCGTGCAGCCTGGCACCACGGGACAGGCATCGAGAAGCTATGTGTATCGAGCTGCCGATCACAGCGGGACGCCGATGCAAATCGAGATGACCGATCCCAGAGGCGGCCTGACAATCACCACTTACGACGGATTGGGACGCGAAGTGGCGATCAAAAAACAGGATATGGACGCTGCCGACAAACCCCTGCGGGCCGTATACGAGGCAACCTACATCGGCTCTGATCGCCTTACCCAGGAAGTGCACACGGACTGGTTAGGTGACACACCTTACCGGCTGGCCACCCGCTATCTTTTTGACGACTGGAATAACCGGCGTGGCCACGTCGGACCTGACGGCATCGTCCACCACGATCAATACGATCCCATTGCGTTGACCCAAAGCCAATGGCGCGACGGGTGGGGCAAGACGGTGGCAACCAAAAACCTGTTTGGCAAAGACGACAGTGTCGAGCGCTTCGCCGCCAACGGAAAACGCTACAGCGTGACCCGATATCTCTATGACGGCCTGGGCCGCTGCGAACGCAAGGTCGATCCCCGGCAAAATTTCACGCGCTTCACGTACGATTTCGCCAATCGTGTCACGGCCACGTGGTTACCCGACAAAACCGTCATCAAAAAGGAGTACGCCCAACACAGTGCCGGTGACTACCCGACCCGGATCTGGGTCAATAACTACCTGGCGGGCGAGCGGACCTACGATGGTTTGATGCGCGTGACGGATGTCCATGTAGGGGGGCGTGCCGAAAAATTTCATTACACCGGTGCGGCGACCCAACCCAGTGCTCACACCCGTGCAAGCGGTGTAACCATCAATTATTCCCACAGCACACTCCCAGGGCAGCCCGTGCTGCGGCGCTCGGTCGATGGCAAGCCCGATCTGCTGGCGCGTTTTGAGTACGACGGCATCGACGGTCAATTGGTGTCTGCCTCGTCGCCATCGAATCGGCAAGAGCGTGACTACTCACAAAACGGCAATCTCATTGCAGAACGTTTGCTTGAAGGCGCTGAGCAAAACCAGTCTGCGCAGGTGTCTTCGCTGCGTGGGTTGCCCTTGCGCAGCATTGATGCCAGCGGCCTCCCCACCATTATCCGTTATGACAATGCGTGCAGAGTGATCGAGATGGAGCAGGGCTCAATGACTGTTCGTCTGGTCTACGTTGACGGGCAAGTCGCCAAAATCGAAAGCCATGATGTCGCCAGCGATAAAAAGCTGCTCACTGAGCTTGAATACGATGATTTCGGCCGTGAAGTCCGCCGTCGGCTGAACGCCAGCGGTGCCGAGCCCGAAGAGTTGACGCAGACGTTCGACCAGAACGACCGACTCATCAAGCGAGCCCTGCTTCACGGCGATACCTATCTGCTCGATGAACGCTTCGATTATGACCCGCGGGGGCGTTTGAAAACCTGTGAGTATTCGGGCTCGCGCCGGCCGGTGGATTCCCAGGGTAATACCGTCTCCCGAGAGTATTTCCTCTACGACGCGATGGACAACATTATCTGGCTGCGAACGACGTTCGTCGGCGGTGAAAACGCCGCCACCTATCACTACGACAACCTTGATAAGACCCAACTGACGCGTGTGACTCACACTCACCGCGACTATGCCGGGCAGGGGATTGCGCTGCGATATGACGTTGACGGCAACCAGATCAACGATGAAAGGGGGCGTCAACTTAACTACAACGAGCTTGGCCGACTGGTTTCGGTAACGGAGGTACGGCCATGAATACGCCGACTACATTGATCAGCTATCGCTACGACGCACTGGACCGCCTGATTGGCGTTGACCCAGCAGGCGATCCCAAATGCACACGCTTTTATCAGGGAGGCTCAGTGTCCTGCCAACTGCAGGGTACAGAAAGCCATAGCTTTATGCGGCATGAAAGCCAGTGGCTGGGCTTGTGTCGCCAGCGCGCAGGCGTCGCTGAAAACAGCCTGATGGCGACTAACCAACAAAACACTGTAATGCGGACGATCTCAGGCAATCAGGTGGAGCATATGGCCTACACCTCTTACGGCCATCGTCCTGCATCGAGAGGCTTGCACAATCTCTTGGGCTTCAACGGTGAGCAATCGGACCCTGTGACTGGATGCTATCTGCTGGGCAACGGGTACCGCGCCTACAACCCGGTGTTGATGCGTTTTCATAGCCCGGACAGCATGAGCCCGTTTGATGCCGGCGGTATCAACCCCTATGCCTATTGTCTTGGGGATCCGATTAACCTGAGCGATCCCACGGGCCACTTCTCCTGGCGATCCGTTCTAAAAATCGGGCTGGCCGTGATTGCAATTGCTATCTCGGTTGCTGCCATCTCGGTGTTACCGGTTTCGGGGTTCGCGTCGGTAGGTCTGGCGCTCGATATTGGTTCAAACATCTTGAGCATTGCCGAAACGGTTGCCGACGAGGCCGCACCGGATTCGCAGGCGGGGGCTGTGCTGGGGCAGTTGAGCCTGGGGTTGGCCGTTGGCGCGTTCGTTTTTGGTCGGATTGGCGCGCGCAACCCTAAACCGGCGACCTCGCTGAACAGACGCGGGATCTTCTCGCCTCGCGGGGTCACCCCTTTACATCGGCAAGCGGCAATCAAGGTCAGCAACGGTCGTCCCTTGCAAGGTGTCAAAGGTGCTGCGGGCCTGACGTCTCGCTTGCGCAATACCGTGGCGTTCAGCGAGGGCCTGAAGAAGGCGAGCGATTACATCGACTATATAAAGTATCCCTCCAAGGTCTACGGTGCTTTTGATGACTACGTCGTGCCCTATTTGAAAAGTCCGCAGAGCGACACACCGAACCCCGTGGGTTCTGGCGACAGCAGCCTGGCCCAATTCCTGGCACTTGATGATGAGCGTATTGAGATGATTCGCGGCATCGGTTGATGAGTTGGAACCGCCAATCCTGTCGGCACGGAATCGCCCGTGCGGTAAACGAATGTAGAAAGAATAAAAAAGCATAAGGGTTGGTTTAAAAAGTATTGTCTAGGAATAAAGAAAGTAGGTAATGTCCGCTCCACGCCGCCGATAACACCTGTCGGCGGCACTATCACAAGCGCGAGTCGCCCGCAGGCGGCCGAATAACCCTAAGGACATCGCATGAAAAAGACGTTTTTGTTCACCGCACTGGCGGCTGCTCTTTCTCTGGGTATCAGCGCAGCCCAGGCTGCCGAAAAACTCATCGTCGGCGCCACTGCAGTTCCCCACGCCGAGATCCTTGAGCTGATCAAGCCTGAGCTGGCCAAAGAAGGGGTGGACCTGGAAATCAAGGTCTTCACCGACTACGTGCAGCCAAACGTGCAGTTGAACGAAAAACGTCTGGATGCCAACTACTTTCAGACCAAGCCGTACCTGGATGGCTTCAACAAGGGCAAAGGCGCGCATCTGGTGACAGGTGTGGGCGTACACGTTGAACCGTTCGGCGGCTATTCCAAGAAGTGGAAGTCCATTGCTGATCTGCCAGAAGGCGCAACCGTTGCCATTCCAAACGAAGGTAGCAACGCCGGTCGTGCCCTCCTGTTGTTGCAGAAAAATGGCCTGATCACCCTGAAAGACCCGACCAACGCGCTGGCGACCCCGAAAGACATCGCCACCAACCCAAAAAAATTGAAGTTCCGCGAACTGGAATCGGCGCTGCTGCCGCGTGCGCTGGACCAGGTTGACCTGGACCTGATCAACACCAATTACGCGCTGGAAGCCAAGCTGAGTCCGAAGAAGGACGCGCTGATCATCGAAGGTGCCGATTCGCCGTACGTGAACTTCCTGGTCACCCGTGAAGACAACGCGCACACCGATGCGATCAACAAACTGTCCAAAGCGCTGACCAGCCAGCAAGTCAAAGACTTCATTAACAAGAAGTACGACGGCGCGGTATTGCCGGCGTTCTGATGAGCTAAGCAACGCCTGAGAACTGTTGGAGCGAGGCTTGCCCGCGAAGCTTCATCAGGTGCTGCACATTTGTTGGCTGCACGTTTGTTTGGCGGGCATGCCTCGCTCCAACAGGTAGGTGTATTAGTTGTTTTTCCACGCCGGCGGCTTGTACATGCGTCGGCGTTTTTGCGTTTGGGACCTGCGCTAGTCCGATCAGAGCTATGCATATGCGCTAACGGTATTTAAATTTCGATTCTTATAGCTATAAAGTTCTCCGTCATTGCCCTATGCCTTTTCTGGAGTCGGAGTACTCATGCCAGCAGCCTCCCAAGCTTCCTCGTCCGCGCAAGCGCCCGATCAGCAGTTCGATGTGCGTCCATTCGCCGAAAAGGTGGGCGCGGAAATCGTCGGTCTGGATCTGTCGCGTCCGCTGAATGACGCAGACTTCTCGCGCGTACACAAAGCCCATCTGGATCACCACGTTGTGGTTTTCCGTGATCAGCACATTACCCCGCAACAGCAGATTGAGTTCAGCCGCCGTTTCGGCGTGCTGCAGATTCACGTGCTCAAGCAGTTTCTGCTCGCCAATCACCCGGAAATCCTCATCGTCTCGAACATTGTCGAGAATGGTCAGCCAGTGGGGCTTGGTGATGCCGGCAAATACTGGCATTCGGACCTGTCCTACAAAGAGCTGCCGAGCCTGGGCTCGATGCTCTACGCGCAGGAGTTGCCGAGCGAGGGCGGCGATACGCTGTTCGCCGACATGCACCTGGCCTGGGAAACCCTGCCCGAGCATCTGCGCAAAGCGGTCGAAGGCCGTTCTGCCGTGCACAGCTACACCTCGCGCTATCGCGATGGGCACAACGCTCAGAACTGGCGCCCGACCCTGAGCGCCGAACAGCTGGCGCAAGTGGTAGTGGTCAGCCATCCGATCGTGCGCACTCACCCGGAAAACGGGCGCAAGGCGCTGTTCGTCAGCGAAGGTTTCACCACGCACATCGTTGGACTGCCGGAAGACGAGAGTCAGCAGATTCTTAACGAGCTGTACGCCCACAGCGTGCGAGCCGAAGGCGTCTACCGCCACAAATGGCAAGAGAACGACATGGTCTTCTGGGACAACCGTTCCCTGATTCACCTGGCAGGCGGCACTCCCGACCATCTGCGTCGCCGCCTGCACCGCACCACCATTCAGGGTGATGCGCCGTTCTGATTCAGGAGAGTTCCATGAACGCTGTTCTGCAAAGCCACACGGCTAGCAATGGCTCGACCGCGCAACCGCTCAACCAGCCCAACGCTGAACCGCTGTTGCAAGTGCAGGGCGTAAGCCTTGAGTACCGCACCCCCGAGCGTGTGGTGCGGGCGACCCATCAAGTCAGTTTCGAGGTCGATCCGGCTGACCGCTTCGTGCTGCTAGGCCCTTCGGGCTGTGGCAAATCGACGTTGCTCAAGGCAGTCGCCGGTTTCATCCAGCCAAGCGAAGGCAAGATTCGTCTGGCCGGCCAGGAAGTCAAAGACCCTGGCCCGGATCGCATCGTGGTCTTCCAGGAGTTCGACCAGCTACCGCCCTGGAAGACCGTCATCCAGAACGTCATGTTCCCGCTGTTGGCTTCGCGCACGTTGAAGCGCCCCGAGGCCGAAGATCGCGCACGTTATTACCTGGAAAAAGTCGGTCTCAGTGCATTTGCCGATGCTTATCCGCACACGCTGTCTGGCGGCATGAAAGCCCGTGTGGCAATTGCCCGTGCATTGGCGATGCAGCCCAAAATCCTGCTGATGGATGAGCCCTTCGCAGCGCTCGACGCATTGACCCGCCGCAAGATGCAGGAAGAGCTGCTGGAGCTGTGGGACGAGGTGCGATTCACGCTGCTGTTCGTTACCCACTCCATCGAAGAGGCGCTGGTCATCGGCAACCGCATTCTGTTGCTGTCGCCACATCCGGGTCGCGTTCGCGCTGAGATCAACAGCCATCAGTACGACCTGAAAAGCCTTGGCGGCGTTGATTTCCAGGCCTCCGCGCAGCGCATTCACCGACTGCTGTTCGATGAAGGCGATGAACCTGTGGTTGAGCGGGATATACGCTTCCAGGACATTCGGATCGCTTACTAACTACTCACGCCACCCCTGTAGGAGCGAACTTGTTCGCGAAGCGTTGGACCTGGCTCACCGCATCAGGCTCCTCGCCAACAGTTGGCTCCTACAGAGCGCTGCGTCGCCTTCTCAGAGATTTACACCCATGAGCCTTTCCCCCCCAATCCGCGAGGAATACGAAGTCGCGCTGGAGCCTTTCACTCAGGAAGACCTGGCCCGGGACATCCCCCTCGTGCAGCGCATCTGGCAACAGAGCTGGGTGCGCAAAAGCGTGATCCTGATCGCCCTGGCGGTGATCTGGGAGATCGCCGCGCGCATTCAGGGCAACGACCTGTTGCTGCCGAGCTTTCTGCAAACCGCCCACGCCTTCTTCGATGGCATCGTCAGCGGCGAACTGCTGGAAAAAGTCTGGATCTCCCTGAAGGTGCTGATCAAGGGCTACCTGATCGGCATCGTCCTGGCGTTCGGTTTGACCACCCTTGCCGTTTCGACCCAGCTGGGCCGCGATCTGCTCGGCACCTTGACCGCCATGTTCAACCCGCTTCCGGCCATCGCGCTGTTGCCGCTGTCGCTGCTGTGGTTCGGGCTTGGCGAAAACAGCCTGGTGTTCGTCCTCGTGCATTCGGTGCTGTGGGCGTTGGCATTGAATACCTACGCGGGCTTTCTCGGCGTCTCGGAAACCCAGCGCATGGCCGGTCGCAATTACGGGCTCAAAGGCCTGCGGTTTGTCTGGTACATCCTGATCCCGGCGGCGCTGCCGTCGATTCTGGCGGGCCTGAAAATCGGTTGGGCGTTTGCCTGGCGCACCTTGATCGCTGCCGAACTGGTATTTGGCGCGTCATCCGGTAAAGGCGGACTGGGCTGGTACATCTACCAGAACCGTAACGAGCTTTATACCGACAAGGTCTTCGCAGGGCTGGTGGCGGTGATTCTGATCGGCTTGCTGGTGGAAAACCTGCTGTTTGCCAACATCGAACGGCTGACCGTGAAGCGCTGGGGCATGCAGCGCTGATGCTGGCGAATGCTGGCGAACTAGAACTATCGTTATTCCAATTGTGTATTTATTGGGAGCGGTTAGGTAACAGTAAGCTATAAGCACCGAACCACCGGATTTACCGGACTGCGCTTCTAACTTGTCTCATCGCGAGGATTTCATGGTCTCTTCATTCAAGCGTCCAACGCTTACAACACTGGCTGCAGCGTTAGGCCTGACCGGTGCATTACTGAGCAGCGGCGCCCATGCCGAAGGGAAGATCAGCATCGCCCAGCAGTTCGGCATCGGTTATCTGATCCTCGACGTCGTTCAGCAACAAAAACTGATCGAAAAGCACGGCAAGGCTGAAGGCCTGGACATCGAAGTCAACTGGAACAGCATCTCCGGCGCCACCGCGATGAACGAAGCGCTACTGGCGGGGGCTTTGGACGTTGTGTCCGCAGGCGTGCCACCGATGCTGACCATCTGGGACCGCACCAAGGGCAAGCAGAACGTCAAGGCCATCGCCTCTCTCGGCTCGATGCCTAACTACCTGCTGACCAACAATCCCAACGTCAAAACCCTGAAAGACTTCACCGACAAAGACCGGATTGCGGTGCCCGCTGCGGGCGTGGGCTTCCAGTCGCGCACACTACAGATCGAAACGGCGAAGATTTTCGGTGACGCCGAATTCAAGAAATTCGACAACATTTCCGTGAGCATTCCCCACCCGGACGCGACCGGCGCGCTGCTGGCTGGAGGCTCGGAAATCAATTCCCACTTCTCAAGCCCTCCGTTTCAGTATCAGGAACTGGAAAACCCGAAGGTGCATAAGGTCCTGAGTTCCTACGACATCCTCGGCGGTCAGGCCACGTTCAACGTGCTCTACACCACGCAGAAATTTCACGACGAAAACCCCAAGACCTACAAAGCGTTCTACGACGCGCTGGCTGAAGCCGAGAAGATCATCAAGGCCGACAAACCCGCTGCGGCCAAGACTTACGTCGATGTGGAGAAGTCGAAGTTGCCGCTGCCGTTCGTTGAGAAAATCGTCTCCGATCCGGAGATCGACTTCACCATCGTGCCGCAGAAAACCTTCATTTACGCCACCAAACTGCAAGAACTGGGCGTGCTGAAAAACAAGGCTGACAGCTGGAAAGATTACTTCTTCGAAGAAGCCCATGGCGGCGACGGTAGCTGATTGAGTTACGCGCCGCGCACTCTGCGGGAGGGAACTTGCTCGCGATCTGATACCTGGCGCCCAGAAGATATGGCGGGTGTATCGGCCTCATCGCGAGCAAGCTCCCTCCCACGATGACAGCCAGCGCTCCTACAGAAAGATCGCTACAGCCGCGCCAGCTTCGGCAGATCTCCGGTCAGCCCCATCGCCTGACGCACGAACATCGCTTTGGCCTCGGACGATTGATCCACCAGCTTCAAACCGGTATTGCGCAACCAGCGCAACGGCAACGGATCGGCCTGGAACAGGCGCTCGAAGCCCTCCATCGCTGCCATCAGCGCCAGGTTGTGCGGCATGCGGCGGCGTTCATAACGGCTAAGCACGCGCTCATCGGCCAATCGCTCGCCACGCGCTGCGGCGTGGTGCAGCACTTCAGCCAGCACCGCCGCATCAAGAAAGCCCAGGTTGACGCCTTGTCCGGCCAACGGATGAATGGTGTGGGCGGCATCGCCGATCAGTGCCAGCCCTTCGGCCACGTAGCGTTTCGCATGGCGTTGCCGCAACGGCACGCACAGCCGTGGATCGGCAGCGATCACCGGCCCCAGGCGGCCTTCAAAAGCACGCTCCAGTTCACGGCAGAACGATTCGTCCTGCAGTGCCATCAGGCGCTCCGCTTCATCGGGCGTCACCGACCACACGATAGAACACCAATGCTCGCCCGCCCGCTCCAGTGGCAGAAACGCCAGCGGGCCGTTGTCGGTAAAGCGCTGCCAGGCGGTTTTCCTGTGCGACTGGGTGGTGCGCACGCTGGTCACGATGGCGTGATGCAGGTAGTCCCATTCGCGGGTCTCGGTGCCGGTCAATCGCCGCACCGCCGAGTTGGCGCCGTCTGCCGCGACCACTACAGGGGAGCGCAGCGTTCTTCCATCCGCCAGCGTCAGCAGCCAGTCATCGCCGGAGCGACGCATCTGCTCCAACCGCGCATTGGCCAGCAGGCCGACGTCGCAGTCATGCAGTCGTTCAATCAACGCATCCTGAATCACCCGGTTCTCGACGATGTGTCCGAGCACTTCGGCGTGCACGCTGGCGGCCGAAAAATGCACCTGCCCGGTGCCGCTGCCGTCCCAGACTTCCATATCGCCATAAGGGCTGGCGCGGCGGGAAATGATGCCGTCCCACACATTAAGGCGCTGCAGAATACGCTGAGAAGCAGCGGACAAGGCGCTGACCCGAGGCTCGAACATCGCGGCCGGATCGAAGGGTTTGACGCTCAGCGGACTGTTGTCGACCAGCAAGATGTCCAGCCCACTGTTCTGCAATGCCAGCGCAAGAGCGCTACCGACCATTCCAGCCCCGACAATCAGCAGATCTGCGCGCGTTTCCATGCTTTAAATCGTTCTCGCGTGTGGCCGAAGCCGAGGAAAGTTAGACATCAGCCCGGGTGCCCAGGCCCATGGCCTGACGGGCAAACCAGCGTTTGGCCGATGGCAGCAAATCGAGGCCCAGCAGACCGACATTTCGCCCGGCGGTAATCAGCGGTTGATCGCTGCCGAACAGGCGCGTGACCTGATCGGAGAAGCCAACGGTCAAGCTTTGATCCAGCCGCTGGCGCCGCGCATAGGCTTGCAGCGTTGCCAGATCGCCTGGCGTGTCGTCGCTGGCCAGCAGCGCTTCGGCCAGGGAAGCGGCATCGCGCAGCGACAGATTGAAGCCTTGGCCAGCGATCGGGTGCAGGCTATGCGCTGCGTTTCCCAGTACCGCCAAATGCGAGCGAACCTGCTCCTGCGCTTCGATCAGGTTCAGCGGATAAACGTGGCGCACGCCAACCTGTTTCAAGGCGCCCAGGCGATAACCGAATACGCTTTGCAGCTCGGCCAGAAACGCGCGATCGTCCAGCTCGAGCAAGCGCTGGGTGTCATTGCCTTTGCGGGTCCAGACCAAGGCGCAGCGGTTTTCTGGCAGCGGCAGCAGCGCCATCGGGCCTTGTTCGGTGAAACGCTCGAACGCCTGGCCGCAGTGGGCTTCGCCGGGCGTAATGTTGGCGATCAAAGCAGTCTGGTCGTAAGGCCGGGTTGTCACGGCGATGCCCAGTTGCTCGCGCAGGTCAGAGCGACCGCCATCGGCGAGTACGGCCAGATCGCAATCGATCTGGGTTTCATCGTTCAGCGTCAGCCGATAGCCATCGGGCAGTGCCTGCATCTGTTTCACTTCAGCCGGCACGCGCCAACTGACCACTTCTTTGTCGAGCCCCTGCCACAGACATTGCCCGAGCCAGGCGTTCTCAACCACATAACCGAGGGCAGGGACGCCTTCCTGAATAGCCGACAGATTGGCCGCGCCGATGCGGCCTTTGTCTGACACCTGAATCTGCCGGATCGGTTCCGCACGACGGCTGATGGGCTGCCACACCCCAAGACGCTCATAGATTTGCCTGGCGCCGAACGACAGCGCAGAAGATCGCGCGTCGTAGCTTGGCTGGTAGGTATCGCCCGGCGCGAAGGGTTCGATCATCACGATCTTCCAGCCCCGCGCTTTTGCGCCGGCCTGCAGGGCGAGGGCCAGGCTTGCGCCGACCAGACCACCCCCGATGATGGCCAGATTGAACCGGCTCATGCGGCTTGAGTTCGGGCGGCGGACATCAGCGCTTCAATGTCGGCGACCGACTTGGGTACGCCGCTGGTGAGAATGTCACAGCCATTTTTGGTTACCACTACGTCGTCCTCGATACGTACACCAATGCCGCGCCATTTTTTCGCGACGTTTTGATTGTCTGGGGAAACGTAAATGCCGGGCTCGACGGTCAAGGTCATGCCCACTTCCAGCACGCGCCATTCACCGCCGACGCGGTAATCGCCGACATCATGCACGTCCATGCCCAGCCAGTGCCCGGCGCGGTGCATGTAGAAAGCTTTGTACGCTTCACTGGCGATCAGTTCATCGACGTTGCCCTGCAACAGGCCTAGCTCCACCAGGCCGGCGGTGATAACCCGGACCGTGGCTTCGTGTGCCTGATTCCAGTGCTTGCCGGGGCCAATGGCCTCGAACGCAGCCTCTTGCGATCTGAGCACCAGCTCGTAGATCGCTTTTTGCTCGGCAGAGAATTTACCGCTGACGGGAAAGGTGCGCGTGATATCGCTGGCGTAGCAATCGATCTCGCAACCGGCGTCGATCAGCACCAGATCGCCGTCTTTGAGCACGGCGTCGTTTTCCTGGTAATGCAGGATGCAGGCGTTGCGGCCTGAAGCGACGATGGAGCCATAGGCCGGCATTTTCGCGCCGCCTTTGCGGAACTCATAATCCAGCTCCGCTTCCAGGCTGAACTCATACAGACCGGCGCGACTGGCCTGCATCGCCCGCACGTGGGCGCGGGCGGAAATCTCGGCAGCGCTGCGCATGACTTTCACCTCAGCGGCCGATTTGTACAGGCGCATGTCGTGCAGCAGATGATCCAGTGCGACGAATTCTTTGGGCGGCTGCGCGCCGAGGTTGGCCTTGGAACGGATGACGTTGATCCACTCCATCACGTGCCGGTCGAATTCGGGGTTGCTGCCCATCGACGAGTACACCCGATCCCGGCCTTCAATCAAGCCCGGCAAGATGTCGTCGATGTCGGCGATCGGGAAGGCATCGTCCGCACCGAAGTCGCGAATGGCGCCGTCCTGCCCTGCGCGAAGGCCATCCCACAGCTCGCGCTCCGGATTGCGTTCGCGACAGAACAACACGTATTCGCCGTACTCGCGGCCGGGGATCAGCACGATGACAGCTTCCGGCTCGGGGAATCCGCTCAGGTACTGGAAGTCGCTGTCCTGACGGTACACATGCTCGACATCCCGGTTACGAATCGCGACCGCAGCGGCTGGCAGAATGGCGATGCTGTTGGGCTCCATCTGTGCCATCAAGGCTTTGCGGCGGCGTGCGTATTCGGCTTTCGGGATGTGAATCATGGGCAAGAGTGGTCCCTTTGGGTGAGCGCTTCACCCCCGAACGCTTGAACGCGAAGAGGGGCGAAGTGGCGCGGATGGGCTATCAGTGCAGAGACGGTTTGGCGTCTGGCGCCGCTTTTTTGTTGAACTCGGTAAACAGCAGCAGCGGAGCGACGCGCAGGTATTCCATGACTTCCATGTAGTCGCTTTCGCCGTCTTCGGATTCTTCCAGCGCGTCCTGAACCTGAGCGATGGCGGCCAGATCCTGCAGCACTTCAGACGCTTCCGGGCTCAGGGATTTATTGCCACCGGCCAGACCGAAGCCGGCAAGGAAGCCCTGGCACCATTGACCCAGAGCGGCAGCGCGCTCGGGCAGAGGTTCGTCATCACCAGGCAACAGCAGAACGACGGTCATGTCGTCGCTGGTCAATTCGCCTTTGACCATCTCTTGCAGGCCGATCAACGCCTGACGAACGTTATCCTCAGGCTCCTTTTCCAGCAGCATGGAAGCGTCGGCGAACCAGCCTTCGGCCTCGAAGCCTGAGCCTGCGCAACTGCGGCCCAGCAAAAGACCGTGCAGTTCAGCGGGAGATACAGGATGACCGCTGCCGTTGAGCAGGGTGGCGAATGCGTTGTACGGGGAATTCTGTTTAGGCATGGGCAACTAGGCGCCAAGCGGCGCAATGTCTAGAATGAAGGCCTTGTATCCTAGCACCGGCAGACATGCCCAAGCTATCGGGGTGCGCATCGCTCACTAAAGTCGAGGCGAGCTCCGGCCCAGCTTCTGCGCCGCTCATCTGAAAGTATTCAGTGGAAAACAATGGAAGACACCGACCTGCAAGCGCTGATGGCTCGACTGGAGTTATTGATCAATCGTGTCGAGCAACTTAAAAGCCAGAACGGACTCTTATTAGCTCAGGAAAAGTCCTGGCGCGAGGAACGCGCTCACCTCATTGAAAAAAACGAAATCGCCCGGCAAAAGGTCGAGTCAATGATTTCGCGCCTCAAGGCCCTGGAGCAAGACACATGAGCAATGGCAACAGCATCACCGTTCAGATCCTCGACAAAGAATATTCGATCATTTGCCCCCAGGAAGAGCGCACTAATCTGGTCAGCGCGGCGCGTTACCTGGATGGCAAGATGCGTGAGATCCGCAGCAGCGGCAAAGTCATCGGTGCTGATCGCATCGCGGTGATGGCGGCCTTGAACATCACTCACGATTTGCTGCACAAACAGGATGTCCCTCAGTTACAGACCAACGGTTCCACGCGAGAGCAGGTAAAGGATCTACTGGATCGAGTGGACCTGGTCCTTGCCACGGATCCAGAAAAACCGCAAGGCTGATACTTGCCAGATGTTTGGGTATACTGGCGACCGCTCCCTGGAGTGCTTGCCAGTCGGTCATGTCCCTGAGCCGATACGCACAACCACGGGGGTTGCAAGTTGGGGTTGGTGTGCATGTCCGCTCGACGGAAAGCCTTAAAACCTCCTGCAATCTCCACCTTGAACTTTCGGGTTCAAGGGCTACACCGACAGCGGTACGTCGGGGAGTCTTCGAATATCTGCCCATGGCCGGACACCTCGTCTGGCGGTGGGAGTCGCGAACAAACCCTCATTCGCGAACGCCTTCTTCATCCACGGACCAGCCTGCATGACCTCTTCCGGCTCTGCTTCCCTGACCGATCCCGCCTCACTTTCTCGTCCTCAGCTTCGTCGCCAGTTGCGCAAGGCACGTCGCTCGCTTTCGCTTGCCGAACAGCGTGCCGCGGCTCGTGGCTTATATCGCCAGCTGGCGCAGCATCCTTTGTTTCGCCGCGCCAGACACGTCTCGCTGTACCTTCCAATGGATGGGGAAATCGATCCTCGTCTGTTGCTGCGTGAAGCGCAGCGGCGTGGCAAGGCAACCTATCTGCCGGTGCTGAAGGCCTGGCCAAGCACCAGAATGGTGTTCCAGCGCGTGCGGCCGGGCGAGAAATTTCGGCCCAATCGCTTTCGCATTCCCGAGCCGTGCATCAACCCTCGTCGGCAACGCAAGATCTGGGCGCTGGATCTGATTCTGATGCCGCTGGTGGGTTTCGATGATGAAGGTGGTCGATTGGGTATGGGCGGTGGGTTTTATGATCGCAGCCTGGCGTATCTGGCGCGCAGAAAAACCTGGCAAAAGCCGGTGCTGCTGGGTATGGCGCATGAGTGTCAGAAGGTGCGAAGACTGGCGCAGGCCAGTTGGGATGTGCCGCTGCAAGGGACGGTGTCGGATAAGCGTTGGTATCTGGCGCAGAAAGGCTGATTTCTGCGCTGTTACATTGAATCAGCGATGGCCTTGTTTAGGCTGTTGTTGAGTGATCTCAACAGGTGCGTCCGGTTTGGCAGACCACAAGCTTTGTGCGTAGCCAGTGGTCACGATCCCCAAGCCGAACAAAATAACCAATATCCACAATAAATCCGGCTTGCGTTTCATTGACTGCCTCCCTTTGGCGCATCAAGACCTTCCGCTCACGGCTTTTTTCGATAGGCCGAGTAACGGTGTACCCTTAAAATCCGCGCATTCTGAGGCAAGGTCATCGCACACGCAAATACTGGCCCCAACCGACTGTCGATTTGTCACAAAAGCGTAGGACAACCTGCCCAATTGTTCTTTCCGGAGGAAAAAAGATGGCCTATTGGTTGATGAAATCCGAGCCCGACGAGTTCTCCATCAGCAATTTGCAAAAGCTGGGGGAGGCGCGCTGGGACGGCGTTCGTAATTACCAGGCGCGTAATTTTCTGCGCGCAATGGCCGTCGGTGACCAGTTTTTCTTTTATCACTCCAGCTGCCCGGAACCCGGCATTGCGGGCATCGGCAAAATCATCGAAGCCGCTTATCCCGACCCCACCGCGCTGGACAAGAAAAGCCATTATTTCGACCTCAAGGCCAGCAAAGAGAAAAACCCCTGGAGCGCGATCAACGTCGGGTTTGTCGAAGCCTTCGCGTCAGTCCTGAGCCTGACTTTTCTCAAGCAACAAGCTGCGCTGGAGAATTTGCCGCTGGTGCAAAAGGGCAGCCGGCTGTCCGTGATGCCCGTGACCGACGAGCAATGGGCGGCGGTGTTGGCACTGCATTGAATGGACGCTCGATCTCCTTGTAGGAGCTGCCGAGCAACGCGAGGCTGCGATAGCGGTGTGTCAGAAAAATTGCATCGGTCAAGCGCGAACCCGGAGCCTCGCGTTATCGATCAGTTATGCCGTCACTGCGCAATGAAGTTGTTGAACAACAAATCCTCAACCACAGGCTTGCCGGTTTCGTCGTTCATCACCTGCTGAACCTGCTTCAACGCTTCCTGGCGCAGCTTTTCCTTGGCGTCGACATTGCTCATGCTGTCGACAGTCTGCTGGGTGAATAGCGCAACGAGCTGGTTACGAATCAGCGGTTCGTTGGTTTTCACGGCCTTCTGCGCATCGGCACCTGTCACGCGCAACGCGACGTCGGCTTTGTAGACATGCAGCTTGGGGCCGCCATCCAGCGAGTAATTGCCCACGAAAGGCGGCGTCAGCGCGACATACGCTACTTTGTTTACGTCTTCTTCCTTGCCGCCTTCTTCAGCCAGTGCCACAGCGGGCATCGACAGGGCCAGCAACATCAGGGTCCACGCTTTCACAATCCACTCCTTAATCTGCGTTTGCGCCACAGCTTACTTCAGCTTATGCACGCTTATCAGGCCCGGGCATGCTCATTGACCCTGCAACCTCTCTACCTACACTTATCGGCCATCACCCCAAAAGGAATAGCCCCGATGAAAGCCGTGCTGTGCAAAGCCTTCGGTCCCGCCGAAAACCTGGTGCTGGAAGAGGTCGCGAGCCCAGTCCCCAAGAAGAATGAAATCCTGCTGGATGTGCACGCCGCCGGGGTCAACTTCCCGGACACATTGATCATCGAGGGCAAATACCAATTCAAACCGCCGTTTCCGTTTTCGCCGGGCGGCGAGGCAGCGGGTGTGGTGTCGGCGGTGGGTGAAAAGGTGGCGCACTTGAAAGTCGGTGATCGCGTGATGGCGTTGACGGGCTGGGGCAGCTTCGCCGAACAGGTGGCCGTGCCTGGCTATAACGTTCTGCCCATCCCGGAAGGCATGAACTTCACCACCGCCGCCGCATTCAGCATGACCTACGGCACGTCGATGCACGCCCTCAAGCAGCGCGCCAATCTTCAGCCCGGCGAAACGCTATTGGTTTTGGGTGCATCCGGCGGGGTGGGCCTGGCTGCTGTCGAAATCGGCAAAGCCATGGGCGCCCGTGTGATCGCCGCCGCCAGCAGCGCCGAAAAACTCGAAGTCGCCAGACAGGCTGGCGCGGATGTACTGATCAACTACACCGAAACCAACCTCAAGGACGAACTCAAACGCATCACCGACGGCAACGGCGTCGACGTCATCTACGACCCGGTCGGCGGCGACCTCTTCGATCTCGCCGTGCGCTCCATCGCCTGGAACGGCCGATTGCTGGTGGTTGGATTTGCCAGTGGGCGTATTCCGGAACTGCCAGTAAATCTGGCGCTGCTCAAAGGCGCTTCAGTGGTCGGCGTGTTCTGGGGCTCTTTTGCTCAGCGACAACCTCAGGATAATGCGGCGAACTTTGGGCAGTTGTTTAAGTGGTTTGGGGAGGGGAAGTTAAAGCCGCTGGTGTCGAGGGTTTATCCGCTGAGTGAGGCGGGGGAGGCGATTGATTCGTTAGGGCAGAGGCGGGCGGTGGGGAAGGTTGTTGTTGGGGTTAGGTAGTTACTGTTAGTTAATAAAAAGCCTCGCCAATTGGCGAGGCTTTTTATTGTCGCCTCGCTTTGTGTTAATTAAGAAGTTACTCAACTTCAGCTTCAGCATTGGGCATCCCTTCAGATGTAGATCTTGATTTCATAGCCAGTCGTGGCGGCACGATAGATGTCACCCATCGACTCAATTTCGAAGAGTCGGACGGCGAAGCCAAGGCTGTCTGGGCGGAAACCGACGGTGTAAATATTGGCACCAAGGTTCGCGTCCGTTCGCTTGTGTTCAACCCTGCTAGTAAGACATACGCATTCACTCGCGACGGTGAATCAGGCCCTTCTTTGGTCTGGACGCCTGCTATCACACTAGATAGCAGTTCTACATACTCACCGAGCGAAAGGCCGCTCCTTCCAGTCGATCCAGGGGAAAATGTATCCCCCGTATCAACTGAGTTAGGTGCATTCCCGACTTACGATCAAGTGGATTTCGATGACTACATCATCGTATTCCCGGCTGACTCGGGTCTTCCACCGGTCTATGCGCTGTTTAAAAGCCCACGATACTTACCGGGCATCGTCAGCGGCGTGGGTGGAATCATTGATTCAGATTGGCAGGTGAGCGCGTCAAAAGACCTCGGGTCGCCTATACCATCTGTCGTGGCCGATGCGTTGCGGGATCGACAGTACGCTGAGTTTAGAAATTTGAAGCGTGCTATCTGGCGGGAGATGTCCAAGCATCCAGAAATAATTAGCGGTATGAACGAAAGAAATATTGAGCTCATTAAGCAAGGGAAGGCGCCAATAGCTCCAAGGGATGAGCGAAAAGGCGGCAGGATATGGTATGAAATCCATCACATCAGGCCTATCGCGCAAGGCGGAGACGTTTACGGCGTCGACAATCTGGGATTTAACAGCCCTGCTAACCACGATAAAATTCATGGTGAATTACGTAATAAAGAGAGTCACTAATGCAACGGTATCAGTCAATCGAAGACATTACTGAGCTGGAGTTTCTGGAACTCGTAAAAAAGATATGCAGCGCCGATTATCGTACGCAGCATCAACATGGCAAGGCAATTTTAGAGTTTGAAAGACTAGGTGAGCATCCAGCCGGCTCAGATCTTATTTACTATCCGAAAAAGTCAGCGGATGACTCCCCTGAGGGAATTGTAAAGACAATCAAAGAGTGGCGCGCGGAAAACGGAAAACCCGGATTTAAGCCCATGCCGTAATGATTGAAATTCTGCAAAATTAAATAATCACTAAAACTTGAAGGAACGACAGAGCCCGGGATGAAGCGAATGTCCATGGCTTCTCGCAGAACTGGCGATTCACCTTGACTAATTGCGCTCTCAATCCGTGCTTCTACTGTCGCTGGGACAGCGGCCAGCTCAAGCGCCAGCCTCGCTTCCCGCAAAGCTTCTTCTTCAGCTATGCGCTGGGCAAAAGCTTGAGCAGCAGCCTCTGCCTGCCGCTGTGCCAATTGTCGAGCAGCGGCTTTGGCCGCCAAACGAGCCACTTCTTTAGCCTGACGCTGGGCCAACTGACGTGCTGCTTCTTCCGCTTGGCGTTGGGCCAGTTGCCGCGCCGCTTCCTCCGCTTGGCGTTGAGCCAGTTGTCGTGTTGCTTCTTCGGCCTGACGAACAGCTGCCGGTTTTCTGGTAGCTGACGTCCCAAGGCTTGAAGCGCCAGCGGCTGACGGCGCTGACCACGGCGCTGACGAATTTTCGGTCGGTTTTTCTCAGCACATTTATATCGCTGACCGGGCCTTCGTAGTGAGCGCGGTAGCTCACCTTAAAATCATAGGCGTAGGCCGCACAGGAAAGATCAGGACGACCGACCGCCAACCACAGTATCAAGGCTCCTATCCTTTGCAGCCCCTGTCCGAACCAATGCCGAAATCCATATTCACCGTCCACTGAACGGACGCTGGCTTCTTTTCCGAAACCTCCCAGGGTTTGAATCGCCATCGAGCGACCGCAAAGGTCGCAGCATTCGCAAACCGTGGATGCGTTGCCTTGAGAACATGGATGTCGCTTACTGAGCCCTCCCGGTGCACGATGTAACTGAGCTTTACGCATCCGGCTATACCCTTATCTCCGAGATAGGGAGGATAGAGAGGCGCGACGTAGTGCTCATACTCCGGATCATATTTCTCCCCGTCCGCTACAGCTGACGGTGTACCGGCAGCCATGCACACCAACATCGCAGCACCCAAAAGTCCGCTCGGGTTGTGAACGCCCATTACAACTCCACCAGCACGTCCCGAATCGCCTTCGGCAGGTAATACGCAACGGGATGATCCGGATTGCGTTTGCACTGTTTTATGACTCTCGGAATCGCGCTCTCCAACTGCTCGGGTAGTGCGTCGCGTTGGCCGGGGTCTGGCAGCAGCGACTGGACATATTCGCTCGTCACGAACTCGTTGGCGTACCGAAATACATCGACCTTCTTCAGCGGCTCATCGGCAAAATTGCCGAGGCTGGCCTTCACTTCGTATATGAGATAGGCGCACAGGACGTTACGCAGACCGACTGTGATCTCCGGCGAGAAGGGCTCGATGCCTCGTGCGCCGAAAATAATGGGGACAGTAAGTTCCAGTTTGGAGGGTTCGCTGTCTTCGGTTTTCCAGGGCTGGAATCGCCATTGGGTGACCGCTCTTTGAGTCGCTTCGGTGAAGCCCGGATGACTGCTTTCGATGATTCTCGCCGCCTGAATCCCTCCGTGTGCAGCAACGGTCAGATGGACGCGCACCTTGCCTGCGTGGCGTGTGTCCATTAGCTGCCTGGGAAATTCCGGATTGGGTGTGTGCTCGGGAATCAACACAACATCCGCAGCAAGTGCCTGAAACGAACACAACAGAAAACCTATCGCCACGTAATTTCGCATCCTTGACTCTCCAGCCCATCGCTCATTGTTTTGATGGCGAGATGCTATGGCGCCGAGAGATCAGGAATAAGGTTATCGAGTCTGGTTCTCATGTAGGAAGAGTCTGAACGTGGACGTCACTGGTTACACATTCACGCCATGTTCATATTCCAACACGTCACAGCCAGCATTCATCGCGGTTTATCCGATGAGAAGCCTTCCTATTTTCTGTAATGAAAATGTAATATTCGGATTCGCAGAACACTATAAAAAAATGGAGAGACACGATGTTTGCCTTCTTCCGCCCTGCCGCACACCAGGCGCCCTTGCCCGAGCAACGCGTCGACAGCACCTACCGACGACTACGCTGGCAGATTTTCGCCGGTATTTTCTTTGGTTACGCCGGTTACTACCTGCTCCGAAAAAACTTCTCTTTGGCAATGCCGTACTTGATTGACGAGGGCTACACCCGCGGCCAGTTGGGTGTCGCCATCTCGGCCATTGCGATTGCATACGGGCTGTCGAAGTTTTTGATGGGCATCGTGTCGGACCGCTCCAATCCCCGGTATTTCCTGCCCTTTGGCCTGCTGGTATCGGCGGCAGTGATGTTCGTGTTCGGGTTTTCGTCCTGGGCGACGTCCAGCGTGACGATCATGTTTATCCTGCTGTTTATCAACGGTTGGGCGCAGGGCATGGGCTGGCCGCCGAGCGGGCGGACGATGGTCCACTGGTGGTCGCAGAAAGAGCGGGGCGGTGTGGTGTCGGTGTGGAACGTGGCGCACAACGTGGGTGGCGGCCTGATCGGTCCCCTGTTTTTGCTGGGGCTGGGCTGGACCAATGACTGGCACGCGGCGTTCTATGTGCCGGCCGCCGTTGCCTTGCTGGTCGCCGTGTTCGCCTTCGTGACCATGCGCGACACCCCTCAATCGGTCGGTCTGCCGCCAATCGAGGAATACAAGAACGACTACCCGGAAGGCTACGACGCGAGCCATGAAGAAGAATTCAGCGCCAAGGAAATCTTCGTCAAATACGTGCTGCGCAACAAAATGCTGTGGTACATCGCGCTGGCCAACGTGTTCGTTTACCTGCTGCGTTACGGCGTGCTGGACTGGGCGCCGACGTATCTGAAAGAAGCCAAGCACTTCACCGTGGATACCACGTCTTGGGCGTACTTCTTCTATGAGTGGGCGGGTATTCCGGGGACGCTGCTGTGCGGCTGGATGTCGGACAAGATCTTCCGAGGTAACCGTGGACTGACCGGCATGGTGTTCATGTTTCTGGTGACGATCGCGACGCTGGTCTACTGGCTCAATCCGCCAGGTAACCCGACCGTCGACATGATCGCGCTGGTGTCTATCGGCTTCCTGATTTACGGCCCGGTAATGCTGATCGGTTTGCAGGCGCTTGAGTTGGCACCGAAGAAAGCGGCAGGCACGGCGGCAGGCTTCACGGGGCTGTTCGGCTATCTGGGCGGCTCAGTCGCGGCCAGTGCGCTGATGGGCTACACCGTGGACCATTTCGGTTGGGATGGCGGCTTCATTTTGCTGATCATCGCCTGCGTCTTGTCGATGGTTTTCCTCGCGCCGACGCTGTGGCATACGCGCGTTGCAAGCAAAAGTCGTGAGGCAACCGCGTAACGACTGGACGGTGAAATCCTGTAGGAGCGAACGTGTTCGCGAAGCGTTTTATCTGGCAATGAACATGCGTTGCCGAACTACCGCCTCGCAAACAAGTTCGCTCCTACAGTTCAGCGGGCGGTTACTTACACCACCTCCGTCACCGCCCCACACCGCTTCAACCGCGCTTCCAGATTCAAATCCGGCATGGCGTGGGTGCGCAGTGCGTTGATGGTCTGTTCGACATAGTCGCGGGTGGTGCCGTAGCGTCCGCTGGCGCTGGCGAGCACTTGGGTCAGTACGCTGTCGGGCAGGTTGCCGGCGTAGCTGGGTAGATGCCGTTCCAGGACGAAACCCAGGGCCTGAACCTTGGTGCCGTCTTCGAGGCGGCAGCTTAACCAATGAGGTCGATAGGAGGGGAAGGGCATCTCTCGCTGCCACAGCGCGAGCAGCGATTCTTCAAGATTGTCTTCTGGCAGGCGGTAGGCGAAACCGCTGCAGGAGCCACCGCGATCCAGGCCGAATACCAGTCCTGGCTGTTCAGGAGTGCCGCGGTGTTCGTGGGACCAGAGATACAATCCGCGATGGTAGCCGTAGACACGACCCCGTTGCCGCTCGGTTGCGGTGCATTCCGGTCGCCAGATCAGCGAGCCGTAGGCAAACAACCAGACTGGCCCGCCCTCATGGCGAGTCATGGTCGCGTGCATCGAAGCGATCAATTGGTCACGGGTCAGCTTCGGGCCCAGATCGATTACGGGCGGATAAGCGAGCCCGAGACCATCGTGGACTGCCGCCACCAAGCTATTGATTTGATTCCCCATCTGTTCCCCCTGACAGCAAGACTGTCAGTTGCTGCGACCCTTTATCGCATTGGGCCGCATCAGGCTACTGCCACCGGAGAAATGCTCCGGCGATGCAAAAAGCTTAACGGTAATCTGTCACCGCGAAGACGAATACCTTGAAGCATGCAATTTGTAATCCGTTGGCTGCACCGACAGTCTGTTCAATTGCGAGGTGCATAGGCAAAGACATCGGCGCGCATTTGATGCGCGTCCATGCCCGCTTCAACCAACGCATCGAGCGTCGCGTAAACCATCGCAGGGGAGCCACTGCCGTAGACATAAATGGACTTCAGGTCACCTATGTCCTCGCGCACCGCTTCGTGCAGCATGCCCCAGCGTCCTTCCCAGCCGCACAAATCGCTGACGATTTTATGCAGCTGCAGGTTTTCGAGTTTCTTCCATTCGTCCCAATGACTGATTTCGTAGAAATCTTCCGGACGGCGCACGCCCCAGTACAGATGCACCGGATACGGGAAACCCTTGGCGCGACAATGCTCGATCAGGCTGTGCATCTGCGCCATGCCGGTGCCGGCAGCAATCAGAACCAAGGGCCCCTCAGGCAGTTCGGCCAGGTGTGTGTCGCCAAACGGCAGTTCGATGTGGGCGATGCCATCCCGCTGCAGTTGGGCGATCAGTTTCTGTGCACTGCTTTCACGCGCCAGAACGTGTATTTCCAGGTCGCGACCAGCTTCGGGTGCCGACGCCATGGAGAACGCCGATTTCTCGCCGTCATCGCGGTTGATCATCAAGTACTGGCCTGCGTGATAACGCGGCGGCTTGCCAGCCGGTGCGCGCAGCATCACGCGAAAAACATCACCACCGACATCGGCGCACTCAATCACCTGACAGGCGAGTTTGCGCATCGGCAGCTCGCCTGGCGCAAGCACGCCATCCCACATCACCACGCAGTCTTGAACCGGTACGGCGAGGCAGGCGTAGATTTCGCCATGGTCATGCACCACGCCATCTTGCGTGACGCTGCCTTCGACCAGTAGCGCCGAGCAGATATGACAGTTGCCATTGCGGCAGCTGTTGGGGCACTCATAGCCCAGACGCTGAGCCGCGTCGAGGATTCGCTCACCGGGCAACATCTCAAGCACTGCGCCCGAAGGCTGCAAGGTTACGCGCATCAATCTATTCCCAACTGATTCCAGATGTCGTCGATCCGGCGAGTGACGGCCTCGTCCTTGACGATGGCGCGACCCCACTCCCGCGTAGTTTCGCCAGGCCACTTGTGCGTGGCGTCCAGCCCCATTTTCGAACCCAGACCGGACACCGGCGACGCGAAGTCCAGGTAGTCGATCGGCGTGTTGTCGATCATCACCGTGTCGCGCTTGGGGTCCATGCGCGTGGTAATCGCCCAGACCACGTCATTCCAGTCCCGGGCATTGATATCGTCGTCGGTGACGATAACGAACTTGGTGTACATGAACTGTCGCAGAAACGACCACACGCCCAACATGACGCGCTTGGCGTGACCCGGATACTGCTTTTTGATGGTCACGATCGCCATGCGGTACGAACAACCTTCCGGCGGCAGGTAGAAATCGATGATTTCCGGGAACTGCTTTTGGAGGATCGGCACGAACACTTCGTTCAATGCCACACCGAGAATCGCCGGCTCATCAGGCGGACGGCCCGTGTAGGTGCTGTGATAAATCGGTTTGATGCGGTGGGTAATGCGCTCGACCGTGAACACCGGAAAACTGTCGACTTCGTTGTAATAACCGGTGTGGTCGCCGTAAGGACCTTCATCGGCCATTTCGCCGGGGTGAATCACGCCCTCAAGCACGATTTCCGCGCTGGCCGGTACTTGCAGGTCATTGCCACGGCACTTGATCAGCTCCGTGCGGTTGCCGCGCAGCAGGCCCGCGAAGGCGTATTCGGAAAGGCTGTCCGGCACCGGGGTCACAGCGCCAAGAATGGTCGCCGGGTCCGCACCCAATGCCACAGATACCGGGAAGGGCTTACCGGGATGCTTGTCGCACCAATCCTTGAAGTCCAGGGCGCCGCCACGATGGCTGAGCCAACGCATGATGACTTTGTTGCGGCCAATCACTTGCTGGCGATAAATGCCCAGGTTCTGACGTTCTTTATTAGGACCGCGAGTGACGGTCAGGCCCCAGGTAATCAGCGGGCCGACATCGCCGGGCCAACAGGTTTGCACTGGCAGCATGGCGAGGTCGACATCATCGCCCTCGATGACAATCTCCTGGCAAGGCGCGTCCTTGACCACCTTGGGGGCCATGGCAATGACTTTGCGGAAGATTGGCAGCTTGGACCAGGCGTCTTTCAGGCCTTTGGGCGGCTCGGGCTCTTTGAGGAAAGCCAGCAATTTGCCGATTTCCCGCAGCTCGCTCACAGATTCCGCGCCCATGCCCATCGCTACGCGCTCGGGTGTGCCGAACAGGTTGCCGAGCACCGGAATGTCGTAGCCGGTAGGGTTTTCGAACAACAGGGCAGGGCCCTTGTTGCGCAGGGTCCGGTCGCAGATTTCGGTCATTTCCAACACAGGGGAAATGGGTACCTGGATGCGTTTCAACTCTCCGCGCTGCTCAAGCTGCTGCACGAAATCCCGTAGATCCTTGAATTTCATTAACCCGGCCACTTAACAAATAGACGCACATCCTACCTGCTCTGACGGGCGACAGCAGCTTCCGAACGCGTATTTGCCCGCGTTATCTGGGGTTTTCACTCACGAAAATCGGCGCCAGCAGGGGCTTCATACGCTCACCGCCCTGATCGGACAGGTGGTTTTCATCCATGTACTGCGAAAAGCCGTCGAATTCGGCGCGACAGATACCGCCAATACACATCAGCGCCGCAGGATCGAGTACATGCACTTGCGGATCTTGTTCGCTCAACCGCTGAAACAGCGAATCGATAAACTGCTGTCGCGCCTGATGTTCGGCTATCGGGCGCCCGACGTTTTCCGCGCTGCGGCCGATCATTGCCAGACTGCTCAAACGTCCGACCGTGCCCTGACGTTGCAGCGGGACTTCTTTGAAGATCCATACCCGAGCGCCGGTTGCCCGCAGCTTGGCGACCATTTCTTCCAGGTCTGCGGCGACTTTCTGTTCAGCCACGGCGCGGCTGTCGTTACGGTAAAGAACATGCTGCCAGTCACCGTCCTCTTCGCCATACAAATACAGACTCCAGCGCGCGGCCAGTACCACATCATGGATATGCTGTTGGCGGATGGTTTGCAGGGTGTGCGCGTTGAAGTCCTGACACTGCTGGCGCACTTCATTGCCCTCAATCGGCAGGCACCCCGATAGACTTGCCAGCCATACGGGCGTCGCAAAGCGCTGCGCATCGGCCTTGATCGCAGGCAGCAGGGCAGCCGCATGACTGTCGCCCCATACCAGTTGAATCGGCGGCGTGCTGGCATCTCCACCAAAGCGGCAGACCTTGGTCAAGTCCGGGCTATCGCGTTGCAGCAGGCATTCCATCTGGCCCATTTGCCAATCGCGGGCCTGGGCGTATTGCATCGCCTGGCCGGAAAGTCGCCCTGGCACCCCATCGGCCGAACGAATCGCCTGACCCGCACCCGCGATGACGACCATGGTGATCAGGCCGCCTACCAGCACCGGTTTGCGTCCGGCCAGCCAGCGTTTCTCCCGAAACGGCAGCTCGATGAAGCGCCAGCTTAACCAGCCCAATACCAGGCTGAGCGCCACCCACATCAAGGCTTCTCTTGGCTGCATGCCATCGACCGACGCCGCGTTGGCGTAGACGAAAATCGGCCAGTGCCACAGATACAACGAGTACGAAATCAAACCGACGCCCACCATCAGGCGTGTACTCAGCAGCCGCCCCACCCAGGTGGAGGTCTGACCGTTGGCCCAAAGCATCGCTGTCGCGCCCAACACCGGCAATAGTGCTGGCCAGCCTGGAAACGGGGTGAATTTATCGAAACCAAAGACAGCGAACAGCACTGCCGCAAGCCCAGCCAGACTGACGATTTGATACGCCATCGGCGGCAGTTTGCGCGCCGGCATGGGCATCACTGCGAGCATAGCGCCGCAGAGCAGTTCCCACGCGCGCATAGGCAACAGGAAAAACGCCACGTCGGGCTCACGCTTGATCATCCACACGTTAAGCGCGAACGACACCAGCAACAGCCCCAATAGCACCGCTCGCCACTGGCGCAGATAGCGGGTCAGCAGAACCATCAGCAACGGAAAGAAGATGTAGTACTGCTCTTCGACCGACAACGACCAGGTGTGCAACAGCGGTTTGAAATCCGATGCCGGGTTGAAGTAACCGTCCTGGCGCATGAACAGGATGTTGGACATGAACGTGGCTTGATAACGCACCGCCCGACCCAGCTGCGAATAGTCGCTGGCCGGCATGAGAATCCAGCCTACTGCCAGCGTGGCCAGCAAAACGACGCTGAGCGCAGGAAGGATGCGACGGGCGCGACGGGCCCAGAAGTCGACGAAGCTGAAACGGCCTGCGCTGATTTCACGGAAAATGATGGAAGTGATCAGGAAGCCGGAGATGACGAAAAATACGTCCACACCGACAAAGCCGCCGCTGATCCCACCCAGGCCGAAGTGGAACAGAACCACTGGAATAACAGCCAGTGCGCGCAGGCCGTCAATGTCTCGACGATTTCCGAAGGTGTGCATGACGCTCCTTGTCGAAGTTGGTTGGCAAAGTGCTGGCAAAAAAATGGTGTCCCAAGGGACACCAGTCTTTTTTAGCAGTTCAGGCTGTTCGTTTGAGCGAGTTATTTACGCTTCATGGACAGGAAGAACTCATCGTTGGTCTTGGTCTGTTTCAGCTTGTCGATCAAGAACTCGATGGCAGCAACTTCATCCATAGGATGCAGCAGCTTGCGCAGAATCCACATGCGCTGCAACTCGTCATCGGCAGTCAGCAACTCTTCACGGCGTGTGCCGGAGCGGTTGATGTTGATGGCCGGGAAGACGCGTTTTTCTGCGATCTTGCGATCCAGAGGCAGTTCCATGTTGCCGGTGCCTTTGAATTCTTCGTAGATCACTTCATCCATCTTCGAGCCGGTTTCAACCAGCGCGGTAGCGATGATGGTCAGCGAACCGCCTTCTTCGATGTTGCGCGCAGCACCGAAGAAACGCTTTGGTTTCTCGAGAGCGTGAGCATCGACACCACCGGTCAGTACCTTGCCGGAGCTAGGAATGACGGTGTTATAGGCGCGAGCCAGACGGGTGATGGAGTCGAGCAGAATGACCACGTCCTTCTTGTGCTCGACCAGGCGCTTGGCCTTCTCGATCACCATTTCGGCGACTTGCACGTGACGGGTAGGTGGCTCATCGAAGGTGGAGGCAACCACTTCGCCGCGCACGGTGCGCTGCATTTCGGTCACTTCTTCCGGACGCTCATCGATCAGCAGAACGATCAGGTGTACTTCCGGGTTGTTGCGCGTGATGTTCGACGCGATGTTCTGCAGCATGATGGTCTTGCCCGCTTTTGGCGGAGCAACGATCAGACCGCGCTGACCTTTACCGATCGGCGCACACAGGTCGATGACACGGCCGGTGAGGTCTTCGGTGGAGCCGTTACCGGCTTCCATCTTCATGCGGATGGTCGGGAACAACGGCGTCAGGTTTTCGAAAAGAATCTTGTTCTTCGCGTTCTCTGGGCGGTCGTAGTTGATCGTGTCGACCTTGAGCAGTGCGAAATAACGTTCGCCTTCCTTCGGAGGGCGAATCTTGCCGACGATGGTATCGCCGGTACGCAGGTTGAAGCGGCGGATCTGGCTGGGCGAGACATAGATGTCATCAGGGCCCGCAAGATACGAAGCATCAGCCGAACGCAGGAATCCGAAGCCGTCCTGGAGGATCTCCAGCACGCCGTCACCCGAGATTTCCTCGCCGCTTTTAGCGTGCTTTTTCAGCAGGGAGAAGATCACGTCCTGCTTGCGCGAACGGGCCATATTTTCTATGCCCATCTGTTCGGCCATTTCGAGCAGATCGGTAATAGGCTTTTGCTTGAGTTCAGTCAGGTTCATATAGGAATGACGTAATCATGTATGGAGGGGGAAATTAAGCTTTTGGCTTAATGAGGCCGCGCCGCAGAGAAGGCGACAGGATCGCGT
>Ga0247734_1000097_pt1 | contig 79462 bp, 84 predicted proteins | sample UWRJL103311B2_FD_180933 | JGI IMG/M metagenome (GOLD analysis project Ga0247734, IMG submission 180933) | Plant litter microbial communities from Arlington Agricultural Research Station in Wisconsin, United States - UWRJ-L103-311B-2 | ecosystem: Environmental > Terrestrial > Plant litter >... | reverse complement strand
CGAGTTCTTCTTTCAAGCGACAGACCTGCTGGAGGCAGATGAGCAGTTGATGAGGGATCTGGCGGTAACTAGTAAGTTGCAGTGGTACACATCAACTGTCCAGAGGAGCCTGCTTATTGATATCTCTTGCAGTTTCCGAACGAGGAGTCGTTTTCTTGAGAGACCAAGATATCACTCCCCAACAGATGCAGGAGCTTTGCCAACGAATTACAGAAGCAGCCGGATGTGTACGTAAATGATAGCTTTCCGTATTCCAATGCATACCGCACAGTTCTTTATTGATTCTTGATTAGCCCGAATCATCTGGTCTCCATGTCCATCCTCTCACCGAAGCGGGAAGTGAGCTTGGTGACCAAATCAGTGTGATAAGCAGCGAAAAGCAAAAGAAAGGTGGTGGACTCACTCATCAACTCAGTGATGTGAGCCGTTTTGCATCAGCAGGCTGGCATGCAGATATTACCTTCGAGCCCGTGCCTTCTGATTATGCCATGTTAAAAATTCATACTCTCCCAGCTACGGGTGGTGATACCGTACGTCTCCCCGACAAAAAGAAAAGAAAATGAAACGCTTCGAACAAAGACTTACCTTGTGTAGCTATGGGCATCCGGATATGAGATTTATGATCGATTATCCCCCGCCATGCAACAATTTTTGGAAGGTTTGACGGCTACCCACGATGCTAAATTCTTCCTTGACGAGGCAGAGCGTCTTGGTCACCCCCTCAGAGACGGCATTCGAGGATCACCTCTGAACCATGGAAGTGCACTACAAGCCACCCACCCCGTGATCCGTACAAATCGTGAGTTTCCTGACGCTTTATGCTCATCAAAACCTAACCCGAGACAGCCGTGACCGGTTGGAAGTCGGTTTTCGTGAACAAGGGGTTCACAAAACGAATTAACGGTGTTACCAAGGATGAGAGCGATCTTCTCCTCAACTATTTAATAAACCTAGTCACGCAAAACCATGATGCGCAGGTTCGCTTCAAGTGGAAGAAAAATGATCTCGCTATTTGGGACAACAGGAGCAACTGGCACTGCGCAACATATGATTACGACGCTGCTAGGGCTGGAGACCGAGTTTGTTCATTGGGGGAGGCTCCATATTTAGACTTGAAAAGTAAAAGCAGACGGCAAGTGTTGGATGTTTAATTAAACATAGAATAAGTTTCAGCTACCTGTGATATCCTTTTAGGTTTCTGAGATCTGTGAAAGGACTGAAAATCCAAGCCAAACGAGGATCCGCAAATATTATCCTAGAAGCAACACCCTTAATCTCACTTTTCGGTCTACCCATTCTATAGATTATTCAATAAAGTTTAAGCAATCATCAATCGCATTCAGATCACACCATTATAAACGGCAAGTTTCGTTCCATTACTTCAGGCCCTCCGTTTCAGGTCAGTTCCCTTTGATAATTGATTAGATCACCCCCCTCTAGTTTCACGTAATTATTGTGCTTGGAAGTAAGATTGTAAATACAACGTATAAAGGGAATTATTTGGAGACAAAGTCTAATATTTCAGGTTTGCAAGGCCCAGCCTTACATCGGTGCCAGCGTCATAACTTTTGTACTGTACATACTACTAAAAATATGGTTCTTGCCAGCATCTCACTTTTCCAAACTTCATTGTGTGGCAGCCTCCTACGACCAAAGAGGAAGATCACTATATATGATAGATGCTTATGAGGAACACTTGCATCCCGAGATAACCATCTACTCTTGTCACATTATAAAGCTAGGCATTTCAAAAGCAGGTGATAATGTGGGGTGCTAGTAAGGAGGAACCCTTCCCCCCTCCCCCCATGTCGCCCAGGTCGCAAATGATTGGACTGACCGTAATTTTGTAGACGCTATCCCCTTTCCTCCAGCATGAAAGTCTCCAACTCTACCTCAATCACCACCTCATCAAGCATGTTTTGCTTTGAAAACAGAAAGATTTCAGGTGGGGTAGTGCTTGCTAGGGCTTTTGTATAAATACCGTGGATACTTTAGCTAGTTTCAATTACTATCGTCTCTTTATTCTTTACCTCTTGTCTCACCTTGCTCTATCAAACTATCAACTGAGCGACAACAGCCTTCATGGAGATTACGGATAATGAACCGGCTATTGATAGCCCACAGGAACCCACACCAATAGAAATTTTGTGTCTTGGAATGTGTAGAACAGGCACACAATGTAAGTAATTAAAGTGACATAGGTCTCAGATGAGAAAACACAAATCCAAGTGCTTGTTATCTTAGACTGTTTGTCACATTTAAAACGCTGGAATCCACTCAACGCAGCGTTGCAAATGCTGGCTACAAAAATCCCTAGGTCTCTAATCCTTAAGCATATCACTTAAAACTATCTCTGCTGTTTTGAATGTGTCAAACAGGTTGGGAGACTGGAGGATGCGGTTTGTTGTCATATTTATGGCAATGAGCTTGTGCCCTTCTGTAAATGAAAGTTTCGGTTATCTCCAAAGTCTGAAGAATACTCGCTAAGGATGTCAAGCTCTGGCCGAAGGTCTGAGAATTCTAGGTTATGGTCCCATCTACCATATGAAGGAAGTCAAGAAACACGGACACGTGGAGTCCTGGATCGCAGCCCTCAGCGCCAAGTACGAAGGCAAAGGAACTCCATATAATCTTCAGGAATTTGACCAGCTCCTAGGTAACTGGGCAGTATGTGAACGTCAATCAACAAAGTCCGCCCGTATGCTAACGTGACCTAGGGAGTTTCGGATATTCCAGCAGCGCTATTTGCTGAAGAGCTGATGGATGCCTACCCGGACGCAAAAATAATCATGACAAGCAGAGATGAGCAGAAATGGTTTGATTCCATGAAATTGACAATCTGGCATTCAACACATGCTTCCCCTCTGAGAGATATGATCTACCAACATGTTTGGGGTGGCGATCCAGATCAATTTGGAATCACACGCTTTAGAGAACATAATGATAATGTGCGGGAGCTGGCCAAGCGCAAAGGGAGGACGGTGCTAGAGTATGAGGTTAAGCATGGGTGGGAACCTCTTTGCGAGTTTCTTGGAAAGGAAATTCCACATAGTGAGTTTCCGAGGGCTGATGATTGGGCAGGATACAAGGCGGAGGTTCTTGCTGGTATGGCTCCTAAAGATGGCGAGAACGCTTGAACATGCTGAAGAGGTTGGAGCATAAGTAACCAAAACGTAGCAAGAGTAACATGATCAATATTTTCTTTATTTTAGATATAGCTCGTTTTGACTACCCTTATGCTGCAATCCCACTCTTTATAGATCCTAGTCCTGTCTATCCGGATCCAACTTGGGCTTGCTTCCTACCAATCTATCAATCTCATCCATAATTTCTGGGGTCAGCTTGTCCAGGATCGCTAAGCACTTGACGTTCTCAATAATCTGTTCTGGCTTTGATGCACCCGTGATCACAGCTGAGATGTTTGGGTTCTTCAAGCACCAAGCTAGTGAGAGCTGGGACTGTGTTACACCCAAACGCTCCGCAATTGGCTGTTTTGAGATGGTTAGCAACAAGAAAGGTACTGCTTTAGGTTTGCCATTTGGAAGGAGCAACAATATCGCAACTCACCTTCAGTTTCGCAACCTTTTCAACGTCTGCTTTCCAATCATCATTTCCGTAGTTCTCTCTCATGAAATCTGCGAATTTGTCCTTGCTCTCCGAGAATCTCGATCCGGGTGGAGGTCCATTAAGAGCATCATTGTACTTGCCAGATAACAAGCCAAACTTCAAAGGACTGAAGGTTGTCAATCCTAAGCCGCATCGCTTATAAAGCCTCTGGAATTCTCCCTCGACCTTGGTTCGCTCCAAAATGTTGTAGAAGGGCTGCTCCACAATTGGAGCAATCATCCTCAAATCCTTGGCAATACCACAGGCTTCAGTTATTTCGTCCGCGCCTGGATGAAGTTAGAGGGGATGCTCTTAACATGTGGTATTTCTGGCCAATACGCAAGCAGCAATTGCGATGGGACAAACAGCTAGGGAATTATCACTCACTCCATTCTGAGGTACCCCAGTAGAATGCCATTCCTTGTTCGATAACGTAGTTAAAGGCACGAACAGTCTCTTCCATGGGAGTGAGTCTGTCAGGTCGGTGTGCGTAGACGATATCGACATATTTGAGGTCCAAACGCTCAAGAGACGCTGTTAATCCTTCAATCACATGCTTTCTGGAAAGTCCGTGATTGTTCACAAGGATTTCTCCGTTGGCCCCGCCGTAGTTCAGCTGTTTTATACATTAAATTGCTGTTCTTGTAGCGTTACAATAGTGAAAGTACCTTAGTGGTGATGACAATGTCATTCCTCTTCCATCCAAACTTCTTTATGGCCTTGCCCATCTTTTGGAAAGTTAGTAAATTCTCAGACATTAAAAACAGGTTTAAAAGTGAAGCTAAGATCCTGCCAGCTGCGCGTTTGAATCTAAGCCACCAAAGAGAATAGTATGGTTGATTAAGATATTCTTGTCGGTGGATTGGAGGCAAGCGGTGTCATAAAGAATGAATTGCGTATCATCAATTATCCGTACCATAACTTCTGACTGTCCCCCAGAATAACTAGCACTATCAATTAAAGCTCGAGATAATATTGAATATTGACGTACCTCTCAGCTGTATCAAAGAAATTGATTCCACAGTCATACGCAGTTTTAATACATGAATAAGTTTGCTCTGTTACCATAAATTAGCGACGTTTCTCCCATCAATCCGGAAGCCATACCATTCTCTACATGGCCACCAAATCTACGTTACCAAAAGTCAGTGTTGTTTCCTTAAGTTTCACGAGATCACATTTATTACTCACGTGAGCCAGCCTCCCAATCCAAGACATGATACATGTAATCCGGAATTTCCCACTCTTCTGTACACCATACCGGTGTTTCTGGGTTCAGGCCAAGCCATCTTGAATTATTCAATAAGGTTGATTGTCAGTTCTGTGATATGTGAGTTCTCTTAAGAAACACTGTCTTCCGGAGTAACTATCGGAGAAATATGCCTAATCGCGCGCCAGGCTAGTGTTTTCGTCCCTGAGGATAGTGGGTGCTTTTAAGAACATTGTAAATGGGGTAATAGCACGTGAACTTTTCAATCACCTAGGCGAAGCTCAACAATTGCCAAGATAATGTTCTCTTAAACCAAACCCCTTTGGTTTTTCGGACCAAACACGTAGCTGACGATTGTTTGTTAGTTGAAGCTCGACCCCTCGCTTAAAAAGGGGCCTAGTCATCTAGATATTTACACCACCGGGTTCTCTCAAAAGCCAATTCATTCTCTAGAGGGCTGATAATATTTGAGGGACACTGACTCATGAAGCACAAAACCCTTGTTTTGCTAAGCGGAACGTATATATAATGGTTTCCAGTTTGGTTTTTACAAAAGCCAGCATTTTTAAAGGCGGAGTTTGCTTGACTTTAACGGTTGACCAATATTCAGGCTAATATTCAGGCTAGCAATCGAATATTATGGTTTGTGATTTGTGATTTGTGCTTTGAAACTAAATTATTTAAAAAATCTCTAAATTAGCCCCCATAAGCTAAAACGCAACAAAATGTAACCGAATGCAGAGCACCGCAGCTTTGAGCAGGTCTATAGAATTACAGATCGAACTTACCTACTTAGTGTCTCCGAATTATCAGATAATCGATTCGATATGAAATAGGGATTTCGAGCTAGTAATTATAGAGTTATCAAATGAAAGCTTGACTAATAATAGACTTCGAGCTGCCCTCAAGTTTGTACAGAATCGCGTAAATCTGTCTGAAGCAACTGAGGCACCTAAACCTGGTCTGACGGGGCACCACCAAACCATTTGAACTCTTTCTCTGGTACTTCCACCCTAACTCTTTCAACAAGTACAACTTTAACTTCTCCCATCAACTTCCCTAGATCTTGGCAAAATTTTAGCTTCCTATCACGATCTACCGACACGTCTTCGATTTCGATTTCGATCCATCGTAGCTGCTTTAGACAAAGCAGACCATCTTGAACCCATCCCAGTTCTGTATTCAAAAGACTTTTGTCTTTCGGTGCCTCTTCAGACGCCGCTAAAGTACTCAAAACACTACTCCAACCATCAGCGCGTTGTGTAGTACTTCCTTTGATCGCCATTCTCAAGCCCCAAACCCCTCTCCACATACTACATAAATCCCACCACTCGCCTTTTACAACATCCTCACCAGTTCCTGGTCCAGCACTCAACGCACCAACCCATAAATCCCTACCGAGGACCTCAACAGAAGACCAACGCAGGGCTTCACTTTGCCAAGTTTGCAGTCCACGGGTGAACTGTCTGCTGGCATAGACACCGCTCCAGAACCAGTTCACGAACGCGAAAGTATTTTTGTGAAAGGGAATGAGGCGGGACTCATCGTGGATTTGCTTGCAGCTGGTGAGCAAGCTAGTAGGGATTTTCCCTTGGACTATGGGACGAGCCAAGCCTAGCTGACGTGACGGATAAGAGAATCCTGCCCCAAGGTCCTGCTGTCTACATATGGTACTATCCATGAGATTAGCACTAAAATTAGTTTAATGGTTTTGAGGAGGCTCGGGCAGATTAGGCACCGCGAGCCGGAGCCTTGGTACGAGCCCCAAAAACCTACCCACTATGTCAAACTGTTTGAGACAATTGAAGCTCGTGTTGCAGTTTTGTGAATTCAAATTTCTCGTACAGTTTGAGACAATGTGTGAGTGTAGATAGGTCTTTCTAGGCTTCTATGGTATATACCGGGCTTTGGTATAGCTTCCCTACTCAAAGGGGAGTTGTAGTACGAAATTATGACGAACTGGTATAATTCTTCCGTAGCATAAGGAGGAAGAGTTGATGTAGCTGTTATATTTGAAAGGTGTGCGTGGTGAACAGGATGAGAATGTAGCACGTAAGAGTATATCAAAAGACGAATCTCTAAAGGTATTGTCAGAAATGTTGGTGTTGTTTTTGCTTTAGAAGTAAGAGCAGCGTTCTGGAGACCCGATGCAGGTAGAGTCAAAGGCGTGAGTATGTCAAGCATATAAGTCAATAACTGTCTGATGTTTGGAGGCTCTGGAACATCTGAAGCTGGTGATTGGTGGCAAAATATAGAATTGTTGATTATTATTTCCTGGTGGTTGTATGTTGTCTTTGGCGCTCTCGTTAGAAACTGGCTCCCGAGAATATCTATGACAAAGTCTATCTTGATTGGGCACATGATGCTTTGTGTTACCACAAGATATTTACCACTGAATTCCTGTGCAGGACACGAGAGAACCAGAAAATCAGAGTCATAAAATATGAAAATAAGTCAAGCAGGCGCACTGATAACAGACAATGGCCAAAGAATTTTTCAGGACATGTTTGATTATAATAAGATTGCTCTATAAGTTGCTGGCCAATCTTGCGTCAGCAGCTAATGGCAATGCAGTTGGGGTACAATAGTGCTGACTGTACCCAACCAAAAATCTGGTTGTAGAGCCTGCAATTCGCCTAGATACGCGCGAACAGATACTCTATAACGAGAGCGCTAGGAAAACCTGAGCTTATAAGTCCATCGGAAAGGGTGTGTTAAACATTCTCTGACAGCACCAAGAAAGATGTGTGGTGAGACCTCATCAATTCGGTGGCGTGGCGTTTGGGCTAGACTTTCCACGTGATCGTGTTTATGGACTGCGTTGCAATCCCAATTGGCAGATTGCCAAAATCCGAACCTTCTTGAAGTTGTTGTCGCAAAGCCGCGTGAAATCTAGTTGCTGTCTGTGTTTGGATGTCGCAACTATCTACTGCCTCATGTTCATTGTCGCATATTATTTTTAAAATCAATACCGAGGCCAGTACCACTAGAAAATCTGAGGATATCGTTAAGTTTCCGGCCCGGTACCTCAGCTTGTATCTTGTTATTTTCGCCGTTCTTTATAATGTCCTTCTTCTTCCCATTGTCCTCGTTCTGATCATCGTCCTCGCTCTTATCATCGTCCTCGTCGTCACTAGCATCCTCAGAGACTGGCCGCAAGCCAGTACGAACATTCTGCTCACCAAGCTCTTTCTCTTCCCATGTATATTGATCGTAATATTCCTCAATTAGGAATTTGTTCACCCTCTTGTCTAGCCAATCGCCCGCCCATTCCCAGAGCTCCTCGAGCTCCTCTCCCTTGGTACCTAGTTCCGCATTTATCACTCGGCCTTGCTCAGCCCAGCTCTCAGCTTCAGGCTCCAGCTTCTTCCGTACTATTTGGCCTAAGAATTCTCCTTGAACTCGTCCAGGATAATTTGGGAGTGGGAACACGACGGTGGTGTTGAGAAGGTCGGAGTACTTTTCGGCATTGTTCGCTAGAGTAATGAGGTTCTCGGCGACGATTTTACTTATCTGTTGGAGGGACGTCCTACAATTAATGTTAGAAACGGGCTTCCCAGGTCGCTTATGATCGCAGATTGATTGATTGGATTCCTGGCAAAGAGTTTAAACATACCACTCAGGGAGAGGTTGCCCGTGTATTATTTGCCTTTGTAGGGACAGAATATTGTCAACAAGGAGCGCCAGTTGCGAGCGCGACTTGTCTAGGGCTTTGAGTTCCTCTGGGCTAAGAGGTTTTAACGACATGGCTGTACAGAGAGTTGGCGTCGCTTGATGTATTCAAGTGGTACTGAAGAGATGGAATGGGGTATGTTGTCATATGGAGAATGGTGCTCCAAGTGCTTCTTTCGTCAGTTCAACCCTGTTCAGCCTTACAGCCTTGCCAAGAGATGAGGAGACAAGGCTGAAATCATGTTTTATGGGGATTATGAATAAACTAATCTTGTGCCTAGTTTTCAGAGGCTAGCCTAATAAGAAGAGTTCGGATTTCCACTTTAAGTAAAACATATATATATATATCGAGTAATCCGAGAAAAGTAAAGGATTATCTTTGATATACTGACTGGACCCCTTAGTAACTCGCTTAAATATGCCTGCCCTGTGAAGGGTGCGTGTTTCCATTATTACGTTATATCTTTGTTAAGTGAAATTTTTAAAAACTGCTTTAAACAATGATTATAAATACCTTTTGTTGCTCAGTCACAAAATTTCAACTCAGTCATTTATCAAAGTACAATACATTTGCATACCCATAAACAATTTCTTTCAACAATAATGAAATTAGACTCTCAATAGTTTTTCAAAGTAGATACCATTTCCGACTTAAAAACTTAGAAAGAACTATATATATGCGAACTAAGATTCGAAATCTGCTAGCGCTTCGTGTTCCATCATAGTTTAAGTCTAATTACTTAGCTACTCTTGATTTCTTCAAGCGGTAGCATATGGGGCACAGGGAGGGACAGTGCATATTTGGCTCACCACTTTGCTCACCTGCGGAGTATCCTACTATGGTAGTATGGCCACAAGCTCCATACCGAACAGTGGATGGTGATGCTGCCAGCTCGCCTTTCTGGCAAGTCTTCTCTCCATCTTCCTTCTGCATGCACGGCGGGCATTTGGTGGCGCGGGGAGCAGATTGGCCTGGAAAGTTTCTATTTCCAGAGGACTCAATCTCAGGGACGAACTTCGATGTCGAGTGGCCGCAAGACCATTTGTTGATCACCGTCACGGTTTTAGGACCTACCAGCTCATATATACGATGCTGACAAGTCTCTTGGTCAACACAGTTCCAACATTTTCCTGGTAGGAGCTTATATACGGTTTTGTCGCTGCCATCTGTGAGCAAGTCAAGTTCAAAGACGGGTTTTTGACGGATGTGGCCGCAGCTCGTGTAAAGATAGTATAATGCAAAAACCATGTTTGTAAACTTTTCGTGCTAGCTCACAGGATATAGTGGTGTAACTAATTGGATCGTGAACGGAATAACCAAAATAAAAAAAAAGCGAACTCGGCTTCCTGGTTGTCGAAGCCTGAAACATGAGGATTTGATTATGATTATCTATACAAGCAGTAGTGGTGTTCGGAGATTGAACAAGTCCATTATGATAGCTGAGCTTTTCAGAAAGCCGATCTTAGAACAATGCTCAATCCACAAACAGATCAAAGCCAGTATTCGGTTTCTTTGTTAACATGTCCACTGAGCTTTTGATAAAAATTCACAACAATAGTTTTCTTTGTGCGAGATATATGCGTTTAGAGTGTCTCTTTTAAGAATAACAGTTAATTATTTCTTCACCATGAGGGGATGATAAAGAAATCACAGTTCTAAAGCATACTTGGCATACAACTTTCAAAACAGATGGGAAATGACTAATATTATAAATCAGCTACATCAGAATGTGAACATGACAGAAAAATATGGAAGTGAAGATTACGAAGTACAATCTCACCGAATGTGTAAAGCTCAGTCTAATTGAAGACCTCTATATTCAGGTTTCTATATCAACACTATTGGAATTCGTGGTGCTCCAAAGTTGTCCTAGTTCAGCTGCAATAGTATTAGCTACGACAAAGCCTCCCTGTGAGATTCTACCCAGAAGCCAGAGAATATTTGAGTTTTGTGTTGTGTCGACACGGGCCCCTGCAACCCTCAATGGGAACAAGAATAGAATACCAGCTAGATTCGATTGCTTTAATGCAATAGTGGTCATAGTGAGAATATGCTGGACATTCTCTTGGATTTCGGATCGCTCGATTGTGGGTGTCGGTATACTCCATTCATCCCAGTGGCTAAAATAGTCGAATATGCCGGAGAGATATATAGAGATTGCATGGTAGTAGATGAGTGCTAATAACATCTGATCGTCGTTCGAAACATTCCAGAATTTTACTGAGTCTTTCCAGTTCTGTAAAGATATTCGCAAACCCAATCCTTCAGCAGCTATAGAATGAAGTTCCGAAAGCTGATCATCGAGAGAGAGTTGTGACAGTTCCCCCACCAGCTTCATTGACCGTAACCCCAATGCGGAACATGATATTATGATATCGAACAATGCCTCTTTCGGATGCCAATCGTGGGCTTCCTTGCCATTCCACAGCCCTTGCGTTAAATATTGCCATTTCGGTTGGCTCAAAAATGTCTCCCTGGTGAAAAGCAAAGCCCGCGAAATTTCGAAAACACGAATAGTGAGGAAGAATTCTCGCCCAGGTTCTGTCATAAAAGCTGACGGGCCAAAATGGTTGAGTAACTCCGAGGTGCCATGCAGAAAGTGTATCATCCATCCATCTCCAGTCGCATCGGACATAAGCTGCATCAGACTTTAGCTCGGACTCAAACAATATGGATTAGATTATGGATTTACTTCGAATAAACCAAGGAAGAAAGTGCTCCATAGCACTGAGTGGTTGTAATTCAGACGCTGATCCTGTAAATCCGTCTGAAGAGAAACAACTGCCTGCCTATAGAATTGAAGAGACTGTACTCTTGAGGTTTTACCACCGTCTTCTTTGCCATGTGTGAGCATTGAGCTGATTGCCATGGCAACATTTGATAGTGCGGGTGAAGATTCTAAAAAAGAATTAAAGGTATTAGACGCCAGGCGAGGCCGTCCAGTGAAGCTGTTCGTTTTCAAAAATGAGATATAGAAGTGATTCGTCAAGAGGGCTTCTGGATCAGTTTCTAATGTTTTGGGAATCTTGGAGAGTGTGGTTGGGATAAGGTGCCAGGGCTCTAAGCATTTTCCAGGGGCAGCGACCTTGTTGCGTTTTACGGCTGCATGATTAACGGCCTGGTCAAGCGTAATCAATTGCTTTGGATTAACAGAAAGTACACATTTTCTCTGGGCTACACGACATGCTTTGCAATTGAGGCCTTCACACTACGACAAATCTTAGCTTGAAATCAATATCGGCCAGCAAAGAAAAGACTGACTTTAAGGTGACGCTGTTTACATCCCAGGCAACGTTTTCCAAGGACTCGCTTGTCAAAAGGGCCCAATGCCATGTTTTACTATGACTTAATCTGTCGAGATATAGGAGAACACATTGACGGTACTTGCTCAACTCTTGGCGCAAAAAGAGTTAAAGTGAATAGCGAAAGAGGAAGATGAGGCTGAGTGGAACAAAGGAGAAAATCTGTTTGTAGTAATCATATCGCGAGATGAAGTACTATACACGTCAGCTACCTCAGTCACGAATGCTCCGCATTTTCATTTCCAGAAAATTATAATCTTGGCTGAAGTATATCCCTTCGCCTAATTGTCCTAAACAGGAAGCATTCTTGCGAAGTCTCTTGGCTTGGCCCCACTTAATCCACGATTTGTGCGGAATTCTATAGGCAATCGCAGCATCAATTCCTAATCCGAACGCAGTGATGCCAGTTGGTGCTAAAGATCATCGCACTTTTCTATTTTTATTTGAAAGAAGTCAATAGTTAAGAGATAGTACGATGGATTACAAAAGGGCTGAGCAGAGTCATGGCTTTGAGGCAAGTATAAGAAGTCTTCGAGATCTTCCATGGAAACCGGCCAGTAGCTACTTCAACCTCACAAGTAACTCCTTCCTCCAAATCCTCAAAGTCATATTCCCGAGATGCTCTTCTGCTCAGCAATTTCGAGGCCCCTCGGGGTCATGAACCTCCTTAGTGTACTACTACACTTCTCAGTGGGACATACTGCGACAATTCCAACACCAGATGGACCATATGGTGTTAGTGTAAACACTGCCAAATTGGTCGATACAACACGCTGTGACCCGTTTGCATCTGACTCTAGGAAGAGAGCGATTATGGTGTCCATGTTCTACCCATCAGGTCTCAAAAAGGACTGTGAAACACAGATAGTTCCATATATGCCCCCAGCTACAGCAGCACTTCAAGACAACTTTTTCTCGGTAAGTAACGTAGATTGTGAAGATGAATAGTCTAAAAGCTAACAATAGAATTTAAGGCATTTGGAATTCCAAATGGAACTTTCGGGAGTATTCAACTGTCGCTTTGCAACCAAACCTCTCAATCAACAAAACAGGTTGAAGACTATCCCGTTGTAATCTTTTCACCTGGTGGAGGAAACTCCCGTCACATGTATAATGCCATGGTGCAATCAGTCACCAGTTTTGGCTTCGTTGTTCTCTCGATTGATCACCCATACGACGCTGAGTTTGTTGAGTTTCCTGATGGATCAATTGTTCTTGCGGCGAACATTAGTTCTGATGCACAAATTGCCCAGGCCGTAGATACTCGGGCCAAGGATGTCAGTTTCGTTTTGAATGAAATGAAGAAGGCATCAACAGTCCGCCAGTTTATCCCCTCGATCAGAACTGGTCTCAAGACCCAACGAGTAGCAATGTTTGGACACTCTCTAGGTGGCGCTGCTGCAGCTGCTGCCATGATGGTTGATTCACGTATCATAGGGGGAGCAAATCTGGATGGGACATTCTTTGGTCCCGTTGTAGAGCGAGGGGTCCGCAACCCTTTCCTGATATTCGCCCATGAGGGGAAAAACCAATCAACGGATCCAAGCTGGGGCTCTATCTGGCCTCATCTTGGCAAAAAGAAGTTAGAGTTGATGTTGAGTGGGGCTCAACATGGCACTTTCACCGACATGCCTATCCTTATAGATACTCTAGGAATCGCCGAACAATTGCCTTCGCAAGTGAAGGATCTGACTGGAACACTATCTGGAGCGAGGGCCCGTGACGTGATTACTGCGTACGTTGTTGCTTTTCTCGACTCGGTGGTATATGGGTGTCAGGTCTCATCATTGCTCCAGGGACCGAGCAAATTCTATCCTGAAGTTTCTTTCAGTGCAGGAGACTTCAGTAAGTAGAGTGGTTGACCGGAGTAGAGGAGTGCCGCCGAACATAAGCCACTCTCCCTATGCCAAACCACATGACACAGTCAAACACAGTCAAACACCGCAGTTTAGTGTTTTGGATAGAGTTTGGAAATATCCAAACGACTGCTATTGGCTTGCAGTTGTGGAAGCCTCAACCTTATATTTCATTCCGTCAGTTTTTGCCTTTGTTCTATTATTGTACCGAAAGTTAATAGAGGACACCGGCACGCACGCATCGGTGGGGGCGAAGGGAAAGGGAAGGGGGCTGGTAGTACTCTACTGCAATATTGTTTCCTCGTTGTACTATGCTGCTGCATCTTAATTTTTGGCTGGTGCATCAGCAGGCCAATCAATTCTTTTCCAACCAACAAAATAGATAAATAGATAAATAGATAGAATGTACTACAATTGATTTCTATCGCCCGGTATCCAAAACTGTGATGTGTGGTAGATAAAGACGGAGGTGCCGCCGGTGGTTGGAACCCGTTTTGCTAGTGGTCGTTAAAAGCAGAATTGAATTCACCACAGCTCCTGCCAGCTGCAGCCACCCTCCAGCCACCGGAATAATGATCTTTTGCCATGTTTTACATGCTGCACACCACCATTTTTTCTCAGGCCATGCAGTGTCAGCAAGAAATACGAGTTTTTGGCAGCCAAACTCACCCTGCCCACTTATTCTTATTTATCTTGTCTTCCCTTCCAACTTATTCAAGTCCAGTCATTGGACCCGCCCCCCTCCGACCAAACCTACAAACTTCCAGCTAAGTGCTCCGTATGGAGCATGGGAAGATATAGCTACGTAGTGAGTGTCATAAACCCGTTATCAATTGTCGTGTGAGGATGGGGACATGAATGTATAGTGTATAGCTTGATTGACCCCCCCACACAAACCACCAAAAAGCTAGTCGTGCACATAATAGATATATTTAGATCTGAACATATGTGCCCTCCTTAAAGCAAGGCATGTCTTTTTTTTTCCTCTGCGCGCATCGCCATCTTTTTATCCTGATTTATTCCTCCCGGCCTCGTCAATATCTCCCAAATCCAGAAAGCCCACCGCCGTGCAGCCGTAAAGCGCACCTTTTCTCGTAATACGTATTGCGTATTGCGTAGTGTATTGATTCCACTATGCGTCACGTGATGCCAGCCACCGTCACTGGCGTTGAGTTGGTGGAGAGTCAGAGTCAGCAACGCCATGCTGCCGCCACCACCACCGCCGCAAACTCAGGTTCGAAGCTCCAACGTCGACCAAGAACTCGCCTTCAAAGACCACGCAAGGAAAAGGTTAATGTTGATGTTGATGTGAATGTGAACGTGAATGTTGATTCTGGCACTTCACTCTCCAGCCCAGAACAAACGTCAGGCCGCTCAACCCATTACCAGTTTCCTGCCGATGACGCTGATCTGACTCGGCTAACCAGGGGGCCCTGTATCCAGGATCATGTCTACGAGAAGAACCCGTATATGTGCACCAACCCCGGATCCTCTCATTCTCTCAACAGCAAACAAGCCATCTTCACCACAGACCATTCACTCGTTTCTCCAGACAGCCACTCTCTCGAAATGATGGATTTAAATATACAACTTCTCCGGAGGACCCGAGCCAAAACTCCATGTTTTTTCGTTGGTCAACTAGAGGAAGTCTCGGCCGCCTACTCTTCCAATGGTCGCGCCGGCAAACTTCAAGCTGAGCTGCCGTTAAGAACTCACAGTCCCTACAACCCAGTCCCTCCAAAAACTCTTCCCAGGACCGTGAGGAAGGTCAAAGGCCGGGAAAGTCTTCGTGAGACTGTCAAGCCCGACCGGCATTACTCTTTCGACGCGGAGACTCTTGTTGGAACAGAGTCACCCGGCTCCCAGGCCTCGCCATCTTCATCAATCTTCCCTTCGGAATTCTCTGGCCAGTTTCAGGAGCCCGTCAAATATGAAGATGCTCCTCCTCAACAACTCGAGGAGGATCATGATATCGGCTTACGCATTTGTCTGGATATGTTGACCAATGAACTGGCAACGGCTCTTTTCAAACAACATCCGGCCGAGAACTTGGATAGAGCTTCTGGATTGCAAATCATGCTTCTGATCGAGGCTTACGAATCGGTTCAGCAGCGCATTCGACAAGACATGCATCAACTGAATATCGCGAGTTCAAATCCCAATCACGTGATGGCCGCCGAACAAATGCTCGATCATTGGATTGATGCTCTTTATGCTCTCCATGATCAATCAGAAGCAAGAAAGGCCAATAATCTGAAGCCGCATACTTCGGTTTCCCATCGACAATCTCTGTCGAAGTTGAGGCGGAAAGCTTCTACCCTCGACGGCTCAGATACATTCTTTGACTGCGTGGAGCTTGATGCAAGCCCTCCTTCCTATACTCAATTTCATTGAGGAATTTCGCAATCGTGGTCTTAAAGATCATTAGCAGAGCATGAATAAGATAGCGCCAACTCTGGCATAGTGACACCCACAGCCAAGCTGATGGACGTGCCCTCCTACCATGACGACTCGGGGAATCGCATGTCAAGAAACTCACCTGAATTGGGATCTAAACAGTTAGAAGATCGGGACAAGGAAGGGGTGTCGTTGGCAATGCAAAGTCAGAGAATTAGAAGGAACTAGTCCGGGGAGATGGCTCGCAAGTCTATGCTGGAACAAAGACTGCAGTTTGGGGAGACATCGCGACTAGACTCTGCTGCAACATTCGAGACTAAGTTGTGCAGATTAGATGGCTAAGTAAAAGGTGGATGAGGCTGCAGTGTTTAATTGTAATGAACAGTCCCAAGATGATAAGTGGCAACCATATATAATGAATAATGATATTATAAGAAAGCACTTGTACAAGTTAACTGCCTGTATCAACTACATTTTTGCCAAACACTTGGGGATGCACGATATAATTGGTCTCGTACTTGCCTTGGCCCAAAGAAATGTAGCCTGTCGGAATATAGAAACAGGGTAATTCGGCAGGCAGGGAATGAGATTAACGCTAGTTATGCAAGGGGGTGAAGTGGGTCACGCATGGGCTTTTCCGAGGTGCACTATTTCGAGCCAAAAGGAAATCGAGACCTCAACCGACCTTGAAAGTTTTAGAACTCTAGCCACTTCTTTTTATTACAGTCGCAGGTACTAATCTATAGACCTGCCTCCTTGTAATCCCTGTACGTCACAGAGTATGATTGCAATTTCTATAAACCATATTATGGACTTTTTACATCTGGCAGGTTTACCAAAGCTGGCTAACCTTTAGCTAAGCTCGAGGTTAAGAATGAAGAAACCTCTCCACAGATAAATTATTGTGAGGATCAGGCTAATGGTATTTCATGGAATGAGTATCAAAACGTTGGATTCTAGGTCTAAGAAACATCACTGCCGTGACTGCCATGATGTAGTACTACGAAATGCACTGGAAAAGTCGTAAGTATATTTCTTTGGACAAAGCTAGCCACAATATTCTTTGAATGTTCTATCATTTTATATAATATGTTTCCTCTGGTTGGAAAATCTCAGGTCTCGGCCTTAATTCTTATCACTAGTTGTAACTTTGGCAGATACGGAACCCAGAGACTCGAAACTGAACCGTTACCTATTGCAGCAAGTGCTCTGCAAATACTTTGCATAGCCTTGACGAGTCTCTCGGATCTCTCATCATTCCACTCATTGCGTTTTGCATTGAGAGGTTGTGAGCTGACAAGAAAGTGCTGCGGAAATCGTTCATCCGATTCTGCTACTGGTCACAACGAGTCTAGTGGACTTTGTATGAACTATCGAGAAGTTGCTAGCCAACGCTTTATTGATCATCGTACGTCTATACTTCGCAGACGTTTTTAAATCTCAGTGATGTATCAATACATACTCGCCAACAAAAATGTGTCTTCTTGGACATGTATTGCAACGTATGTGCATTGTTCTGGAAATTAATTCGCATTGTCAACGAGAGCCAACAATGAATTAAACGCCCCTGACCCACAATCACGCTAGTCGATAGCCAGTGCCCAACTCGCCAAAAAAGAAAAAGAAAGAAAACTCGAGCAAAAAGAAAATAGAGAAGAGCATATAAAAACAAAAGAATTGTTAGAAAAGTTAGTTCAACGAGGCAAAAGAGTTCAGATCCTCGATGCTGGCGACTCGAAGGCATTGTTGGGTTGGATCTTAATCTCTACTTTGTTATCCCAGCTGCTCTGGGCTCTTCTTTTATTATACCAGTTTGAGTTGATCTGGCCTGAACCTTCTAGTGATTTTTCGCAAGGATCACTGAACTGCTGGTGATAAGCATGGTTGGATGTTCTCGATAAACTTCCTGAGTTTTAACCAGCTGCAGCTCTGGGTCATGTTTGTCTTAATTTATGATATGGGGTTTGAGATTGAGGTATTTATCTAAGGTATTCGTTTGAGTGGGGCTAGTGGGCGGTAGCCTTGTGTATATAAAATATATGCAATTGAAGTCGTAGCGTCGGATGTCCCTTGTGGAAAGGAGTCCATGGCTGCACCTGCACTTTCCTAAAATCTACTACAAACACCATCAATCACTTCCTCATTCGCGAAATTAAGGCCAATAACATGCTGAAGCTTCATGCTGAACATATATTTGCCTACATTGCCAGAGTTTAATTCTCCTTTATGTTCAACTCTCCCGTTTTCCCACGTTTCTTGATTCAACAGGGCGTCTGAGAGATATGACTATCTGAAGAACTGGAGTCCCGCTTTTTTGGTATTTCCTGATATAATCGTTTTCATAATTTCGACTGAAGAGTTGCAGAGGAACTATCAACACGCGCGAAGGACAAACAACCATAACCATCTCAAAATGCAGCACAACGTCTCTCACAAAAGCAAAGTCCCATCGATAAAGCCTATTACCTCGACAACCTCCAAGAAAATAAGAGATACAAGAAAAGAATGCCTTGACCAAGACCATGGTGATTTTGAGCTACAAGATTTCTCACGAAAAGGAGGGAAGGAGAAGCACACGGGTCAGGAGGAACCACATTACCATAATCAAGATCACGCCCATCACCAAGGAGTACAGAACGGGAAGAAAATACATGGAGACGATGAATTGGATGAAGGTAATGGAATAGATAAGAATATCGAAGATTTTACCAGCTCTAGAGCTCTTGTGGTGGAAAACGAGACGAATACTGAGCAACTCAATGCCGGCCATCTTCCCGTCGATAAAGATCATAATCTCTCAGCTGTAGAAAACCCTAGAGACTCGAGACCATTCAGCCATACACAGAACACTCCCAGAAGACGTCTAAATCCTCACATACTCCAAGAAGCCCCGGCTAGGATAGATAGAAAGTCCATTTCCGAGCAGGTACGCCAAATACGAGCCGAGACCCGCTCAATTCTAGAAGAAACGAGACGATTCTTGGAAGGCTCAGATAACGAGGACGCAGAATATCCCCAGCAAGCTAGCATGGAAAGCATGAAAAGGGCCGAGATCCGCAAGATCAGAGCTGAAACACGAGCCATTCGTGAAGAAACCAGCGTTGTTAAGGCTGAGATCCGGAGCTTAGTCAACGCTAAACTATCGCTGAAGCAGCGGAAGGAGAGGCATATTAGGTATAGCATATAACAAAATGGCTATTTCACTTAGCTATTTAGTAGGATCATTCAGTGATTAAGGCTGGCATGACTGTATATACTCCTTTTGTTTTCTACAGGGCCTACAATTCTACATGTTCAAGGTGCAGTATATCTGAGCAAGTATGTTTCACTTGTAGCATATTGCATATGTAAAAACAAAGATCGCGCGCAAAGTGAAAAGGACACTACTGACACGATCCTAGACCAAAAAATAGCTTCACCTTCGACATTCTGAATGCTTTCGATTCCCTGAGAACCAACCGCTTCCACCAGCACCGCGGCGGCTAATATATGAGCCGTACACATGATTTTCACAGGCGCGTATCCAAAGAATGTGCTTATTATCGCTGATTTGTACCGTAACTTGTGCAGAGCTTCTTTCGAGCATTCGGGGAAGAAGAACCGATACGCTGGTCATCAAATGTTCCATATTAATATGAAGTGTGAATGACGGTGGTACGTATGGTTAGTTTTGAATTAAACGCTCATACTGGGTATCAGCTATTTTATTTGTCTCTGCACAGGGCTCAATGCGACTAGATCCCGTGTGCAGTTTTGCGCTCCCTTCATACATAGGGTCAAGGTGAATGATGTGAAGTCTTGGTCCGGTATGCTTGTAAGTATATCTTGATAGCTTATTACTTCTTGGCATGGTTTGGTAGAATGTGAAACATTCTCATTTTTTGATTATCTAAGTTGTAATTTGCTAGACTACCTTTCTTGTTCCGTGAGATCTCGAACAGTAGACCTTCAAACCTTTGACTTAAGCCAGAGCACTCAAAAGAGCGGTGTAAGCAGGCTTAGGCTTGTAGTTGCCATCAAAGAGAAGACAGTTGCTACCTGATCTCCAGGAATCTGTGTCACGGATACCCCAAACAGTGATACCAACACACTTTGCTTGGTTAAGGCATGCTTTGAAAACATTGACATAATCGTTCGATGCTGCGCCTGCAATATCGACCTCCGTGAGTGCAAGTTCTTTCACACCGGATCCAGCAAGAGTGTTTAAAGCACCTGCTGTGCTTGTGGATTGACCTGCGCTGAGATGGGTTTGTGATCCTATTTGAATGTAAGCTTGTGGAGGACTGAGGTCCGTCTTGATTGAACTAACCGATTCCATCAATGGGAATGCCTTGCCCCAGCCATTTCTTAACCAAATTCGCCATACCCGTGGTCTTTGCATATGAACCCGAATCCAGGTTGTAATCGTTGATGTATAGCTTGACAGAAGGATCCGCAGCTCTGGCAGCGTCAAACGCAATTTTGACGAAGCTTTCGCCGAGCACACGAGAAAAGACGCTATCTCTCAAACCACCCTGTTCGTTCAAGATCTCGTTGACAACGTCCCATGCGTAAATCTTGCCCTTCCATTGAGTCACCGTTTTGGTGGCATGGTTCTTAATAACGCTGGTGAGCGTGGAGGCACTGCTAATTTGACTGACCCATCCAGGGAGCTGAGAATGCCAGAGCTATAGAAAAGAATTTATTAGCTTCTGAATTGTTGAATCTACTAAGCAAAAGATTCTCGTACGGCTCACTCACAAGCGTGTGGCCACGAACGACCTTGTTATTTGAAGTTGCAAAGTTAACAAGAGAGTCGCCACCGGTGAACCTAAAGTTGTTCTGCGATGATTCAATGGAATCCCACTTCATGCTGTTCTCAGGAGTGACTTGACCGAAGTAGCTCTTGACAATGTTGGCGTTCTGAGAAACACCCAAGAGACCCCTGAACAACGATCAGTCAGTAGATTCCTCAACCAAAGGGACTGAAGATTTTGTAGAAACAAAGAAGCAGCTTGTGTGCTGGTTCTTTGACAGCGAAAGTTCAATAGGAAGGACTTCCTCTGGTCTAGAGGAGCCATCATCGAATCGAAATAGGGTCTCCGGTTATCTACTTACTGGTCTGTCGCAACTCCTACATATTTCTTACCCTTAGCCTTGAAAGCTGCATCGAGACTACCAACAGTTTGACGTTCAGCAATGATAGGGGACGCCAACACCGCGAAAGGCGCAGCCAAGAGTGCAATAAGGGTTGAATGATGCATTGTAAGACAAGGTAATAGAAAGATCCGTGTGAGATGGAATGCCGGGCGCTTGTGGTTAGGAGTGAAGCAAGCTGGATACCAAGATGGGATTGTAGACTTTATATCGTTCAAACTTATAGGAAAGATGACTTCAGCCACGAGATCACGGCTGCTAGTAATCTGATCATTTAATTAATACGCAAGTCTACAAAGATTATCCACCAGTCCATCAGAGGACGACGAAAAGAAAAGGAAGCCCCGGTTAAGTGAAAATTGGATACGGAACTAGATGGCGTAGGAATCCCTCAAGAATCCACCAATTGCCTTGTGATCGACTTGGTAGATCCGTTTCAACTGAGCGGAGTATCAGCCAAATAATTTGTTTGTAACTCAAGGGACTTCATTTACACGGTGCAATTACGCCGCGCAGTCAAACAAAACACTAGGAAGGATTTCAAAGTATAATTATAACAAGAGTCCTAGCGGCCTCAAGTTGCTCAGATAATATCCGCATCTAGTGAAAAGGAAACAACCCTGATTTAGCGATGGGTGACATAAAGGCTTAATTCTCCAGCGCCTCAATATAAACGTACATATCCCCACAGCAAGTCAAATCGCCTGTATGATGTCTATGTACCCCGGATTTACGTCCAAGTGCCGGGGTGCATTCAGCCCTCATAAAGCCACAGAGCCTCACGGTACACAAAATAGCCTGCCTGCCTGCCTGCCGAAACATAGCCCATTCCTTTGCAACAGAGCATGATTTTATATGTCTACGCTACGCTACTTGTCAATAAAGTTTCAGAACTATCCAAGTAGAAGAGTATTTAATATTTGGCTTTATTCGTTTGGCTTCGTAGATATCCGAAGACAGGCTCAGGGGTAAATCGCCAACCCGGGAAGTGGATCAGGAATAAGAAGGACCCGGTTAAATTGTGTACGGAGGAACAGATCACCAAAACGGGCATAATTAGGCATACAGTAAGGTACCATTCTGGATTTAAGCTCGCATTGTGTCAACATTGTGACAAAATAAAAGGATAGCACTGAAAATTGGTAATTGAGATTCTAGCAACGCAATTTTCCACCAAAGAAGAAGAATTCATGGTTGATTCATGTCAACCACCTATTCGCAAAATGGCTATCTCATAAAAGGTATGGGGCACCTTTACATAACACGACAATAGAATAATACATAAAGAACAAAATATAACTAAAGACTAAACCATGAGACGACAACTCCACACTTATGTAAAGCTTGTTTCCACCCAAAAGTAATAAGCCAACCACCAAATTCCAGAACCCCAACCGACAGGAAGAGAAAATTGTACTGTAAACCAATTTTAAGGCGCCCAATGACGCTGATCCATCTATGCTTCCAAAGAAAGTTGTATCCTACAACACCCCTACCGCACATAGATTCATGAAATAAGACAATAAATGAATACAACACATTTGCCAGTCCAGCTTTCTTCGCCTCACCAACCATGACTCTGCTCTGGATGACGTTGATGTGGTTAGGCCTAGTAGTAGTCCCAGTCCGAGTTCGGATTTGATCGATAACGTTCATCATAATAATATCTACCTTGGCTGTTTGGAGGGTATTGTGGCTGCGAACCATGACTGTAAGGTCGGCGTTCCTGTCGAGCTTGTCTCAGTCGAGCTTGTCTCAGTTCATCTGCCATAGCCTGCAGTTGAGGGGCAGTATCTTCTAGTACCTGATTTTTGCCCTTCTCCACGAATGTCTCGTTGTAATGATCGAGACACAGGGTTTTAAGTCGAGGATCTTCTTCTCTGGCCCTATTGCATGTAGGATTGGTGCAGCAGTGAGAAACACAGAAAGCCACCCCTGGCTTTTCAAGTGCAGTATGGTTCGTGCAATTTAGAGATTCACATTTGTGATTGGTGCAATAAGTGTTGGTTTGGAGATCGCCATTAACCTCACTGAGTTTAGCCATCGTCTGGCATCCGTAGATGTGACATTTGTGCTGGTCACAATAAAGTTGTATACCCGTTGGCTGTGCTTTTGCTGAGCAGCCTGGATAAATACAAGAATGCAACTTGCAATACCTTGAGTGTACCTGGGACTTATAGGGGCATCGGTTTTGATGGCACGGCGGGATGTAGTGCTTGTTGCATACGTCTTCGAATTTTCCATCACGCTGTAATTTCTGATCTGTACATTGTGTAATTGTGCATGTATTGTGTTCAGAACAGAATGGGCGATCTTGGACGATTATCTTGCCACAATTGCCAACAGTGCAACTATGTTGCTGGCAATAAGCCCCCACGGCTTTCCAATTCTGGCAAACTGGTGATAAACACTTCATCGATGCATGCCTGGCGCATAGGTCACTATGAACATTCTGGTCAGGACTGTACACCTTCCCATCTCCGCAACCTTCTATCGCGCATGCATGTTCTCTGCAAAACTCGTGAGAAATAGCCGTCCCGTCAGAGTGTTTTGGGTTCTGGCACCCTTCAAAATCGCAAATAGAATCTAGTAAACATTAACAACTAGGTGCTAGTGGTCAAACTAGGACCAGGAGCTTACGGATGTCACATCTCTCATGAAGTCCCTTCTTGTGCCTGGGACAAACAATACCGCCAGGGGCATTAATGGGACATTGGTCTGTACTTGTATCAGACTTAAAGCTTCAAGTGAATATGAGAACTGACGCTTCGGGCAATACTTAGCATCTCTTGGATCCCTCTGGCCACGATGAGCGTTCTTCATCTTCACACATGGCGCACATAGTTCTTTATTGGAGCCACGATACCTATTACTCGGCATGGTCGAGGCTTGATGTTTGGGTATGAATGAGACCCCAAATGTATCTGATGTGGGTACGACAACGGTAACGGCACAGGTATTGGTCTTGTGTGAAGACTCAAGTTCCAGAAAACCCCAAGAGAGTATTTAGAAGGTGGGGAGGAACAATGCGTGATTTAGTATAGGAGGCTATCTATCGAAGAACCAGGGCGTAGGCTGCGTCGCCAGCATTCAACACAAGTCATAATTGCCCGCATATCGTTACACATTCTGAGCCACAAGCCATGAATTGCTGCCTTGGTATTCTCGGTGAAGTTTTTGGGCTTAACAGGAATCAGCCGTTGTAGGTGCTATGCTTGGGCAAAGCAAACCCACCACCCATCTGCCTGAGATATTTTGAAACTTTGAAAGAATCTGAATTAGTAAACCGTTTACACGTATCAGAAGACTTCAACACATCCATCTAATGGCTGAAGCTGAATACTGTAATTTGCTCTGAAATAGGCTTTGCTTGTTTTAAAGAGTTTGAGACAATACATGGCTGAAAATCAAGTTATTACGAGAGCACAAAGCTGAGGAAGGCTGTGAGACATGCTAAGGTTTTAAAGAATTACGACTAAGGGAGAGCCTATCTTCCATTGCGATATAGCATTACAAAATATTAGAATCTGCTGATTTGGAAGCGCATATGGTATCACAACTTTGGGTATGAGGTGTTGTGATCAATCTCTGCCCTTTCGTGGCTTGGTGGCAAATCCATGGCATGCAAGGCTGGCTCTCTTGCTGGCCCAGGACACTCAGCAATAGGGTACTGACTTACCCCAAGAGTGAGAAAATGAAAAGAAGTAGTACAAGGATGACTGTCAGGTTGATTTTAATCGATAATCTTTAAGCAAGGCTGCGTTGATACATGTATTTGTAGGAGTATTCGTGATAAACTGCTGCTATCTTGGTATCTGATTTATTGGGGTGGCGTGTTTAGCTATTATAGAGAGCTAGTAGTTATTTTCGTAGAGAAGAAAACTCCCGTTTGCTAAATCAAAATAACTTCTGATGCATATCTCTGGAATATTTATGATCTAAAGGCTTCGGTCAGGCAGTGAACAAAAGATGATGTGGGGAGTATATGAATACTATTTCATAGAAAAATTCCTCGGAATTGTAACATCATATAAACTTAGATTGTACTATCATCGTAAGCAAAAGCCTCAAACCTAAAACATGGCACGCTAAGCAGGCTGACACGAAAGACCCGGTGGCCACCATATAGCCATATCAAGCTCGCTCAAATCCCAAGGTTCAGAGAGGTTTAGAAATTCAATGAACAGTAAGTTGTCCCGATTCATCCAATAGATAGCTTGAGATCTAGCATGCATCAAGAGGTATTTGGTTCTGGGAGAGCGTAGGAGTCGTGTGTATTAGGCCACTTGAACCTTCACCCACCCCATTGTGTGGTACTTTGTAATGAATTGAATACAGCGCATTGCTTGAGTGGCGGGACTGATGTGGGCTTAGAAAGAAAAGATCTCTTCATTCTCGGTTGGATGTTTTGGGATTTCTGAGGCAAGGGCTCTCGTTAGCCATGAGTTCATGACAACAAGCATCCGATACCAAGGTCCACCATATTGAGCCTATCTGATAACCGCTCGTTGTAGTATGGAAGTAGCCAGAAGGCTCAATACCATATCACATGCCATTTGCATCATGGTCAATATGTTAGGGTTGAGGTACTGTGTTTCGTTAGTCGTCGTGGTGGCTATGCAAACTATGTACTTATTCGTTGTAAGGTCACATGGTAATATCTACCCACCATCAAACTCTAACTTACAAGATCCATACTCCGTTGAAAAGCATGTCTTACTTATGTGACCCGAGCCTTACGGCAAGAGAATGCAGAATTGTTCAGGCTGGCTATCTCTTGTCGTCCGGTCGTACGTCCGATCTCTCTACACCGGCTGCAGGATGGCGTCAGTGCCCAAGGAATGCACACATATATACATAATTGCAGCCTGGTTTCGGTCCAAGGTGAGGCGATATTCCTAATCGTTTGTATTGACGAAAGGTAGAGGAAAGCCGTCGCAGGAGCCTGTTCCAACCCCGCCAGATTGTCTACCCTCGGACGAAGCATTCATTTCCAACATGCCAGACCGTGCTCTGTCTATGGCGTAATAAAAGTGATTTTAGAAATATAATGTAGTGGAAATTTCAGAGTTTCCCGAACCATTATACAGTACTTTGCGTGGAGGAAGGACTGTGGGTGGTATGGTGCAGTTGGCGCTCGGCACCCACCGGCGAAACACTTCGCACCAACGAAGAGTAAAATAACTGATAACCAAGACATTCCATAAAAAGGATTCGTGAAGCTCACAACAGCCACAAAGACGCCGATACATACTCTGGGGAAATTTGATTATTTGTGGTGGTAGGAATGGCGAGGGAATGTTGTTGGAGTCAAACCCTAGCAAAAGAGGATCGAAGGACCGCACCGCCCACCGCTTCGCCAACGGCACCAACCAAATTTCAAGCATAGACTGTCAAGTACACAGTGCAGACCAAGTCAAACATGACTGTTTCTCTCTCCACAGCACCATATTATCACAAGAGGATTTTGAGCTCGAGTTTGGTCCTATTCGTGTACTTCTTCTGAGCCTCAAGTTTTGGAGGCGGAGTCTCGGTTCGCGAGGGCGATCAGTATCACCACCAGAGACACAAAGAGTAGATAATGAATTGGATTTCCCTTCTTACCAGAAACTACCATATCGGCAGCAAGCTCATACATTCTAGATATTCTAGCCACCATAACCACCTCATCTTATATATCAGAAACTCAAACCATAAACTTTCTTCTTCACAATGGCGCCTAACAGCATGGCACCCAATTTCTTCTCCCTCACCAGTCTCCTTCTAGCATCATCCTTTTTCTTTGCCCTCTCAAACACAGCACCAATTCCCAAGACAATGGATGTGGAAAGCAGAGACAACACACTCCTACTTCCTAGTCGAGACATGTGGAGCGAAGTCGCAGCCGTCAAACCACGATACTCACCGATAGACAACATCCGCCTTGGAAATTCAGTCTTGCCCTCAGGACGCTCTTCTCGAATCCTCCCTAGATCACCGGCCGAGAGTCATCTCCCAATTGTTGAAGACAGGCAAGCAGAGTTCTCCGCGCCAAAACCATCACCAGTCGCCAAAAGACAGGTCTTTTCTCGGTTTCCAATCGCTCGACCTCTCCAAATCGGCTCGGTGATGTCGGAGACCGGAAGTGTTAGACAATCACTGGCTCCGCGGATGGGATCAATGGGTGCTTTAGCAGAAATGGAAAAGCGAACAGAAGTTTTCAAGAAGGCGACTTTCGATCCTAAAGAGCCTGCACAGAAGCGAGGTATGGAGAATGCACCTATTGGTGCGACAAAGGTATACAGCGGAAAGATCTTTAGAAGGGGATTGAAAACAGATACTCTCGCTTGAGATATTTGTAGGTCCAATGGTTTAGCGTTCAGGGTGATGGTTTTCTATTGTATAAAAGGTGGTATCGGGAGTTTTACGGAGTGTTTAAACACTCACTTGAGATTTTTCGGCTTGTTAAGGTTGGCGTCAGAGGTGGGAAATTTCTTTTGTATAAAAATGGTGGTATACGGTGTTCGGAGGCGTTTAGATAATACTCTATAAGTAAAAGTGTCATGTTCATTCCCAATTTGACTGTTTCCCTATTGCAAGCGAGATTGGTGATGCCTTTCCAATGGCGAGTCTCTGACTTCCGCCTATTTTCTGGGTCATATGTAGGAGAAGGTCTTCTCTCAGGGGCTACTCGGCTATCTCTTTAGCGTCCGGTCAACTCAACATCACAACATCACGACATGACTACCATTACTCCAACTCAACCTCGTGACGCCCAAACCCTAACTCTCAAAGATGGTCGCACTCTCGGGTACGCCATTTATGGCTCTCCCTCTGCAGCTGCTACTATCTTCTATCTCCATGGTTTCCCCGGCGCTAGAGTCGAAGGAGCCCTCTGGCTAGAAAGCAGCCTGTCACCCGCTGTAAATGCACGACTGATCTGTATCGACCGTCCCGGAATGGGCCTCTCAACCTTTCAAACAAATCGACGTATCCTAGATTTTCCCTCCGACCTTCTCGAGCTCGCAGACCACCTTGAGATTGAAAAATTCCACATTTTGGGCGGTTCTGGAGGTGTGCCGTATGCGCTGGCGTGTACAAAGGAGATCCCGACGCCAAGATTGATTAACACAACGCTGGTATCAGGACTCTATCCTGGTCGCAAGGACGGCATGTTGTTTGCCTTTCGGGCCTTGATGTTTTTCGGTTATTGGGCGCCTACATCATTCATGGCCTATATATTGGATGTAAAGTTCGGTCGTGCAGCAAGGAACCCGGATCCAAAAGTGATGGAAGACTTGTTCATGGCAGAGATGCAGGGACGGCCAGAAACAGATGTGAAATGTCTAGAAAACAGAGAAGTAAGAGAAGGCCTGATCAAAAGTATGAGTGAGGCTTTCGCACAAGAGGGAGGGTTGGGCGTAGCTTGGGACTTGAGGCTGTATAGTGATTGGGGATTTGAACTTACAGAGGTTGACGGGAAAGATGTATCGATTTGGCACGGCAAGAACGATGTCAATACCCCAATTCTGATGGCGGAGGACGCAAGTAAGTTGTTAATGGGGAGTAAGTTTCATGCTTTTGATGAGACGCATTTGAGCCTGCCATTCAACCATATGAAGGATCTTCTCAAGGATTTGCTGAAGCTTGATCGAGTATTGGAGACCAGCTTTTTGTGCAGGTAACGGCCATGATGAGTTCCTTCAATTTTTAGCTTATCACAAAGAGTTGACACGAAAGTTTCTAATCTACGGTATGGAATGTAAGTGCTTGGAGACTCCGAGAAGGTCAGCTGTTGTCATAATGCTATGAAATTACTGCGTCTAATCGAACTCTACTCTACTCGCTCGCTACACCAAGGAAAGCTCTCAGCGGAGTTTTATGCTTAGATGGCGTGATACAATCATGTCTAATTTCTACTTCCCATATGCTACTTTGCTTACACCAGAGCTTCTAAAGACAGTGAGAAAGCCATGGCCCTAGTGTCACAAGTGAAGAAATGCCACAATAAAGTGGCGGGGATCATGAATTCAGTGTAGTCTATAAAAGAAGCAGTATACACACCTAAAGTCCTGTAGCATGGGTGGTCATGCCCTTAGACGAGACCAAATAATAATTATACGTCACATTCCTCTTAGATTTTATATAAAGAAATCTAGATTGATATCATGCTCATCACTGCCTCGTAGCAGCAAACCATAGCGCCTTTGTCAAAGGCTAGGCAATCTAAGGTCAGCTCAATTCTTTCTGGTGGTATCCTGACTGCTCCATGCTAGTTTTGCATATTAGAATTGCTTTCGGTAAAGTATGTCCACAGTAGATGGCGCATCGCTTCTCTTCATCGTATCTGGGAAGTAGTAACGACCACCAGAGTGTGCCATTAATATTTTGTCTTGATTCGCTACTAAGAATGACCATGGCTACGGGACTCCTCATTAGAATTCACATCATCATCGTCATCATCATCCTCCCACTCATCCTCGCTACCGCTAATCTCCTCGCTCTCTGCATCTTCATCCTCATCTCCAGAATCATCCATCATACTATAAATCTGTCTCTTCTTACCCAGCTCCTTTAAAATATTCTTCTCCTTTTCCTCGTCAATCTCATAGCCTTTCCTTTCCGGATACGTTTTCTGGATAAGTAACTTAATTCTATGTCTTCTTGCTTCTTTCGCGGCATTCTGATTCGAGTTTGCAAATCCGGTCATAGCCTCCATCATCATAGCCCCCATGTCCAACTGACCAGATTGCACTTTGGCTTTCAAGCCCTTCATCCACGTTTCCTGGTTCTTGACCCAGTCATGAGTAATATCACTCGTCATCTGGACCTCCGACCAAAAAATCGTGAACATCTCCTTCCAATCACACGAGAGCTCAAACTTCTCATAGTCAATCGACAATCCTGGAATAGGGCCATCGGTAAGATCGCTACAGATTTGAATCGTGTGTCGAGGAATCTCAATATTGTCTCCAGACGTAGCTTCTTTCAGCCTTTCCGTGATGATTGCATTGTATTGTTTGTCTTGAATTTCAGCCATTTTGAAGATGGCAGTATTCTTATCTTCCGAGACGCGGGTGAATTCAAATTCGCAATCCAGAAAAACCGTACCGACAGTTTCATCATGGATTTCCTCTCCTTTGTCCTTTTAGCCGCTTATCATGCATAGCTGTGTAGTGAAACTTCTTACCTAGGTCATACCTAATGAAAGTCTTTGGGAGAATGGCCTCTCGAAAAATTGTCTCAACGCTAGTTCTAAAGACGGTATTGACTTGACGTAATTTAAGCCATGCGTGAGGTTCTCCACCACTTCCACTCGCAGACTGAGTGAGATTTTGTTCCATAATGCGAAGCCATAGCTCTGACGGAAGTTGAATATATTTAGTGGCCATGATGAATCAGGGAAGTACTACACCAAAGTGTTGAGATTCTGAGATTTGACGCTATCAGGAGCTGGTCTCGCTTGAATCTCCTGAATGGTCCTGAAAGACTTTCAGATTAACATCAGCAGCTGAGCCTGTGATATATCGAAACACTAGTCCCATGCCAAGGCTCTGAAACGCGAACGCGACCCTAGTATGGGAGGGGTAGAGTAAGATACACAGTGGGGTCATAGAGCACTTATATAACTCACTAGTAAATATGTTGATATGTTGGTATGCACTTTGAGTGTCCTAAAGACTTTGAAATAATGGCAATTGGAAGGGAAATCTACGCGATCTGGTGTAAGACCTTGCATTCAATATGCACAGAGTTTTTTTGTTTTTTTTTAAAGAAAGAATTAAAAGTTCACTAACTTTTCGAACAGAACTTTGCCTTTAGAACCAAGTTAATATCTGTACTTTAATTCCTTAGGCTGATAAATCGAAATGGTATTTTCAGGAATGCTCCCCTTTTTTGGAGTGCAATGTGGGATATTTATTTATTTATTTACAATATGTATATGTCGGTAGCTCATTAATACATCAACGATGACTATCCGTCGTGGCTCATTTTCATCATACATGTATAAACACATATCTCAGCTAGCTGAAGATGGATTTGTAGTCGGAGTTGAAGTCACTTCTTTGTCGACTTTCTTTAGGCCAGGGTTAAATAATAGCTTTACTTCATCCGCTGCATCTGTTAGCTGTGTAAATATAATGACTCCAACGAACTCACATCGTTGATATAAACCATAACTTGAGAACACCAAAAGCGGAAGAGCAACTATGACCATGGTGACCTTCCTTGCACTGCTTTTGTAATTGGGTGGCAGTGCTTTGCTGCTACGCGTAACGGGTTTTGCTCCTGCCCTCGTCGCGATATTGTTCACAATGGCAGAGTTTAAAGCTGCGATAGGAGGTTTTGGGGCGGGTGCAGCTGTTGGAGGTGGAGGAGGGCTCTTTAATGGCAGCGGGGCAGGTTTGGGTGTAGAAGAAGCGGCACTCGGAGGCTGGGCCGCTTTGGTAGGAGGAGCAACATGAGGAGGGTTCTGGACTGGAATCTTCACGGATTCAATTTGTCCTGCCACTGGTGTATTTGAGAGGGGAGCAGCTGTCCGTGGAGGTAGAATTTGACTCGAGGGGGTGGGTTGTTTGCTTGAGGGTTGTGAAGCCGTGAACTTTGTAGTTGGCGAGCCATGCTTCTCTTGCACTTGGCTCAGTATCTTTGACGCCTGTACTGTATCTTTTCTGCTTTCGACTTTAACCGCGGGCTTTGGATTTGTAGGAGGTGGGCTTTTGATAGTGTTCGCAGTTGTCGAAATAGGAGTAGGGGCTTTGGGTAGAGAACTTTTCGGTGTAACGACTTTGGGAGCAGAAGTCTTCCGTACTGATACTGGCGCCGTCTTTGATGCTGGAATGGGCTTCGTAGCTGTGGCAGATTTTGCAGCAACCGTCTTCGCTGGTACTGGCTTCGTGATGGCTTTAGTTGACTTTGCTCTCGTAGTGGTTGTCTTGATGCTCTCAACCTCAATTGGTTCAGAAACGATCTTCTTAGGCCTCCCCCTCTTCTTTGCTACAACTTCTGCGGACATGTTGTGAATAAATTCGGTGGTGTTGATAAACTTCGATGTGAGGACAAAATATGCTGGGATTTTTGATTTGGCGCGTCGTGCCGGGTCAATCGAACGCGTTTCGATGATCTTCAGCACCGGCAGCACGAAATTCAAAGTCAGCTATCAACTTCGATGGACAAGTTAAAATATCGCAATTGAATCTAGCAAATAAAACGTGTGAGGAGCCTTCCGATAAACAAATATATTCTGCACGTTGATGCTTTCGCTCGCCGAAACAATCCAGCGATGCATTGATCAAAAGAGATTACTCAACGGGTTAATGACTCTAACGTGGAGCACCACCAGGTATATCCATAAAGAACATTTACTTTTGAATCAAGCTACTACTAGCTAATAGATTGATAGGATCTAATGGGTAATTCATTATTGATCTATCTTTTGTCTAATGATTTGTCGCATTTGAATTCCAATTCGGGGCCACACGGACCACGTGATATGATATACATAGGGAGACCTCCCGCTACTTTCCGGTCAAGTACAGAGAGGATAAGTATGTACTCTAGTTTCCAATTGGAAGCTTGCTCTAAATACCAGAGAGCTCGAGTCAAAGAAGGTTCATGGAGAGACCAGCAGCCTACAAGAAAGTGTCGTTTATCTATGGTCAACTTATTCATTTCTTCTCGCCGGCCATTATAATATACCTCCACCTTCTTTATCTGAGTGGTTTTAATAAATTAGGAACCTGGAGAAAGACATCCCAATAAAGTCACACTCTCTTCCGCGCGGACTGTTCGACGCCATACAACTTTTATAATGGATTCCACCGGTCGTCGATGGCCAGCTACTAGAACCTTGAAATCAATAAGGCACAATCACCAAGATAGGAAACGATATCTGCATGTTGTAAGACTAGACATATATGGCATTGAAGTAGGAATTTAGTGTACCGCCCGCTCTGCTATATTAGCTATTCAGTCCTTCCGAAAGCTGCGAAGCCTTCTTTCAGATCTTGAATTCTTCTATTTGGAGGAGGAATTGTTAAGAAAATTTCACAGTACTCGGCACGATAAGAGAGACCTTCTCACAACCCAAGCTGCACCTTATGTTATCGGTACCATGAGTCGATCAATATTGGGAGCTGCATCTCGTTAGTGATCTACGTCTACAAAAAAACGGCAAAAAAACAAAGCTTACCGCAACCACCATTATACCCTTCGAACCTAATCGTGTTGGTGCTTCCACTTTTCAGTGGAACGGTCAAGACACTCGTTTTCGGTGCGCGATCCCCATCTGTGGGCACAAAAGCAACCAGCTTTGTTACGCCGTTGACAACAACGTTTGCATATCTTTGTCTGCTGTCTCCATTCGTGTAGTGAACCCGTATACTGGTGGTCGTGTCGACTGTGCTACTTATAGCTGGGAATGTCAAAGTCCCTGCGGAAGAGCAACCGATGTAACCAATCTCCGATGCACCTGAGCAACCAGCACATGAAACTGTCCTAGCTCCGTTGGCAAGAACTTGCGTAGAGGACTCCGCTTCCGAAGACGTTTCCGTTGGGCCTGCTGAATATGTCCCTGCTTGAGCATTTATGATCCAATTCACTTGGTTTTTCTACTATTGTTAATGAGCTGAACACCATCGATACCTTTTAGGGGCCATACCAAGGTCGCAGACGTCCCTGAGATGGTCATTGGTAACCAGATGTATGTCGACGAAGACAGGTCAGTCGAAATCCACCTATCTCCCATGTACCTAAACTACATCAGCAACCACCCCAATCATCAAACACCGGCGGAAGGTTAAAATTACATAACCACACCGTTTATGCTGACCACAGCTGTTGTTTGCGAAGAGTATGTCTTTGAGCCAGTATCAGCAAATGTTTTCCATGCTGACCAAGGCCCAGAAATCGAAGTTGCTGTGCTGTAGACATTGTCGTTTGCATCCTGGATTGTCAGTACATTCTCCAAGGCAATCCCAAATTTCCACTTACCCAACCGGTCAAGTGAGATCCAAACATGAAGTAAGTGCTTCCAGATTTGTAAATAGCCGGTGATTCAATACTTTGAGACCAGAGATATGTTGCTGATTGCACACTTAAGTAATCGCTTGATAGTTTGTCGATTCGGAGACCGTTTACTCGCTATCAAATGTCAGTCATTTGCTCCTTTGTCAGACCATCAAAACCAACATCCTCAGTCAACAGGTATCCCGTTCCGTCGGTATCTGTTTGGGTTAGCTTTCCCCCTTTCCCAAATAATGTATCGATCTAGGACTAACCTTTATATAGCGAGATGTCACGGCTCTGAAATCCAAGCGGCTGGAATGATCCCCTATATTCATCAGCTCCGTCCAAAAGCTACATTAAATTTGGGCACTTTTACCTGTAGCTGTATGTGCCACAGATGCTGCTGCTAGTCGCAACCCCAACCTTCGCCTCGCCATACGAAGAACTATCGATGTGCATGTACATCACGTAAAGCTTACTAGCATCATTGTAGATTACATGGGGTCGCTCGACCACACGGCTTGGTCCAAGATCGCCAGAGGCTTGAAGTGTAAGCAGTTTATTGACGAATGTCCAGGACACGAGGTCGGTGCTGGAATAACAATTTATCGACTGGAATGCAGAGCCGTCGAGTTTGTTCTCTCCGATCAAGTAAAATGTATTTCCGATCTGGTTGATCCCACCCCCATGAGCTTGGACATGTTGATTCGTGCCAGCTGCTGTCCATGTTGCACCTGGAATCTTGAGATATGTCAGAAAGGAGTGAGTGTATGACGTTGATTGGGCTTACTATCTGAAGGGATGCTGAGACGAGGTTAATAGCCAAGCAGCCGGCATAAAGGATTGAGCGAAGCATCTTGCAACTACTTGAGAAAGAAAGTTCGATGGGAAGGGAGCAAGTTATCTTTCCATTCTGAAGACGTTCATATCGTCTCCACATGCCAAAATGGCCAGTACGAATCGGTACATTCGTCCACTTACACTCTACTCATGATCACTTCACAAGGTCAAAAGTCGGCAATTCAATCTCCGTAAACTAACTTACCTTCTACGGAGGTACAAACACTCTTCATCGCGGCGGGGTACTGCAGGTACGATGTCGCCTATATGAATCGGAATATAGTATCCACTATAAATATTTTGCCAAATTGCAGGTAAACGAACAGCTTCTTGCTCGAAAAGAACCATGTTTCCTACCTAAAATAATTTCGACTGTCACTACTACTACCACCACGGAAGGTGACTATTTCTGAGAATCAGATATCCCTTTCAATGGAGTCTTGAGAGGTTTTACCAGCTAAAAGCGGTTGGCATGAATCTCGCGCAACTTCACATGATTATATTTACATACTTGGTGGAGGCTAAAGTATAGCCATATATCCATGACTCTATGGATCTGAATTTACGATTTCTTCCTTCTAAACTCCTACGACTACTACAACTATTCATTCAGTAAAGATTGTTCCTCGGTGTTGTTTTAAGCTGGGCTGGGTTATAAACAACGACAAGGGGTTACTTCAACTGCCATCGGCCCCGGCTTCCCCACAACTCCACAACTCCACAATCAGCAACCTTATTTCTTCCGCCTGTCATAAGTGTCATTGTGCATAGGATAGCCAAATAGCCCGGTGGCCTTGCATTCTTCCGAATCACCGAGATGCCTTGTGAATCCGGGGTGAGAGAGCTGTCAGCTGCAAACTGCTGGACATTTCATTGGAAACAGAAAAGTTGGTGGCATGTGTATTTTTGAAAATTACAGTCTAATTATTACAGCAATTATAGTCAACGACGTGTGGGAATTCATCCAATTACTTCAACTACCACCACTAAATTTATTTATCACTGCAGGTACAACAGAAGCGCCTCTGAGGCTGCCACTGTAAATGTAGCCTGTCCTCCGGAAGTCGTCGTCGACTCAAAGCTCTCAGTTCCTCCCACAACACAGGTCCCATTCGCAAATGTCTGTCCTCCAAAACTAGGAACCGAGCCTTGGTCAACCCTCGAGTTGGAATTTGGTGCGGTCAAGCGCTTTGCTCTTACAGTCCTTCCTAGTCCACTCAGGACGAAACTTCCTGATCCTCTAGTTCCGCTGCCTGAGTAGTAATCTGAGTTGTATAAGAGGACTTTGAGAGGCTTCTTGGCTGAGTCGTAGACTACGTAGCCAGCATATGAAGTGGTACCAGCATCAAGTGCGGAAATGTAAGAGCCTCCTGCCATGGCAGCTACTGCCGTGTATGCGCCGTAGTAGGGGGCACCAGTGGTGTATCGTCCCCACCAGCAGTATTGGCAAGCTCCAATGGTTCCGTGGTGAAAGTAGGTACGTTTGATGTTTGTTAAAGATGCTCGGAGCACATAATCCATAGTCCATAAAGCAGCTCCGAAGAGGGGGGATACTGCTGCTGCACCACCTCCAGAAACTGCCTTCATTAGTACTAGTATTAATGAAAACGGGTCAAATACTTACTAGAATTTGTTTCCCCGAGGACATATTCTTTCCCCACTGCCACCGTAGCTGCCACGTCCGAATTGAACTGTTTCATATTGCTCACAATATTTGCATGGCTCATCAATGAAGTCAAACTTCCACCAGGATAGTTATGGTGAGCATAATCAAAAGCATACGATTCCGCGGTAGTATTCATGGTAGCAATCAGTTCCTCAGCACCCCATGTTGGAGGCGATTGATTGCTGTTTCCATATTGGATGATTGACTTTCTGCCCAGCGCTTGTCCAACACGAGTGCCCCAATCGTTTTGTGATTCCGCATCTTCCGCTGGAGTCCATGATCCACCATTGTTTACAACTATGGGTTGCTTTGCACCAGCCCAGTATTCGGGTTCGTTGCCGAGTTCAATGGCAAGGAGATTGCTCATTCGACTATTTGCAACCCGCGCCGCTGCGATGGTGTTTTCTATGTTATCCTTTCCTCGGTTCAAGCCTACGATGACGGTGCCAGGATACGTGTTGGCTAAAGTCATATATGATGGCCCGAACGTGAGAGAGGCTGGCGCATCGACTGGATTTGCCACACTGTACGTGACATATGCGGAAGAGGCCGCATCATATGTTGCTCGATCTCTAGTTCCCAAGTCAGTAATTTTTCTTCTTTTTCCCTCTTGGTTAGAATATCTTACTGAGTTGTTCCTCCTAATCGGATATGAGGCCTATTATGAATATAATTAGTTCACTTCTTATGTTAAGCTTCCTAACTTTAGGTCGGGGTATGGAAATTTTCAGAAGTTATAGAACTGTAAAATACGCATAGCTTTGGATTGTACAAGTTTGAGACTTGCTACAGCATCGGAATTGCTCTCAGTACTAACCATTTCCCGGTCAACGATTGAAAGTTCTGTTGAGAATATAAGCATATCAAATGTGAATTTTCGAGCTTTTGCTTACCTTCAAGCATTGGTTTGTCGCGGTGACATTTGTAAAGTATGAAGGAAATGTGAAGAACTCGAAACTTTCATAAATTAGAATGGTAACTATTTGGATCACAGGCTTAAACTCACGAAATGCCAACTGGTGATGGGTCTAGTGCAGGAGCGGAAGATGGTGCTGCAGTTGGGATGGAGTACGAGACAGTTGCGCCTTCACAGATAACAGGCAGAACGAGCCAGAGGATTTGTTGAATCGAGAGCATCTTGATAAGCTAGAGAGATCTCAGATGAATGGTTGTCTAGGATTCGCACGATTCTGAAAGAAAATGTTTCCTGGGCTACTATTTATGATAACCACATGCATGTGCAATAGCTACCGGAATAACAAACATCTTGGACCGAGCTGTGTCTTTTCAGAGCTACGCGCTTCCTTGGATATAGTCTTGCTCCCAGATACAGGGGTTGGGATGTTGCCCGCACGATCGATCCCGACGGAGAACCCATGTATAGTATAGGAGACGGTGCCTCGGTTGCGTATTTATCCATGCCCCATAGACCAGATGATATCCGGGAACTGCCAAAAACATCTTGAAGCCCGGGGCACTAGCCTGTTGTTCCTGCATCCGATCATTTCCCCGCTAGTTGTTGTTACATTGCCTTTTAATAATGGTCTTGCTATTTGCCCATTGGGAACAACCTTTTTACATACGTAAGGACTTGGCGGTTTAAATTATTATTATGTCAAAACACCAAGAGGCGCTACCAACGTTAATTAAGTTGCACGAAGAAGCTGAGTCTGAGGAGTATATTCTTGGTCTACTTTACAGTCTCAACACCTTGAATTTAGATTTACTTGGTTGCAACTAGACTCTCCTTTTGTGCGTTTCCATCGTGGCAAATACTGCTAGATTATAATACTCTAATTATATGTCAAGAATTAGCGCTTTCGGTTATATTTCATTGCGGTGTGATTTTTCAGCACATTGAGTTGAAGTTCTTTCTTTTTTGCAAGCTAATTCAGCCTTTCGGCCTTTCATCTTTTTATTGTGTTGAACATCTCCAAGCCATGGGGTCGCATCATATCTGGAGAACGTAATGCTTTGGAATTTCTCTGTTATATTTCAGTCCCACCGCGTTTCTGGCCAAGACAAATTCTGAGATTATCAGACTTGGGACTATATTTGTTAGGTGTTTGTGTATGTGTAAGAGAGGAGCAGAGTTTGAACGTACCGATAGTTGCTGTGATTCAAGAAACTCCAAAAGTTTGGGCCGGTCGTCGAATTCCCCTTTCATGATATCAGAATGGCCCAATCTCATGAAAAATTCTTTCTCAAAGTAACCTGGAAAGAAACCGGCATACTCCCAATCGATAATAGCTTTGATCTTGAAAGTAGATGGATCTAGGATAATATTCTGTTGGGATAGATCATTGTGGCAAAAGACATATTCTGCTATGTCGGAGACTTTGAGATTCCAGCTATCGTTTTTTGTCACTTTAGAAACTCTATATGGAGGTATTACTACGCCATTGGGAGCTCCAAGTGTTGTGGACTTTAAGTTACGAAGTGTAGCCAGGTGCTTCTTAATTTCGGCACACACTTGAGGTTTCTCTTCATCTGGAATATCTATCATGTTGACACCCTCAACCCACTCCATTATAAGATAGTGGCTCTCATCATCTTGAAAATCGCATATCAAGGAAGGGACTGGAATATCGGTGTTTTCGCGAATGTATTTCAAAGTCGCAGCTTCGTTGATAAGCCGCGCATTGCCAACACGAGGTACGTGGGGTCCATCAACACCAATTTGAAACTCTCTCGGTCGTAAACTCCTCTTTACGAACACTTCTCCAAGACGATAGTACTTTCGTTCCCAAGTCTGCGCAAAGCATCCTGCTTCGAGGACCGACACTGGCACTCTGTTTGATTGCCTCTCTCTCGCTGACATCGTGATATGACGTTGGGCGAGGACAACGTGAACCTAGGCTAGCAGTAGGTGTGCGAGATTGATGATCATTCGTAAGTGTGGTAGCAGTGTGAATGTATTGTTCAATCACCTAACGATGAAGTTCGGCAGGCTTGCTTTTGACCCTAAACTTTCACAACGAGTCGAACGCCAGTTTCAAACTGCCGACAGCCAGGTTTCTCGGCGTTTCGGGGAATATATACAATACATCGTTATTGGCCTGAGAAGAAAATCACCAACCACCCATTTCAAAGTGGCGGTAAAGAAAATCTTGCTTGCGTTTCATCAGGTGTTTTGCTTGCCTAGAAGTGGGTTCAAACCCCGTATTCAGCCAAACATTCCCCTAATCACCTACATAAACACTGCATCGCCCTTATTTTTTGATAATTACTGTGCTGAAGAGTTGGTTTCTGGCCAACAACCACTTTACTGGTCCCGCTGAGCTGTTTGTGATAGGAGTCAATCCTGGATAATATTGAATTTGAAGTGTACGAAGCAATCTGTACTTTTAAGGTTACTCCCCATACTGTTGCTCTCAAACATATTGAAGTTGAAATGCATTCCGATTTATTAAACACGGCCAGATTATTGGAGCCTAGTTTTGCATCGATGGTTGGGTACCGTTGGATTGGTGCTCAATATAGTGTATCGGTAAGGATTTGTATTTGAGATCACCTAATTTTTAATTTGAAGCTGACAAGTAAGTGTAGAAAGTTACATTAGTACTGTTTTAGGAGTCTAGAATAACGTTTTAATATTGTGAGCTACAGCATCATGTACGGTGACATTCAGGTAGTAGTGTGAGGGTTAAATGTTGATGTGCCTAAAAACTCAGGCTCACGGATATCTCGCTTAAGCATTATTAATACTAGCTAGCACTCTTCGTAGCGAGAAAAGAACCAAGCTTCACTCTGATTATTTTTGAGGGGTAATTATTGTGAAGGGTGAAAATTGAGCAACGATCGGTGACAGTAGAAAGTAGATCACATAGTCCTTAGGTATCACGATCAGAGTACCAACCTCCTGAACCTTCCTTTGGGGATCCTAAAGTTGTCAGTAGTTCTTCTAAGCCAGGAGTATTACTCAACACGTGATAAGTGATAAGTAATCGGTGAATAGTGTCTTTTGTTTTATGAAACAATGGGTTGAAAATGTAGAAAAGGAACATCGCATTGAAATGTTACATAATATGGATGTAGCGCTGCTATTTATGCACAGAATTACACCTGGGATACGTAAGCGTAAGGTTACGTATCTATGAGGCTCCTTATCCTCGGCTAGTTGGAATATGGGGTTTCCCGAAGCTCGGAAGGGCCTTCTAAAGCTGGACTAGCTCAAGGGGTATATCAATCGACCTCTGGCGATGTAATTAGGGATTATAGATTATTCTTGTATCAATTGGAATACCCGTTCCAGGCTTATTTATACTTCTCTGTCACTACTAATCCTCACAGTAACCTTACGGCAATGTAGAGGACTTGTAATTATATAACGTACTATTATACTTTATATAACGTCTGCATAAACCATCTATAACTAAATATAAAAAGAGGTTTGTTTTCATGTTAATTAATAAAGTTTTATAAAGTTTTATAAAACTTGATAAAACAATATAAAATCTTAGCTTCACGAGATTTCCCCCGGATTAACTAATTTTCCGGACCCTATTAGGTTAATGCAGTCACGTGTGTACGCTACATTATATAAGATACTTTTTTACCATACATTATACGTTATGCGTAACGTACCCTACATACGTATAATGAAGGATCCCTAATTACACACCTTAATCAACGTTAAGCGTCGTACCCTTGCTAGAAAGGTGGATACTGTTAGTTATGGGACGGGCTTGATTTAGTACGGCAAAGAGCAGTCTTGTACACTGTACATTGTACAGTGTACAGTCCGTATCCCACTTTGCGACAAGACTATTCATCGCCCTTCAAATCACGTAGCTTTTGAGTTCTGCTTAATCAAATACAATTCTCGGTCTAACGCTTCTCCATTTCTACAATTTACACTGGTTCTAACAAATCATGGCTACAGCTAAAGTGACAATAGCCTCCGGTGCAACATGGCAAGAAGTAGCTGCAGATATGCAGGCTTATCGCGATGCGACAGTTGCTGCTGTTGAGCCAGCTCTCCCAGACATTACTAATGTTCCATTAAATACTATTTCAATCGCGAACCAGACACTGACGTCGGATGAACTCAGGATTACAGAAAGCACAGTGGAAGAATTAGTCCCAAAGCTTGCAGATGGTACTCTCAGCACGATTATCGTGGTCAGGGCTTTTCTAAGAAGAGCAGGGCTCGCACAGAAAGCTGTAGGTTTTCATTTAAGCAGCTTTTGAGCTGTCACTAACAATTGCTAGACGAATTGCGTAACTGAACTGCTTCCGGAACAAGCTCTCAAACGTGCGGCATATTTGGACCAGTATCTCAAGGAGAATGGCCGACCAGTTGGACCTCTGCACGGTATACCCATCAGTGTGAAAGAGCATGTAGGTATGAAAGATTTAGACCAGAATGCTGGATTTGTTGCATGGGTCGGTAGAGAGAGTAAAGAATCTCATATCTGCCAACTTCTATGGGATGCAGGTGCAGTATTTCATGCCAGGACGACGCAACCACAGTGCTTGATGCATTTAGAAACGAATAGTAATATCTATGGGTAAGCTATATAAAATGCCTCAGACTTGAGAATGTGAGATGTGCTGATAAATTCGTAGAGTTACAACGAATCCCTTCAATACGAGCTTGACCTGTGGCGGTAGTTCTGGTGGGGAGGGTGCATTAGTTGGATTCAGAGGCTCCTGTCTAGGTATTGGAACTGACAGTAAGTTTCACCAGTATGCGGATTTCACTATCTCTCTCTTAGAACTCAGACTTCTTGTCATATTCAAAATACTGAAGGAGTTGAGTCGATCCTTTTGGGTCGCAGAGCGTATAGATATTCTTTTCTTTGTTTAGTCATTTCTTTTTCCTTGCTTCTATCAAAAGTAATACCAGATTACTCACCTCTGAATCAATAGTTGGAGGGTCAATCAGGTCACCAGCTGCCAACAATGGTGAGTGAGTTCAATTACCGGAAAAACCTCCCTAAATATAAATTAGGCGTATATGGCTTCAAGCCGACCAGTGGACGGCTGCCAGTCGCTGGATGGTCTGCTGCTATGGGTGGCGCAGAGCAGATTGTACCAACAATTGGACCGTTGTCAACCAGTCTTGAAGGTTGCAAACTATTTACTAAAACCTTGATTGACAAATCGCCGTGGCACAAAGAACCGTCCTTGTTGCCGTTTCCTTGGAAGGAGGAAGAGTTTTTCAAGGAGAGAAAATTAAGGATCGCTGTTTTGTGGGATGATGGTGTTGTGAAGCCTCATCCACCGGTCACCAGAGCACTTCGGCAGGTTGTTGAGAAACTCAGGGCAGCCGGGAATGTTGAAATTGTGGAATGGAAGCCATACAGGCATGATCTTGCATGGGAGATTATCGTAAGTTTATCAATCTGGTCATTGAAGATATATTTACCATCATAGGCCAATCTCTACTTTTGTGACGGTGGTGCTGAAGAGCTCATGGCACTTCAAGAATCTGGCGAACCTATTCTTCCGCTCACCAGGCACATCTTAACAGAAAATCCCCATGTTGAAACTCACAGTATAAACAGCATGTGGCGATCTGTTGAACGTCGAGAGAGCTATCGCGCCGAGTATGCCCAAATTTGGAATTCCACCGCAACATCACAAGGGGTCAACGGCGAGCCACAAGGAATGGTTGATGTAATTTTGAGCCCTGTTGGTCCAGGAGCCGCTCCAAAGATCGGTACTTCAAAATGGTGGGGTTACACGTCTCAGTGGAATTTACTCGACTATCCTGCACTTGTATTTCCCGTTGACCGGGTCACTATCGAGAAAGATGGCGAACCGGAGAAGCACGAAGCAAGAAATGAAAAAGATCGGTTCAATTGGGATCTTTGGGAAAAGTACGGTGCTGAAGGATACAAAGATGCGCCGCTCAGTCTACAACTTATTGGTCGAAGGTAATCTAGCGTACTTTGAGGAGTATAGGATTCCAGCTAATGAATGCATAGATATGAGGATGAGAAAGTTTTCCAGGCATTAGAATTGATTAAGATTGAAACAGGATTACCATTCGTTGAATATGTTTGAGACCAGATGATAACATTGGCAAGACTAGGGTAAATCATAGTCTTAGGAAGCCAAAAACTTGGGCTGCTATAGCTTTAATAAATGATATGTTATGTTCAAATTGGCATTGAAAACCTTCCAACTCGGGTCACAAGAATTAATAGGCGTACTTCTCTACAAGCGAGCCAGTTCAAGATAAATCTATTTATCTCATAACCATTGTACCATACTTTAACACTAGATGCATTGCACTTCCCGTAGAGTTTGATGCAATTTCACCACTCCAAAGCAGAGGCCCTAATATTCCACTTCCTAATTCGACGAAACCAAGGATTTCTGTGGGAAAGTGGTTTCATCGCAAGATATTGTCACCACCGTTCTTCTTCTCGGATACACTGGCTCTATCTCGCGTACTGAAGATTACAGAGTTCTGTCTCAGGACTTCCAAAGGGATGGAAAGCTTATTTATTTTGTTAGAGGGTTTGTAAAGTATATCCCAGCTTCCGAAGCTCAAGCATTTGTTCCTGAGAGGCGTGTCGCTCGTAACACGCCCCGATAGCCGTATTAAGGAAGAGTGGCTACCGTTGAAAACGAAGCCAAATTCCACAAGGTTGTTGTTGTAAAGACGCATTCAGCACAGACTTTAGTTATAAAATTAAGTAGAAAAGTCATAAGCGTGACCTCTCCAACTAATTTTCGATTAAAAAGAAAATAAGATTTCCAATAAAAAAACTTGGGCGTCAGAAAAAGGACTCTTGCTAGAGAATAAATGACTAATAAGACGTCACACGTGACTATTAAAGTTTTAAAAATCGTTTTTTTGGGTATTAATAAACACGTGACTAAAATTAAAACAACTTTTCCCAAAAAAAAAAAAAAAAAAGGCCTTATTGACCAGCTCGAAATTCTCATCGCGGTACATTCATAGGTAGTACTGGTATGTCTCTGTCACAGTAGTCCCTCACAAGTATTGAATCCTTCTAGGTTTTGATCGGTTGCTGCCTTGAATACTCGCACAATCAGATTCGTCGTGCCGATTTTTTCTTGCAGTCATAGAAGCTGTCTATATCTATGTCTCGAAGACTCCAATTCTGATATATCGAAAGGTATGGTCAACAACAGGCGTTCTTAGCAGATAAAAATGGAAAGCACATATCTGAAATTGTTCAGGTGACAAAAGATTATCCAAGAGAATCCGTCTAACCGATGGCCGCGTAGCGGATAGTTATAAGCAGCCGTAGACTAGTGTTTAGCTTGCTTGATGGGCTAATCGGAGACAGCAAGTAGGCCAAGGAGTTACTTTTACCTACTCTTATCACGTTTAGACGATCTTTCTCTGACCTCATCACTTCAGCAAAAGACACCACTAGCGATACGCATCCCAACATCAGACTGCAGAAATGGGGAACGAGAAAGAGCTGGTTGAGCTCTCTTTCCCTCAATATTGGGACGAAAGATACAAGGCCGAACAAGACGGAAAAGAAGAGCTGGGGTCATTCGAATGGTTTCGAAACTTCCAAAAGCTGACACCCTTCTTCGTCAATCACCTCCCTCCATCTGGATCCGATTGCCATATACTACACCTGGGTTGTGGTAATAGTGTATGTCCTTCATTTCTGTCGTTTTTGAAGCTTCTTTGTTAATCCCCAATATAAATACCGTAACTAATGAGCGTCTACTGCAGACATTGACAGCCGATTTACACACCCTTGGATACTCAAACCAGACAAGTGTGGATTTTTCGCAAGTGGTTATTGATGCGATGAAATCCAAATATGCGTCACTCAATACTCGATGGATCCTGATGGATGTGCGAGAACTCGATTTCCCCGATGCATCTGTCGATATTGCAATTGACAAAGGAACACTTGACGCTTTCATTCATGGCTCTCTATGGGACCCTCCAGAAGATGTTCGCACAAATGTTGGAAAATATGTTGACGAAGTTGCCAGAGTGCTGAGACCAGGCGGGCTGTGGTTATATATTACTTACCGACAGCCGCATTTCTTGAAGCCGCACCTAACACGTGAAAATATATGGGATCTATCGGTGGAACCTCTGAAGGATCCTGATGGGGCTGGTGGATTTGACTACTTTGGATTTATTATGAAAAAACATGAGGGGAAGGAGGGGACTGAGTCTGTTGAAGAAGCAAGAGAGCTTGCTTCAAATGTTGAGGACGCAAGTCTCAAATCTGAAGTGGTGGCGAGGCAGGAAGTTATTGAGAAAGCTTGAAAAGGCTCCAAAGGCTGGAAGAAACCTAGAGCGATCTTGTGTTACCTGTGGGTAATGGTTTGTTTCATACTGCTTCCAAGCTACAAGAAAGATGCTGCAATGACTCAAGCCTTCCCACCTCGATCATATTAGTCTACTTTTCAGTCTATGTGCAGCCAAAGTGCTTTCGTACAAACAATCTTTCTGGCAATGGTTGGTTCTATCAGAAAAATCCAATATCTGTTCTGAATTCCATATCGGTTAGTACATACGGTTTCCTATGAAGCATTTTGCTTGCTATGCTGAAAGGGGAAGATTTCCTTCTCTTCTTCTTGGATCGCCACACATCTCACGGCGATTACGCATAAATTGACTACTTTACAGTAAAATTGTGATAAGGGAGGTCTTGAGTGTTAGCTTTACTCTACGCGTACGTAGCCTAAAACGTGACTTTCAGAGCGGAATAATCTCCGTTTGATGCAAATTTTATGAATTACCACATGAGTATCATAATAATCAACTTTACAATATTTTCACCTCTGAACCGGCCCAAAATTTATAACAATCGCGTCACTTTAGTGCTTTCTGTAAAGCTCAATCAATAATTACACTTATATTAAAAACTTTTGTTCTGTCAAATCAAACTCATTTGGCACCATCCGTGCTTTACACAATACTACCTAATTTCTACTTCTGGTCTCAGTCCAGCTGCACCCCGCGATTTCATCACATCACTACTTTGTGACTGGAACCCCACGCGTGCCACGTTACTCCCTTCTTTTTTGGACCCCTTCCTTTCATTTGTGAAATCAGCATACCACGCGTTTAGAGTATGGAATTGAATGCCCAATCAATGCGCCGGAGCCCTTAATTGGCCTTAGACTTTGGAATTTTCAAATGAGCTTTGTTCAAAGTGGATAAATCGATGGATTGTACAGTACTGCTCGACTACTGTGCGCTTGGTATATTTCCCAACAAAATGTACAGAGCTAGTTTTGGATACCTTGGTCACCATCGTTGGCCTATTGTAGAAACTCCGTGCACTTCAGATCTCTTAGCATGGCACGGGGTCTAAACACGTTGCGGTGAGCGACCTCAATTCCTCAATAGACTGCCATAGCTTGGAGGAGTTCATGCACGCCACAGCTTCAAATGCACGGTGTACACCATAAATTCTACTAGTTCCCCGTTTTCAGCATCCGAAGGTGACACTGGGGCCATCTACTGCATTCTCTTCTATCCACTCTATTGCCGTTTGCAGATATGATAACCACTCATCAAATACCTTTTGTACCAGCGGGGACTTTGAAGACCAATCCTCTTGATGAGGCGCCATAAAATGGTACAACTGGATATCACTGCCTGGAAGCCAACTGCACGAGACTATCTTCTCCCATTTTTCGTGAGGTGGGGTATTGGGCGAGGGATGTGAATGGTGGCTTTGGGAGCAGTGAGAGGAAAAAGACATGATGAAAAATGCAAAGCTACCCAAAACGTGGAGGAAGCAAGTGTGACTATGTGCCAAGAGAGTTCGTGAGATCTTCCAAGCACGAGACTGCACCATTCACCGCTGCTGAAAGTTTTTCATGGAGTATAAGTTTGAGCACTTCGCAAGGTATACTTGGAAATTAAGCCTCGTGCTTTAACAATCTCGCATCTTCGATCTATCAATTACTTTGTTTTCCTGTCACCATTTCATCAGTTCGGTTTTGTATACTTAGCGCATAATTATAACATATACGTATCTCCAACATGTCCGAAATAACATCCCTCTCCCTCGAAGAGCGTGAGGCCGCTCTACTGAAGCGTGAAGCTGAGCTTGATGCTCGGGAAGCGGCACTCGTAGAGCGAGAAGCCGCTGTCACGCAATCTGTTTCGGAAGAGAAAGTCGAAGAAGTTGAAAGTGGAGAACCGCCAGCGGGCAAGTTATCCTATGAGTCTCATCAGAGTCGCCAAAATTCTGCAATCACTAACACTTTTCTTGATAGTCTCGAATGAGCCAGTTGCTGAAGAAGTCAAGGCGGAGGAGGTGAAGGAGGAAGAGAAACCCGAGCCAGTACTCGAGGAAGCTAATACTCCTATCGTCGAACCTACGCCAACGGTTGAGGAGAATGTTCCCGTCGAAGAGCCCACTCCGGATGTTGAAGAGAGTGCTCCTGTCGTAGAGCCTACGCCAACGGTTGAGGAGAATGTTCCCGTCGAAGAGCCCACTCCGGATGTTGAAGAGAGTGCTCCTGTCGTAGAGCCTACGCCAGTGGTTGAGGAGAGTGCTCCCATCGTAGAACCCACTCCGGATGTTGAAGAGAGTGCTCCTGTCGTAGAGCCTACGCCAACGGTTGAGGAGAATGCTCCCGTCGAAGAGCCCACTCCGGATATTGAGGAGAGTGCTCCTTCGGTAGAGCCTATTCCAGTGACTAAAGATAGCGTCCCAGCTGAGGAGAGCTCGCTTGTGGAAGAATGCGTGCCCGTTGAAACCAGTCTTGTGGAAGAGTCTGCAACAACTCAAGAGAGTGTATCCGCTGAAGATTCAAAGCCTGAAGAGACTGCACCAGTAGAAGATACCCCCGTTTCTATTGAAGAGACTACTCCCTCCCTTGACGAACCAAAGTCTCAAGTTGCTGATGAAGCAGTCAAAGAAGACCTCCAAGCTTTTGTCGCCGAAAGTGAGCCTGTCGCCGAAACTATTCCAGCAGAGTCCAACACCTCAGCCGTGAAAGAAGAAGCCAAAGAGCAGGAAGCGCCAGCTACCGAGAGCAATGCAGAGGCAGAGGAAGCCCCTCTTGCAGCACTTGACAAATTGAGTCTTGAAGAAAGCACACCAGCTGCCTCACCAGAGGTAGTTGAAGAATCCTCTCCTGTCCTAGTTAAAGAGGAGGAGCCTATTATCGAAAGCGTTGCAGAACCGGTTGTCTCAACTGAAGATATTGCCAAGGCACCTGTTGCTCCGGAGCCGATTTCTGTTTGACGACGATGGAAAGTGTGGTTCGCGAAATAGGGACAATCATATAATGTGTGGAATCGATGTCTAATAAGGTGGAAAGCTGGAAAATTACCTAGGGCTGAAGCAATGCTAGGCGCTAGGCTGTGTCATTTAATTTATTTGTAACAGACTGTGTAGTGTGGCAACTAGTGTTTATACGAGTGCAAATTATAGTATTTAGCGTTGAATGCATTTGTTTGTAATGGAATATGTTTGTAATGGAATATATCCTTTGTGTTTGTTGGTGCCACCTTCATTAAGGCTGATGGCTAACAGAGGTGAATAGATGTCTTCTACACTATGTCATGAGGATAGAACGAAGATCCTCATGGCAGTACCTATATAAGACGCAAGGGTATGCCTTCGAGTAGCAGACATATCTTTAGCATACAACACTCATCTACCTTAGTTATACTCCAAACACTTCAAATACTTCCTCGTCAGGGAGTAAGTAAAACATTCTTGCATTATTGTGGTTAGCAAAAGTAGGAGAGTTGTAGAATACATCTGGGCATGTTTGGAATTATCAGGACCAATGGCGTTTTGCGGTACACTTTTCTTTTTTCTCGCACTACTTCAGTTAGACAATGTGAATTTATAGCAGTGCATCAAATCCTCGCTCTGACCTTTTTCTGTTATAACTGTATCTTAATTTCCGACTGATATTTGTTCCGCATTGTACCAAGATGTTTTTTAAAACCAAAGTCACGGTGCGCCTATCAGTTACTGCGGGTACAGCGAGAAAAAGAGCAGACGGGAAAGGTCTCATACACTGAGACTCGTACTTTTTCTTTCGTTTTATTCATATCTCTTTCTTTGCCAAAGCAGGTGATCTAATCAAAACCTTTGATATTACGCCCTAATATTTCCTTTTTTGTTATTATTCTTATCCTTATTGGTGGTATCTTTATTATCTTTTTCCTTTGACGTTATAATATCGTAAGCTATTGAACTAATACTCTTAAGTCTTTAAAGTTCCACTATTTTGTTGTTGCTTTAAGCAACCTTATGATACCGTTTTTAAGTAAAACATTACTTGGTGTATTAGGTGCTTTAAGTATAATTCGTGATCTTATGTCGTACAGATCACGTGAGCACAATCTACGAAATCCGTTTGATCTTGTTCGCGGAACCATATATATGTAAGCCAGGGGCAAAAAGAAAGAAGCAAATAAAAAGTAAATTTATATATGATGAACATGCACCCTCCGGGAATCGAACCCGGGGCCAAAGCATGGGAAGCTTCGATTTTACCACTAAACCAAGAGTGCGTTTGACAGGTTTTGTGCGGGGTAATCCTTTTATATGGCCATCAGCTACTGCGAATCCTCGCGCTTACGATTGGTTGGCTATATATATGGATCTAGACCACGAGTATAAATAAAGAAGCGACGGATTTCTGACTTGCTTGTTTATACATTTCCTTCTTCTTATATTTAAGATCTTTGAATTATCTACTATTTATTTACCTGCCTTTTTAATTAGCAAAAAGAAAAACACTTTCAACCCTACCTCATCCTTCTTATTTTAGAGATCTTGAATTACCTTTTCTTAATTCAAATCTCTTTCTTTTTATATCCTCGACCTTAAATTGCCATTTACTGGTTTTCTATTCAAGGATTTAGTTTTTAATCATTATTTTTTAATCTACATGTTTGACAGCTACAGATTGTAGTTGCTCGGCGGTATTCTTCGCCATTCCCTTTCATTTCTATCAAACCACGAAGAAAGAATTCCTCTCCTTCAGCCGATGTCTATCAGGACTATGGCCACATCCTTGTCATTGATGTCTTTAGGAGAAAGGTGGCGTGTTGCAGGCCGTGTCACCGCAAGTATATGAGTCGTTTGCTTTCGCACAGGTTTTCACACAGGTCGAAGGAGTGCTGTTGTACCCACAAGAACAATTTCATAAGTTGATAAACTCAACTAGTGTAATAATAATATGGCAGTCATGATAATTGACATAGTTGACAGGAATTTGTTAGTTTCGATGCTTTCAGTCTTGTTCGATACCAAAATACGAGAACAAGGCGTAAGTAATATAGTGTGGCTCGGTGACGGTTGCGAAGTGCTACAACCTTATATAGCTGGCAAGCGTTCAGATGATATCCAATATTAGAAAGGAATGCGATATTCGTATCCAAGTGACCGCATAAAAGAATGAATATTGGCTTGACGCTCTACGGAAATTATATAGCGCACCATCACGTCTCAAGCGTCGCACGTAATAGGATTGATAGAGAGCAGGGCTGGAAGGGTTTCGATAAGATGCTTCAAGCTGGCGGCGGAGGGGCTCCCGGTTCCAGTTCAGTAATCCCCTATGAAAGAGTTAGTAGTGAATGCCAAAGTACTGTTGGCCTTGGGCCTTCTCTTCTATTGAGCGTCGTCCGCTAGCATGATGATGAGGGTTGAGCGAGGGATATTACCATGATCTGCTAGAGCACCGTATAGATTAGGCGCGCCAGGAGGAACGCCTTGCGCCTGATCTTCACAATAGCAGAATCCGTGGTGATTTTAACTGGTGTTACACTTACTGTGCTGTGATCCTATTGTATGAGTAAGCTATTGATGTTGAGCTTCAAGAAGTCGATAGGGCTATCTACCTGACATGCACATCGTTTCTATAGAGGATCAGCCAATCCTAGTGGTCTTATACTGACACCTATCTGTTGCTTCTCTTAGTCCTCATGAAATTTCACTTGATACTTCTATCCTTATTGCTTGTTATTTTGTTTTCATTTGAAGCTTTTGCATTAAGAAATAACTCGATTTATATTAACGGTCAACTAACCGATCAAAACAACTTAAGTTAATCATTTCACAATTCCTAATTTACATTTTCATAAAGTTGTTATCTCAAACTGTTTTGTAAATGATATAACTCTGAGTGTGAACAAAACCATCTCCGGAATTTGAATCCTCAAAACGGAAGTCAACCTCATAGCCTCGCCCCACCAAGAATTTCCAACCTTGAACCACATTACACTCAGCATCGTCAGACACACCACCACAGAAAAGGAAAATGTCGGCCAAAATAGAAAAGATTATTGCGCGGTTGCAGGAAAAGTATGCTAAATATGATTTCCGACTCCCCTCTTACTGACTTGCATATGACAGAATCATAGAAGGGAGCTTCTACGAAGCGCAACAACAAACCAGAGTTGTCGCAGCACGCTATGTGAAATCCGAAAACTGGACAGCAGCAATCGATATACTTTTCAATGTCTCGCAATCGCTACTCAAGGCTGGTCAGGGTGGAAGCGGTGGGGACTTGGGGCTGTTTTTGATCGAGGTGTACAAGCAAGCAGAGTTGAAGCCAGATTCTGGCAGCAAGGGCAAATTGCTCACTTTGCTTCGACAATTTGATAGCGAAGAGCCTACGAGGAAGAAGTTCATAGGGGAGATGATGGGGTAAGTCCAAGTATTAAGGAGCTAGAGCTAAACTAATAATCTACAGTTGGTCATCCAAGTGTGGCCAGTATCCAGCGGGGGAGCCAGAATTACACCATGTCGCAGGATCACTATATGCCGAAGAACACGAAGCATATGAAGCAGAAAGACATCTCACGCTTGGAACAAAGGACTCGCCAGAAGTATTCGCAAAGTTAGAGTATGAGTGGTACACCCAAGACGAGGCTCATACGGCCGCTATTTATGCTGCACGAGTGGTGTTGCCCTATCTTATGGTCGGAAATGTGCGCGATGCCACAAGATCACTACGATTATTTACAAGTCGATTGACCGAGGCAAATAAGAATCTAGGTGTGCAGGATGTAAGCAGCAACGGATCAGATGTACGGATATATCCTAGCCTGCCATTACTGAACTTTCTGGGATTGCTCTTGCTAGCTGTACAAAAGGGCAGTGCTGATCTATTCAAACAACTCAAAACAAAATATGGTACTCACATTAAGGAAGTGGGAATATGGGATGAGGCTCTGACCACGATTGGGGAAATGTATTTCAACATCCAGAGACCAAGACAGGGCAACCCTCTGTTCGATATGATGGGAAGCATGTTTGGTGGAGGAGGAGCACCTGCTGCGGCAAAACCTCAGCCCAAGCGTGTAGGTTCATCAGCCCCTGTGGTTGAAGGACTAGATTAAAATGCATGCCATTTGTCTCCTTAACGCTAGCATAAAGTGATCCAAGTTATGAATTCGGTCCCTGGGTATTCCTCAAACGCCTTGATAAACAAATTAATCGCCCCTCCCTCTTTATCGAATGATATCATCCTCTCTCTCGTACATCCAGTTGTCCTCCGCCAGGTCTGCAACCTTGCCCCGTAATCTATTCTTAACCTGCTCTAGAAGTTCTACTCACTGTCAATAACCAGCCAGCCCTAGATATATGTATGAGTTACCTGCTGGCTCGCTGGGTGCACGGTTTCGGTCTCTTTGGTGATGCTTAACCGCATCTGCCAGTCTCTGCCTCTCTTCTTATTCCAAACATTAGCTATTTTAAATATTCTCTAGCACCACAACTCACTCTCGTCTTCCTTCTTCTCAATCCCGGGGTCTTCCTCATCAATATCATCCTCCTCGTCCAAATCCTGCGCGCCAGCGTCTAGCACCTCAAAATCACCATTCTTGTCTCGGATCACGATATCTGAAGTGTCGGACTCGTGATCCTGGTCTAGACGTAAGGTTTCGGCAGAAGTTGAGGTCGAGGAGGTGGTGGGGCGACGAGAGAGGTGTTGGTGGAAGAGATTACGGCGGACATTCGTGGTACGGAGAGAGGAGGAAGCAGGGGCGGTTGGAGGACGGCGTTCGGGCATTTTGTAGGTGCTATTGAATGAGTCAAACGAAGGTGGTTCTGTATAGGTGGTGCTCTCATCAGGAGTTGGATAGATATTTGAGCTGAAGGCGAGGCTGGTTATACGGAGTAAAGGTCAGACAAGGCTGGGGTTTCTGTGGGAAGGGAGAGCCCTGCATGTGTAAATAAAGTACTGTACCTCCAGCACATACATATGTACCACCACACCTCCTCTTTCCAATTCACAATTTCATTTTCTTCATCTTCATCTTCAATACTATCTTCGTTTTCTCTGCAAGTTGATATTTGATTCCTTGATTTTCACATGAAATGCCTTGGAACTCTGCGCATTATGAGTAGAGTTTTTGAAATCCAACCTATTGGAAGATTTGCTGGACAAAGCTCCCCAGTGAAGCGACCCAAAGTAAGTGAATTTAGATTGTGTCTTGTTAAAGGACAATATTTATTCCTTCTCTTATGTGGACAGTTTCCTTGGAAGGGTATATGAATTGTTCTAAAAAGGCTTGTGTTGACTGCTCGGTACGGGAAACACTGTCAAGATTGTGGTAGATTCAGATAACTTAATAAAGTTACACACTTCCTGTGCCGGCCATTTATGTTTTTATACAATGCAGCTTCGTTTTGTATCTTGGTATGGCACCGGCTAATTTTAGCAGGAAATAGCATGCTTTTCATACAATGACAAGCATGAGTATCTTCAGGATGATTCTTCCATCAGATATTACTACCCGCCTACGATAGGAGCAAATCTTTCAAAGGGATTTGACACATTTGAGAAACTTGATGATACCGCGGACGATCATCTTGATAGCTTGCTTAAGTCTATTATACATCACGAGCAGAAAACCAATAGCAAGGTGGATGCTGAAATTATCACCTGGAGAGGAATGATGACCAAGGCAAGAGCCCTTTTAGACTTCTCTTTATTCATAGCAAACGCTAATTAGGATCCAGTTGATGTCTTCCGTCTTCAGCGATAGAGACGGGTATGTGCTCTTCATTTTAAATACTTCTGACGTTATGAAGTGCTAACATATTTGAAGTTTCGAGATGAATGCTACGTTGTTCCAAGTAGGTAGACCTAATAGGATTCTAAGGGTACTTTGCTAACTTCAATCAATTTTGAAGGGCACCATGTATGATTAGACATTCCCCACTGTTTCATTTAACTTATTTTCCTAGCTTCATCGAGGAAAATCATGAGTATAAACGCCAGTCGCAGGCAAGACAGTCAGCCCAGATATCACAGCCAGGGAGACCATCACAAGATATGATGAGCTTCTGGGGTAAGCTTTGAAACGCTAACTATGTCTTTAATTGTAGTTGACGAGTCTAGGATATAAGTTCGAGACCCTGTGCCTCTTGCCAGCCCCATGGGATGAGACCTCTCGAGACTATATAGAAAACAGAGAAAACGAAATAGTCAACAACTATGCTCAATACTGTTCTATTGTAAAGACAGGAATAGGAAATACCTCTCTGGTGATTGGAGGAGAAGTGGATGCAGGTATTGCTCATCAGGCAGGTATAGAGAATTAATGCTAACTTGTTCAGTCTGGGATGTGAAGCCAGAAGATGGAAGTCCAGCAAAGTGGGTCGAACTGAAGACCAGTGCTGACATCCGAAACGACCGCGACATGATCACACTCGAGAGAAAACTCATGAAGTTCTGGTATGCTCATTCTTCAATTCATGAGCTCTTGAGGCGGCTTTCCGATTTAGTCCACAAGTGATGGTGCTGACACATTGGACAGGATCCAGTCATTTCTACTCGGCGTTCCGAAAATCATAGTAGGATTTAGGACTCCTGATGGTTTTTTAAAGCGCATTGAAGAGATGGATACCGCTTCCATACCAGGAACAGTCAAGAGGAGAGGAAAGGGGACATGGGACGGGAACATGTGCATCAATTTTGCATCGTCGCTACTCGACTGTAAGTATCAACCTTGCACTTTGTAATCCTTTTGCTAAATACAATGAAGTTTTGAAAGCAACCGTTACGGAGGATGGCGTTTATCGGATTCGGAGAAGGGAGAGGGCTCTCAGTATTGAAGTATCCAAGATCGAGGAAGCTGGTCATGGGGACATTCTCTCGGACGAATTTATCAACTGGAGGATAAAGCTCGAATTAGCTGAGAAAGAATCCCTCAACGAGCCAAACATCACCAAATCACCAGACCCATCGACAGCCGAAAGTAAACAGTGAACATCTCAAAAAGCTTATACAAGGTAGGTAGACAGCTTGGAAGGGGACCCATGAATTTCAGCCTTCTATATCCTGCTAGCCCCGAGAATTATGGGATTCCAGATAAGCACATACACACATTGTGCATAATAGGCATGTTAGGCCAAGTGTTAAACGACCTAATTTACGTTGATGGTGATAGGTATCAAATGATTTCTAATTTGCGGTCTGATTCTGTAGATGATCGATATACAAAAATAACGGATCTTGGGAGTCCACGGCTGTTTAATTAGATTGTGGCGATAAATAACCAATCGGTCAAACAGGAGCTTAACTCTTTATCAGTTCTACTTTCCATCAGTAGGTCAAAAGTCAAATGAATTTGTTCTTCCAATATCAATCTGAGACTGATACTTCATAATCTTGAGCGTGATATGCCGTTTTCCTAGCCGAGGTGTTTTTCCCATTGAAAATTAGACTCAAAAATAGTGGCTCCCCCCACGTCGAAATCTGGGGTAACCTTAACCTTCCCCTAAAATCAAGAGTCATTTCAATGTCAACGTAGAATTTTCCCAACCAATTACTTACGGAAACTCGGTCAAACCTTGCTACAGGAAAACCAGCATCACGGTCATGGTACTAAAATCTATACTTCCGTCGGGTTGGTTTTCAGGACCACCCACGAAACCCCAACAAAGAGAGGCGTAAGCATATCTACTGCCTCGGTGAGATGTGGTTGACTAATTCCCCAGGAGTTACCCCGATACCTCATATTCAATCGAAGAAAGAGAGCAACATCAGACACATGGATTGTCACCTCCAAACGTTGAGAGTCACGCTCTCCAAGCTCAAAGATGTGAATTCAGCCTATTTACCACCCATTCTCATTGGCTTACTCTTCCTAGGTTTGCAGCAACTCGAGTCTAAGAAGACTCCGATTGAGAAGTATATATACTTGAGCAATCTCAGAAACACAAATGTCCATCTCTTTTACCGCCTCGTTGTGTCAAATCTCACGGTAGGATATCTCAGTAATACAAGCACGTGACCAAACTAACTTTCTCACAGGAGCTTACACCTCTGATTTATACTCCGGTCGTTGGTGAAGCTTGTATAAGATGGTCAGAAATATATCAGCAGCCAGAAGGTATGTCATTTGGGATCCATCTAAATGCCCTCACTGACAATAACGAGGTCTCTACCTGTCATACAGTGACCGTGGTTCTCTAGCCAAGATCCTGAAGAACTGGCCGGAGCCCAATGTTGAGATCACCGTCCTTACAGATGGCTCTCGCATTCTCGGACTGGGTGATCTGGGTATCAATGGTATGGGAATACCGGTGGGGAAATTAGCGTTATACACTGGATGTGCTGGAATTCGACCGGAGAAGACCTTGCCATTAACTTTAGATCTCGGGACTAATAACGCGAAATTGTTGAAGGATCCGCTATATTTGGGTAGCAAAATGCATAGGGTCTCTGCAGAAGAGGAGCTTAAGTTCCTAGATGAGCTTATGATTGCGCTGAATCAAACATGGCCTGGGTGCGTACCATTCAGAGAAGCATAGTAACGACTAACGAGATTAGAATCGTGATACAGTTTGAGGATTTCAAAAATCCTTTTCCTGCGTTAGAAAAGTATCAGTACAAATACTCCATGTTCAACGATGACGTGCAAGGAACCGGAGCAGTGGTTTTGGCCGGTATCATCAATGCGCTGAAGGTGACCGGAGTTCCTATAAAAGATCAGCGAGCTGTATTTCTAGGTGCTGGGAGTGCTGGGACTGGTGTTGCGAAGCAAATCGTCGAGTATTTTGCCAAGCAAGGTTTAACGGAAGATGAGGCTCGTCGTTGCTTCTGGTTTGTAGACACGAAGGTGAGATTTCCACTCAAAATGAAAATGAAGTGTTTGCTGACAAGATAGGGTCTAATTACAAACGATAGAGGTGATAAACTTGCACCTCATAAACGATACTTTTCCCGAGATGACAATCATGGAAAACAATTCAAAACCTTGCCTGAAGTGGTAGAATATGTCAAGCCGACTATTCTCATGGGCTTGTCGACCATAGGAGGTGCCTTCAACGAACCTATACTTAAAAGGATGGCCGAGCTGAATGAACGTCCCATCGTGTTCCCCTTATCCAACCCCTCCAGTCAATCGGAGTGCACATTTGAAGAAGCTGTTAACTCCACAGACGGCCGAGTCGTGTTTGCAAGTGGAAGCCCTTTCAAATCTTACGTTTACAATGGAAAATTATATTCTCCAAGTCAGGGAAAGTAGGTTCCCCAATCTCTCCAATGAAAACCCCAATTCTAACCTTAATAGCAATATGTATGTTTTCCCTGGCATTGGTTTGGGAGCTATTCTTTCCAAATCAACCAACATCAGCTCAGAAATGATATATACCTCAGCGGTAGCTCTCAGTACAGCCGTCAATCAGACCGAACTTAATGCAGGCATGCTCTACCCTGAAATCACTCGGATTCGCGAAGTCAGTGTCGTTGTAGCCCGCGAGGTTATCCGCCAGGCTCAAAAACAACATCTCGATCGTGAGAGAAAGATTAGAGATTTTAATGATGATAAACTAGACTCTTGGATTCGAAATAAGATGTATGATCCTGCAGATCCAGCTAAGGGATTGCATCTTGGCTATGATACACCTGGAGAGAAATCTCTCCTCTAATTGCATTAAGTCATTGTTTTTCTCCAGCGTGCAAATAATGTATTTTCCCTGTAATTAGTTTGCACTCCGTTTTGCGGTTCTTAGATTAATGTACTGTATTATATATAGTTCATGCGTCAGTCAGAAATTAGAATGCTTCTAGAAGTTCCTATGAAACACGTTCTTCCCAGCCTCCTCTCAACAGCTCTAATGACATGTGTTATCTCCCCACTCATCTTCCGTTGTCAAGTCATGTACGAAGTATTTGGGCAGGCGATACGAAATCCCCACCATCGACACAAACGAAGCACTGAGCCACACGCCTGCTTCATCGATAGATAGACTTGTGAATCAATATTTCTCAAGTCATCCTCCCAGCGATCTAAAACTATTTTTTTGATGTTTTTGGCAGTCAAACTATGGCCTTGAGCTTTTGGGTGGAAGACTGAGGATTTGTGCAAGCCACTGTACAATGTGTTCAAATCCGAGCTCAGAACATCAGCATCAAACTCATCACTTCTAGGTCTTTCCTGGGACCTGACGATCTCGTTTGTTTGATTCCGGTCCCCCCCGGCCACAAGCGAGGATTCATCAAGAGTAGTTTTCAGCGAGATAAAGTAGACTTCTGTAGTATCATCATAGACACCACCAGGCACCAGACTTTTCTCGTTTGGTTCACAAAATCTGTGTTTACGAAACGGATCATCAATGTCCAGAAATGTGATATATTCCGGATGTCGACTCGCGATTCTCGTTCGAATCTGATTATTCACCTTGACAACCAGCTCGTTCATCTCTTGGCGCACTTCCCTTCGTAGGATATTTACAGGAAACCCCGGCATCGTAGGAAATCTCTTCAGATGGCACGTATCGTTCTTGACTTCCGGTGTAGCGAAGAACTGAGCATACCCCGTGATGATCAGAATGGAGGGATTGGTTATTGAGAGCCGCTCAGACACGATCCGATCTACGGCCTCTTCGTAACGGGTCCAGACACTTTTCCCATCTGCACGCTTCCCACCATCCACCAAATCCGTAGTGTTTTTCAGAGCGTGATCGCACGCCTTGTCTTTCTCACTATCGCTCTGAAAAATACCTTTCCAATTGACATTGTAAATGCAGCTTTCGATCACCTCTTCGAAGTGAAAATCGTTGCCGCTAACCGAAAGGGTGATTAAATCCGCTCTTTTGTCTCCTAGTTTATCATATTGGTCCTCAAGATCAGCAAGTGTGTTGCCTGTGCAGGCGACAAAGTCGAAATGATGAATGCTTTTGAGGAGACCTTTGACTTGTACAGGATAAGAGCCGTCAAAACGCCTGCATCGTCTGGCCTCGGAGTTGTTTTCGGAGTTGACATAATGACCTGCTCCAATACCGGCTGCATAACTATCTCCAAGTGCGATATATGACTCTGGCCAGTAGGGAAATATATGTGTTTTTGGTTGAAAAGGAATACTACTAGCGACAGCAACCAGACCAAGGAGTCGAGTTATCTTGGAGAGCAACACCATGGTCTTGATGAGCATTCAATATCATAATAATATGAATGACGGCGTTAGTAATTGAAATAACTCATGTCCGTGGCTCTAATCGCCAAAAGAATTTAGACACTCTAATACTGACTTCAAGTCCGTTGATCACCAGATGACATCCTAATACTCGGCTATAAAATAAGAAGGTGCGATGCTTACTGTATCGGCATGCTGACATCTTTTGGGCCATTTTCGCGTGGGGTATTCTCGTGGGGGCTGATGGAGTAAAGTGTTGACCTACTAATTTGAAGCTTTTGAAACAAGATAATACTCGGGTAGCATATCTAGCTACTCATTGTCTCAACTTTTCAAAAACAATCAAGTACTTTTTCATGCCAACCACAACTGCTATTTTCATAATTCTTTTTTGTTCTATTCCACAAAGAACCCAAGGCTACACAGAGGAAACTATTTCTATACAAAGTTTCAGAATATTGGTGTATGAGACTTGGAAACCAACCTAACAGCGACTTCGTTTCCATTTCTCAGCTGAACAGTTCCCGGCCATTCACAAAGATGCTAGCAGTTTTGACATTTCAATATTCCCTTTGCACGAGTTTTGAAACTGTAGAAGAGTCAAGAGAAGATTCTCAAGTTTTGTAAGCTTAATATTAGATGAGAAAAGAACCGGCCAGGCCATGCCCCCGTTGTTTTCTCCTTTCTTTCAAGAATTCGTATCGCGACGTCTGCCCTATCTTCTGTTCTTAGGTAGATGCATTCTCAAACTTTGCCAGTTCTTTCCCTCGAAATGTAACGCCACTCTCCCTAGCTTACACTATTACCCATCTTTAACACTCAAACTTCAAGTCTGCCGCCCACCACCAACAATCTAATTACTGATCAGACTTTACTCCATCGGGAATTTGACGGGGAGAGTTGCTCAAGTCACCACAAAATGACAATCCTTCAATCTCTGCCTCTTCTCCACACTCGTCTCCCTCCAATTCTTCAACCTGAACATGTACCCCGGCTGCGGCTTTGGCAACGCAAATCTATCCCTAATCCATTTCTCCTCCTGTAACTCCTTCAGCCTTCTTTCAAAAGGCTCTTTTTCAAACTTCTCAAAATCAGTACTGAATTCATATTTCTTCTCTCCTTTCCCATTGAAGCCAGCAAATACACGAGCGATACAGATAGGATCACCTTTTCCCCGGCAGCGGGTGCAGCATGTACGATCTTTGATCAACCGGATAGAGAAAGAGCACCGTAGTCCAGTGTTGAGACATTGGAGGCAAGGAACGAAGTTATCGCTTAAAGTGAATTCGTTCACTTGGTTTAGTATTTGTCCTTTGGTCTCTGTGATCGGCTTTGGCTCTGGGAAGTAGTCGTCGCTATGCGATGGGGAGCCATTTCTACTCCATTCGCGATGCTGTAACTTTAAGGGAGAGAATACAGAATCGGATCTCTCGGTAGCACTGTCAGTGGCGGGAGAGGAGGCTCGGGAGCCAGAATTAAATAGATGCTCTGATGGAGTCGCTTCAGAACCTGCTCTGGTTCGTGTACGTCCCCGTAGCATTTGATCATCATCCTCTACCGAATTTGAGATGATACTGGAGGAGAGATTATGGGTGGAGTGTGATCTGAGAGGTGAAGACTGGTAAGTTTCGAGGGCATTCCTAGAACTCGAGATCGATTGTTGATGATTCTCTTCCGTACCGTCGGAAGGTTTTGATGGGTGAGACTTGCAACTAGCTTCCGCATCGGACTCGTAGCTGATATATAGGCCATTTTGTCGGCCTTGATGATCTCTGTTTGGAATGTCGCAATTCGAGCTAGCTAATCCAGATTGCTGGTTGAGAACGAACTTTTCTTGGCTAATCCATTCGGTCTTTGGAAAGATCGATGTATCCTCGATGCTAGCCACGCTTTCCTGAAGGGTAGCCATTGCCGTAATTGTAATGCTAGATTCTTATCGTCAATGCTATTGTACGTAAGTATTGTACATTCAAGGTGAAGGTAGTGTGATATTTGATCTTGAAAGCATGTCTTGGCCATCTAAAAGCGAAGTCAAGATTGGGTGAATATAGAAAAGATACTTAACTATTGGTTCGAAGACGAGTCTTAATTCTGCGAGTGATTGGCCTAATGTTCTGTAATGTGATGTTATGTTCTAGACATAGAATGATCATTGTCCCGGCTGTGGGACTAATATGGAGATTCGTCGTCCTAGGGCGAATGGGGAGTAAATTGAACATAGAATCGCTTGAAAGCTATCTCAGAATTTTCTTTTTTGCAATTGTAATTCCCATTGGCTCAACCTTCGAAATTCTAGCAAAAGCTACTCTGAAATTAACCATTGCCTGTAAAATAGCACAGCTGCAAAAGGGTATCCACCAAGCCAGAGCTACATGCTCAATGGCACTATAATTACAAACCATCACTATGTAGTGCGAACCTTCTCAAATTGTCCCACAAAGTGCTTACAATGACATATAGCGTAACCCTAACCCTATTTTATGTCCCACGTCTTTGGAAAGTGACCGATGTCTAACGTTGTCAGACTTAGCAAGAGTAGAAGGCGGTTCAATTAAAGGCGAACCTAGATCTCTTCCTCGGATGAGCCTCTTCAGACTCTGGAATTTCATAAATGTCCAGTAGAGTTGTTGGTGACCTTCCGGTATCACTCCTTTCGTAAATACTGGGCCCGTAGACCCTTTCCGGTGGGGTAGTTGGTGATGTCTCTAACTCATCCAAATCCATTGTGGTGTCTATTTCCTGCTCTTTCCCAGATTTTCCAAATATATCGTTAGCTTGAACCCACCTATCACTTATACAAGTGGTATTGGAAGTTGAAGTTGAAGCAAATCTCTTGAGGAGTGACGGCTTAGATATAACAAATTGAGAACCTGATTCCAAGAGATCGTTTAATATCCGTTTTCTCGTTGACTCTTCTCTCGTGTATAGATGTCGATCCAAGCCAAAGTAAGGTGAAGCCATGGAAACATCTGGAAGCTTTGTACGGAATTTCCGACCAACTTTGCTTGTCGGGCTGGTTGTAGGAATATCCACCCCAGGAAGTGCCTCTAGAATATCTTCACCAATTACACGTTTTTTCCAAAATCTGTTGACCTTCTCGATAGCTTCGGCCAATGCTTCACCTTCTCTATGGGGTTTGGTAAGCCAAGGATGATTGAGAGACTCCTCTGCACTCATTCGGTCATCCGCATCAACAGTAAGAAGTTTCCGAATGAAACTCAGAGCTCGTGGAGGTAAATCGAGCCATAGTCTTCGTAACTCGATCTCCTTTACTCCATGGTCTGCTCCAAAATATCGCTCTGCAAGCTCAACTTGACTGAAGCCAACAAGCTCTTGACGAGGAATGATACAGTCTCCAGTGAGCATGGTAGCAGTCAGAACCCCGAGTGACCACAGATCTGCAGCTTGCGTGTATCCTTGAGTTGACAAATCCACTGCTTGTACTTCACTAACTGTTTTCAGAAGTGCGCGCAAATAAGAACTTAGATAACTCACGGAGCAGCATAACATTCGGTGCCCAACTTAGACATCAATCTTCCAGCTCCAGCGCAGATATTGATAGCAAACCCGAAGTCTGTCAAGATGGCGCGACCTCCAAAATAAGTTTGAGATACAAGAATATTCTCTGGTTTAATGTCCCGATGAACAATGTCGTTAGCATGTAGATACTGGACGGCAGCAAGGATTTGCTTGGTAACAAAACGACTATTATAATCATCAATGTGTCCACCATGGGCTTGCATGTACGAATAAAGATCGCCGCCAGATGAGAGTTCTGAGAATATATACCTTCACAGTCAGTTGTCTGCGGCTAGGATATGGATTATCAGCTCACAGAGAATGATGAGAGCAGAAAGCTTTCTTAAGATCGATTATGTTGGGCTATATACGTGAGCTGATGACTTCAGAACCATGGTGTGGTTTACATGACTCAGCTTTGATAGAATCCTTATTTCGAGAAGAACTGGAGGGTCAAGTCAGTGATAGGTTAGAGATGCTTGGCGAGTTCACTAATAGGGCAGACTATAGTTTGCTTCTTAGAGACAAAGGCAACAGAGACATTGTGCGCTTAAATTCCACGTAATATGCTGTTAGAGGCTTTGATTTCCTTACCTCTTTGCTTTTGCGCCTTGGCAAATTTCCTCTCTTCCCATCTTCCTTTCCGAGGGGGCGCACTTTTCTGTGAAGTAAGATTTTGTATAGCAAGATCCAAATCGATGACTTTGCAAGCCAACTGCTTCTTGGTTGGTGCTTCTGTTGCAAGGAATACTGTTCCAAATTGTCCTTTCCCAAGCACTCTATCTTCAATTTCATAACGACCTTGTATAAACTGAAATATTTAAGCTGCCGTACACAAGTAGAATGGAAAATTCGAACCTCGAGGTCACTCCACAGGCCCTTGGACCTCGTAGTAAGTTGGCCATTGAACTGGCGAAACCGAAACTTCCAGAGGGGACGGATCTCGATTTCATCACCATCGCATAGAAGATGGCCAATTCTTTCTTGCGTAATTTTCCCAATCAGGACATCATTTACATAAGTACCGTTGGACGACTCAAGGTCTTCACAATAAATTAGGGGAGGGAAATCTGACAAACTGGCTTCGTATATAATTGAATAGATGCGGAAGTGTTGCTTGGAGACTCTATCATCCAGAATTGCATGATTGCTACTAACATTTAGATTTGCTTATAAGGTGAAATATAGAACGTACCACTTGCTGCGGTCTCTCCCTACAACGATATCATTGCCTGGAAAAAGGAGAATTTCTAGCATGGATTAAAAGAGGGCTGCAAGCAAGCACTGCCTGTACATACCCGCTATCTCCAGGTCTTCATCACCGGTTTCCTCCAGTTCAAGGGCCGCAATGCAATCAGTGAGATCATCGCCATGCTGGAACTGGGTGAGATCCTGGGTCTCCTCGTCAGACATCCTACAAGCTGTAAAGTTGTAGCTTAGTAGGAAGCGTAGTTGTTAGTCAGATATGTTCTGAATAGATAGCATTTGTTTTAATCCTGATGGGACTGGACACCCAATTGATCATGCTTGATCATGTGTTGTGTTGTGATATGAAAGAGGAAGGAAAGCAGGGTGGACGTGGTGGTGACAAGCTAAGACCCACTTTTCTTGGTCTCCTACTTCAGAACAACAACGTAGTTGCATGGTAATCATGCAGTACAGAAGAACATTTCCGTTAAATTATAGATTATAGAGAGTAAAATAGATATGAAAAATATGATTGGGCATAGGTTCCATTGAAATCTTGCCTTTGCTCTGAGAAGGCACCACACAAGCTGCCTTTAAATGGATGATGTGAGCCACCAAACATAATCCTCAACCGTCGGGTGCATATCTTGCAGCAGCTATTGCAGAAGAAGTAGACAATAATAGGCTAAAGTGAGACTTGATTGGAGTGTTGCACTGTTCTTCTCTATAATTACTGCCATCATAGCAACGTAATTGGTGGCAGTAATTAGTCCCAACGCACTCAACATGTTGTAAGCCCCTGGCAGATGGTTATATCAAGCCAGTATGTATACTTCAACAGTTGCTTCAACTGCTACTATCTAGACCACGAGAGGATTAGAGACCTGTCATGAATGTACCAACACATAGCCATGAGAACGTTTCGGCCAATTGTTGACCATCTTCAAAGTTTGCCAGATCAAGGCTGAAACTATCGTCTTGATACTAGAAACACATTGTGAAGAAGATTGTTTTAATCATATCGGCACGTTTGATACACATATATCTCGATTAATACTGTTAGGTTGGATAAGTAAGAAAAATACCAATTGGGATAAGCAGCAGGAGTGGTCAACTCAGCGGCCCCTGGTAATGCAAAGCGTTGGAATTGAATGAACTGCAGGCTAGTATCGAACGACAGATAGAGAAGGTCTATATGAGGGTGGGTAAGGACTGTTTATAGTGTAGTTGGCCTGAAACAACTAGTAGCGAGGACATGGTACCACATATGGGGCGGAGAAAGGAAGAGAAGAGCAGGATGAGCACTAAAGCCAAACAGCAAAGTCGTCTTAGAAGTCTATGATTTCTGAGATTGCAACATATTTCTTGCAGGATCTCACTAATAATCTGGTCACCCTCTTTTGGCCATGACTGTCAAAAAGACTCTTGTATCTCCACCGATTTCTCCATATTCGACCAAATCCTAAAAAGATTTGTAAGCAAGTGCAAGTCATGGTATAGATAAAACTAGATTATAGTGTTCTTTTAATTTATCCAAATAAAACAACTTGGATGAAAAGAACTGGTGAAAGTGAACCTCGTGGATGTATGGGATAAGGAAAAGGTACCAACTCAATCGGCAAATACAGCTGGTGATGTTGATGCCCAGCGATGCCAAGCCAACGATCCAATAAAACACGTGGACGCTAGCTAAGCGAGCCGGGCGAGCGCACTCATCTTGCTTCGAGCTTGAGCTCTTCCTTTGTTCCTCATACAACTCCAGCAACTACTTCGAAGGTATGTCTACCCACTACCATCTTCCAATATCAATTAGCTAACCTTCACCTCGCAGTATCATTCAAAATGAGAGCGTAAGTCTAATGTTCTAGAGGGCAAAATATGCTATTTGTCAAAGTCTTTTGAGTTGGTTACTTGAAGCATACCTAGCAACCCAAAAGGCTTCAACATATGGAAAGCAACTAGATATAGTAACTAACACCATCGCCTTCAGGAAGTGGAGAAAGAAGAGAGTTCGTAGACTCAAGCGTAAGCGCAGAAAGACTCGTGCCAGATCGTAAGTCGATGTCCCTTCAAGAGCTGTTCACACTCTATTGGGTATGAGCACCAGCTAACAACTATACAGCAAGTAAACACCTCGCCCCAACTCGATCTCGATCACTCATACCTCCCACATCACTCCATCATGACAACATAAACTCCAACTTTACGCCATCTCCCGCATCAAAACCCACGCCTTTTTCAGCATTTCAGATCACACGGACAGTTTGGGACTACCAATCAGTGCAACGGCTGAGTGTTCAAGGATGGATCATTTTGATGACGCGTATTGAATGGCATTTGAAGGGGCGCATTGGAAGGAAACAGGATCGGTCATCACTTTGTCGAATTGCAATGAGGGTACTTGAATTGGGAGCGATAGGAGGAAGGCTGCCTCAGATGCTAGATTCCGTCGACTCCATTAACAGACCGAAAAGAAGATCACTTCATCAAAAAAATTGTCCTCTTGTGATATTGATCGTGACTTAGACCTTTTCATTGTGCATAACCTAGCCAGCTTACCCCGCAGTCCACTTCTCAGTTACCGTGATAGTCGTACAGCATTCAACGTTGCCTTGGATTAGGTCTGAGTTTTAATGATCTTCTTTGTAGTTGCACTAGCAGCTAGTGATTGCCTAATTCTTCTACTAAGCTCTGTATATCACGAACAGCATGCTATAACCCCAGCTCGCATCTCATCTGGCCCATTTCTTTGTGTGGGCGGTGTGCGGTGGCAGAAAATCATTAGCTTCCAAAATTTGGCGGGGATTTTTTTTTGGCCAGCTATTATTCAGGAATCCTATCGTCGCTCCAAATTTACAGGCAAAATGGCAGAGAAGATCGACAAGGCAAAGAAGCGGAAAAGGAAATCCGAAGATTCCTCCAAGCCTAGCAAAAAGGTCGCAATCGAAAGGACAAAGAGCATCCAAATTTCTATGCCAGAAACCGACAAATGGGCGCCAATTATAGGTATGGTCCTCTCCTCTGGGTAGCTACAGGAGAAGCAGGGAGCTAATTATTCATAGCATCTACACCCGGTCTATCTCTACCACCTACTATACCTCTCCTACCTTATACCAAATCTCGGGCAAAAGCCTCCCAGAATGTAGGTAACGGAGTTATCGACACGACCGAGTTCCTTCTACACTCAAACTCACATCCCAAAATCGATTACACAGCGCGGGAAGAGGAATCGGGTGCAGCAGAAACACTAAGAAAGCACTATGTGGGGGTATTTGACCCGGAGACAGGCAAACTTGAGGTCGTGGAGAGTAGGAAAATGATAGTCAGAGGTGTAGTCAGAGCGCATCAAGCTGGCGAAGATGAAGAAGTATTGGTAAGTTCAGGCTGCGAGATTTGCATTCCAGAGACTAACACATTCCCTAGATGAGTCGAAAAGATCAGCGAAACGAGCAGGTCCAGGCATTTGGTACGAAGAAAGCAAAGAAAGCCCTTGCGTCGATGACAGAAAATGCCATTGGTCCAGCGAGAACGCCAGCTACAAAAGCTCCCAAAGTGGACAGGGCTGCTGCTGCAATTCTAGCTTCTATGGCAGATGCAGCAGCTAGCATGGCTACTCGAGATCAGCTATCGGAAGCTGCAGATGCTGCAAAACCACGTCCGAAAGCGAACCTGGATGCAACCGTTCTCCAAGATGTCTACACAGTTGATAGCCTGATTGGGGACGATGTTTTCAAATATCTTGAGGTGTTGGGTTGGCAAGAAGCCGTCAAGACGGGCCAGCAGGTACGGGTTAGCTCTAGATATGTTGCTGGTCGCATCCAGGCGTTCTCGTCTCATATTGAGAAACTCAAGATCCTACGCTATATCCAGCTTTTAATAGACTTTTACAAATCCTCGAAACCAGGGGGTCGCGGCAAGACGAGAAAACTTCCAAAGCGAGAAGATTTAAAGAAAGCACTTGGAAACACAGCCGAAACAATAGTCGAAAGCATCAAGAGGAAATTCTCAACTTCGGGGGAGATCAGCGCCTTCAACATTGACCTGTTGCTTACACACATCGCCGCGCTAGCATGCTTGGTGGACAACTTTGAAGTGGACATGTGGGATTTACGGCAGGATCTGGATTTGGAAGCTCGACAGATGCAACAATACTTCCAGGAAATCGGAGCAAAGATAAGAGCGTTCCCGGAAGCATTGCGCAAGAAGATGGAGATGGAAAAATCAGTTGCGTCCCAGAGAAAGATTGCGAAGCTGACCATCCCCCTTGAGTTCCCCAAGGTATCTTTTGGTCGAAGGGTATGATAGTCGGAGAAGACTTGTATATGGCCATAGCCCAAATGTGGTTAAGATTCTTGGAAACCTGTTGTTGAGTAGATGTCGCTCCCAATGACAATACGATATTTCTTCACACTACAGATGCCTGCCTTACATTACAGTACAGTGTTTGGGTGACTTATCTTTCTTTGTCTGTCCGTCTGTCTATCTGTCTGTCTGTCAACTGCGCTGCGGTGGTTGTCGGACCCGAGGGTTGGGTTCCAGCGATCTCTTCCCGTAGAGCCGTTATGTATGTACTGCACATCCATCCGATGGCATGGAAAGCCCTATCACGCAGCCCTGTCGGTGATGATAGCGCCCTAAGAAAGCTTAATTCACCATCGCCAAGCACGAAACGAGGTTCCAACAGCTCACTCTCTCACCACGCCGTCACTCACTCATTGACTACTTCCCACAGACAGATACACAAGTTCTGCAAACCCTGAAGATCGAATCTTTCTTATTCCCAAGGCATTTCGGCTCTACACTTCCTCCCAAACGATCACCTCGCTCTCGTATGCATCACATCACGCCCACGTAATCTCATTTGTCTCCCCGTTCGCCCCGCGGACCATAGGGTATACCGGGAAACTGAACAAATCACCTCACACACCTCAGCTATGCCTTGCAATGCAGTCTGTGGCTTGTCCGGAAAGGCGAGGCCGGCATCGTTACTTTGTACCACGCAGCTGATAGCCTGATCGGGTGGACCGAGACCTGCACAATCAAGTCATGTTCGGGCATCCAGCTGCGGTGCTTTGCTTGCGGAATTGATAAAGGACAAGCCTCCCAGCCAGCTTCCTTCAATCCGTTCTTCCTCTTGCTCAAAACTACACGCAAAAGGCGATACGATCTTGCTATACAACCATCCCAGTAACATTTACGTTTACGTTTATACTCCAAACCTGTCGTCAAAATGCCCTCGCTAGAATCGTCGCAACCACAGCCGCAAGCTCCCCAAATGCAAATCCCCTCGCCACAAGAACCAAGCCGTACAAGCACCGAACAGCCAGTTCGTGCCCCGCTTCTCCCCCAAGTTTATAGAAAACACATGCTTACAATCACCACAGCGGCCGATGGAGCAAATGGTTCCAGAGCCAGTTTCCATGCGAGGAGGTGGCGGAGGCGACCTCTGTTGCGGACTGTAAGTATTTCCTCCCCAACGCCATAAATATTTTTTAAAGAGGGAAACACTCGCTGATGCTGATTGCGAATAGATGTGCAGCCTTCGCTTGCTTTGAATGTCTTGAATGCTGTTGTTGAAGAAAACAAAATACTCACGGTGAGGGATATTTTATAGGGTCGGACTGTTTTATTAGATGGGAAAGCATTTGAATTGGAGGGAGGGGGGGACCGAGCAGGATTTCTCGACGAGTTTATTATATTTTTGAGGGGAACACGGTAGTTATATTTGATTGGGAAGCGCGGGATACTTCTTTTTATGAGGGGGGGTTCCTTTTTACTACAGGTCGCAATACGATTCATAATAAACCCCAAATTTGCTTGGTCGTCCTTGACCCATCATATAAATATACTCTCATCTTTTTTACTCTCATCTTTTTTACTCTCATCTTTTTTTCTTTGTTTTTGGTGTGCTTGTAATACAGGTCTCAGCTAAACTTAGGCTCCTCTCGTACGCTCGCCGAGTATCACCATCCCTCTGCCCAAGTTCCTCGGGGCGGCAATAGTCGGTCGCCTGATTATATGTACTGTACTGTACTGTACTTGTATTGAACCTATGTATATTTTAAGCATCTAGGTCCCAATCAGAAAAGCAGTGGTGAGCAAGCAACCAAGCAAGCAAGCAAGCAAGCAAGCAAGCAAGTAAGTGGTGCTTGAGCCTCATTCTTCTTCCTGCTCCTCCTTTATACCTCTCGGGGCATAGGAATAAGCTCTCCAAGCTTGCTTTCTTTCTTTTTTCCCTTTCTTTCTTCTTTCAATCGGCTCGAAACCCAACCATCACCAAAAGAGGAGCCATCAGTCCGCTATGGATGGCGTTGCGTTGCGTTAATCATTCATTTCATTTGTTGTCAGGCCCCTTCCATCCCCGCCACACTCCCTAAATGTGACAAAACCACATTTCGCAAGCAAGTCCGCAACGCAAAAAAGGCTTGAAGCCCCCGTGTTTTTAGCACTCGCGCGAAAACGAACAACCATTATTTTATTTTTATTTTTTTATTTCGCAAAAGCATAGCCCCAAAACCGTTCGTGCTGGAGGTGTTTTCTTTTGGGACACGAATCTCCGGGGGATCCCCCCTTGTGGTGTGGTTGATTTGGTGGTGGCTCGAGCTTGGTGTTCTAGCTGCCCTCGTGAGCATGGTCAGGTGGGCTGTCATCCGATAGCTCGGAGGATGATGTACGGTTTAGAGTTTAGAACAGATATATATATATATAATACGCTTACTAGTTGTTTTTGGGGCCATGTTATTTGGCAAGGTGTGGTGGTGCTAATAATAATATTTGGTAAATTAGTGTCTTTCGAAAATCATTGGATTTTAATCGTGTGCAAAGCAACCATCTAGCAGATTAAGGTCTCACTGACGATGCTCCGAGATTGCGGGTTTGGTGTTTTGTTGCATAATCTTTAATAAAGCATTTTTATGTCTGTGTGTTTTGAATATGGTGGCGTTTTGAGATGTATTCTATGTTCTGAGTTTCTAAATTAAAGGTGGAGAGGTTGCGATATCTTTACTGGCAATTTCTAGTGCTTCTTCAAACGCCTGGACAAACCTGAGGACATCGCTGAAGTTATTGTAAAGCGGCGCAGGTGCTACACGTATAACATCTGGCTGCCTCTCATCCACTACTACTCCCCGGTGTTCTAGTTCCTTCATCACGGGGTTCAACAACCCTTTTTCGAGTTTCAGACTTAGCTGCGCTCCTCGTTGCGTTTTGTCTCGCGGCGTGATGATTTGAAAGGGCTTTCCACTGAGGTGCCCATCCAAGAGCGTCTCCAGATACTCTGTCAGCTGTAGAGATTTCTTGCGAAGGGGCTCTACTCCACCAGCCATCTTGAACACTTCAAGAGAAGCATTCAAGCTTGTTATGTCAAGAATGCTGGGATTGCTTAATTGGAAACCTGCCGCGCCAGGTATAGGCACAAACTTGTTCTCCATGGCGAAGCGACTTGCCTTGTCTGAGCCCCACCAGCCACTGAGTCGGTTTGCAAACCCTCTCCCTTCGCTGGCTGGAGAGACACCGCCGTTTCGCTCATGCACGAAGAGACCACCGATTGCTCCAGGTCCGGCATTGAGGTACTTGTAGCTACACCATGCCGCGGCATCAACATCCCAATCGTGGAGTTTGAGAGGGACGTTGCCGACCGCATGGGCGAGATCCCATATTACGAAGATACCGGCTTTCCGAGCAGCGGCAGTGATGACGGGAATATCAAGTAATTGGCCGCTATAGAACTGGATGCCTGGGAGGAGCAGCAGCGCGGTGGTGGAAGCGTGTGTGGAGATGACGGAGAGGACATGTTCAGTAGAGATAGTAGCTTCATCAGAAGAGCCAGGCTCAATGGTTATCATCGACGTTTCAGGGGAGAGATTGTGATGGTATATCTGGGATTCAACTGCATACTACGTGAGTTGATCCAATTAGTCCACCACATCTCGGTAAACAAAAAGGGGTATTTTCGCTTACGTGATCCGAAGGAAACGCTTTGCTTTCAATTATGATCTTGTGTCTTCCATTGAAGTCAGGTCGATAGAAAGCAGCCATGAGCAGATGCAAGTTGGCCGTCAATGTTTCCATGACAGCTACCTCCGAGATCTCAGCACCAACAATAGGAGCAATGCTCGCTGACGCTTCGGCATCTGCATGAAGCCATACTGGCAACGGTGATTTGTTGAGGGGTTTGAAATGACCAAAGACTCCTTGCGTTTTCCATGTCGTCAGATATTGTTGGAGACGCAGCGCAGTCAGGCATGGCTGGAGGCCAAGCGAGTTGCCACAGAGATAGATGGAAGCATCGCCATCAGATGACGCGGAGATGTCTGGTTTTTCGCAATGCCCAAAATTAGCTCTTGATGTTTCTGCATGCAAGCTTGGGAAAGGCAGGATAGAGATTTCGCTCACCTGCTTCGGGCAGTGATGTGGCCCTCAAATCAGCTTTGCTTGGGATGAGAAATTGCTTGCGGAGATGTCGTAGGGGATCTTGTGCGTCGAGTGATGTTGCATATTGCTCTGAAAACACACCATTGCCGTCCACGTGCTGGCTTGGAGCATTGGGAATGGGAACGGACATGGGGATGAAACGTAATAGCAGCTCCTTCATAGGGTAGCTGGATCCGGATGTTATTAATTGAATGGCAATTGCGCTTTTTCCCTCCCTCTCGTCGGCGGTGTGAATATCAACATTCAACGGGCGCGTCGGCTTATGGGATGGCGTAAGTTTGTTAGCGGGCTCGGATCGCAGCGGGTCAGGACTCAGGACTCAGGGGAAGTTTTTAAGGGGTAAGCGATATTGCGGGGAGCGCTATGGATTGAGGAGAAATGCATGAGCGATGTGTAATATGTGTCAGTGAAACGCCGTGGTTTAGTCATGAGTTTGGCGGCCGGCTTCTAGAAACCGGGACGACCAGTCTGGTGATGTGAGGCTGGACGTTTTCTGGGGGTAATAAAAATCCAAAATGGTCAAGCGGGGTGTTCTAAAAAGCTTACGTTTGGGACTTGTGAGAAGAAGAAAATTGGAAATTAGGGGTGACCAGGAAATTAATGAGGTTTTTATTTTCTATCGTATCCGTTACCGGTTGCATTTGGTGGTACGGTGAGTGGTAAGGAGTATCCGTACAGTTAGTTGGTTGTTGGTTTTGTTGTTTTGATATTACATATATATTATATAAAAAGGGTGATCACGTGATATGTATTGACGAGGTATCTATCTATCTACTCTACTATACTCTATTTAGGAGTCAGGTTTAGGTTCAGGTTCAGGTTCGGGTTTACAGTTGTACACTTGTACACTTGTATACTTGTATACTTATACGCTTATGCACTTGATACACACTGCCGGAGTGAATTCATCATGACAGTATATATCTATCCCTCAAACCTCAATGATGCAAGATGGCAGCACAGCACAGCACAACATAGCACGAAAGCACCCAGCCATAGGGATTATTAGGAGACCGATAGGCCGTGCTGTACTACGGTATATCGGATAACAAGATATATGTGATATTGCTATGTATTGCTATGTATTGCTATTAGTTATTGGAGCAGAGACAACAGCACTCTCGTCTCGTACTTGACGATAGCTAGCTACAGTACCTTATTAGCTAGTACTGGATAATAATACCACCTTACAATACATACCCCGTACTTTACCTTTTTACCTTAACTTACCTTACCTCACCTTACCCCGTACCGTACCCATCCTGTGTGATATCTATCTCCTCCTACAGTACGGACTACGGACGACCGACAATGGATGCCAAACCGGCCTGGCCAGGGGAGGGACATGGATGGAGACGGTGGAGGATAGTGGACCACAGCCAGATGGATACGATGTCTGGGGTCGAATATTCTGGTATTATTCTTCTCGTATGTACTTCACTGCACCACAGTACAGTCAGTACCTGACAAACTAGCTAATCTTGTGAACCTTGGACTGCCACCAAATTTAGACTTGGCTTATGCCGAGGGGGGAAAAAAAACTAAAAACCTGGACTTCCCCTCACCTAGTCCCAAATGGGTAATATACATGATCAATATGCTACCAGCTAGTCCCCTTCGGGTAAGAGGGGCTCAGCCATGACGCTGCCCCATCGTGAAGCTTGATAGGTAGGCGTTGGAGCAAATGGCGAAATCTCAGAATCCTCAAATACTAAAAGTTCCCTTTAAAAACTCAATTGTCCACGTTCTCTGCGGAAATGTACCCAATACCCAAAAGCCTTCTGCCCTAGTTGACCATATAGAACGAATTTCTGCCATTTGACCTTCCTTATCTTAAGCTTCGCCCAACCATCCTGGCGTCATCTGCGCCTCACCCGGTCTGTGAGATATCAACGTACAACACCATCATACCTCATTCTCTACCTCTCCTCGTCTCTCATTCCTCTCCCCCGACTCAGACGACCCTATCGTCTGCCAATTGTCCGGCCCTGGATCTTGCACTACACCAAACGCTCCTGACCGCTATTTCTCCAGTGACACGCAGCTTGCATTGGTATGTTTGCTTATCTCCCAGATAGTCAGAACCACATGCCAGGGGGATGTAGATGACTAACTGGCCCATGGTCTATAGAGTTTTGGTGACACGCTTGCCCATTATTTGGCATTGCTCGGATCTCAAGATACGAATTCAAAGGTATGTAGAGATAAGCCCTCCGTATATATATCCTCCCCTTTCGTATCTGGCCCTATTTTGAGCCTGCTCTTCGAGCCTCTCCTCCCTACCTACCTTCTCCTTGACTTGTCCACCAATTGGAACTCTCACCATCATGGCACAAGTTTTATTGAGGATCAACACTGACCTTATGTCGCCTTCTTTAGCTTCTCTAGCGTCTCAAGACGACCTTCCCTCACCCTTTCCTTGTTTTGACGACGCAATCGCAAACATGGCCGCCAACGAATTAAACGTATCCAAAAATAACTTGGTTGAACAGGTTATGCGAAGCCCAGACCGTAGAGCATCACCTCAACCATCACATATCAGCCTGCCTTTTAATGATGGCACCAGCAAAGGCAACGGTAACGGAAACGGAAACGGCAATGGCAACGGTAATGGCCAACGAGTTCTGCGGTCCGCAACTATTGGATATCTTGCCCCCGAATTCAAAGGGAAGAAAGATCAAATGGTTCAAGGTAAGCAAGCTAGCTAATATATGAGAACGGCAGCAGGTGCTAATTTATAACAGTAAAGGAGATCATCACCAGCAGTGCTTGGATCCCAGAGCATCTTGTCGACGAACAGATATCGTGGTTTTACAACGAACTGGGAATTGATGATGTTTACTTTGAACTAGAGAGTGTGAATGCTGTAGCCAGCAGTGTCACCTCCTTATATGCCGCCAAGGTAGCGGCATTTGCCCGAGCAGACCAGAAACAAGAGGTCCGACTGGACATGGAAGCAGCAGACCATGCCATCTACATAGATACGAGCGAGCCAGGAACCAGCAATGTCGGAGGTCCCCAATACGAACATCGCCTTGAGTCGAAATACTTGGACAACTCTAGCTTGAACACCATTTACCGAGTCGAGACTTTCCGTTCCCCCGGCAATCTATCTGGTACCGATTCAAAGACATCCATTCGCTGCTACTTCGTATACCAATGCCAGTTTGTTGATGCAAATGCCTCGGAAAATGAGACACGCCTTGAAGTCATTGGCGACCAAATGTTCTTAACGAAAGCAACTGCAAACACGAAACAAATCTACGAAGAAATCATCAAGCTTGCAGTGTCCAGGACCGGTCCAGTCATTGAAGTTTTCGACGTTGAGAACTCCAAAGAGAAACGGCTTATCGTTGCCTTTCGCCGAAGGACTGCAGCTGGACTCTTCAGTGCGCTAAGTGATCTCTACCATTATTATGGGGTCACCAGCTCTAGAAAATACGTGGAACAGTTCAGCAATGGTGTATGTGTCATGTGTGTATACCTCAAGCCAGCTACAAACTTGCCGGATGCTGCGAGGTACCCTTCTCTCGATCAGTCAATTCACCAAATTACCAAAGAGATCTCTCTGCTATACTGTATCCCCCAAAACAAATTCCAGGAGCTCTTCGTCAGTGGTCGGTTGAGCTTACAAGAGACTATCTATGGGCATTGCCTTTGGGTATTTGTTCAACACTTCCTTAATCGTCTTGGTATGTTTGTCTCGTTGTCCTCCCTGATGATTACTAATGACTTTAGGTTCTGAGTATACCTCTCTGGTATCGGCATTGGACCCCATGAACAGTGGCCATGCGGAAATTCTTTCCAAAATCAAGCGTCGACTACGTACCGAGACTTTCACGGCAGATTACATCTTTGAGATCATTAATCAACATCCCCAACTAGTGCGATCATTATACGCCTCCTTCGCAAGCGTCCACCTAAGCCTCGCCGACGGTTACGAAGAAGTGATTGTTCCAGAAACCCCATCAGCCGAAGTGCTAAGTGATGCTGGGTTGAAGGAACTGATTGCCAAGAGTGTCACCAATGAACACGAGCAGATGGTCATGTCGGCATTCCGTATTTTCAATAATGCCGTGCTGAAGACAAACTTCTACACGCCCACAAAGGTAGCATTGAGCTTCCGTCTCGACCCTTCGTTCCTACCTGCCATGGAATATCCACAACCTTTATACGGTATGTTCTTGGTCATCAGCTCAGAATCTCGAGGGTTCCATCTTCGGTTCCGAGATATTGCCAGAGGTGGTATCCGAATCGTCAAATCCAGAAATCGCGAAGCATACTCCATCAATGCTCGTTCCATGTTTGACGAAAACTATGGCCTGGCCAATACTCAGCAACGCAAGAATAAGGACATTCCCGAAGGAGGATCGAAGGGTGTTATTCTACTCAATTCCGATATGCAAAACAAGGGCAGCGTTGCTTTTGAAAAGTATATTGACAGTATCATGGATCTTCTTCTCCCTGCTCAAACTCCTGGTATCAAGAACCCTGTTGTGGATCTTTACGGAAAGGAGGAGATCCTTTTCATGGGTCCAGATGAGAATACTGCAGACCTTGTTGATTGGGCTACCCTTCACGCACGCAAAAGAAACGCCCCATGGTGGAAGTCCTTCTTCACTGGAAAGTCGCCTAAACTTGGCGGCATTCCTCACGATGCATATGGCATGACCACTCTTTCCGTACGAGAGTTTGTCAAGGGTATCTACAGAAAGAAGGAGCTCGATCCTAGCACTGTTCGAAAGATGCAGACCGGTGGTCCAGATGGCGATCTCGGAAGCAACGAAATCTTGCTCAGTAATGAGAAATACACTAGCATAGTAGATGGCAGTGGTGTTCTAGTAGATCCACAGGGCCTGGACAAGGAAGAGCTATTACGACTTGCCAGGGCACGTGTCATGATCTCAAATTATGATGCTACAAAGCTCTCGAAGACTGGCTACCGTGTCCTTGTCGACGATATCAACGTTAAGCTTCCCGATGGCGAGGTCGTCAACAATGGTACTGCATTCCGCAATACATTCCATCTCCGCCAAGGCGCAACAGACTGTTTTGTTCCCTGCGGTGGCAGACCCGAATCAATTGATCTCACCACAGTGAGCAAACTCATCGTCAAAGGCAAATCCACCATCCCATATATCGTCGAAGGTGCCAACTTGTTCATCACCCAAGATGCAAAGCTCCGACTTGAGGAGGCCGGATGCATTCTCTTCAAAGATGCCAGCGCCAATAAGGGTGGTGTGACGTCTTCTTCCCTAGAGGTCCTTGCAAGTTTGAGTTTCGACGACGAAGGGTTCGCAGAGAACATGTGTGTTGGTGCTAATGGCCAGCCTCCTGCCTTCTACAAAGCCTACGTCAAGGATGTGCAAGAGAAGATTAAGGAGAACGCCAGGCTAGAATTTGAAGCCATCTGGAGAGAACACAAGCAAACCAGAATTCCACGAAGCACTCTAAGTGATACTCTCAGTATCGCCATCACCAAGCTAGACGAGGAACTCCAGAAGACTGCCTTATGGAAGGAAGAGAAGCTCCGTCGATCTGTACTCAAGGATGCCTTGCCCAACTTGTTGCTTGAGAAGATCGGATTGGATCTTATCATCGAGCGTGTCCCTGATAGTTATCTTCGTGCTATATTTGGTAGTTACCTTGCCAGTCGTTTTGTGTACGAATTTGGTAGCTCGCCTAGCCAGTTTGCTTTCTTTGATTTGTAAGCCCCCTCCCCTTGTCCCAACTGAACATAACAGAATACTAATTATACAATAGCATGTCGAAACGAATGGCCAAGATTCAATAAAGAGAAAACTGGATTCCTGGGTATATAGATTCATCTCCAAATTCTTTCTGGGTTTTCTCATGCACATATGTTCTTGGTTGGCGTTTAGTTAACGGTTTACTTTGAACACATTTATTGGGTTCATCGAAACTGCGAAAGCTAGGTAGAGAAAAGTGCTGTATCTACCTGTGCTGACGGGGAGGTTTCTTGATTTTCCCTTTTGTTTTGCATTATGTGGTGTCTATAATAGACGTTTGGTGCATCTTAGATAATAGAATGGGTCATGAGAAAGTCAATGTCAATATCTAGTTCGATTCAAGAACTATTCCGCAAAGTCCAACCGTAAACACCACCTCCAGAGGGTGTGTTCCATGAGTGCTAGCTTGCAAATGTGAGACTTTTCCAAAGTGACCTGTTCTTACCCCCCTTCCAGCGTAGATAAGAAACGTAGGGGCAATAAAAGGATCAGGCCATATTGAGTATCGAGTTGTCAACTTAAGTTTTCCTTTTTTTTTCTATTAGATAAAAATCATGCTTTTCCCCCTAGATCGGA
>Ga0247734_1000095_pt1 | contig 80015 bp, 66 predicted proteins | sample UWRJL103311B2_FD_180933 | JGI IMG/M metagenome (GOLD analysis project Ga0247734, IMG submission 180933) | Plant litter microbial communities from Arlington Agricultural Research Station in Wisconsin, United States - UWRJ-L103-311B-2 | ecosystem: Environmental > Terrestrial > Plant litter >... | reverse complement strand
CAATAATATTGAGCAGCACATCCAGCCGTTTATAGTTTCCTCGTTTTGCATTTCGCAGGATATCATACCAGCGCTTACCCTCGAAAGCAAATTCCCTTGCTCTTTCTTCCAGGATATAATCGGAAATACCATCCGCATCTGTAGCTTCCGGAAAACGTTCTGTAGCCACCAGCGCATGTGCCCGCTCCCGGACCTGCCTAACCAGTTCGAGTGATTCTGCCCCGCGGTTTACCTGTGCACAAGCCTCTGCTTTCATTAGCAGTACATCAGGATAGCGGTATACAAACCAGTGTGCATAAGATACATCCGGCATCCGCATCGTATTATAATCTACCCCTACATACTTATAAATCATATTATCTTGTAACCTTACTGCAGCATCTACCCCCCTTAAATCTACCTTTGTTTCATCCACAAAATCCTGTGTATAAATCTCTTCTGCTACTTTTACTGTCGCCGAAAACCGTCTTGAAAAAGGAGCGAACATATTATAGAAAGGATTTAACTTCTGGGCATCAAACTGAAATTCAAAAATCCCTTCTGAAGAATTACCCGTGTAAAAAACCTGGTTATAAAGCTGGTTTGAATTAACCATACTGAACTTTCCAGAATTAATAACCTTATCACACATTGCGATAGATTCGTTGTATTTCTCCATCCATAAATACACATCTGCAAGGATAGTTTCTATGGTATACTTTGTAATCCGCCCGGTATCATACTGTTTATTTCCATAAGTAACAGCAGCCATACTCTCTGCCTTCAGCAAATCTGCCACCAGCTGATCGAGCACTACTGCTCTTGCAGTAAGCCCGATATTCTTGATCTCGTTATCCGTAGACGTCGATTTCAATTTTAACGGTACGTCACCCCAGGTACGCACCAGGTAGAAATACATCAGGCTCCGCAGGGCCAATGCCTCTGCCATGGCACTATTTAAACTAGCTGTTGTAAACGTATTATCTACCTTTTGCACATCAGGCGCAAAATCTATAACCGTATTACATGCATTAATGGTACGGTATAAAGACCTCCAGCTTGTAATACTGTTGCTGGAAAGGATATTAACATTCATCACATTCTGCTCATCGATCAGAATACCTAACCCCGGGGCAACCATATCTGCCCTTAACTCTCCCCATAAAAATAAATATTCTGCCAATGGACGGTCCCTGATGGTTCCCGGAGGACCTAACAAGGAGGCGTAACAACCAACTAAGGCAGCTTGAACGTCTTCTTTGGATGACCAAAATTCTTCCCGTATAATTCCATCTTGTGGTTCTAGTGTCATCCATTTCTTACAAGAAGCGCAAGAGAATAATAAGACCAGCAGTAAAACTTTATAAGTAATATGTTTCATAATCTTTATCTTAAATATTAGCTATTAAAACCTGGTTGATAAACCCAGCGTGACCGTTTTAACCGGCGGGGTCATAGAGTTATCAATTGCAACAGAGAACGGGCCGTTGATCTTTGTACCAACCTCTGGGTCCTGCCCCAGGTACTTAGTAAAAGTGATCAGGTTTTCTCCCGTCATGTAAACACTTAACCCGCTTATCTTGATCCTTTTAAGCACCGCAGTACCCAAATCATAGCGCACCGTAATCGTCCGCCATTTCAGATAAGAACCATCCTCTACGTACCTGCTTGATCCAAGCCAGTTGTACCCACTATTGAAAAGTGCCCTGGGTACATCCGTTACATCACCTTCGTTACGCCACCGTCTTAAAACTGCTGTACTCTGGTTGCCATAACCAAACATATTCGTAGTATTCATTTTTGTCCCGTTAATTAGCTGATAGCCCGTACGGTAACTAAAAAAAGCAGACACCCTTAAGTTGCCAAAAGTGATAGAAGGACCAAAACCACCAGAAAACTTGGGGTTACTGTTACCGAGGTACACGATGTCTTTATAATCGATGGTACCATCGTGGTTTACATCCTCATACTTTGCATCACCAGGCTGGAACACGTAATCCGTAGCTGGGTAATTGAAGCGCATATATATCTTATCACCATTAGGGCTTAGGATAGGTTCTCCATTTCTATCCCGGGCAACAGTTTCGTCTTTACTCCCGTAAACACCCTGATATTTAAACCCATAGAAAGATCCGAAAGGATTATTTACCTGTAAAAACTGTTTATATTTTCCATTTTCATTGATCCTCGCCGAGTTTTCTGTTGGGTAGAGCGGAGAGATTTCCCTGATCATGTTCTGATTTTGTGCAATGTTAAAATTGAAATCAACTTTCCATTTTTTAGATCGGACTACCTGCAGGCTGATATTAAACTCCCAACCCTGGTTGTCCATTGTACCCACGTTCATATCTACCCCTTCAAACCCGTTATAAGCAGCAACCCTTAAACCCTGGAAAAACAAGTTTTTGGTACGGTTGCGATAGATCTCTGCATCAAGCGTGACGCGGCTTTTGAATAGGGAAAGACTTAACCCATAGTTGGTGCCGACTACCGTTTCCCATTTCAAATTGGTGAGTTCCATATTTTGAGAATAGACACCCGCAAGCCCCATATAACTCCAGTCGTAATTGCCATAAGTATTATAAAAAGAATAATCCCTTTTTGGCGCATTACCAGCCTGACCGTAGCTAAAGCGGAAACTTAGGTCGTCAATAAACGTTAATTTACTCATGAACTTTTCACCAGAAAATCGGTAACGTGCAGAAAGCGAAGGAAATAACCCATAACGATTGTTTGGTGCGAAACGTGAATTTGCATCACCACGTACAGCCACATTGATCAGGTAACGGTCCAGGTAACCATAAGTCGCATTTAGCAATAGTGCCGCACTGCGCGTTTGTGTTTGTATGGAGCTCAGCTTGATCTGATCATTTTCCGTCCTGCCCGGGACGGAAGGATCTTGTAATAAAGAAGATGCCGTATTGGCATTCATCGTATTCTGATTTACAAACCGGTTATCATTGGTCTGGAAACTCATCATACTTTGCAGTTTATGTTTCTCTCCCATTTTGGGGGCAAAGATTAAATTGGTCTTTGTACCTACAATAAACTGGTCATAATCGGTATCTGTAGCCCTGTTTACCGTGATCTCCGTAAATGGGCGGCCCGTCGCAATCTGCGGTAAAAACGTTTTAATCTTTTGCGTATTGATATCAAACTGGATATCGGTTGTTGCAAATAAGATATCCTTGATCACATCATATTGTAAATTAAAATGCGGGATTACCCTATCGCCGATTAACCGGTTATTCGCAGTTAGCGCCATTGCTACCGGGTTATAAGTCCCTTTTACCGCATTCTTGTCATCAAAAAAGAAAAACCCCTGGATATTTGCATTTGGCGAAAAATAATTCTGTGTGAGCTGCCCGTAATCATCATATTGATAGATACCCATATTTGGCATTTTATTGTACGCCACATCACGAACATTACTATACAACTGAGTATTATTTACATGCGTATACGAAATATCCGTACGGAACCTGATCCGGTCGGACACATTATAGTCCAGATTGATACGTGTAGTAATCCTTCCCAGACCAGTCCCTTTTGTAGTACCTTCCTGGTTAAAATAACCCAGGGAAGCAAAATACTTTGCCTTCTCGCCACCTCCCGAAACCGATACATTATGGTCCTGCAGATAGCCAACCTGTGTGATGGCACCTACCCAATCCGTATTGTTACTGTAATTCTTATACCAAAACAGATCTTGCGGATCATACTGAAACTCTTTAACCGTTTGCGTATTTAGCGGGATACCATTGCGGTTCATAAACTCTTCCGGGATCAGCATCGAATATTGGTCGCCCGTTAACATGGGCACCGCACTTGGCTGTTTAGAATACGACCCCTTAAACGTATACGTGATTTGCGGTTTACCCATCGTCCCGCGTTTCGTATTGATAATCAGCACCCCATTTGACGCCCTTGATCCCCATACTGCAGTTGCCGCAGCATCCTTTAACACACTGATATCCTTGATATCAGAAGGCGCAATATTCAGCAACTGCGCATACCCTTGTTCATCGGCCGTGGCAAAATTAAAATCGCTGGGCACAGTAGTTTCAAAAGGCATCCCATCTACCACAATCAGCGGATCTGTAGAACCATTGATCGACGAAGTACCACGGATACGGATGGACATTCCTGCTCCCGGATCCCCTGAAGTTGCCGCAATATCTACACCCGACAACCGGCCTTGCAAAGCCTGATCGATAGATGGCGCCTGCATTTCCTCCAAATCCTTCGCATTGATCGTAGCCACAGCCGTGGTGCGGTCGCGGTCGTCTATATTTAACCCTGTTCCATTATTCACCTTTTTCCGGGAACTGATCACTACATCGTTCAGCTCATTGGAAGTGGGCACCAACTGAATATTGATCAGCCCCCGCCCGTTAATCAGGATTTCCTTTTGCGTATTGTACCCGATCATGGACACCATTATTTTATTGGCAGGATTGGCAATGCGCAGCACATAGTTTCCCTCTATATCAGTAGAAACACCATTTACAGTCCGCTTTTCATTATCAACTTCTACCACACTAGCGCCGATAACCGGCAGCTTATCCTTTGCATCTATTACCTTCCCCCTTACAGTGGCAATTTTAGTCTGCCCGAAACCCGTACTCCTTATTAAAAAAAGGTTTACCAGCAGGGCAGCAATGAGTATAAATATTCTCTTCATCATTGATCAATTAATAAGTGTATTTGAGATAATTATTAATCTGGTGGATCAGCGTGCGGTTAGACAACACATTACTATTGGACAGCACCACATTAGCACCCCGTCCGTTCATATCTACCACCCTTAAATTGTTCAGCTGGTTCTGTATAAGCAATGTTCCCGTATCCCCATTAGAATCCTTAAACAGCGTCTCGAAACTTCCGCTCTTCAGACCATCGTTCGCGATAGTTGTCTTATTAAGGATATGGTACAAAATGAACTTGCTCACATTGGCAATATCATTTGGATCTGAAGGATTATAATTCGGCGTTACCACAGCTCCATTTACCGTACCGGGTAATATCCCATCTCTAACTGCCTGTTTAATAGCCGCATCAGTCGGTATAAAAACAGTATAATTTACCCCTATAGAAACTCCTTGTATCTCTACCGTTGTTTTGTTGGAACATACAGGATTATTGATCAGGTATTGATAAAAATCATAAAAAGGATCTGTGATCAGGGTGCCATACTTTTTAATATGCTCCCCTACATTTTTGTTCGTAAAAGACAGTAAACCATTCACATAGAAATCTTTACCATTAACAGCCTGGCGGTAATCGTTCCCTTTAATTTTAACCACAGGAATAGACTGACGTGCAACATCTGTACTATCCATTGTACCAGAAGAGGAGATCCTGTTATTTTTATAACTGATATACTCGCCGCCAATAGTTTCATAAACCCCGGTTCCGGAAAAAGAACTGACGCTGCCTTCGATCACGTGGGTATTGAGCATCCTGTATATATTTGCAGGGGCAGGCTGACCGATCACGGTTGTTCCCCCAGGAGGGGTATACTGGAAGGTAGAATTCAGCGTATTCCAATCATACCCTGCCGCTTTAAACGAGTTATCGTTCATTAGTAATAAGGTGTATTCTACTTTTGGAAGTACTACCCTCGTTTTTACGCCCGACAGTTCCATGGCCCTGATCATTAAGCTATAGGCAGGATTAAGATAGGGCGCACCAAATACAGTATGAAACACATTAGCCTTTTGCACCTGGTTAGTCCCGTAGAAAAAGCCATTGCTTAAGATCTTTTTATCGATCACATTTGCGGTAGGACTAAACCTGGCTTCCTCGCCCAGGGTATTTATCGTATTGGCAAATTTAGTAGGCCATACCGGTGATTGCCACATATGACAGTTCATCAGATCCTGTACTATATTGATTGGCAGCTGCTCTACTGAAGTATAATACTCCAGGATCACCTCTCTTAAATACGCAGAAAAAGCAGCATTGGAAGGCGCAAAAAGCGTCCACCCATTTCCTTGTCCGTCGTTATCCATCACCTTTAAATAATTTTCATTATTGGGTGAAAAAGCAAGTGCACCCGAGTACAGCTTATACTTTACCGAATCGGCTTTTCCGGTAGCAATCTGATAGCGCTGGGAAGCTTCGGGGCTGTAAACGTAACTCACCAGGAAGCGGTCAAATATCTTTTTAAAATCGCTATAGTCTGTATGTGCAGTTAAATACTGATCAATACTTTGAGGGGGCAGAACTACCTTATCCACAACATGGATTACCCCATTTTCTGCGAGTATATTCTCTTCTACGACCTTCCCTCCTGGCACATTAAAACCAGTATATTCTACATCAGGGTAGAAAAAATTGTAATCTGCTGCAGTTAATCCATTGGCAGACACATAATTTTTAATGAAGTAGGTGTAATATTTATTGTTGTTATCTGCTGGTGCATAAGCAGTGTTTCTATTGTTAGCGATCACTTTCATGCTCTTGCCATTTACAACCTCGGTATAAACCGAATCATAATAAGCAGTACGGCGTTTAAAAGCAGAATTTGGCACCCAGCCAGTGCTAGACTGAAAGTCACCTAACCGATCGGTTTTAAAAGCATTAAAAATCAGCGCATACTTTACGATCCCAGTTGCCGTCTGCTCATCAATTTTATCCGCCCCAGAGATATTGTTCTCCTTAAAATACTTCGCAAAAGCCTCATCATTAGGCGCGAACATGGTCCAGTACCCAGACTTGCCAAGGATATCTTTATAACCCGCCTTATCAATACAGGCTAACAAACTGGTAAAATTACCGCGGCTCTGCAGCTGCTGGTAAATTGGATCGGCCAGCGATTCGGGCCGGCCGTAATAAGCATCGAACTCCGCTTTTCTGCAGGATGGCAGAGCCATGATAACCGTCAGAAAGACGATTAAACGATTTTTCAGAATTTTGTTCATAGCATTTTTCAAGAATAAAAAACGCCTTATTAACTAGCTGTAATTAATATAAGGAAAGAGAAAAAAATGGAGTAAGAGTACCGCATATACGGTTTTACCCCAAAATGAGAGAGTAGCGTTGTTTCATACAGGATATTTGGTTAATAACGGACGTTAACTTGTGTTAATTTGGTTTATTAAATACTTGGTTCAGGAATATTTGGTTATTTAATTTAAACCTAGCCTATAAAAAATTAACGCGCAACCTGTAGCATCCTGCCTTTACCTAATATTTTAGCAAAAATTTAGCAGAACAAATGAAATCTTGCTAAATCGACGTTTTAGCAAGCGATTTTAATTTTTAAAATAAATTTATTCCATTAGATTGTAACAAGATTATTATCAAACAAACAAGAATTAACCCCCTGATTAAGGAGCTGTTTAATCATTTTTTGCTGGTCTATAGCAGGCTGGTGCAGGCCATATATTTATCTATTTACACTTACTCAACAAGTTATCTTTATTTAACCGTCGAACCTTATTATACTTTGACCATATTACAATTTAACCTTACTATACTATAACCTTACGCATACACCATGTAGTCATGCAACGCAGATTTTGTACGTTAGTTGTTTTTATCGGTTCATACAACTCCCCATTAAGCAGTTCGGTATAATGCAGTAATGTTTCCTGGTTAACCAGATACCTTGTGGAACCATCTGGCAACAGATATAGCCCACCATCACCCAGTGGGATAACGAGTTCCTCTATCCCGATGTTAGAAGCCAGCCTGGCAAAAAAATAACCACCAGGTTTTAATACCCGCCAAATAGAACGCAGCATGGCATCAAAATGTTCATGGTGCGTAGCGAAGTGGAGCACAGCACTGCAAATAGCTAAATCAAAATAAGCAGATGGGAAAGGTAAATCCTCTGCCGCGGCGACAACAAAGTTTGCTACTGTATTATGCGGAGCAAGCAACGCAGCTAATTGTTTAGCATTTTCTACCGCAGCCGGTTGAGGATCAATACCACAAACCTCAAATCCATTCTGCAGAAAGTATGGAAGATTTCGTCCGCTCCCAACACCAATATCAATCACGTTGTGGCAATCATCAAAAGTGCCTTTTAATAATTGATCAAACAGGTAGATATCAATATTTCCATAAAGCTGCTGCAGGTTGTTTTTCATGTTGGGTTATTTCCGACAAATATAAGATGAAACAGTTGTAGTAAATTATTTTCATTACCATCCTTCAGGATCATATGCGAAGGAATAAGCATATTTGACGAGGTTCAATTATTGCTATTTATTTATCTTTGTTATTAAATGATGAACAGGAAGGAAGATGCTTTTAACGTGGGTTATTCGAATAGCATAAACAAAGCAATCAATTTTATTGATCATAATTTAGACCAGGAACTTTCATTGGAAATCGTTGCAGCAATCGCCTGTTATTCCCCGTTTCATTTTCACAGGATATTTAAAGCGGTGATGAACGAACCGTTAAATGGGTATATCACGCGGAAAAGAATTGAAAAGGCAGCATCCATTTTAATGCGGAAAAAAGAGGTAACTATCACCGCACTTTCTTTAAAATATGGCTTTAATGGTAATTCATCTTTCACCCGGGCATTTAAAAAATTCTATGGGATTAATCCTACCGAATTCCGCAACAACTGCCATGATAAATTTAGCAAGATCAGTAAAGCGAATAGCAAGAACGGACAAGAGATAGTTGTATTTGAAAAATATATTTGTGCCATAGATCACCAACAAACCCTGATTAAAATGGATGCAAATATTGAAATTAAAGAAATGCCCTTATTAAACCTTGCTTATATATCGCATGTAGGGCACGCTAATTTAGCTGGCACTTACGGTCGGCTGATGCAATGGGCAAAACCTAAAGGCTTACTAGATACCATTGATTTTAAAATGGTTACGGTGTACCATGACAGTTTTAAAATCACAGCACCAGACAAAGTAAGGATGAGTGCTTGTATTTTGTTAAACAAACCTATTGAAACAGATGGAGAGGTGAGCCTGCGTACTATTGATAAAGGCAAGTTTGTGGTAGGCCATTTTGAGATAGCAGGGGTAGATTTTGGGAAGACATGGACAGAATTATACATTTGGCTGAACAAAAATGGCTATAAGACTACAGATAGAAACTGCTTTGAAATTTATCATAGCGATCCAGAAAAGCATCCGGAGAAGAAGTATACGGTTGATTTTTGTATACCGATTGATTAACGGTTGATAAGGAGAAGGCTGATCAACACAAAATTTACTGGTCTATTTATATTTCCAATGCCTTATTTTACCTTCGGCAATCCATTCGACCGCAGTATCCAGTCTTTTACTTCTTGTGGCCTCAGTTTTAGCTTCTTCAAACCAGCTGATATATTCTTTCTTTTGTGAAGGACTGAATCTTTCGAACTGTTCCTTTACTAAACTATTTTTGCTGAGTATTTCAGTAAAATAAAGCGGGACAGCAAGTTCTGTTTTAACAGTTGCAGTTTTAACGCGGGGAGTAGCTTTAATGCCCTGTATATTTAGTGATAAGGCATGCTGAATATATTGTATCAGGATGTCATCGGCCGGAAGGTCCGAAAGACTGGTGATACGTCCAATACTGCCTGCAGTATCTGCTTCCTGATTTAATATCTGGTGGGGATCTTCCATTACAGCGGACTTCCAGAAACCAAAAGCACAATGCTGTTTGAATGCTGCCATTTGGCATACCGGCCCCTCATGGTCAAAAAACGGACAACTCCATTTCATAGTTTCCTTCAATTCTGAAGAAGCCCGGTGTACAAGATCACGAAGATGTGTAAGAATGGGTTTTGCAAAATCTGCGCTCTTTTCGATATAGGCATCTACGCGGTTATCATATTGTTCCATACTGCAATATAATAAAATTTGTTACCACAAAAATGCCACTGGAACCACCCAGGGCATTTAAGACTATTAACAACTATTCTCTTTGAATAAACACCTGTGGTGTGATTACGAAAAATACTGTTTATCAATTACTTCATACTTTTTCGAAGGTATATATTACCATAAGATGAACTGATATCATACGCTGGCCCGGTACCTGGTCTGGCAGTAATAGAAGTAAAAAAGTTTTGCTCTGTTTGTTCTGTTGGTTTCAACTGAAGATCACTATAGATTTTCCCAAAACGATTGGTGAGCTTAATCTGCCCAATCCTGTTTTCGTTAAGGCTTGCATCGATCCCGCCATAAGTAGCAACAACTTTTATTGGTCCATTAAAATTATCCAACTCTACCATTCCATAAACAGATTCTATAGCAGTAACCATATTTGCCGGCACTTTAATTTCGAGAGTTACCTGTATATCTTTCTGCTGGTAAAAAGAAATACTATTCAGCGTACCAGCTTTCTCCTTCTTGTAATTATCCAGATCCTTTTTGCTCTCAAAACGCGTCTTTATTCCATTGGCAACGATATAATAAGAGTCTGGTATTTTATCGATATCAATCTTATTACTAACCGATACTGTACCATCTATAATCGTTTGACTGAGCGTAAAAGCACTATCATTTTCTCCGTTATTGATATTTACTGTAGCATTAATTTCGATTTCATTTTTGTCCCAGCTGCTGATATGTATCAACTTAGGGTAGTCGAATTTTAGCGCTATCTTCTGTCCGTTTTGTACGGCATATGTCTTGGTTACTTTAGTCTGTGAAAAAGCACATATTGGTAAGATGGCTATTAACAGCCCTGTGAGTATAGGTTTCATGAGCCGAAAGATTATTTCTGTCTTAAATAAACATTTTTGTAAGTAGACTTAAAGATCAGGTCGACACCCCCACCGTTGATAGTTCCTTTTATACGTTCTACATCCCTGCCATAGTTTCCGCTATATCCGCGTACCACGATATCTCCAGTAGACCATATAGTCCCGGCCGGGCGCTCTCCGTCTGTCCTTCTTCCGGTAACAGTAACCTCATTCATCTTAGTTCCGTTACCTACATAAACCTTACTTAATTTCTCACTTTTCGACGCAGCGACATCAGCCGTTGAATTAGACTTCTCTTCATTGCTATTTTTATCGATGGCTATTTTAAACTCGTCCGCAGCATAGAGTTTGCCATAAGAAGAGCCTAATTCTACATTTGCTTTTGCAGTAGCAGGCAAAGTTACATCTACATAATTATATACCGATATGATAGATACAGGCCCTTTGATATCACCGGCAAAGATTGCATCGACACCACCATAAACCGTCTTTATATTCATTGGGCCACTGTTGTTTTCCAGTTTAATTTTATTGTAAGTAGTGGATACCTCTATTTCATTTTTCAGGTTTTTAAGGATGATCTCATCATGGTAGATGTTGCTGGTATTGGAAAAGGATATTTTCAAATTCTGAGGTACTTTAATAGTTAAAATTCCATTTAACTTTTTGCCGACCACATTTACATTGACATCCTGGCCACTTTCAGCAACCTCTATTCCAAGACCGGTATTATCAACAAAACCAGAACCACTAATTGCTTTAAGTCCCTTTGCACGTTCGTCGACTACTTCTTCTACAGATTTTTGGTTAGAGAAAATAATCTCGTTTCCGCTATATCCTTCTATGATGGCTCCACTAATGTTGAGATTGAGGCGACCTGTACTTTTAGCCAGTTTATATTCTTTCTGTGCCCAGGCAGATGTACTTAATATGATTAAGGCGGCAAGCAGCGTAAATTGTTTTTTCATCTTTTTATCTTTTTGATTAGTGTGTTATTGATTGATTGTTTTTAAGAAAGCGGAATTAAGATCCTATATAGGTTAAGCACGTGCTATGTTTAGTCTGATTGTTAGTTTAAGTTTAGGTTGGTGTGGTAGCTTACATTGATTTTAAAGTTTATTTTGGTTCAGCAATGCCAGGTAGGCTTCATCTTTAACTGCCCCAAAAGTATTCGGGTCGTCTGCAAGTGCAAATAGCCGGTCTTCTACTTTTACATTATCGATTTTCCCTAGTAAGCCAATCATACCCAGTTGTACCAATGGATCATTTTGTGTAGAGAAAGAGCTAACCAATAGAGAAGAAACATGTTTATTGTTTACATACTGCCCCATCACTTCGAGCGCAGCAAGACGAACATTGCTATTTGAATCGTGGTTCAATGTTTTAGCCAGGTTGTTGATCGTATTTTTATTAATGCTGTTGGTCTTCTCTATATCCAGGATGGCAGATAACCTGATGCTCGACGAGCTACTATCTCCCAAACGTGCATACAAGTCTTTTGTCTGCTTATCCACTGGATTTTTAATTGCCTTTGCAGCAGATCTGCTTTTTATTATGCCAGTCGGTTTTGCGGCAATCTCCTGATTTACTGCAACTTCACCATTCGTGTTAACTGCCTGGCTCGCATTATCGTGTTTCTTTTGCTGATTGGTACTGCTTTCTACCGTAGTCTTGTGAGCAGCTTTTGGTGTTGACTGCTGTGCGATTACATCCACATCGCTAGTGTTGGTTTTGCCATTGTAAAAGAAATAAGTGGTTGTTATTGTCAGCAGAATTGACGCAGCTATCGCCCATTTGGCCCTGCTGAAAAGAGGAACAATTTTTATTTCTTCAGTTTTTTTTTCGTTAGCTTTCTTTTCTTCACCGGCCTGCGCTTTCAACCTGTTTTTTATCTGGTCGAGTACATTTGCAGGCGGTTCCATATGATCGAAAGCCTCTCTATGTTGCTCAACGAATTTTTTAATCGGATCATTCATAATAAGACTTGTCTTTTAATAGTAATAGTATTTTTTTCTTTGCCCGGTGGTACTGGGTTCTTACTGTACTGTGGGATATACCTAATAACCCAGCGATCTCTTCATGTGGCATGTTCTCAAACAGATATAAGTTGAGAATAGTCTTATAACCATGCGGTAATTGTTCTATGCTATGCCTTACATCTTCCACTCTGCAATCAAATATTTCACCTTCCTCTTCATTGTTTCCACTGTCATCGGCTAGTTCCATATCACCTAAGTCTGAAAACATAATTTTTTTCTTTCTCAGATGAGAGATGGAACGGTTAATTGCAATCCTTTTAACCCATCCTTCAAAGTTTATGATCTCGCTCATTTTATTGATATCAGTAAATACAGTAAAAAAAGTCTCCTGCAATATATCTTCTGCCTCTCCCGTATGTGATACAATACGGCTGATAGAATTATATACCCCTTTTGCATACCTATTGTATAATGAGGTATAGGCAAAATCACTACCGGCCTGGCACATAGAAATCAGCGTTTGATCGGTAACTTTTTCTGTTGACTGCATTTATAACTAGTTGATTGTATCTTTTTTATTATTACGCTATCCCCTTCAACTCCCTTTTCTAATTGGAAGTCGCAGCTTTTGGTATAATGTTGCACCTGTACCTGATATTTTTTTTATAATAATAAAATTAAGACTGGCAGACAACAGGTTAAGTTAGGAAAATCGGACGATCTTAATTATCTTTATCATATGATGAAAGCAAAATATCTACTTTATATACTTCTCCTGGTGATGGGCCCGGCAGCCCTGGCACAAAGCACAACTTCCCTTCCTGCATCAGAAAGCGTATTAACTGCGGCTTATACAAAAGCAGCAAAAGAACATAAGAATGTAATGCTGATCTTCCACGCTTCGTGGTGTGGCTGGTGTAAAAAGATGGATGCTTCGCTAAACGACCCCACATGTAAAAAATTGATTGATGATAACTACGTTATTGCCCATTTGGACGTTTCGGAACAACCTGAAAAAGTACACCTTGAAAATCCGGGCAGCATGGAAGTGCTGACAAAATTTGGCGGTGAAAAGTCGGGTTTACCTTACTGGTTGATTTTAGACACTAAAGGAAATGTACTGGCCAATTCATTGATGCCTAAAGATGGTGTTACCACTGTAACTGCTGCTGATAACGTGGGTTGCCCGGCAACAGAAAAAGAAGTTAGCTTTTTTGATTCTATATTGAAAAAGACATCAAAATTAAAAGACGAAGATATCAAAGTTATCCATAAAAGATTTTTGCTAAACCAACCGTCACCGAGACCTGCGAAAGCTAGTTAAGTAATATAGTGAATACTGTGATGGAATAGCAACGAGTTTATATTTTTAAACACTTTTGCTTTCGCGTTTAATAGTAATCCATACTTTCTGCGTGTCTATAGCTCTCAAAAGAGCGTATCATATGATCATCGTACTTTAGTAATGTAAAGGCAAAGTATTTTTATGGAAAGAATCAATAGGTTTTGACTATTTCACATAGAAATAATTGATTGTGATTATCCAATCTTAAATCCTAATTTTATAATGCGTCACAATTATCATGGCGCGTTATATTTCCAATATAAACTTATATAATATGGATAGTGAATCAAATGACATCAGTAAATGCCCATTTCATAATGGCAGCATGAAACACAATGTTGGTGGCGGTGGCACCCGGAATAACGATTGGTGGCCAAACCAGTTAAAGCTTAGTATCCTTCGTCAGCACTCTGCTTTATCAAATCCAATGGGCGAAGATTTCAATTATGCTGAAGCTTTTAACAGCCTTGACCTGGAAGCGGTGAAACAAGATCTTCATGCACTCATGACCGATTCGCAAGATTGGTGGCCGGCAGATTTCGGTCACTATGGCGGTTTGTTCATCCGTATGGCATGGCACAGTGCAGGAACTTATCGTGTGGGTGACGGACGTGGTGGTGCTGGTGCAGGTTTGCAACGTTTTGCACCGCTAAATAGCTGGCCAGACAACGTCAGCCTTGATAAGGCCCGCAGATTGCTTTGGCCGATTAAACAAAAATATGGTAATAAAATTTCGTGGGCAGATCTGATGATCCTCACTGGAAATATAGCGCTGGAATCCATGGGCTTTAAAACCTTTGGATTTGCTGGCGGACGTGCAGATGTATGGGAAGCAGATGAATCTGTGTACTGGGGTGCTGAAACTACCTGGCTGGGGGGAGACTTGCGTTATGCAGATGGATCACCTGGTGTAGTAGAAGGCCATGGTGTGCTGGTATCGGATGATGATGCTGATGGCAAGATCCATTCCCGCAATTTAGAAAAACCCCTTGCAGCGGTACAAATGGGTTTGATTTACGTAAATCCTGAAGGTCCGGATGGAAATCCTGATCCTCTGCTTGCTGCTAAAGATATCCGCGATACATTTGGCAGGATGGCGATGAACGATGAAGAAACAGTTGCATTAATAGCTGGTGGCCATAGCTTTGGTAAAACACATGGCGCTGCGCCTGCTGATCATGTGGGTAAAGAGCCTGAAGCTGTCGACGTAGAATTGCAAGGTTTAGGCTGGAGCAATAGTTATGGATCTGGCAAAGGTGCAGACACAATTACGAGTGGTTTGGAGGTAACATGGACTAAAACGCCAACGCAATGGAGTAATAACTTTTTCGAAAACCTGTTTGGGTTTGAATGGGAATTGTCTAAAAGTCCGGCTGGTGCACAGCAATGGGTAGCTACAAATGCAGAAGCTATTATCCCAGATGCCTATGATGGTTCAAAAAAACATCTGCCAACTATGCTAACTACCGACCTAGCGCTGAGGTTTGACCCTGAATATGAAAAGGTAGCCAGAAGGTTTTTTGAAAACCCAGATGAGTTTGCAGATGCTTTTGCGCGTGCATGGTTTAAATTGACCCATCGTGATATGGGTCCCCGTGCCCGTTATTTAGGCCCGGATATTCCCCAGGAAGAATTGCTATGGCAAGATCCAATTCCTGCAGTTGACCATGCACTGGTAGATGATAGTGATATTGCGTCTTTAAAAGCCAAAATATTGGCATCAGGATTAAGTGTATCTGAACTGGTTTCTACTGCCTGGGCCTCGGCTTCTACCTTCCGTGGTTCTGACAAACGCGGTGGTGCCAATGGTGCACGCATCCGCCTTGCTCCACAAAAATACTGGCAGGTAAATAATCCTGTACAATTGCAAAAAGTATTGAACGGATTGGAAAGCATTCAAAATGAATTTAATGGTGCACAGGCAAATGGTAAAAAAATATCATTGGCAGACTTAATCGTATTGGCTGGTAGTGCCGGGGTCGAAAAAGCTGCCCAGGATGCAGGATATGCTGCTACAGTTCCTTTTACACCGGGCCGTATGGATGCTTCGCAAGAACAAACTGATGAAGAATCATTTAGTTATTTAGAACCAGCAGCTGATGGTTTCCGTAACTACCGCAAATCAAAAGTAGCGGTATCAACGGAAGAGCTTCTGATAGATAAAGCTAATTTGCTTACGCTCACCGCACCTGAATTAACCGTATTGGTTGGTGGTATGCGGGTATTGAAGACTAATTTTGATGAATCTAAAAACGGTGTTTTCACCGCCCGTCCGGGATTGCTGACTAACGACTTCTTTGTTAACCTGCTTGATATGCGAACTGAATGGAAAGCTGTAGCAGACGACAAGGAACTGTATCAGGGCCGCGACCGTGTTACAGGCGATGTAAAATGGACAGGTACGCGTGCGGATCTTGTTTTTGGGTCTAATTCTGAACTTAGAGCTGTTGCTGAAGTATACGGAAGCGAAGGCGGTCAAGATAAATTCGTTAAAGACTTTGTTGCTGCGTGGAGTAAAGTAATGAACCTCGATAAGTTTGATTAAATAGTAAGTTATCAATTGTTAACACGTTTGAGAATTGTTGATAGATAATGGATAGCTGAAAATTAAATGATATAATAAAAAAAGGCACCGTAATCCGGTGCCTTTTTTTATTGGAGACAACTATTTAATTGGAGATACTATGTTATTGAAGACACTATTAGCATCAACTAACGATCACTTAAGCAGTTTTTTTACAGTAGCTAATTCAAACCCATTTCTCTCCATTCGCGAGACGGAAGCATGGCTAGGTAACCTTATAATAAAATATAATTAATAATAATGAAATTGCTATATTCGAATGCTATGAAAAACATATTGTTCTTATTGCTATGTATCCCAACCATTTGCCTGGCACAAATTAATGCTGATACTGCCCATACAGCCGAACCGGTACAGGACAGTATCCTGGGAACATCGTTTATACTCAAGGACCATTCAGTAATATTTCAAAAAGTTTATCCTTCAGCGTTAAGCAAAGATCAATTAATAAGTCGGCTAAAATACTTTTTGCCAACTGTTAAAAACTTTAAGCTTTCTGCATTAACTATAGAAAATTCTGATCTGCTTACAGGAAGAATAGTTGATTTTATGGTTAATTATCAAAAATTTGGCGGATCCGACGACTATAACACCAGTATGTTGGCCTATCCTATACAAGCCAATGTAATCATTCAGATTAAAGATAATAAATACAGGGTAACCGTTAGTGAAATAATATTTAAGGGCTTTCAGAACTCCTCCCCGATTATTGCGATTAATACGCCGCTTGATGATTTAGTTAGCAGAAATCAACGCACGAAAGTTAGAACTGCAGATAGATATTTGAAGATAGCTAAGTTTGTTAATGATGATTTATCCATGTCTTTTGATGTAAGTGCAACCAATAACATATCGTCTAACTTTTAACTCATTTTTTCGAGGGGATTTAGAATAGATTCTTGTAGCAGCTTATTATATTTCTAAAAATTTGGATTTTGTAAATTGTTAACTATCTTCATATAAAGCTTTTATTGCAACTGGTAGTTGTTAAATTATTCTTCGGCGATGGGGATCTCCGGGAAATTTTATCAGGATTTTTTTGAGCAGCAAACTGCCCTGTAGATTTCTGATATATCATGTATTACTTAATCAGCAGTTTTTCACCTGTTATTAATGCACTCAAATGATAATAAATAAAAGAATCTTCCAATATGTAGCCCGGTTTGGTTTGCTTAGAGGATTGCAGCTTTTCTTACAAGTTCGGGCGTCGTGGTCTAACGGCATGATCAGCTTCAAAATTCCTAAACTTGAACACAAAGTGTTTTTAAGAAGACGTTCTTCAGATTTTCTCGTCTTTGAAGAAATATTTATTGACCAAATATATAAGCTTCCGCCAACTCTTGAAGCAAATTACATTATTGATGCCGGAGCTAATATTGGCTTGGCAGCGCTGTATTTTCAAAGGTGTTTTCCAGGAGCAAAAATAATCAGCATTGAACCTGTAAATGAAAACTTTCATTTGTTAGAATTAAATACTTCTAAATATCACAATATCATTTGCTATGAGAATGCCTTGTGGGATAAAAAGTCTAACCTGATAATTACGAATACAACAGAAGGAGATTGGGCTTTTATGGTGGAAGAAACTGATCATAAAGGTGATGTAACTGCCATAGCTGTAAATGATATTTTGAAAGAGAACCCAACACTTAAAATCGATATTTTTAAAATGGATATTGAAGGATCAGAGAAAGAGGTTTTTGAAACAGGTACGGAATGGGTTTCCATCACTAGAAATATAATTGTTGAAGTCCACGACAATAAGCGGAAAGGCGCTACTGATGCTGTATTATCTGCGCTTAGGGGTTTCAACTTCACAAAAAAATCGGCCACTTATCATTTTGAAAATACCGCTTCTATTTGAGTAACCTCATATATGTTTTAACCTGGTATCAACTAATATATTCGATATATCTCACTCTTAAAAAGTGTAACTAGCTAAAATTTCAAACATTTACAGCTATTTTGAGTTATTAGGCAATTCCACTCTTTAATTTACTGACTTGACCGGAGAAGAACAACACCATGCCGTTAAGGGATTTAATATCTCGAAATTACTTTTAATTCTTGGCCTGAGTATACTTTTAGTCGGCGAAGGCTACTTTGGTTATCGGCTGTACACGCTTTCACATCAGCAAAAGGAGATCAAAGAAGATTATTCTGATGTAAATAATATCACTCACGGATTATTTTCGGTAGACCAATGGCATGATGAAGTAGCTGGAATTATTAATCACCAGGTACGTCATTTTACGATGACCAAGAAGCAAAAAAGGCAATTGCAGGTAGAGGTTGAACAAATCATCCTGGCACTGATCAATAAGGCTGAAGCACTAGTTGATAAACCACAGAAGTCTATCGGTGGAAAATTGAAAAAATTCGCTATTAAAACTTTCGTTAATACCGACAAGATCAAAGCGCAAGTTCCCAGTTTTGCTAAGACGGTAATCGCAAAAGTTGATAACCAGGCGAATAAAAAGCAGTTGAGTAAAATGGCGATGGGGAAATTTACGGCTATTGAGCACAGCGGATATGCCGACAGTACGGCTACAGCAAATAAAGATGTGAACAGTAAAATGTACCGCAAATATCATGTTTCTTCTACGGATGAATTTAACGATAAACTTATTGCAGCGTTAAGCAGCATTAAGAAGACAACTTACAATTTCTCCTTTGGCATGCTTGGCTGTATCGTAGTTGTTTTATCCTTGTGGTGGATATTGCGGAAACGGGCAGACTTACATGCTACACTTTTTGTGATGTCGTTGTTGTTCGCCTTTATTCTATTGGCAGTAGGTTTAACGGCATCCATGATTGAAGTAGATGCCCGTATCAGATCGCTCGACTTCGTTTTGTTAGGGGAGCATGTGGTTTTTAAAGATCAGGTATTATTTTTTCAAAGTAAAAGCATCCTTGATGTGGTAGAAATTCTGGTGAAGCAACCTGCCATTGACTCGAAGCTGGTCGGCATTTTAATTCTTATTTTCAGTATCCTCTTCCCGATCATGAAATTAAGTTCTACTGGTATCCATTTATTGAGCAAAAAGAAGCTGGCTGAAAATAAATTCATTAAATATTTTGCATTTCAGTCGGGTAAATGGAGCATGGCAGATGTGATTGTTATAGCTATAATGATGACCTATATTGGATTAAATGGTTTGTTAGAAACCCAATTATCCAGTCTGAACATTAAGAGCGATTCCTTAAGTATCATCACGACAAACAATACGGCTTTGCAGCCCGGTTTTATCATTTTTATCAGCTTTGTATTATACGGACTTATCTTATCTACTATCCTGAAATTTATCACACCGTACGATTCGCATTAGATTCTATCAAATCCATATTTCAAATTATCTAATAATTTAAGACATTGACAACTCAGCAAAAAAATACGACGGCTAACAAATTCGGACTAGCTAAGGTTATACTTATTCTTGGATTAAGTATCTTGCTTTGCGGTGAGGCTTATTTCGGCTACCGCCTGCACACCCTATCTATGGAGCAAGAGCAGATCAAAGAAGACTACAGCATGTCTAATAACATTACATTCGGCTTGTTTTCAGTTGATCAATGGCGCGAGAAGATAGCAGCGGTGGTAGATCGTCAGGTAACTGATTTCACTATGACCCGTGCACAGAAAAAAGCACTGCAGGCACAAGTAGAACAGCAGCTGAGCGGCCTTATTAAAAATGTGGTTAAGGAGATTAACAAACCTCAAAAAGATATTGGCGGTAAGCTGAAAAAGTTCGCCTTTAACCAATTCGTTGATCCAGAACAAATACAGGCACAGGTACCGTCGTTTGCAAAAACTATCATTGATAAAGTTAATAGCCCGGCGAGCACAAATAGATTAAAGAATATTGTATCAAGTAAAATTGACCAGCTGGAAAAGGTAACTTATGACAATACCAGCGAAGCCAACCAAGCAGTGACCAAGCACCTTTACAGCAAATACGATGTAACCAATCCAAAATCGTTTAACACAAAGATAAATTCAGAGTTAGCTGCTATTCGCACCGTTACTTATAACTATGCTTATGCCATGCTGGGCTGCGTTGTGCTTGCACTCGCATTATGGTGGCTGATGAGAAAACATGTAGAACTGCATATCACACTTTTTGTTATATCGTTATGTTTCGCTTTTATACTTTTAGCAGTTGGCTTAACAGCATCAATTATAGAAGTTGATGCCCGTATACAAACGCTTAATTTCATGCTGCTGGGTGAAAAAATTGTTTTCGAGAACCAGGTGTTATTTTTTCAGAGCAAAAGTATATTGGGCATAATTGAGGTGTTACTGAACCAACCGAAGCCGGATGCTATTGTAGTAGGTGTACTGATTCTTCTATTTATCATTGTCTTGCCAGTGCTAAGAATAATCGCGAAGGGGTTTTATATATTAAACAGTAATAATTTAGGTGATAGTAAAGTGGTGAGGTACTTGACTTTTGAGTTGGGAAAATGGGATATGGCCGATGTAATGGTGGTAGGTATTTTAATGACTTATATCGGTTTGAACGGTATTTTACAAAGTCAGCTGTCCAATTTAAATATTAAAAACAGTTTCTTAACCACTACTACGGTTAACGATACATCGCTGCAACCCGGGTATTTCATATTTGTAGGTTATGTAGTTTTTGAAATTATACTATCGTACATTCTAAAACACACTACACCGTACGATCCTGATAATGCAAAAATATCCCAGGTTGATTACGAAGGGAAAGTGAAGGGTAAGGGTGTTGAATAGAGTGGTGATCAGGCAGATTGGGCCTATTTAACAGGATACAATATTTTTGATAAAAGAGGCTGGAGTGTAATATATGCGAAAACCACCTTCATTTGTTATATTTGAATATTCAAAATTCACAGATGCACCCAAATAATAATCGTTTTTCACAAGCATCTATACTTTCACAGAGTTCTTCCAACACTGTTGCAACCCTATTAAGGCCGCCCACCTGTTCAAAATAATTTACCAGATCCAAAGCGGTTAACTCTGGAGATGATACGTTTATATATCCTGTATCAACCTTTTTTTGAGCGATATCACTTTTTGCCCATTCCTTCTTTATGTAGAAATTTATTTTAAGGTTATTGTTATCTACATTCCTTAAGCTGGGTTTCATTGTGATTACCGAAAAAGATTGGGGCTGCTGGTGGGCAGCTCCATAATAAGCGGCTGCATTTAACAGACCAACATAATAATCTTTCCCTAAAAATTTCATCAGCTCTGAAACAAATAAGGATAGTGGAAGAATGCCTTTACTCCGATATTCTAGAGTAATGATTACATAGAACTCATTTCTTATTAAGGCAATCTCGCCCTTCTTTTTAAGCCGCTGTAGTGCCTTCTTAATCGCCTCATCGGATTGTTCAAACTTGTTCCGTACTTCAGGCAATGAAAATGCATACCTTACATCTGAACGCAACTCATTAATAAAGTCCTCTAAGTAACCGTATTGCCTAATCATTTAAGTTTTTGTTTGATAAAAGGGATGTTATTTATCCCTTTTATCAAACAAAAACTTAGTTAATATATACTGATTGTAACAAATTTTCACGATTTATTTCTCCTTTTCTCACCACCAAATGCGCCAACCCCGGATCATTTAGCATCCGTTCCATTTCCGATTGAATTATATCCTGTATATCCTGTTTTATTTGCAGGTAATTCCGTTGCACTATAACCATTATCCAGCTTATGGATACTTCTATATCCTTATAATTTAACCCCAAAGTTTACGGTGGCCTGAATGTGCTAATTGTTTTCAATATCACAATACTTTAACAATTTATTTAAATCAAAATTGAAGATTCACTTAAAGCTTTACATTGCAAATGAAATCAAAATCACCCAATCCAAAAAGAAAATCCACAAAGAAAAATCAGCTTGAAATAGAAGCTGAAAAAGAACAGGCTTTGATTAATTTAATCATTCAAATTATTGTAGATGCGACACTCAAAGAAGTTTACGGGAAAAATTCTCAATTAGATCTGTTTTAAAGTAGTTTAATAGAGTTCGAACCCCGCCAAAATTGTATATTGATGCACAAATTAATTTGGCTTTCGGATTAAAATCAAACTTAGTAAACTCGCATAAACAGACTAAAATATTGATTATGAATATTTTGAAAAAATAAAGGGATGATTTTTCAATCATCCCTTCCAGTGGAGCTGAGGAGGGTTTAAATGAACCCTTTGTACGGCTTTTGATGCTTGTTAGGGCGGTTAATGAGGAAAATATTCCGGGAAAAGAGATTGGAGAGGAAATTGAATATTGAGCAGTTTTAGGAGATGAGCGGGACTGTATCGAACCCTTATTCTCAAGCTCCACAAACTCTCAACGCTGTTGAGAGAAATGATATTGATTTAATTGGTATAGTTTTATTTTGAACTATAACTGTCATAAAAAGCACCAGTTCCTTTTGCGTCCAGGCGGCCTACTATAACTGTTTCTGAACTATTTGATAATTCAAGTGTTGGTCGTAAATGTTCATGTGCTCTAGCACCAATTGGAAGACCAGTAGTACTCTCCTGATCAAGGTCTGCCAATTTTAACAGAAGATTAGCTAGAGATCTTAATCCTTCTGGATCACCATGAATTAAAATCTCATTCCAGCATTCTTTAACATTTTCGAATTCATCTTCTTTTTGATGAACTATTATATCTAAGTGCCCGTTGATTAAGGATTTAAGGTTTTTCATGGTTTTGATAAATATGGATATTACGCTCTTAAAATTAAACATATTTTGTTTATTTAGGTCTAAATCTGTTTAAATCGTCTATCGAATTTCAACAACTAAAAGCGGTATCTTTAGAACATGGATTGGCGATATAATACGATTTGGTTTGAACAAATTAAAGTTGGAAACTATCTTAATTAGTATTCAAAAGGCTTTTAAAAGCTTCTTTAACATTTACATTATGACAGCATCGTGTGAAATTTTGGATTGAATCAAATCCTTAATCATGTAACTATCAAAATTCATCATGTAAAGAATTTATACATGAGAGTCTTATCATGCATAAAAATATTGATTATCTTTACATGACAACTACAAAGACTTAAAGGCCCGGAATGAAAAAGCAAATAAAACAGATTAACGAAAAGCCTTATAATAACTTACCATTACTACCTCCGGCAATAGAGGATATTGAAAGTATATTGATACTTCGACAAGTAAATAAATCGTCTATAAGACTGGCAGAATTAAAAGGACTTGCACAAACATTACCAAATCCAAACATTCTACTTAATGCTGTTATTTTAAAAGAGGCTCGTGTCAGTTCAGAAATAGAAAATGTAATAACTACACATGATCAACTTTATCAGGCCTTGTCAACAAATAATTTAAATGTTAATAATGCTACAAAGGAAGTTTTAAGATACCGTGAAGCAATGTTAATGGGCTACAATCTGATTCAGAAAAAAGGCTTCTTAAATACCAATTCAATTATTAATATTCAGGAGGTCTTGGAAGAAAATAATGCTGGATTAAGGAAACTACCTGGTACTTCCTTAAAAAATGCACTAACAGATGAGGTGATCTATACTCCTCCTGATGACAAAGACAAAATCGTGGACCTAATGAAAAACTTGGAGCACTATATTAATGATCAGGATGATTTATCGCCTTTAATTAAGCTTGCCGTTCAACATTACCAATTTGAAAGTATTCATCCATTTTATGATGGTAATGGGCGAACAGGAAGAATCATAAATGTATTGTACTTGATTTTAAATGGAATGCTAAATAGTCCCATACTCTATTTAAGTAATTACATTATTAAGCACAAAGCCGATTACTACAGGTTACTCCAGGAAGTTCGTGATAAGAATAATTGGGAAGAATGGATACTCTTCATGTTAATAGCTGTAGAGCAAACTGCGGAGGAGACAATTAAGCAGATTGAAGAAATCAATCACTTCTTTAATACAATGAAGGCGGAAATAAGAAAAAAAGTACCGAAATTATACAACAAAGAACTTCTTGAATTATTATTTGAACAACCTTATTGTAAGGTGGAATTTTTAGTTGATAGGTTACAAATATCAAGGGTGACAGCTGCAAAATATTTAAAAGGGTTAGAACTAATAGGACTACTAAAGTCAAAGAAAATTTGGAAAGAAACTATCTATATCAACATCGGGTTATTTGAAATATTAAAGCAGTAACACATCTATTCATAGCAATATTATTAAACTAAAATCATTAAATAATTAGCATAAAAAAAGGCCTCTGAGAGTATCTCAAAGGCCTGTGTGGAGCCGAAGGGGTTCGAACCCTTGTCCAGTTGTGTGGCAAATTATGCCTTCTACATGCTTATTTTCCACTTTGTTTTCGGGATCAGACGGGCCGGAAACCTACCTTGCCTTTCTCCTTAGGTACTTTGTTTCGCAATTGTACCGTACCTTACAACCGCTAGCGTAATTATTTCGATGCCCCGGTTTCTGGCCTAAAAACGCGGCAGCCAGAGGGACAAAAGCTATTTAATTCTAAATTAAGCAGCTAAGGCGTAGTTATTTTCGCCAATCAAAGTGTGAACGTTCTCTTTAAAGTGCTCTCCGTACAACGCACTGCATGCTAACATACGTACCTCCACCCTGTCAAATCCAAAACGGCCCCAATACGTACTAAATGGTGTGTGGTTAACTAATCCTTTCCAACCATTATAAAACAAAAATACAAAAATTATACCACATAAATAAAAAAAAAGGCAAAGTAGAGCCGAAGGGGTTCGAACCCTTATCCATTTCGATCATCAATTTTGCACGCTACAAACTAGATTCAATAAGAGTTTTATTTACTATTTCCGCCAGCAAGCGGCAGACTAAAAGAAAAGGTAGAGCCTACTCCCTTCTCACTTTCTACCCATATTTTCCCATCATGCCTCCGAATAATCTCTGCAGAAATATACAATCCAATACCGAACCCGGCAATATTTTGTGTATGTGTAGTTTCTACCCGGTAAAAGCGATCAAACAAACGTTCTTTGTCTTGTGTACGAATCCCCATTCCTTCGTCTTTAATGCTTACCTGTGCATTATCACCAACGCGCAGGCACATCACTTCTACAACCTTGCCACGTGGTGAATATTTAACTGCATTGCTGATCAGGTTATTTATTACCTGACCGATCTTATCACGGTCTGCCGTTACATCTATACAGTCGCAAGGGATCAGTGTAATCGTATGACTAGACATTACCAGAACCGTTTCAGCAATAATCTCCCTCACCAAATCATCCATCTTAAACTCAATTTTATCTAAATGAATTTTACCTGATTCCAATCTTGATACATTAAGGAAGCTATTGATCATTGTGCTCATTTTGTTGATCTGCAGCTCTACTTTATCCAGCGTATTGCCAGCAAAACCGTTACCTTCTTTTTTCGCTCTGCCATTAAGGATTTGCACATAAGCTTTTAATGAGGTAAGCGGGGTTTTCAGCTCATGGCTAACCATTCCGATAAAGTCGTTTTTACGCAGTTCATTCTGCTTCTGATCTGTAATTTCCAATACGGAACCAACAAACCTTACTGGGGTATCGTTTTCATCAAAAAACACTTTGCCTTTTGCTTTAACCCAGCGCAATTGTCCATCTTCTACGCCGACAGTGCGGTATTCTACATCATAATTACCATTGGTGAGCGACCGGTTAAAAGCGTTTTTAATAATCTGGTCTATTTTATCGCGGTCATCATCATGCAAACCTGGCAGAAAATCCTTCTCATACGTGACCTCATCCTGATGGGAAATCCCAAAGAGCAAACGACAACGGTCGTCCCACTCCATTGTATCGTTCACAAGGTCAAGATCGAATGTACCCAGTTGTGCTGCCTCTTTAGCAAGCCTGGCTTTTTCGTAGGCGGCTTCTAATGCTCTTCTTGATACGATCTGTTCTGATATATCCTGAAGGGTACCACTAAACCGGGTGACTTCCTTATGGGAATTAAAAAGTGCTTTCCCCCGTGCCTTCACTACACGGTGAACAGGATCGTTCGGGTTAACAATTGTATATTCTATATCGTACTCGCCTCCCGAGCGATAACTCATCGCTTCCTGGATTGCTGCTATTACCCGCAGCCGATCAGATTCCAATATCACATTGGTAGCAAGGGAAAGATCTATTTCATCTTCCGGCAACAAGCCAAACCAGGATTTAAGTCTGTTGTTACCAGAAAACAGATTAGTTGCAGGATTGAGGTCCCACGTGGCCAATCCAGCCGCATCAATAGCAAACTGCATCTGGTCTTCACTATATTTAATATGATCCGCAGCTTTTTTATTTTTATCAAAATTAGCCCCATTACTTATGGCTATGCCTAATTGAAAAGCTACGGATTCTAAAAACTGACGATAATTGTCATCCAATTTAATATTTGGATTGAGCCCCGCAACCAATAAGCCGGTAATGGTATGCTGACCTTCCATGATTGGGAGGATCAATGCCTCTGCTAATGTAACCGGATGTACGGCTATAGTAGCTAATCCAGTTGAGAATACATCTTTTAAAGGCCATTCTCCTTCAGCTGCCCGGTCATGGCTCATCCCAACAGTTTGTGTGAGGTGATAACTATCTTGATCAGCGTTATAGCGGTACAGGAGCACAAAAGGGATGTCCCTTTTATTGTCTTCTATGGGCAGTAAGGATTCGAGGTAACCTTGCACTTGTGATTCAAAGTGGTGTGATTGCAGACTAAGTTGATGAAGCAAGTTGTTGCGCCGTTCATTGATCACCCTTTGTGTAGTTTCTATTACTGCATTAAATATACCGCAGATCTCTCCCTCGGCATTGCAGATTGGAGAAAGTGTATAGTCAAAATAAGCTTCTCCTAAAAAACCAAACCTTTTGATAAGAACTAAACTGTCCTGTAAACGGATAGATTCGCCACTTTCCATCACTTGATCAAACTGCAGTTTGGTTTGGTCCCATGCTTCCGGCCATGCTAGTTTCCGGGGCTTTCCCATAATCCATGGATGCTTGTCACCAGCAATAACAAGATAGGCATCATTATAGAAAAGATAGTATTCTGGCCCCCAATAGATAGCAATAGGAAAATCAGAATTCAAGCAAATGCTTAATGCCGTGCGAAAACATTCTGGCCAGGTAAATGGCTCACCTAAACTAGTTTCTTTCCAATTATAAGAACGGATCTGCGCACCGGCTTCTCCGCCACCACTCATAAAATAAAGATTACTTTGAGCCGTATTCTCTGGCATAAACAAATAATTTAAAAATTCATCATTTTCCCCTGCTGAGGAAAAACAAGTTTTAATCCGAGTTGATTGCGCTGTTTCAGCTCATTTTTTAATGTTATTTCTTGTTTGCCAAATGCTTTCATATGAGTGATAACGATTGGCACTTTTCGTAACGCTTCTAAATTAGTTAATTGATTTAATTGTTCTAATTCATTCATTAACAATTTAGGCGTAAGATGACCGAAAAGTTGTTTTTCTGGCTGCTCGTCTGGAAAAGAGACTTCGATAAGTATCCCTTTGAGCTGGTTATTGCGAACCAGGGGTGCAATTTTTTGCCAGAGCTGGGCTAAATAGGTAGATTTCTCGATGGAATCTGCTCCGGTATCGCCAAGGTATAAGAGATAAGTATCTTTATGACTGATCAGAAAGGCGGTGCTTTGATAAGAGGGACCATGACTGAGTATAAATGGAGTGACTTCCATGTGGGTATTGGCAAGTACCTTTTTAGTATTCTCTTGCAGATAAACATAAGTATACTTATCCAGATGTGGCAAATCACCTTCGTTCGTAAAATTGGCCCAGGCTTTCCAAGTGAAATAGTTATCCTTTAATACGCCTACCACCGAAGGGATTGCATAAATATTTTTAGGGGAATCTTCGGGGGAGTTCAACAAAAGGCCTGCAACATGGTCTAGATGCGGGTGAGAAATCAAGTACCCTTTCACTTGATTTTTAAGTACCTCATCAGCACTTTCCTTAAAAATTTTGTTTTTAATGGCGATATCAATACCGTGCCTTACTGTTCCAGCATCTGCACAAATGAAGTCGCGGCTACCAGCAGGGGCCACAAGGTAAGAAGAAAGATTACTCTCGTCCAATCCGCCTTTTATTCCTAAAGGCACTACTTGAAATGAACTGCCTGCACGTTCCTGGGCATATAAATTACCCAAGCTTATAAAACCAATAAATAGATAAAAGAAATATTTTTTCATGTTCATGATCATGCCCCGCCTTACCTGCTAAATGTTACCACACAAATATATGTTTTTTCATTATTACAGTCGAGTAAGCAGCCATTTATCCATAATATTCAAAGTTCTGCAGCGCAAATAATTTTCTGAAGTATGAGCTAATAAAAAAGGAGAAAACTCACAGGAATACAACTCATTTGTTTGATTTTCAGCCAAAAACAAAATCAGCACTCCCTTTAACTCTGTTGAATAAAATGAACAGGGAAATGGCAGGGTTACTGCCCTGTTTCTAACAGAAACAAACTAAATCCCATAAATTATGAAAACTATAAAAATCAATGTCGGAGAAGAAATCTATAAAATAATACAAATCAGGCCCACTATAAATCTTTACAAAATACTTCATACGAATGGTTTTTTTGAAATTACCAGAAACAACCATAATGGGAAATGGAAAGTTTTAATGCAGAATAATCAAAATGCAACTCTTCCCTTAAACACGATAGGCCAAGCAATAGAAGAAAAATTAATGGCTTAAATAATCAGTCGCTGCTACAAATACGTTGATATTATTTCCCGTATTGTGATGATTGTCCCCCGTTGTAGTTTTTTAGTTGCTAATAAAATTTAATCGTTACCTTCACCAAAAAATATTCAATATGACTATCTCCACAGACCTAGGAAGCCGCGAAGTAACTATCATCGTTTTAGCTTTAAGTTTTATTATTGCGTTTTTAGCATTTTATTTTTCTTTCCTTAGAAAGAAATCTGAAGACCATCACTAAGCAGTTATTATCACTGCTTAGTGTATAAAATAAAGTTGAGTTTTTACCTGCTTCGTGTCTACGATCTATTGATGAAAAGATACGAAAGCATTATCGCTATGTGCTGATTAAAGATGCAGGGCGCTATCAGACATCAGAATTGCTCTTCTGCAACTTCAGCAAATAAGTTGGGCGCAAAATTTACAAGGAACAATTCCATTTTTGCACGCGTAACGGCAGTATATAGCCAGCGCAGAAATTCAAGGTCTACCATTTCGTCAGTCAAATACCCCTGATCTACAAATACGGCATCCCATTGCCCGCCCTGCGCTTTATGGCAGGTAACCGCATAGGCAAATTTTATCTGCAATGCATTATAATATGGATCCTGCTTAATGGCCAATAGCCGTTCTTTTTTGTTGGTAATATGTTCATAGTCCAAGGACACCCCCTCATATAATTTTTTGCTATCTTCATAAGATAGATTAGGTGTTTCGCCAACTAAAGTATCCAGCATAACTTTACAGGTAACCTGCCCGGCATCCGGATAATCAAGAAATTCGAGCTGCACTTCTGAAAAGCGGAAACCATAACGTTCTTCTTCATTCCGGACTCTAACAATCCTTGCCATATCACCATTAGCAATAAAAAAAGTTGCCTCGTTATCTGGCAGCCAGAAATAATTATTACGTACCACCATGATCTGGTCACCACCAGTTAATTCTTCTTCACGGTATAACAAACGCGCCCTGATTTGCTGATTGTAAACATTGGCTGATTTATTAGACCGGCAAACTACCAATGAATTTTCTATATCAAATTTTCGGTAGGCATACTCTAAACCCTCGACAAGCTTTAGACCGGTCATACGAAAGATATCTTTATATCCTTTGGTAATAAAATGGGGAAGGGCTATTTTGTTTTCTGCATTCTTCTCTAAAGCTTCGATATGTGCGTTGATCAGATCGCGAAGCATAGATGCGTTTGCAAGGATACCCGATTTTTGTCCCTGCCGCACTACTTCCCTTAATTCTGTTTCCGTCACCTGCAGTCCGAAATTCTGCTCTACATAACTTTTATTTAATGCTGGGGAGTCTAAACTTCCTACAGGAGGCAGCTGTGCCGTATCACCAACAAATAACACTGCACAGTTTTTCCGGTTATAAATAAATTCCATTACATCTTTCAGAAAAGATGATCCGTTCTTTGTGTTCCATTCATCGGCAATCATAGAAGCCTCATCGATGATGAAAAGCGTATGTTCTGCAAGGTTTGGTGCCAGCTGAAAGGACATATCTGTGGAGACCGCTGATCGTTTCCGATAGATCTTTTTATGAATGGTAAGCGCCGTTCGCCCAGAATAGCTCGTCATAACTTTTGCCGCACGGCCGGTTGGGGCCAATAATGAAGCGCGTAACCTGAATGCTGGTAAAGATTTTACGAGGGCCGCAACAGAAGTAGTTTTACCCGTACCTGCATATCCCCTCAATATAAAACACTTGTTATCAATCTCTCCTGATAAAAAATCAGCCATTTGCCGACAGAAAACCAGTTGCTCATCAGTGGGTTGAAACTGGTAAGAACTGGCTATTATTGAGGCTTTATCCATTTTACAAATATGCAATGGTGTTGTTATAGAAAAAAGAATTAATTTTGTTAAGATGAACAATAGTAAAAACAGCATTCTATTAGTGGATCCTGAGTTTGATCCGAGCACTGCTACAGACTGTAATTTGTTATTGAAAATTACCGCTGATAGCTTTTCTTATGCGATAATTGACAAGAGCAGCAGACAATTAAAGGCTGTTTTTGATCATCAGGAATGTGATGAGGTGACTTCGGACTTGTTAACTGCTTTAAAGAATGACAGCTACCTGCGTTTACCTTTTAAGGAAATTAAAGTATCAGTATATACGCCAAATGCAATTGCGGTACCAGATGAGTTTTTTGATCCTGAGTACCTGGATAGCTATGCAAACTTTTTTACGGAAGAGCAGTCTGACATATTATATACGCGTCCTTTCGCCAAGTTTGGTTTCACTTCTGTATTTAACCTGGAACAATTTACCGAAGAACTATTGGATAACTACCTGGTAAATGCAGCACGTTTTGAGCAAAATGCACCTGTACTTACTTTAGGATCATCATTAGGGGGCACTTCTTTAATAGTTGACTTTACAGTAGGTTCTTTTAATGCCTTGCTGCTTAAGGACGATCAGTTGATTTTCCAGAACAGCTTCCAGATGGAGAACCCAGAAGAATTTAATTATTACTTGTTATTATTAATACAGGAATTACAAATAAACATTGCTGATACGCATGTGCTGATCAGCGGGATCATCCATGAAGAGGACGGCTACTATTTATGCCTTCAAAAATACTTTAGCGATATTCATTTTAACCTTCCTCCTGCTGGTGATATTGATCATACCATCTTAGATGATATGCCCGCTCATTATTACAGCACCTTATTAGCCCTTGACCTATGCGTATAATTAGCGGTAAACTAAAAGGCACCCGTATGAGTGCGCCTGCCAGTCTCCCTGTGAGACCAACTACAGATATGGCTAAAGAAGCATTGTTCAATATCTTGTATAATACCTATGATTTTGAAAGCTGCAATGTGCTCGACTTGTTTTCGGGAACGGGAAGTGTAAGTATTGAATTTGCATCGAGAGGCGCAAAAACTGTAACTTCTGTAGATAAACATTCTGGCTGTATTTATTGGCTAAAGTCTGTAATTGCAAACTATAAGCTGGACGAAATAGAGACACAGAAAGCAGATGTGTTTAAATTCCTGGAGCAAAATACTAAAAGCTACCAGATTATTTTTGCAGATCCGCCTTATGATTTACCTACAATTCCATTGATCCCCCAGTTGGTAGCAAAAAACAAATTGCTTACTGAAAATGGGTTACTGGTTGTGGAGCACCCTTCGCTGTTGAAACTTAAAGATCAGCCTGGCTATGTAGAAACCCGCAGATACGGTAATTCTTCGTTTAGCTTTTTTAACTACACGCCTTAGATTATATAAACTGCCTGGGCAAACGATTATATAAACCGGCTAGGCAAACGATTCACTTAAAGAGTTAAGCAGAAGTTTATGTAAGCTTCCATTACAGATTAAATTAATACACATTCCTATGAAAACAGCGCTATTCCCAGGTTCTTTTGATCCGTTGACTATTGCACATGCAGATATACTTAAACGTGCTTTGCCCTTGTTTGATAAAGTGATTGTGGGAATAGGACTGAACAGCTCTAAACAAAGTTTTTTATCCGGGGAAGTACGTGAGGAGATTGTAAAAGCTGTGTTTTCCAGCTATCCTAATGTGGAAGTTCAATCTTATGAGGGGCTGACAGTAGATTTCTGTAAAAGGATCGATGCTACTTATATGATCCGCGGAATCCGTTCTGTGGGTGATTTTGAATATGAGCGCGCTATTGCACAGATCAACCAGACGATGATGCCAGAAATGGAAACAATCTTTATTCTGAGCAAGCCGGAGTACTCGGCCATCAGTTCCACCATAGTACGGGATATTCTCCGTAACCATGGTGATGTGACGCCATTTCTGCCTAAGGAGGCATTAATGTTCCTTTAGAATTTTTTCTTTGATCAGTTTACCTGCCTTAAGCACATCCACTATAGAAGGATATGTGTTTTTAAGTACCGGTTTAAGATCGGATGAAGTTAACCATTCTGCTTTTGTGATCCCTTCTTCTTTTTGAGGGATCAGTTTTGGCACACCTTTAACGGTCATGCTATACCAGTTTGTCCGTTTTAACACCAATTTGCTGCCTAACGCATAAATATGATAAGTTTTACAAAGCTTTTCATCATTGGTATTGATCTTTACCCCGCATTCCTCTTCTACCTCACGAAGGGCTGCTTCTTTCATCCCCTCCCCTTTTTCTACCTTACCCTTTGGCAAATCCCATTTTTTATTCCTGAAAATAAATAAGTACTCCCCTTTAGCATTTTTAACAAGTCCGCCAGCAGCCTTAATGATAGTTAGCCCCTGCTTAAATTCTTGAAAACGTGCTTTGGGATCTTCGCTGATCAATGCATATTGATTGGCAGACAGTTTACCTAGTCCGTCGTAAAAAGATTTGAAATCGAATCCATTTTCTTCCAGCAACTCTATATTTTCTGTCTGCTCTGGCAATTTATTTGCGATGATCAGTGTATTATCGTTAATGTATATCCTGTACAATTTCATTTGCTATGATTGATTAAGTTGCCTTTTACAGCGAGCGGTATAAAGTATTTGTAAGAAATAAAAGTATAAAAATTCTGTGCTTTCCCAAGAGGATTTACCGAATATTTAGCTGAAAACAACATACTTTGTCTTTATCACGTTGAGTATCAATTATTGGCAAAAAAAGGACAATTGGCGTATGTGATTAAGAGAGAATTTTAAGTAATTTTGCGACATGTATAATAAAAGTGATATTGAATTAAAGGTAGCTGAATTTTTACTTCAAATTAAAGCAATAAAATTACAGCCAAATAACCCCTTCACGTGGGCTTCAGGCTGGAAATCCCCAATTTATTGTGATAATAGGGTAACGCTCTCTCATCCATCAATACGAACATACATCAGGCAGAAACTTACGCAGCTGATACAGGAAGAATTTGGTTCTGTAGATCTGATCGCAGGTGTTGCAACTGCCGGTATCCCGCAGGGCGTACTGGTTGCACAGGAATTGGGATTACCGTTTGCCTATGTAAGAGCGAAAGCGAAAGAGCATGGAACAGGCAGCCTGATCGAAGGAGAAATCTTTGAAGGCCAGCGTGTAGTTGTGGTAGAAGACCTGATCTCTACAGGTAAGAGCAGTTTGCAAGCAGTAAATGCTTTAAAAGAAGCAGGTTTATCTGTTGCAGGACTTGTTTCTATCTTTACATACGGTTTTGACATTGCAGAAGACAATTTTAAAGAGGCAAAATGCCGTTTCGTAACCCTGTCTAACTACAATACCTTAATACAATATGCTGCAGAAAACAGTTTTATTGCACAGAGTGATGTAGACTTGCTTAACCAGTGGCGCAGAAACCCAGCAGAATGGGGAAAAAACATTGACTTAAACCAAGCATAGATGACCGTTATTGAAAGTGCTATCCTAGTAAACCAGCCGTTAGAAAAAGTATATACTTTTTTAGCTGACCTTAACAATCATCAGCAACTGATGCCAGACAATATTTATAACTGGTCTTCTACAGCAGACGATGCAAGCTTTACCATCCAGAATATGGCGAAACTGGCAATTAAAATCTCCAGCCGCACGCCTAACCAAGAGTTGATCGCTATCCCTTCTGAGAAAGCACCTTTTGACATTGAACTGAAATGGACAGTGGCAGATAATGGAGATGGTACTACTACAGCAACGCACATTATCTCAGCAGATCTGAATATGATGATGAAAATGCTTGCTGCAGGACCGTTAAAGAAATTGGCCGACCACCAGACAGAACGTTTACAAGAAATTTTAAAGTAATAATATTAAGTAATAATATTATAGAAGATTTACTTCTTGATAAGAACGCCTGACATATAAAAATGTCAGGCGTTCTTGGTTTTAAGGATTTCTATCCTATAGCAAGGAATTAATTCCTGATTTTAGCAAGCGTCAACATTGCCGCTTTACTTTGAGGTCTTATTAGAATAATCTTCTGCGCAAATTCTATAGCAACTTCATCTTCCAAAAGTCGCTCTGGAATATGATTATAATATAATAAATACTCCATAATATCTACATTATCAGGATCTAATTGAGCAGCTCTAAGCCCGTGAAATAAGCCTATTGATTCTGCATTATCGATGTGATTAAGAATCAATCCCATTAGCCGGCTTACAGACATATGCAATCTGGCAGTTTCGTTATTGCTCAATAACTTCTGCATAAAAGTATAGACCAATAGGTTACTTTTATCTTTAACCGGATTGTACGCTAATTGGTATAAAATATCTTCGATTTCAACAAAAGGCCTATTTGTTAGAAGCCGTTCCAATTCATCAAATTCCAGCCCGTTAAGTAATTTTTCCAAATGATCTATTTCTTCGTTAACCATGTTCTACTATGTTACCATGTTGCTGGCAGAACCTTACGCTCATCAGTCAAGCTAAATGTCGAATCGCTCAATGAGGCAGCTGTGATCTTCACTGCTGTACTTGTTAATACCAGCTGTACGTTTCATTTTTTAATTGGGATTATGATATGATTTTTATTTCTGTAAGATTGTAATCTACCCTTAGAAAGTATTTTACAATTTACTTAGTCAGGCTAAGCTAGCATTTCATTTTGAGACATCTGGCCCGTAGTGATCCTTTTCTGTATCGCTATCTTCAAAATACTATTAACTAAAACTCTTTATATGAAAAAACTTATACAAAGTTTGTTCATACTGATGCTTTTTGTGAATTTTTGCATAGCTCAGAACAGAACAATAACAGGGACAGTTATATCTGCCGAGGACAATATCCCAATTCCCGGTGCTACAATAAAATTAAAAGGGGCCAAAGGAGGAACGCAGACAGATGCTGCGGGAAGGTTCTCTATTACAATACCTGCTGGCGCTACCAGCATAGAGATTTCTTCTATAGGTTTCATAACACAAAGTAGTGCAATTGGAAACAGCAGTGTACTTAATGTGGTACTAAAATCTGATTCCAGATCATTATCTGAAGTTATCGTAACCTCTTTTGGTATTGTAAGAGATAAAAGAACATTGGGTTACTCGACTACAAAAATAGGTGCAGAACAGCTTACTGTTTCTAAAGCAACTAACGTCTCTAACCAACTAACAGGAAAAATCCCCGGTGTAAGGGTCTCAGGGTCTGGTGGTGCATTTACAGGATCAGGAATAATTATTCGTGGTTTAACGACTTTTACCGGAAGTAACCAACCGCTTTATGTGGTAGACGGGGTGCCTATTGATAATGGTGGCGGTGGAACTCCTTTACAAACGGGGCCTTCCTTATCAAATCGGGCGATAGACCTCAATCCGGAAGATATAGAAAATATTGTAGTATTAAAGGACGCGGCCTCTACATCTATCTATGGTTCTCGTGGTGCATCAGGAGTAATCCTGATCACCACTAAGAAAGGAAAAAAGAATGAAAAAGGGACGATCAGCTACACAACAAATTATAGCATAGGCCGTGTAAACCGGCTACCAGAATATCAAAACGCGTATGCACAGGGTAACAATGGTTTGTTAACGGCAGCGAATATAGGCGATGCTACTGTTGCGGGTAGCGGGGTATCAACTTCATGGGGACCGCTCATCGGAGGTCAGGAGATAACCAATTCATTCGGTGAAAAGGAGAACCTGCAGGCCTATCCTGATAATGTAAAAGACATTTTTAAGCAGTCATATAATCTGCAGAACAACATCAGTTTTACGGGTGGCAGTGACAAATCTACATTCAGGCTAGCTTACGGAAATGCGACGGAGACTTATGTTATAGACAATAACAAGTTAACCAGGAACAACCTGACATTTACCGGGAACACTGATATCACGGATAAATTAACGATCGGTGCATCTATTACTTATACGAATACCAGTTCGAGGCGGACGCTGCAGGGTAACCAATTATCCAACCCACTGTTCCGCGCTTATTTTACGCCGAGAAGCTATAATTTATCAGGGATGCCTTTTGAGGATGTAAATGGGAACCAGCTTTGGGCAGGTGGAGAGGATAATCCATATTGGTCTATCAAGTATAATAAGTACAATGATGAGGTAAACCGGGTATTGGGAAACATAAATGCGAGTTATAAGTTTACCAGCTGGCTCAATGCCGACCTGCGGGTGGGTACCGATTTTTATAATTTGAAGAGTAAGGGGTTCGATGAGGTGGGAAACAGAGGTGGCGGATTTACGGGAGCGAGTTCGAGGTTAGTTGGCGGCTTGGTAGACCAGGCAAATAATGTGCGAAACCTGAGTTCTTATTTCACTTTAAATGCCAATAAAAAGTTTGGTGATTTCAACCTGACCGGAACATTGGGTAATGAGGTCAATCAGAATTACGTGGGCAATAGTTCAGTAACGGGGTATACGCTTGTGGTCCCGCATTTTGATAATATGAAGAACGCGCTGACTTACAATCCGGCAATTGGTTCTAGCAAAACGAGGTTGCTGGGAGTTTTTGCTGATGCGGTATTAGAATATAAAACATTCCTTTCGGTGAATGTTAAGGCAAGAAATGATTGGTCTTCTACGCTTTCGCCAGCAAACAGGTCTATATTTTATCCTGCTGCAGCGGCAAGTTTTATACTCACAGAGGCTTTTCCATCGTTAAAGGATGAAAAATATGTGAACCTGATTAAATTCAGGGCAAGTATAGGTGAAGTAGGTAAAGGTGCGCCTGCCTACAGTACAGACACTTATTATGATACTGCTGGTGCAGGAGATGGATTTGGTGCGATCATTAATTTCCCTTATAATGGATTGGCTGGTTTTACGCTTAATGATGGTGCTGGAAATCCAGATCTTACGCCAGAGTTTACTCGTGAAATATCTTTCGGAACAGAGATTGGATTTTTCAAGAACAGGTTAACTGTAGACGCTTCCTATTATAAAAGGAATACACGAAGTGTGATTTTATCTGTTCCGCTATCCGCTGCATCCGGGATTACTTCGGTGTTTAAAAATGCAGGTAAGCTTTCTACGAAGGGTTTTGAATTAATGGTAGCTGGTACACCAGTAAAGGCACCCGGTTTCTCCTGGGATATCAGTGCGAACTTTACGAAATACAAATCGGTTGTAGAGCAGCTGGCACCCGGCGTAGCAAACATCTTTCTGGGCGGTTTTACTACGCCTAATATCAGGCTAGTTGAGGGTGATGAGTATGGACAGATTTATGGTTCTGCGTATCAACGGAATGCAGAGGGACAACTATTGATTAGTCCGGCTACAGGTTTACCGCTCCCTACAGCGGATGTGGTTAAGATCGGGAACCCTAATCCGGATTATACCATAGGCATCAATAATACGATAACTTATAAAAGCCTTTCATTTTCTTTTTTAATTGATATCAGGAAGGGGGGCGACCAATATTCGAGGAATATTGCGGATGTACAGCGGAATGGGGTATCGATTGAAACTGCAGAATTTCCCCGTTTCGAAGCTGATGGCGTTACCCAAACCAGGCCCTATATATTCCAGGGGGTTTATGCCTCTGGCGCCAATGCTGGGCAGCCCAACACCGTGTACGTTAGAGCTCAGGACTATTACGGAAACTCTGGTAAATATGTAGCTGCAGAAGGTTATATCTATGATACTTCGTGGTTCAGGTTGCGGGAGGCAGCATTGAATTACCGTTTACCACAAGGGATGGTGAAGAAAACCCCGTTCAGCATTTTAGAACTTGGTGTTTTTGGCAGGAACCTTTACCTGAAAGCTAATAACTACCCGCATTTTGATCCGGAGCAAAATGCTTTGGGGATTAGTAATGCCCAGGGGCTGGAATTTAACTCCTTACCCAGTACGAGGACTTTTGGTGTAAATCTCAAAATAGTATTATAACAAAATCAGAATTCTATGAAACATTTAAAATATATGGTCATTGCCTCATTTGTTATGGTAGGTATTTTGACGAACAGTTCTTGTAAAAAGTTTTATGATATTAACAAAGACCCTGATGCAATAACGACCGGGCCGATTGAGCAGCAACTTACGTCTTTAACGGTTAATGTAGGTTTTTTTGCAGGTAGCGATCTGAATAGGTATAGTTCATTAATTATGCAGCAGTATTCCGGACAAAGCAGCGGCGCAAATAACCAGACACAGGATTATGAAAAATACCTGATCCAGGGTTCTGATGAAAACAATTCCTGGTCTACGATGTATGCCACCATCTTAAACGATGCAGAAAACATTATTACCAGCGCATCCGCTTCGGGAAGTCCGCATTATTCTGGTGTAGCAAAAATATTAAAAGCTTATGCCTACCAGCTTTCTGTGGATGTATGGGGCGACATTCCTTTTTCAGAAGCACAAAAGCTTACTGAAAATACACAGCCGAAATATGATTCGGGCACGGAAATTTATACTGCATTAATCAGGCTCCTGGATGAAGGGATTGCAGAGGTGAATGCAACGGCATCTAATAAATCACCCGGTACAAATTCTACCATCTATCCAGGCACGTTTAGTACGACTAAAAACAATTGGATCAAGTTCGCAAATACACTCAAATTACGTTTATTTCTACATTACAGTGAGGCTGATGCTGGCTTTGCAAAAGCACAAATTGATCAGCTGGTTAATGCTGCAGTACCATTTATTTCTAGCAATGCAGATAACTTTCAAATGGTATTTTTAGATCAGGCGGCTTCACAAAACCCAATTGACCAGTTTGAAACAGCACGTGCGGGCTATTTGGTAGCAAATGATCGGTTGGTTTCTATTATGAATGGGAAGAATGACCCGAGAAGACCATTTTATTTCACACAATATCCTGCAGGTTCGGGCTTATATAGAGGTAGTGTAGGCGGTGCGGCACCTTCACAAAACTATTCGAAGTTACATGCTTATTTAAGAGGATATAGCGGCACAAGATATACAGGTGATGCACCCATCCGAATGCTGACCTATGCGGAGTATAATTTTATCCGTGCTGAGGCTGCTTTAAGGTTTGGTTCTCCAGGTAGTGCACAAAGTTTCTATACTACCGGAATAACCGCATCTATGACCGATGCTGGCGTGGTTGTAGCTAATATTAGCACCTACCTGGCTACCAGCGGGACATTGACAGGTACGCCTGCACAGCAGCTGGAACAGATTATTACAGAAAAGTATGTAGCTAGTTACGGTGTGGCCGTAGAACCATGGACGGATTGGCGAAGAACAGGTTATCCGATAATTAACCCGCCCGCAAATGCTGTAGTAAGCTTTGTACCTCGATCTTTATATTATCCGCAATCAGAGATTGATCTAAACCCTAATGCGAAACAGAAAACTGGTTTAGACGTACGGATATTCTGGGATAAGAGACCGTAAAACTTAAACTAAGTGGCTACCAGTAACAAAGGACTTCTCCAAAATAGTGTTTAACTTTTTTGGGGAAGTTCAAACCTTAAGTCATCAGGCATTAATTGGACATATGGTAGCCTCTTTTAGTTAATTAGCTAATCATAAATACCTGGCAAAAATTAATTCATAGAGAATTTAAGAAATACAGGCACATGGTCTGATAATTTCCTGGCTTCTTTAATATTAGAAAAAACAGTATAAAAAGGAATGATACCTGTATTGATACAATTGATCATCGTACGATTATAAAAAAAGTTATCATACTCCGACGCGAGGCAGTCACCATTAATACATTTTTGCCTTAAAGACGTCTTTTGATCGGTGAACGAGGGCGGGTATCCGGCTTTCTTTAGGGGATTAAATACAGAATGCGATTGAGAAAGATTAAAATCCCCACAAAAAATCAGCGCATCCGCAGGGTATTCGACAGGCAGGTATTGTAAATATTTAATTTCTGTTTCCGGCTGCCTGGCAGTTGGGATAGCATGAAAGGTAACTACCGTAAATTGTTTATTCCCTATTTTAAATCTCCCCAGAAAAGGCTCTCTGGTGATTTCAAGATTGTATTTCTTTTCTAGCCAAGCCTCTCCTACCAAAGCAGTTTTACTCGTTTTCCATAAAAAGGCATAACGCTCCTTACTGTAGCGGTCGCTCGATGTGCCATGGCTAATTGTATAATCCCACTTACTGCCCGTACGGTTTAACGCGTCACTCAAACGAGCTACCGCTTTCGGTCCGCCGGGACCAGCCACCACCTCCTGCACAGCAATAACATCATAATTTTTAAGCGTCTTCGCAATAAAATCAATTTGCAGCTCTGTTTTCGACTGCCCGAAGTCTTTTAAATTCCAGGAACATAGCGTTAAAGTCTGTGCTGAAGCGGCAAAAGAAAATAACAAAAAGAAATAGAGAAGGCATGTTTTCATTTAATAAAAATTGGTCAGCAGTTGGCGCTTTCAATAAATTAATACCTACAATTTTTGCAAGCAGTAATCTAACGCAAGTTTAACAATATAATTAATTAGCAGTTTGGACGGGAATTTTCTTGGTACGCTGCACATTCATCAGCACAATTGCGGCAATAATCAATACGATCCCTGCCCATTGTAAAAGCCCTACAGGCTCTTTCAGTAAAAGATAAGCAAATAGCACCGAAACAGGTAACTCTATTGCAGCGACAATTGTCCCCAATCCAATACCGGTGTGCGGCATTCCACTAGTAAACAACAAAGGCGGTAGAATTGTACCGAAGAAAGCAAGAAAAAATCCCCAGGGCCAGAAAATACCAAAATTGAAATGCTGAAAAATATCAGTAGAAAAGACCAGTAAAATGACAAGCAGGCCGCCCCCTAAAAGCCATAAACTTCGTTTTAAAAAAGGGAGATGTGTAGCGATGCTATTGGAAGAATATAGAGAAACGGTATAAGATAACCCCGCCGCCAATCCCCACGCCAGCCCTTTTAAATTTAGCTCATGCAACCCCGAGAAGATATTTGTAGCTAGCCCTGTACCTAGCAAAACAATTACCACTGCCAGCATTTTTTTTAACGACGGGACTTTTTTATCCAGCACCGCCTCTAGCAGTAATCCCATCCATACTGATTGCATCAGCAGTACTATCGCTACAGATACCGGAATATATTTTACAGAAAAATAATAGAACATACTCGTAAGCCCCATGGAAGTACCTCCCAATATCAATTTCAAAATTGGGCTACCTTTACTCTCCGGCTGTGCTTTTACAGGCTTCTTAAAAAGAATATTTAACAATAAGAGACCAGCAAAGCCGATGGAGAACTGCGAGGCAGTAACTTCGGATGTAGTAAATCCTTGTTGATAAGCAAGCTTAACAACTGTTGCAAGTGCTCCATAACTTGATGCCCCAAGACCAACAAGTAAAGCACCTTTTAATATATTTTTTTCCATTAATAGGTATCCAATCGGCTGCAAAGAAAAACAATCGAAATCGATTTATTACCGAAAGCAGCAATGATTAACGAATTAGTAAGAGAAATAAATAAAATTTACAATTGACGAACAGGGATAAATAATCGCAAACCGATATAAATAACCTATATCATCCGACAAAAATTCAGTAAAATCACTTAAAACCAGTCATTTATTCCGCTCTAAACCAGATTAAACGCCATAATTTCCGAAGCGTTAACAGAATCTGTTATGGCATTTATTTTGTTCAACCCCAGGCATGAACTTCAACAACTTTACGATAAAAGCCCAGGAAGCGATTCAACAGGCTTCTGCAATAGCACAGGGCAACCAGCAACAGGCTATTGAGACAGCTCACCTGCTAAAAGGTCTGCTTACTGTTGATGAGAATGTAGTTTCTTATGTACTAAAAAAACTAAATATTAATCTGAATGTACTAAACCAACAACTGGATACCCAGATTGAAAAGTTCCCTAAAGTTAGCGGTAGCGAAGGATATTTATCTTCTGGAGCGAACTCTGCTTTACAGAAAGCACAATCATACCTCAAAGAATTTAAGGATGAATTTGTCTCTGTAGAACATCTTTTACTAGGTATACTTGCCGTTAATGACCAGGTTTCCAAACTACTGAAAGATCAGGGTGCTACGGAAAAAGATTTGAAAAAAGCGATTGTTGCTTTAAGGGGCGATAACCGCGTGACGGATCAAAATGCCGAAGCAACGTACAATGCGCTGAATAAATATGCGCGTAATTTAAATGAATATGCATCATCTGGAAAGCTTGATCCTGTAATTGGAAGAGATGAAGAGATCAGACGGGTGATACAGATCTTGTCGCGGCGGACTAAAAACAATCCGATCCTTATTGGTGAACCAGGTGTGGGTAAGACCGCAATTGCCGAGGGGATTGCTTTCAGGATTATTAAGGGCGATGTGCCTGAGAACCTGAAAACAAAAACTGTTTACTCTTTAGACATGGGTTCTTTAATTGCGGGTGCTAAATATAAAGGAGAGTTTGAAGAACGCCTGAAAGCAGTGGTGAAAGAAGTAACACAAAGCGATGGTGATATTATCCTGTTTATTGACGAGATCCATACCCTTGTTGGCGCTGGTGGCGGTGAAGGTGCAATGGATGCGGCAAACATTCTTAAACCTGCGTTAGCCCGTGGAGAACTGCGTGCAATTGGTGCAACTACATTAGATGAATATCAGAAATACCTAGAAAAAGATAAGGCATTAGAACGTCGCTTCCAGAAAGTGATGGTGAATGAACCGGATACACAAGATGCCATCTCTATTTTACGCGGATTGAAAGAAAGATATGAGACCCACCACAAAGTAAGGATCAGGGATGAGGCAATTATTGCTGCTGTAGAATTGTCGCAACGTTATATCAGTGATCGGTTCTTACCAGATAAGGCGATCGACTTAATGGATGAGGCTGCATCTAAACTTCGCCTGGAAATGGATAGTGTTCCTGAGAACGTGGATGAGCTGGACCGCAAGATTATGCAGTTGGAGATAGAGCGCGAAGCGATAAAAAGGGAAAATGATGATAAAAAGGTGAAATCTTTAGGTGAAGAGATTGCTAATTTATCTGCAGAGCGTGATCAATTAAAAGCGAAATGGCAGGGAGAAAAAGATGTTGTAGACGGTATTAATAACGAACTGCAGCAGATTGAAAACTATAAACTGGAAGCCGATCAGGCTGAGCGTGCCGGTGATTATGGCAAGGTGGCCGAAATCAGGTATGGCAAAATTAAAGAGTCGCAAGATAAAGTTGAGCAACTAAAAGTTGTATTGGAAGAGCAGCAAGGTGAAGGCCGGATGCTTAAGGAAGAGGTTACAGCAGATGATATTGCAGGTGTTGTGGCAAGGTGGACAGGCATTCCGGTGACTAAGCTGGTATCCAGTGAGCGGGAAAAATTACTGAATTTGGAAGCTGAACTTCATAAACGTGTAGCGGGACAAGATGAGGCTATCGAGGCTATATCGGACGCTATCCGTCGTTCCCGGGCAGGTTTACAGGATAAACGCAAACCTATAGGATCGTTTATCTTCCTGGGAACAACAGGTGTAGGTAAAACTGAGCTGGCGAAAGCCCTTGCAGAATTCCTATTCAATGATGAAAATGCAATGACCAGGATTGATATGAGTGAATATCAGGAAAGGCATGCAGTTTCCAGACTGATTGGAGCGCCTCCGGGATATGTGGGTTACGATGAAGGCGGACAATTAACTGAGGCTGTGCGCCGTAAACCTTATTCGGTAGTATTATTGGATGAGATTGAGAAAGCGCACCCTGATGTCTTTAACATTTTACTGCAGGTATTGGATGATGGCAGGTTAACAGATAATAAAGGCAGGCTGGTAAATTTTAAAAATACAATTATCATCATGACTTCTAATATTGGCTCGCACCTGATCCAGGATAACTTTAAAGTGCTGGACGATAATAACCGTGATGAAGTGATTGCTAAAACCAAAAATGAATTGTTTGAGTTGTTAAAACAAACCATCAGACCAGAATTTTTGAACAGGATCGATGAACTCATTATGTTTACGCCATTAAACCGCAGCGAGGTGAGGAATATTGCGGAACTGCAGTTTAGACATGTACAGGATACACTGGCAGAAATGGGTGTAGAAATCGAGGCTTCCGTTGAAGCATTAGATTGGCTTGCAGAGCTTGGATATGATCCTCAATTTGGTGCGAGACCATTGAAAAGGGTGATCCAGAAAAGGATCTTAAATGAGTTATCTAAAGAGATACTCGCAGGAAAGATCAGTAAAGACAGCAAGATTAAACTGGATATGTTTGACCACAACTTTGTATTTTTAAATACAAAACCTGTGGAGGCATAAATAAATGAATTGATATTTTTCTCTTAGAAAAAAACCGGTTATCTGTAAAAAGATTGCCGGTTTTTTTATGGGGCATATGTCCGATTTTCGTGTTCTCAAAAACTATTTAATCATTCAAAATGTTGCATACATGTGTCACATGATTTACTTCTTTATAAACGGTTAAATATAAAAATATGGTTAAATAATTGACTAAATTGTGAAAATCATTAACCTGCGACAAATCATATACTGCAACTATACAAACCAACTAATAAATGAAGCAACCACGAGCTTATTGCTCACCAGCAAGGATAGAATCGTGGAGACTTTGTAACTAAAAAAAACATTATTTAATAAATGAAAATAGCTTATATATCAACTTACCCTCCACGCGAATGTGGAATAGCTACATTCAACAATAATCTGTTGAAGGCAATTTCTCACGACACAAAATCTGTTTCAGCAGATAGTTTCGTGGTTGCAATGACAGATTCAGAGCACCTTGGCACTTACGAATATCCCGAGGAAGTAAAATACATTATCAGACAGGAGAACCAGAAAGATTATATCAGGGCTGCAGATTATATTAATACCAGTTTAGCCGACGTGTGTATCTTAGAACATGAGTTCGGTATTTACGGAGGTGAAAGCGGTGTATATATTTTGCCGCTGATTGCACGTATCAAAAAACCGCTGATTACTATTTTGCATACGATCCTGAAAGATCCTTCCTATATGCAACTGACAATCATCAGAGAAATTGCAAAGTATTCTTCCAGGATTGTGGTAATGAGCCATAGAGCAGTAGGATTTTTAACTTCAATATATGGTATACCTGAAGAAAAAATCAAACTGATAGAACACGGTGTGCCGGATCTGGAACCCAAAGAAAATAATGAGGTAAGGCAATCGCTGACTTTCAAGAATAAAAAAGTATTGTTCACTTTTGGGCTGATCAGCAGGAACAAGGGGCTTGAAACTGTGGTGCAGGCACTCCCTGCGATAGTAGCTAAAAATCCGGATGTAATTTATGTTATTTTAGGGACTACACATCCGGGCGTAATCAAAAATTCTGGTGAGGAGTACCGTGACAGCTTAAAAAGGCTGGCAATGAAGCTTGATGTGGCTGATAACCTTGTATTTATCAACAAGTTTGTGTCTGAAGAGGAGTTATTTGACTACCTGACTGCAGCCGATATGTATATTACTCCATATTTAAATGAGGCGCAGATTACCAGTGGTACATTATCTTATGCTGTAGGTGCTGGTGCTGCTGTAATTTCTACTCCATACTGGCATGCACAGGAATTACTGGCCGACAACAGGGGTAAATTATTTGATTTTAAGGATGCAGATGGATTAGCACACATTGTTAACGACCTTTTTCAAAATAAGGAGCAACTAAAAGAGTTGAAGGCAAATGCCTATAATTATGGATTGCACCTTCGCTGGCCAAATACAGGACAGGTTTTCATTGAAACACTAAAAGAAGCAATATCACATGATAAACTGAATAAAGAAGAGATCAAACCAATTATAGACCCTGATATGATGCCTGCTTTTAGTATGGCACATGTGCAGCGGCTAACTGATGATACAGGAATTGTACAGCATGCTAAGTATGGTATCCCGAATTTAAAAGAGGGGTATTGTGTGGATGATAATGCAAGGGCACTGTTAATGGTAATTCTTGCGTGGCAACAGAATAAGAGTAAAGCTGCGCTGGAACTCCTGCCTGTATATCTGAGTTATATTCAATATATGCAGTGTGATGATGGTAACTTCAGGAACTTTTTAAGTTTTAGAAGGGAATATCTGGATGAGGTGGGTACGGAAGATTCGTTTGGAAGGACTATCTGGGCACTCGGTTACCTGATTAGCAATGCACCCAATAATTCTTACCGTGAATTTGCTAGTGAACTTTTCGTAAAATCGATCCCTCATTTTAGCAAGCTTAAACATTTAAGGGGGCTGGGCAATACAATGATTGGGTTAAGCAGTTATTTGAAGGCACATCCTTATGATGAACGTATCATTGATGAGTTAAACAAATTGGCAAAGCCGCTTAAAGAGGCTTATCATGCAAATAAAGGAGATAACTGGCATTGGTTTGAAGAGAAGCTGACTTACGACAATGCGATCCTTCCCCTGGCATTGCTATCGCATTATGAGATAACGCACGACCAGGAGTCGTTAACTATAGGGTTGGAAAGTATGGATTATCTGACTTCCAAGACGCTGGACAAGGGGTATTTAAATCCTGTAGGGAATGATGGATGGCTTTACCGCGATAAGGATATGGCAGTTTATGATCAGCAGGCTATAGAAACTATGGCTATGGTACTGATGTACTTTAAAGCATATGAGATTACTCATGATCTTAATTATATCAGACAGATGTATTTAAGCTACCAATGGTTCCTTGGCGAAAACAGTTTAAGATTGCCATTGTACGATTATGAGACGAAAGGATGTGGTGATGGACTACAAACTTATGGCGTGAACAGGAACCAGGGTGCAGAGAGTACTTTGGCTTACTGGATTTCCCATCTTACTGTACTGAGAGCGCTAGAATTTGAGTACGAGTTTAATGACAAACAAGAAGCGGCGGCAATGTCGCGTGCAGCAGCGATTTAATGAAGGTTGCTGTTTTATCACCTGTGGCATGGAGGACGCCTCCACGCCACTATGGGCCATGGGAACAAATGGCCTCCAATTTAACAGAAGGGCTTGTAGCTGCTGGGCTTGAGGTAACATTATTTGCCACCGGGGATTCTGTAACAACAGCCGTTTTAAATAGTGTAGTAGCAAAAGGTTATGAAGAAGACCGCAGCCAGGATGCCAAGGTGCTGGAATGCCTGCATATCAGCAATCTGATGGAACGGGCAAGTGAATTTGATTTGATTCATAATCATTTCGATTTTCTCCCTTTAAGCTATTCTGGATTGATCAAAACACCGGTAATCACTACGATACATGGTTTTTCTTCTGAAAGGATTATCCCAGTTTACCAAAAATACAATCACCATGGCCACTATGTATCGATTAGCGATGCAAACCGTCATCCACTGCTCACGTACCTTGGGACTGTATATAATGGTTTAAATAGCACCGAATTTGAATTTATACCGGCTCCGGGTGACTATCTTCTGTTCTTTGGCAGGATACATCCTGATAAGGGCACAGCAGAAGCCATTAAAATAGCGCTGCAGAGCAAGCGTAAGCTGGTAATTGCTGGTATTATACAAGATGAAAATTACTTCAAAGAACAGGTAGAGCCGCATTTGGGAGAAGATATAGTATTTATTGGTTCTGCAGGACCAGAAAAAAGGAATGAACTTTTAGGAGGTGCGTATGCGTTATTGCATCCCATCAATTTTGATGAGCCTTTTGGGTTAAGTGTAGCAGAAGCCATGTTATGCGGCACACCTGTTATTGCGTTTAACAGGGGCTCAATGCCAGAACTGATTGAGGATACTAAAACAGGTTTCCTGGTAAATAACACCGAGGAAGCAATCACGGCTGTGGCTGAAATCGACAGTATCGACAGAAGAAACTGCCGGGAATGGGCGTTGAAAAAGTTTTCTAAAGAAAAAATGGTAGAAGACTATTTAGCCCTCTACCATCAGATTTTATAGATTATTTATATTTATCAGGATACTTGTAATGCTTAACAAGCGACTATTAAGAATCAATAGGTAACTTGTTAAGCTTCTTTATCTTCTAGCTGGACCTGCTTTTCAATCCCTCCTGAATGAAGTAATTTCTCTAAAAGAAGATCTAATTTTACTGACGCAAAAGAAGAACTGTAATCTGAGAGTCCGTATGGAATAATCAGCTCACCATTATGAACGATTGATCCGCAAGAATAAAGCACGTTTGGTACATACCCTTCTCTTTCATCGTTGTTAGGAATAACCAAAGGTTCCCTTAACCGCCCGATTTCCTTTGAAGGATCATCCAGGTCCAGTAAACTTGCACCGAGACAATATCTTCTCATAGGCCCTACCCCGTGGGTAATAATCAGCCAGCCGGCTTTAGTTTCTATTGGTGATCCGCAATTACCAATCTGGATAAACTCCCAGGGGAACTGTGGTGATTGTAATTTAACCGGGTGATCCCATACAGTAAGCTTATCTGAATACATCAGATAGTTGTTCGACCCATCAATCCGGGAAATCATTGCATATTTTCCATTGATCTTTCTTGGAAATAAGGCCAGGTTTTTATTTGCCGCACCCGCACCATGAAGGGGGCTGATCTTAAAGTCATAAAAATCGGTCGTCTGCAATAACTTGGGCATAATCATAGCGCCATCAAATGCCGTATAAGTCGCATAGTAAATTACAGACCCATCATCTTTGATAAAACGTACGAAACGTGCATCTTCAATTCCTTTACGTTCAAATTCTGATATTGGGAAGATGACACGGTCTGATATATCCGTATCCCTGGAAAAACTAATTTCATGATAGGTATCTGATAACCACAGGATCTTATCATATTCTAATTTTTTCAGATCGTCTTCCTGCAGGTTTTTAGAATCAATGATGATCCGCCTTAAAACAGTGTAATCAAACTTATCATCGAGCTTTAGCCCTATTTCATCCAGAATATTAAGATCGATCCGGGAATCCGCAGCTTTTTTAAAGAATAGCTTTTTGTTATAGATCGCATTGCGTACAATTTCTGCTTCATCTATGTAATTACCAGCAGGGTTTACAGTAATATTACCCTGGCCATCGATGAGTGCCCTCCTAAATACTACTGAGGAGATATGCCCTTCTCCGACAGCTCTAAAACTAATAATCAGCCTTTTTTCTCCTTCTACCAATTCCGATTGATCGGGATCTTCTACAACAGAAGGGTTGAAGAAAGCGGCCGACTCAATAGAGTATTCATGCGTGAAATAAGAACCGAGCAGCAGACGCTGATATTTATTTAGCGATTCATAGTCTATTTCTAATTGATCTATTTGCGGTTTTATCTTCTTACAGTTACGCGCTAGGATCTTTGTAATATTCCGGTGCCTTTTAGAATACTCTTGCAGGATCGGTGAGATAAGCCCAAAAACCTCCTGATCTGGCAGGGCTAAAACTCGTTGGATTACTTCTTTCGCACGTTCCTCGCCATTAAAAAAAAATCTGGCAATTACCCTTTTGGGATCTGGATATACTTTTACAGGTTTTCGTTCTATTAATAATCTCATATCTGAATAACATTAAGAACCGGTATAAAGGTTTTAATGAAATTAGTTTTTTTTATTCAGAACTCCGCTAAACAAATCATTTCATTTTTGAGGACATTAAAATTCGATTAAAAAAGCTGACATAAACGGCCTGATAAAACTGACATTCCAGCAATTAAAGTCAAACTGTCGCACAAGTACCAATGTTAATTTCTTGTTAAAATTAGGTTAATTGTCATTGCAGAATAATAAAGGAAAAACTAAAACAATTTATCTCACTATCCAATAACGATTTACAAAAAACGCCTTTTCCATATCATAGGCTAAATAATTCTTTGGCATCAGTCTTGACTATATGACAAACATAGTCAGACATTAAAAAACTGGTTTGGCTGGATATAAATTAAAAAAGCAACAAAATGAAAAAAGTATTATTATCGTTAATCGCAGTAGCTGGATTAGCATTCACAACACAAGCACAAACAGAAAAAGGTACATTTTTAGTAGGTGGTAATTTAGAATTGAACACAAGCAAAAATGATGGTGCTAACAAGACAGACCTTAATTTCTCTGTAGTTCCAAGTGTTGGATATTTCTTCAGCAACAACTTAGCAGTAGGTACAGGTGTTGGTTATGAGTATGCTAAATCTTATGGAGCATTAACTTCAGGACAAGCTTCGGCATTTGTAGTTAGCCCTTTCTTACGTGGTTACAAAGGAATCAATGATCAATTTAAATTATTTGCTCAATTAGGTGTTCCAATGGCATTTGGTCAGAATAAAGTTGGTGATGCTAATGGAGACAACATGGTTAAAACTGGTAAAAACAACAGTATAGGTGTAGCTTTATCTCCAGGTATCTCTTTCTTCCCAAGCAAAAAATTCGGTATCGAATTCTCTGTTAATGGAATTAGCTACAATGATTACAGCGTAAAAAACAATGATGGTGACAAAATTGGTGGAAACAAAAACTTCAATATTGGTGCAAACTTCTTCGCTCCAAAAATTGGTGTTCAGTTCTACTTATAGTATGTAGAAACTTTTACATAGAGTTTTTAATATCAGAAATGGCCCTGCATGATGATTGCAGGGCCATTCTGTATAATATATTCTTGTAACAGGCAAAATGCACTATTGCTTCCCGTTCATTTCTACATCTCTATCCATTTCCATCATGTCTACAGGATCATTAGAAGAGAAATCACCAATCAGGTATTTATTAAAATGATCTGCCAGTTTCCAGAATGCATATTCTGTCATCGGCCCAAATCCGTGGCGCTGACCCGGGATGATAACAAATTCAAATCTCTTGCCTGCCTTCATCAGCGCATTTGCTAAACGGATTGTATTTGCAGGGTGCACGTTATTATCCACATCACCAGTCATCACCATCAGGCGACCTTTCAAGTTTTTAGCCAGATCTGGATTTTTATCAATTGAATACTGAAATGTAGTATCTCCTTTTGCAGAAACAATTTCTTTTACACCATGGTGTTTCTCGCTCCACCAGCGGTTATAGATACTATTATCGTGGTTCCCCGCATTAGAAACAGCTGCTTTAAAGAAATCAGGATATACCAGCATAGCGGCAGTCGACATAAAACCTCCTCCAGAGTGCCCGGTTATACCAACTTTAGTTGCGTCAATATAACTGTACCTATCGGCCAATTGCTCTACTGCAGCCTTTTTATCCGCCAATCCATAGTCACGCAGATTGCCATAGCCAAAAGTATGGTACCATTTAGACCTTGCAGGGTTACCACCCCTATTACCTACCGTAATTACCACATAACCAAACTGTGCTAAACGCTCTGTTCTGTCCATACTTTTACTAAACGACGTATAAACGGCCTCAGTTTGCGGTCCGGGGTAAACATATTCTATAATCGGATATTTCTTTTTGGCATCAAAATCAAACGGTTTGTACATTACCCCATATAGATCTGTTACCCCATCATCAGCTTTTACTTTAAACGGTTCAGGGAACTTGTAGCCTGAAGCCATTAGCAAAGAAAGATCTGCAGTTTCGAGCGTCATCATTTTATTACCATTCTTATCTAATAATACTGATTGCGGAATAGTATTTACCCTTGAATAGTTGTCTACGAAGAAGTTGGCATCATCGCTCATACTCATTGCATGGTCAAAATCACCACCATTTAAAAGCTTCATCCCTGAGCCATCAAAGTTGATCCGGTACAAATGCTGGAAATAAGGATTCTCTTTCGCTTCCCTTCCATTTGCTGTGAAATATAACACCCGGTTTTTCTCATCAATATTTACAATACTTTCACAATGAAAGGACCCTTTAGTGATTTGATTTTTAAGCTTACCATTTGCATCAAATAAATAAAAATGTGCCCATCCGTCACGTTCCGACCAATGGATGATTTCATTGCCATTTTTAACTAAGCCCGGTCTGTTAATTTCTACATATGTATTAAAACGCTCATCAATTAGCGGGGCAACAACACCTGTATTGATATCTACCGTACAAATGTCAGCACGCTTTAAATCCCTGCTAATCCGGGAAAAATACAGCTTACTATTCGTCCCCAGCCATAATGCAGGTCGGAATTCATCATCGCGGTCTTTATTTAACGAAGGCGCCTGCCAGAACGACAAACTCTGATCTTTAAAAGCGGTAACGTTTAACTTTTTGAAAGTCTTTGCAGCAAAATCAAATAATAACACTTCTTCTACCGGGGATTCCTTTTCCCCTGGCATCTGGTATTTATATGTTTCCAGTGTTGGCCTACCCGGAGCTACATTATTAATTACCCACAGATCTTTCACCTTACGTGAATCTTCGCGGTTTAGCACAAAATGTTTGGCATCAGGCGACCACAATACATAGGCACCTCTCCTCTTCTTATCCTTTTTCAGTACCTCTTCGTTGTTTTCGCCATCGCCGTCACTACCATAAGCATAAAATTTAACCCCGTCTTTAGTCAGCTGGTGTTCAACGATCGTACTATCATCCTCATTTTTTACAGCTTTCATGTAATTCGCTTTATCCATCCAGTACAGGTTATAGTTCCTGGAAAAAATGATAGCTGATGAATCCGGTGCAACCGATCCCCAGTCGGGTTTGGCTTTTGGCTTATCGTAATTTTTGACCTCAGTTAGTTTTGCGTTACCGAGTTCATAATTAAAGTAAAAAATCTTTTTCTGCATTGAATCTGCAGCTTTTTTATCTTTCCTATCTTTCTTTAATTCATCGATAGAGCTTTTCATTTCAAAGCTGATGCTCTTTTCATCTTTACCAAACTTTAGGTTTTCGATGGGCAAGTGTTGTGCATCAAAAGGATCGCGCATAATAGTAGTGATCTCTGCGGCAAGTGTTGCACTGTTAAATAACTTTTTCTTGCTTTTAACTGCCGGATCTACCACATACCATTCTTTTCCATTTGGCGTTTCATAAACATACCAAAAACGATTGCTCAATTTAAGCCAATGCGGATCGATAGCAGTAGAGTAAACCATCTTTTTCAGCTTATTGGGAGAAAATCTCGACGCTAGCTGGTAATTTGCCTTGGGTGCATCACTAATTGCTTCTGTCATCGTAAATGTTCTTGCTTGTGAAAAAGCATTTACAGTTAATACGGTCAGAAATAAAAATAAAGGGTAAGATTTTTTCATACTTATGGAGGTTATCCAGTTGAATTAATATTATTTAATAGTTTTAAGAGGCAGCTGACCCATCTTAGATGGAAATCAGTAATAAAAGTCCTAAATTATTTAATAAATGGCAGTATAAAAGCATAACAGCTGTAATAAATTAGTTAGCCTTGCTATTTTATGAATGTAAATATGATTTTAAATTATTGTGAATAATTGCGTTGTGAATTCATAGTTTTGCAACCAACAAATACACACTACCTGAATGAAACATTATATCTTATCCATTACTGCCGCTGCGCTTATTTTTAGTGCCGGCTGCCAATCTAAATCACAAACAAGTACTAAAGACGGAGCCTCAGACAGCATTGCAACAACAACGGAAACGGGCGCTACTATACAGGAGCCAGGTAAACCTGTAGACATCAATAAAATCAAAGTTGCCGATGCAAAAACTATTTTAGCACGTAAACAAATACCTGTTCTTTGTTACCACCAGATCCGTGACTGGAAAGCGTCAGATTCGAAAACAGCGAAAGATTATATTGTACCTATTGAAGTATTTAAAGCACAAATGAAAATGCTGGCAGATAGTGGCTATCATACTATACTGGCCGATCAATTATACGATTACCTCAATAATGGCACGGCTTTACCTAGTAAACCAATTGTATTAACATTTGACGATACAGATGTTGATCAATATACTATTGCTGAGCCTACGTTGACCAAATATGGTTTTAAGGGTGTTTATTTTGTGATGACCGTTTCTATCGGCCGACCGCATTATATGAATAAAGAGCAGATCAAAAGTCTTTCTGATAAAGGGAACGATATCGAATCCCATACATGGGACCACCATAATGTGAAAAAATATCAAGGTAAAGACTGGGAGATCCAGATTGATAAGCCCACAAAAACACTGGAAGCGATTACTGGAAAAAACATTCAGCATTTTGCTTATCCGTTTGGCTTATGGAACCCGGAAGCTATTCCTGAATTAAAGAAAAGAGGATTTAAAAGCGCATTTATCTTATCTACAAAACGTGATGAGAACGATCCTTTATTTACCATCAGACGTATTATCGCAAGTGGTTATTGGACGCCAAAAACATTGAGCAATAGTATCAAAAACAGTTTCTAAGGGAATAAATATTCGCTTTTACTGCGTTATTCTTCAAACAATAGATAAACGAAAAGGGCTTCATCTGTAGCAGATGAAGCCCTTTTCGTTTATCTATTAATCAGACTACCTCCTTAATTGTATAGTCGTTCTTATTAAAGCTGAAAGCATCACCTGCTTTTTTGCCAATCAGCAACTGCCCTATCGGCGAAACCGCAGAAATTGCAAACACTAGCTTGTCGTCTATCTTTATTTGCCCCGCGCTAATCGTTATATAAAACAATCCATTTGACGTATACACCAAGCTCCCATTTCTTACGATATCACTATGTGGTGCATTTTCAAGAGAAATCAGCAATTGCTGATTCTGCTGACCATCAAATAGCAAGTTTTTATTTCTCGCTATATCCTGTTGCATCATCTCCCTCGTAGTCTCAAACTTATCACCTGCACTGCTCTTTGTATCATCATTACTAGCCTCCTGTGCCTGTTGCAGCGCAGTTTCGGCAGTAGCTATCCGCTGCATGATAAAATCCATGCAATGCTGATATAATTTTACTTTTAAATCTTCCATCATCATTAATCCTCTATCCAACGCACTTTATCAGCTATTGGCGTACGTTTAGCCAAACGCGGCTCTTCGTTATGAAAACCCATAAAGAACAGTCCGAAACACTTTTCATTCTCTTCCATTCCGAAGTATGCAGGTAACTGTGCAATAGTTCCTGGTGAGCTCCAATAGGCACCAATCTTTAAAGACTCTGCGGTTAAAGCCATATTCTGCACTGCACAGGCAAAAGCAGCGATCTCCTCCCACTCTGGGATTAAATCGGGATGTAATTGTGCATTCAGGATGATAATGCAACTGGACTGATCGGCTTTTTCTATCAAAGAATCATATTTCTTTTGTAAAAATGAAGTTTTTGGAGTTTGCTCTTTATATAAGCGTGCCAGCTCTAATCCGAATTTATGTTTTCCTTCTTTACGCAGTACAATGAAACGCCAGGGCTGTGTTAACTTATGAGTTGGTGCATAATTTGCGCTTTCCAATACCTGGTGAATTAATTCGTCGGGTATCTCTTCGCCTGTATAACTTGGGGGAAAAATGCTCCGCCTGCGCTGTATGATTGAACTTAGTATTTCGCTTTCCATATTTATTAATAAAAAACAAAAATAACATTAAAAGCAGAATTATTGTATCAGTTGCCGGCAAAGCATTTTATTAAATAATCGTTACCTTTGCGGCTTATTTTTGTGCAATATGATATCAGTATCTAATCTATCCCTTCGTTACGGAAAACGTACCTTATTTGAAGATGTTAACTTAAAATTTAACCATGGCAACTGTTACGGTGTAATTGGGGCTAATGGTGCAGGTAAATCTACCTTCCTTAAAATCTTGTCAGGCGATGTTAACCAGACTTCGGGCAGTGTAGCTTTTACTCCTGGAGAACGCATGGCGGTTTTAAAACAAGATCACTATGAGTTTGATGAATTTACAGTATTGGAAACCGTGATGATCGGTCATAAAGAACTGTATGATATCATGAAGGAAAAAGACGCTATCTATTTGAAAGAAGATTTCACAGATAAAGATGGCGAACGTGCAGGAGAACTGGAAAACAGATTTGCAGAAATGGATGGCTGGAATATGGAAAGCAACGCTGCAACCATGTTAAGCAATTTAGGAATTAAAGAAGAGCACCACCATAAATTACTAAAAGAACTTGATGGTAAGCAAAAAGTACGTACGCTTCTTGCACAAGCACTTTTTGGTAATCCTGATATCCTTTTACTGGATGAGCCTACAAATGATTTAGATATTGAAACTATTGCGTGGCTGGAGAATTTTCTGGCCGATTATCAAAGTATAGTTTTAGTTGTATCTCACGACAGGCACTTTTTAGATGCAGTATGTACGCATATTGTAGATATCGACTTTAGTAAAATGAGTATTTACTCTGGTAACTATACCTTCTGGTATGAATCTAGTCAGCTAGCTTTAAAACAACGTGGTGACCAGAACAAAAAACTGGAAGAAAAAGTGAAAGAATTGCAGGAGTTTATCCAGCGCTTCAGTGCGAATGCTTCCAAATCGAAACAGGCAACATCCCGTAAGAAAGCTTTGGACAAGATCGATTTAACTGAAATTAAACCTTCGAGCCGTAAATACCCGGCAATTATGTTCAATAACCTGGGCAGAGAAGCAGGCGATCAGATCTTACAAGTTGAGAACCTTTCGAAAACTGCCAATGGCGAAGTTTTGTTTAAGAACATCAACTTCATGGTAAACAAAGGCGATAAAATTGCGATTGTTTCTCAAAACAGTTTGGCAACAACTGCCTTTTATAATGTACTTACCGGCCGTGATACGGACTATACAGGTGAATATAAATATGGTATCACCATTAATACAGCTGATATTCCAAATGATAACTCTGCGTATTTTGAAGGAAAAGATATGAACCTGGTTGATTGGCTTAGGGAATATTCTGACACTGATAAAGACGAGCAGTTTGTAAGAAGCTTTTTAGGTAGAATGCTATTCTCTGGCGAAGAGGTCCTTAAAAACTGTAAAGTGCTTTCAGGAGGAGAAAAAATGCGTTGTATGTTCTCTCAAATGATGCTTAAACATGCTAACTTGTTATTATTTGATGAACCAACGAATCACCTTGATTTAGAATCAATTACTGCATTGAACAATGGCTTAAAAGACTTTAAAGGAACAGTATTGTTTACTTCACGAGATCATGCGCTAACAGAGTCGGTCGCAACACGTGTTATTGAGATTACGCCTAATGGATATATTGATAAAATGATGAGCTATGATGATTACATCAATAGTGAAGATGTTGCGCAGTTAAGAGCACAGTTATATAAATAGTATTCTTTTCAGATAAATCGGACGGGCATGGTAAACTTTATCATGCCCGTTTTGTTTATAGATATATTATAAATATAGTTATCATGGAAAAAGAAGAGATTAAAACGCTATTAGCGTCTATTGAACAACAAGTTAGTTCTTCTATCCTTGGCGGAATGGATGAAACTTATCATGAGTTAGAAAGATTAGGTTATATCATTATCCACCCGGACGATGCCCATCCGTCAGCGACAATCACGCCATTGGGAGAAGAGTTTCTTGAAAACAACTAGCCCCGTATCAAAAGATCATTATAAAATGAAAGCACTATAAAAGAGTTATGAATTCCTTTATAAGTGCTTTCTACTTAACTAAATAATGAAGATCAAATATAGTATTAATATTCACAAGTGCAACTATATTGCATTAGTTTCATTAGAAAATTACATTATTGGATAACATTGGCAAAAGGGTTGCTAAATTTATGCTTGTTTGTGTATTGCAACATTTCTTCTGCGGTGATCAGACAAGCATTTAATTGTTCATGCAGTTCCTCTTTATTCAAATCCTGGCCAATAAAAACCAGTTCATTCATTCTGTCGCCAAAATATTTATGCCAACATCTTTCTATTTCATTTCTGTTATAAGTGAAATCGGTATAATTTAAGCGCTCGGAAAGAGGCATAGTTGCCTACCAAACCCCAGCACTTTCAATTCTTAACGAACCACCTGCCTGTGAAAAATTGAGTGCATTCTCCTCCGTCCTGGAAAGTACATTTTCGTTATGAACGGTCCGTGCATCAATATTAATTTCGGATATATCATTTACAATCAGCGCCACTTTTAGATTTTCTATATGATACAAAATGTGGTTGAGCAAAGTTGTTTTACCACTACCTAGAAAGCCACTAAGCACGGTTACGGGTAATAATTTTCGATTAATTTTTACAATTTTGATTAGACACAAGGCGATACACCAATGCAATTTAGTTTGAGCCGTTATTTCTTCATAACAGGTTAATTAGTAGATTGCGGTAGCAAAGTCTTTACATCTTTAGTATTTGCAAGTGTATTGCATATCCTATTTTTGAGGCACAAATGAACTAAGCAAGATTAATAATTAATACCTAAAAACCAGCCATAAAAACATACAAATGATAGCTATCAAATCAGTTTCACACAGTTATAGCGATGTAAACCGTATTAGCTTTAAAGACTGGGAAATTAACAATGGCGACCAATGGCTGCTCCTTGGCGAGTCGGGCAGCGGAAAAACCACTTTATTACATATCCTTACAGGTATATTAAAACCAAGTGCGGGAGAAGTGATAATAAATGACACTTCTGTATATACGCTATCTGCCAGGAAACTGGACCAGTTCAGAGGGAGAAATATTGGGATCATTTTTCAACGTCCACATTTAATAAAGAGCCTCACCATTACAGAAAACCTGTTGATGGCACAAAGTTTTGCCAGTTTACCAAAAGAACTGAAAAGGGTAGATGAAGTACTGGAATCTTTGGGGATTGCCGGTAAGAAAAATGCTTATCCAAGTGAATTAAGCCAAGGACAATTACAACGGGTTTCTATTGCAAGGGCAGTAATCAATAAGCCCGCATTGTTAATTGCAGATGAACCCACTTCTAGTCTGGACGACAAAAACGCTGCTATAGTTTTAGCGTTACTCTTGCAGCAATCAGGTTTAAACCAGGCAACAATGATCGTGGCAACGCATGATAAAAGAGTTAAAGATGCATTTACTAATACCTACGAACTAAGATGAGCCCTTTAAAAATTAGCTGGAAAAGTATATGGTCTAAACCATTATCATCAGGATTAAACATTATGCTTATCGCATTTGGAACAGGTATTTTAACTATCCTTTTATTAGCTTCGACACAAATTGGCGAAAAGTTGGATAACAACTCCAAAGATATCGATTTAGTGGTGGGCGCAAAAGGGAGCCCGCTGCAACTGATATTGAGCAGTATCTATTATATCGATTTCCCTACGGGTAACATCCCACTGAAAGAGGCACAGGAACTTTCGCGCAATCCTTTTGTTAAAAGGGCCATCCCATTGGCACAGGGCGATAATTACAAAGGCATTAGGATCGTAGGGACAGACACAAACTTTGTCAGCGTTTATAAATTAAAAACAAGCATCGGTAAATTCTGGGAAGCAGACTTTGACGTTACCATCGGTTCGAATGTTGCTTTAGATGAGAAATTAAAAGTTGGCGATACCTTTTTTGGTGCACACGGACTAACAGGGAGTACCGATGTTCATAAAACACATGCCTATAAAGTAGTTGGTATTTTGAGCCCGCAGGGAAACGTGACGGACAATTTAATCCTGACCAATATTGCCAGTGTCTGGAGAATGCACGATGATCATGAGCAGGAAGAAGCTGCCGGGCACCATGTAAACGATAAAGATGCAGACCAGCACGAATCGCATAAAAGTCATGGAGATACTAAACCCCATAAAGGGCATGATGATCATACAGGTCGTAAGGAACATTCTTCTGCAAGACCAGACGAAGCAGGTTTAAACGAAGAAAGGGAAATCACCGCTTTACTCATCCAGTACCGCTCTCCTATGTCGGTTGTTATGTTCCCAAGGATGGTTAACCAAATGACGAACCTGCAGGCCGCCTCTCCGGCAATGGAAAGCACCCGGCTGTTCTCCTTAATTGGTATTGGAGTAGATACTTTACAATGGTTTGCCGTATTAATTATGCTGATCGCTGCAATCAGCGTATTTGTTAACCTCTATAATTCATTAAAAGAGCGCAGTTATGACCTGGCGATTATGCGCACACTAGGTGCTAGCCGCGGACAATTATTTCAGATAGTAATTTTTGAGGGGATACTGCTCACTCTAGCAGGTACACTGATTGGTATTTGTTTAGGCCATCTTGCCTTAGAGTTTATCGGCGCCTACCAAGAAAGCAGTCAGGCCCGCTTAACTGGCTTTATTTTACTGAATGATGAAATATATTTATTTGCTGCTGGTCTTGCGATTGGTATATTTGCTGCTATAATACCTGCACTACAAGCATATAGATCCAATATTTCTAAAATACTATCTAAAAACTAAACAAAATATGATACTGATGAACCTGCATGAGTTAAGGGCTCACCTAAAAAATAGTATCAGCTCATTTGAACATCATTACTTATTAAAAACAACACCTATTTATATGAAGAAATTAATCCTGATATTTTTACTCTTTTCTGGCTTTGCAGTGAAAGCACAGCATGATCCTAACGACCAGATCATGTCTGCAAACTGGGATGTGATTGGAAGTGTTGATTTTAAAATTGTAAAGGATACAGAGATGTATGCCGTTTATAATAATGATATCAAAAAATATGCAAACAAACCTTTTGAGCTCGAAGGTTATATGGTGCCCATTAAAGATGGAATGAAACAAACAAAGTTTATGCTTTCTACCCTTCCTATCAACCAATGCTTTTTCTGCGGAAAAAATGGTGTGCCCATTATGATCCTGGTAGAGCTTGCAGAACCTATAAAATTCACCTATCAGACAATTGTGATCAAAGGCTTATTGAAGCTTAATACCGGTAATGCGATGGATAATCCACCAATTGCATTAATTAATGCGAAGTCAATTTAATCAATTATGAAGATCGATCCGATTAATATATTAAAAGAGCATTCCCTTAAACATACCCGGCAACGGGTGCGCGTGCTGGAAGAAATAGCAATGGATACTGTAGCGATTTCACAACCGGAACTGGAGAAAAAGCTAGGGAAGGAAATTGATAGGGTAACGCTATACCGTATCCTGAATATTTACGAAGATAAAGGCATCCTGCACAGGATTATGGATCAGAATGGCACTGCAAATTATGCCATCTGCTCTTCTTCTTGTTCTGAAGAACACCACCATGATGAACATGTCCATTTTAACTGTACCAGCTGTGCGAAAATATATTGTCTTGACATCTCTATTCCAAAGATTACCATGCCGGGAGGTTTTACTGCAACAACCGTAAACAGCACTGCTTATGGGATCTGCGAAAAATGCAGTAAACTGGTAAAAAAGGACTAAAATTACTCCTTAAAGGGTTATTTGTAAAAAATAACAGCTAAATAAAAAAGGTGCGGAGACTAATCCGCACCTTTTTTATTTAGCTATAACTCCAGACTAGTGACCAGAGTGTCCGTCTGCACCATGTGCATGACCGTGACTTAATTCTTCTTCTGTAGCCTCACGTACTGCAAGGATAGTACCACCGAAAATCAGGTTTTTACCAGCCATCGGGTGGTTAAGATCTACTGAAACTGTATCTTCATGAATACCAGTTACACCAGCTCTGAAGTGATTACCTTCATTATCTTGTAATGGAATAACATCACCTACGTTAGGAAGATCAACATCTTTAAACATATCTTTTGGAAGATCTGCAAAAGCACCTGGATCTTGCTCACCGTAACCGTCAGCTGCAGTCAGTTCAAATTTATATTCATCACCAACATTCAGACCAGCTAAATGCTCTTCAAATTTAGGTAACATCATGCCAGTACCGTATAAGAATACCAATGCGTTTTGCTCATCAGCTTTTTCTACGAAAACTTGTTGTCCCTCTTCATTAGTCGTATGCAATTCGTACGTTAATGAAACTACTGTATTGGGTTTAATACTCATTGTAATTCTTATTTAGTTTGTTAATTTTTACTACACCTAAAGCTGTAATTGGAACAGCTGTATGATTTATTTTGGCAAATATAGATTTTTGTTTCTAATCCTCCGCTCCTCTTTTAACAAAGGAAGGATAGATATGTTCTTATTGAGCCACATTTATTTCAAATATCACCTGATCAGCAACTGCTGAAAAGAGAGGCTGTCTCCTTTAAATGCATTAAAGTCTACAATATGACTTATCCCATTAATCCTGGCTTTATCAGAATGCTGCCAGAAATGCCATTTAGTTGTTGCACCTGCTTTTAATTCCTGCTGATAATAATGCGCAATCCATAATGGATAACCATCAAAATACCCTTTCAGGTAATCTCTATAAAAAACTAACCCGGAATAGATAATAGGTTTTACCCCTGTTTTCTTCTCTACATGGTGAATAAAATCTTTCAATTCTTTCCTCATTTTTTCTGGCGACTGGCCACTGAGATCTTCCACATCAACTACTGGCGGTAAGTCTCCTTCTTCGAACTTAACAGTTTGCAGGAAGAACCTCGCTTGCCATAAACCTGATTTCCGTGGAATGAAATAATGATAAGCCCCGCAAATAATCCCCGCTTTAGGTGCTTCACGCCAGTTGCGCTGAAAATAGGCATCGACACTTGAAATCCCTTCCGTAGCTTTTATAAAGGCAAAGGTAATGTGCACACTATCTTCCTTCATTGATTTCACCTTTTTCCAGTCAATTTTGCCTTGGTAAGAAGATACATCTATCCCATGAATACTGTACTTTTTTGGGATACGTATTGCATAGCTTTTATAGGTACGATAATTGGGATCTTCACCGATATCCATGATCCAGCGGGAGGTAGAACTGAACAATTTAAGTACATACCCATAATATAAAGGAGAAAATAAAATCAGTAGCAACCCGGCAATAAAGATTTTTAAGGCCATGGGAAAAGGCTTCCACTTTTTAGCAGGTGCTTTTTTTCGTCTAACAGGAGCCTTTTTAGGCAAAGAGTCTTTAGCTTTAGCTACTGGATCTTTAGCGGCGGTTGCTCTTTTTAATAGCTCAACAGGCTTCTTTTTAATAGGTGGCGGCACGTTGTAAAAATACAAAAGGGCAGCTTAACAGCCACCCTTTTGTAGAAATTATTTATTCACAATTATTTACTTAGCGCTGCAAAATACTTGTAGAACAATGGTAGAGTTTCAATGCCTTTATAATAGTTATAAATATCATATTTCTCATTTGGTGAGTGCAAAGCGTCACTATCCAAGCCAAAGCCCAATAGTACAGATTTGATTCCCAAAGCATCCTCAAATAGAGCAACAATAGGGATACTTCCCCCACCCCTTGTCGGGATTGGCTTTTTACCAAAGCTTTCCTCAATTGCTTTTTCTGCTGCACGGTAAGCAACACTATCTGTTGGCGTTACTACTGGCTCACCGCCATGTTGTGTAGTTACTCTTACTTTCACAAATTCAGGAGCAATACTTTCGAAATGCTTTTGGAAGATTGCCGCGATCTCTTCAGAACTTTGGTGCGGGACTAACCGCATCGAAATCTTCGCATTAGCTTTAGATGGTAATACCGTTTTTGCCCCTTCCCCAGTATGACCGCCCCAGATACCATTCACTTCTAATGTTGGCCTTGTTCCGGTACGCTCTAAAGTAGAATATCCCTTTTCGCCCCATTCTGCACTGATATCAAGGTCTTTTTTATATTCTTCCAGATCAAAAGGAGCAGAATTTAATGCTGTTTTCTCCTCTGCAGTTAATTCTATTACTTTATCATAGAAAGCCGGAATAGTAATGTGGTTATTTTCATCGTGCAATGAAGCAATCATTTTGCATAACATCGTAATTGGATTTGCAACAGCACCACCATATACACCAGAATGAAGATCACGGTTCGGACCTGTAATTTCGACCTCCATGTAAGCTAACCCACGCAAACCAGTTTCGATAGACGGGTTTTCCATGCTGATCATCGAGGTGTCAGAAATCAATACGACATCTGCTTTTAAGCGATCTGCATTTTCATTCACAAAGATCCCCAGGTTACTTGAGCCAACCTCTTCTTCTCCTTCGATCATAAACTTTATGTTACAGGCAACTGTATTGGTCTTCATCATCAGTTCAAAAGCCTTTACATGCATATAAAACTGTCCCTTATCATCTGCAGAACCACGTGCATAAATTTTTCCGTCGCGGATAGTCGGTTCAAAAGGAGGTGTATGCCATAGTTCTAAAGGATCTGCCGGCTGCACATCATAATGTCCATATACCAATACTGTTGGTAATGCCGGATCGATTAGTTTCTCACCATATATAATAGGATAACCGGCAGTCTGGCAAATTTCAATATTATCCGCACCAGCCTCTTTCAACTTTAAAGCCACAAATTCTGCAGTCTTTAACACATCACCCCTATATTTAGGGTCAGCACTTACCGATGGAAAACGTAATAATTCAAACAGCTCATCTAAAAAGCGCTGTTTGTTATCTTCTACATATTTTTTGATCTCTTGCATAATCAGAATGATTTTGGACAAATATAGAATACTATATTTTATTTACGAAAGCCGGGCGCCCGATCAGCCTTTCATTGGGTTGAAATGGATACTATTACTTTATATTGAGCTGCTAAATTAGCTGTGGATTGATACTGCTAAAATTCTATCAGAATTGCAAATGCAATTTTACCAACATCTATAAATAAGAGCTATACTTTTGTTATTTTTGTAACTTTTAATACGCAAAAACAGGATTCAATTTGGATTATTTAGCAGGATTAAACCCTCAGCAACGTGCAGCAGTAGAGAATACCCAGGGACCAGCAATGATTGTTGCAGGTGCCGGATCAGGAAAAACAAGGGTTATTACCTATCGGGTAGCCCATCTGATAGAAAAAGGGGTAGATTCTTTTAATATATTGGTATTAACCTTTACAAACAAAGCCTCTAAAGATATGCGTGAGCGGATCTCTAAGGTTGTTGGTGTGGAAGCTAAAAACCTGTGGATGGGAACTTTTCACTCTGTTTTCGCCAAAATATTACGGGTAGAGGCAGAAAAAATTGGTTACCCTTCTAATTTTACTATCTATGATACAGATGACAGCAAGAGCCTGATCAGGGCTATTTTGCGCGAAATGCAGTTGGATGATAAATTGTATAATGCGAACTTTATCTACAACCGCATTTCTTCTGCCAAAAACAACCTGGTTAGCCACGTAGAATATATACAAAGTGCAGAAATACAGGCAGAAGATATCAGTAACAAACGCCCGATGACGGGCGCAATTTACGAAACCTATACTAAACGCTGTTTTAAGGCTGGTGCAATGGACTTTGACGATTTACTGTTCAAAACCAACGTCTTATTAAAGAACCATCCTGACGTGTTGAACAAGTACCAGCAAAAGTTTAAATATCTGATGGTGGATGAGTACCAGGATACTAACTTTTCTCAATATACTATTGTAAAAAAACTGGCTGCAGCTTATCAGAATATCTGTGTGGTAGGTGATGATGCACAGAGTATTTATGGTTTCCGCGGGGCAAATATTCAAAATATCCTGAATTTTGAGAAGGATTACCCTGATTTGAAAGTGTACAAACTAGAGCAGAATTACCGTTCTACACAAAATATAGTTGAAGTAGCAAATAGTATCATCGCAAATAATAAGAACCAATTGGAGAAAAATGTATTCTCTGATAATGAGGCGGGCGACCGGATAAAGGTTTCGCGTGCATTTACGGATAATGAAGAGGGTAAGATTGTTGCAGAAGCTATTGTACAGGACCGGACTTCTAAAGGATATAATTATAATGATTTTGCGATCCTTTACCGTACCAATGCGCAATCAAGGGCAATGGAGGAAGGTTTACGGAAGTTAAACATCCCTTATAAGATTTACGGCGGGCTTTCATTTTATCAGCGTAAGGAGATTAAGGATTTAATTGCTTATTTCCGTTTAACCTTTAATCCGAGTGATGAAGAGGCGATTAAAAGGGTGATTAACTATCCAAAAAGAGGATTGGGCGATACTACAGTTGATAAGATTATTGTAGCTGCCGATCAACATGATATTACGATGTGGCAAGTAATCTGTGAACCGCAGACTTACATTGCAGGGCGTATTGCTAACCAACTGAACGACTTCTCGATGCTGGTTAAAAGTTTCCAGGCGGAGTCTAAGAAACTAGATGCCTATGAAACTGCTTTATATATCGCGCAGCATTCTGGTATTTTAAAAGAGCTGCATACCGATGATAGTATTGAAGGACGCAGCAGGTATGAAAATATACAGGAATTATTAAATGGTATCAAAGAATTTGCAGAACGTGAAGATATAGAAGACCGGAGTTTAGCGATATTTATGCAGGATATTGCGTTGCTAACGAATGATGACCGCGCGGATGATAAGGAAAAAGATACGGTATCATTGATGACTATCCACTCGGCAAAAGGACTGGAATTTAAGAATGTATTTGTAGTTGGACTGGAAGAAAATCTTTTCCCTTCACAAATGTCGCTTAATTCGAGAACTGATCTGGAAGAAGAACGCAGGCTGTTTTACGTGGCAATTACGCGTGCAGAGAAGAAACTAACGTTAACCTATGCTACTTCGCGCTACCGCTGGGGAACGCTGACTAACTGTGAGCCAAGCAGGTTTATCAGTGAGATCAGTGCCAGATATCTCGAACTGGAAACAGTTAAAGCACCTAAAACCAGTATCGGATCAGATAGTTTTGACGGAGAACGCAGGTCGTGGTCACAACAGCGGGAAACAGTTGGCAAACCTAAACCCGCAGCGGGAAGTCCGGCGGCAATCTCTTCCATGCGCCCAAAAGCAAACACCATGCTGCCTACCGCGCATATCCCTACACCAGGGTTTACGCCTAATGCTGCAAATGAGTTTCAAAACGGGATGGAAGTAGAACATGAGAAGTTCGGATTCGGGAAAATCATCAACCTGGAAGGCACTTTACCTGATGTAAAAGCAACCGTATTTTTCCAGGGATTAGGAAATAAACAATTGTTATTAAAATTTGCTAAATTGCGGATTGTAAAATAAGGTTTATTTGCAACCAAAATATACTAAAACAGGCTTATAGCACTCATATTCCCCCTTATGCTGCTTGCCACTAGAAATAAAATAGAATGAATTTCGATTATAATACCACAAGAAACGAGTTAATTCTTGCAGAATACGGACGTAATGTACAGAACATGGTGAAGTACATTATTGAACTTCCGGATCTTGAAGAGCGTAATAGATATGCACAGGCGGTGATTGATCTGATGGGTTTTTTGAATCCCCATTTGAGAGACGTTGCCGATTTTAAGCATAAATTATGGGACCATTTGCATATCATCTCCGGTTATAAAATCGAAGTAGATAGTCCTTATCCTAAACCAACACCTGAAGCAGCTTTGGTGAAACCAGCACATATCGGTTATCCGCAACAGCGCATTAAGTATAAACATTACGGTAAAACTGTGGAAGTGCTGATTGAAAGAGCAATAGCAGTAAATGAACCCGAACGTCGTGCAGCGATGGTTCAGGGTATTGCGAATTTCATGAAAATGGCTTACGTAACATGGAATAAAGATAGCGTAGCTGACGAAACAATTTTCAAAAACCTACGCGAACTATCTGGCGGTCAGCTGGAACTGGAAGAGAATATTAACTTAGCGAAAGTTGAGTTCAGAGCTCCGGTAAACAGATCTACCACTAACACCAACCGTGGACGCAGTAATAACAACAACAATAAAGGAAGACAAAACAACAATAGTAACAACAACCGCCCCCGCAGTAACAACAACAATCCAAAGCAAAGACACTAACGGGCATTTTAAATTATATAGGTTAAGAGCACATGAACGCATTTGAAATTATAGGCGGGAAGAAGTTAAAAGGTGAAATACATCCACAAGGAGCTAAAAATGAAGCTTTACAGATTATTTCTGCCGTATTACTTACTGAGGAGAAGATTACTATAAGCAATATCCCTGACATCAAAGATATTAATAAACTGATTGAATTGTTAGGTGACCTGGGCGTGATTGTGGAGCGCATATCAAAAGATACTTACACATTTGAAGCAAAAAATATAGATCTTGATTTCTTCAAAACTGAAACTTTTAAATCTAAAGGCGGCAGTTTAAGAGGTTCAATCATGATTGTTGGGCCACTTTTAGGGCGTTTTGGTAAAGCTGCAATTCCTAAACCTGGTGGAGATAAAATTGGCCGCAGAAGATTAGACACCCACTTTTTAGGGTTTGAGAAGTTAGGTGCCAAGTTTGTTTATGATGCTAAAGAAGCTTTCTTTAATGTTGATGCAACGGATCTTAAAGGTGCTTATATTTTATTAGACGAAGCATCTGTAACTGGAACAGCCAATATTGTGATGACTGCTGTTTTGGCAAAAGGGATTACGACTATTTACAATGCTGCGTGTGAGCCATATTTACAGCAATTATGTAAAATGCTGAACCGTATGGGTGCAAAAATTTCCGGTATCGGTTCCAATTTGCTTACCATTGAAGGTGTTACTAAATTAGGTGGAACAACACACAGAATGTTGCCTGATATGATTGAAATTGGGTCTTTCATCGGACTTGCAGCGATGACAGAATCAGAAATCACCATCAAAGACGTATGTTACGATGAGCTGGGTGTGATACCTGAAGTGTTCAAAAAATTAGGTATTAATTTGGAACGCAGAGGTGATGATATTTATATCCCTTCTCAAAAACATTATATCATTGATACTTTTATAGATGGTTCTATCCTCACCATTGCAGATTCTCCATGGCCAGGGTTTACACCCGACCTGCTAAGTATTGTTTTGGTTGTGGCTACACAGGCTAAAGGGTCTGTATTAATCCACCAAAAGATGTTTGAAAGCCGTTTATTCTTCGTCGATAAATTAATTGATATGGGTGCGCAGATCATCTTGTGTGATCCACACAGAGCTACAGTTAACGGGATCAACAAGCAGTACAAACTAAGAGGTATTAGCATGACTTCACCAGACATTCGTGCGGGTGTATCATTGTTGATTGCAGCTTTATCTGCTGAGGGAACTTCTACAATTTATAACATTGAGCAAATTGAGCGTGGTTACCAGGATATTGATACGCGTTTACGTGCTATAGGTGCACAAATTAAACGTGTTGACGGGAATGGTCCAAGCCACTAAATATAACTTTTAAACAGAAAAAGCTCCATAATGGAGCTTTTTCTGTTTAAAAGTTATATTACAATAGTATGCAACCTTGTTGAGTATTTCGCAGTATAACCAGCCATCTCTTCGCTAGGCGGAGATGGCATTGATAATATCATACTGCGTGATGATTTCAAAGTTACCTTTTTCATCCTCCACCAAAACAGCACTGTTCTCTTTATTAATCAATGCAGAGATCTTATCAATTGAAGTATTCAGGTCAACAAACGGGAAAGTGGCTGACATGATCTCTTTAACAGAAGATGACTTTAGAGAAGGGTTTTCCAATAAAGCTTTTAAAATATCTCCTTCTGCCAGTTTCCCTACAATCATCCCCTGCTGGGTTACCGGGATCTGAGAAATATTTAATGAGTTCATCGTATTGATTGCTTCAACAATTGTCTTTTCACAATCTATGGTTACAATCTCGGAACTTTCTTTTTTTGCCAAAATAGACTTTGCAGTTAGCTTCTCGTCACTTAAGAAACCACGTTCCCGCAACCAATCCTCATTATACATCTTACCCATATAACGGCTTCCGTGGTCGTGGAAAATTACTACAACTACATCTTCCGGCTTTAGTTTATCTTTCAATTGCAATAATCCTGCAATCGCAGAACCTGCGGAGTTACCAACAAAAATACCTTCTTTGCGGGCGATATCACGGGTCATTAATGCAGCATCTTTATCAGTTACTTTTTCAAAAAGATCAATAATATCGAAGTCTACATTTTTAGGTAAGAAGTCTTCCCCAATCCCTTCTGTGATATAAGGATAGATCTCGTTTTTATCAAGAATCCCTGTTTCTTTATATTTTTTGAATACAGATCCATAAGTATCAATACCCCATACCTTAATGTCGGGGTTTTGCTCTTTCAGGTATTTACCCGTACCTGATATCGTACCTCCTGTTCCTACGCCAACTACTAAATGAGTGATTTTCCCTTCAGTTTGTGCCCAGATTTCGGGACCAGTCTGCTCATAATGCGCCTGTGTATTCGCCAGATTGTCATATTGGTTTGGCTTCCATGAGTTCGGTACTTCGCGTTCTAGACGGGAAGAAACAGAATAATATGAACGCGGATCTTCAGGATCAACATTGGTAGGACATACGATTACTTCTGCACCAAAAGCACGTAAGGCATCTACTTTTTCTTTCGACTGTTTATCGGTTGTTGTGAAAATACACTTGTACCCTTTAATAATCGCAGCCATGGCAAGTCCCATTCCTGTATTACCAGAAGTACCTTCGATAATCGTTCCGCCTGGGTTAAGCTTTCCGCTTTTTTCAGCATCTTCTATCATTTTTACAGCCATACGGTCTTTAATAGAGTTACCAGGATTGGTCGTTTCTATTTTAGCCAGTACTGTAGCCTGTATATCTTTAGTAATGTTGTTCAGTTTAACCAATGGGGTGTTCCCTATCGTTTCTAATATGTTATTATACCACATGTTACAAAAATACGACTTGATTGCTAGATATTTATTGATATAAAAAATTCGTAATCATATTTCGAATTCAACCATTTGATAAAATTTAATTCTGAAATGATAGCGACAAATGTCTGGAGACAATGCTAATATATGGCAGCTCAAACCATTTTTGTTGATTAAACCAGTTGATAAACCTTTCCCGGCAGTGAAATAATAATGCCTTTCATCTCTAGATTAAGTAAATAGAATGCGAGTTTGCTTTGCTGGATATTAGCCTTAATGCCTAATTCATCGATCCTTAATGAAACTGAAGAGCCAAGCAGGGTAACTATACAAGTTTCTGGAATAGAAAGTCCCATTGGAATTGTCATCTGCCGGGCCTCTACAGGATCATGGACCAATTCCCATCCCATGTAATATGCAAGATCTTTAGCGTGATTGATCAGCGCTGCCCTATTGGTTTTTATGAGAAAATTGCATCCCATACTGTATTCATCTGTTGTACGCCCGGGAAACGCAAATACATCCCTATTGTATGAACTGGCAATTTCGGCAGTAATCAATGCCCCTCCTTTGCTAGCGGCTTCAACCACAAGGACCACATCTGCAATGCCGGCAATAATCCGGTTACGTTTAGGAAAGTTTTTCTTATCGGGGACGGTCCCGGGCGGAAATTCAGTGAGTAAGCCTCCGTTTTTGAGCATTTGCTGGGCAATTTCACGATGGACAGCCGGATAAAGTCTATCCAATCCATGCCCAAGCACCCCTATAGTAGGTATATGATAACGCAGGCTTTCTTTATGTGCCGCAACATCAATCCCATAGGCCAGACCGCTTACGATCAGCACGCCATAACCTTGTAATGTTTCTGCAAGCTGATTACAAAGCGCAAGACCGTAAGGCGTAGCTTTCCTTGTCCCCACAATACTTACTACCCTAGCATGGTTTAAATCTGCCGTACCTTTATAATATAATAAGACTGGTGCATCAAAACAGTTTTTTAACCGCTGGGGATATTCTGCGTCCGTATAAAAAAGAACCTTGATCTTGTAATTCTGCAAAAATCTGAGCTGTTCGGCCGCGCTTTTGAGCGCGTTGGTATCGAGGATATGAGAGGCAGTGATCACACCGATGCCTTCTATCGCTATCAAATGATTGTGTTTAGCTGCAAAAACTGCTTCGGCGGTGCCGAAGCTTTCCAGCAAGTTTTTCGCGGTAATGGCGCCAACGCCTTTAATTAGCGTAAGAGCGATTTTATGTATTAAACTCATGGGCCAAATTAATATTTAGCCCAGTTTAAATGGTTAATTATATTTACTGAGGGATATAAACTACGTATTTCGTTTCGAAAAAGTCTTCCTCAAAGTAATCTGCTAATGGATATAACTCCGCTTTTAAACGCGATTCTTTAATTTCCTCTGCCAGCTCCCCTCCTTTTAGATAAAGAATGCCATTGGCAATTGCATTTTTAGATTCTTTATTGAACTTATCTTTGACCCATGGATAGAAATCAATCAGTCTTGTTACCGCTCTGGAAACTACAAAATCGTATTTATCAGTTACCTGTTCTGCCCTTAAATGCGAAGCTTTTACATTTTCCAATCCAAGCGCCGCGGCAACTTCAGTAACTACTTTAATTTTTTTACCGATTGAATCTACCAAGTGAAACTGGGTTTCAGGGAATAAAATAGCTAAAGGAATACCTGGAAAACCTCCTCCTGTACCCACGTCCAACACCTTTTCCCCAGGCTTAAATGTACAAAATTTGGCAATGCCGAGGGAGTGCAGAATATGGCGTTCATACAATTCTTCGATATCTTTTCTGGAGATCACATTGATCTGCGCGTTCCAGAAGCTGTATAAATCGTATAACTGATCAAATTTTTTAATCTGATCTTCACTGAGGTTTTTGAAATATTTTTGAATTAGGGCTGAGCTTATTTCCACTTTACTTTTTTAACAAATATAGACACAATGCCATTAAACACCAGAAAAATGAACAGAAGAATGTCCAGAATCGGGAACCACCATCGTAAATCGGCATAATTTAACCGTTTAAGTAACCTGGGATAAATAAAACATCTAATCATAAGGCTAAATAAAAATACTCCTGCAGCGTAGTATAAGGCAGGTTTAAAGAATAGCAATACGATAAATAACAAATAGAACAGAAACTGAAAAATGATCTGTATAGATAAGATAAATTTATGCTTTGGTTTGTATAATTTACCAGCACCGAAATGCCTCTTTTTTTGTCTTAAATAACTGGCAAAACTAGTATTTGGTGCCGACCATACTTGGGCTTCCGGATTGATCCGGATCTCTGTATTTCTTGCATTAGCGTGCGCATTGACAAACAAGTCGTCGTCGCCCGATGGAATATGCATGTGTGCAGCGAAACCTTTATTCTTAAAGAACAGTGATTTTTTATAGGCCATATTTCTGCCTACGCCCATATATGGCATACCTTTTAACGCAAAGCCAAGGTAATTAACCGCAGTAAAAAAGGTCTCAAAGCGGATCAACGAATTTAGCAATCCACGTTTGCGCAGGTATGGAGAATAACCTAGAACGATTGCTATTTCTTCATTTTCACTCTGCTGCATACCTGTCAGCCACGATTCAGAAGCAGGCACACAATCAGCATCAGTAAATACAAGCCACTCATTGGCAGACGCTTTAATGCCCATGGTTACGGCAAACTTTTTACCGGCAATAAACTTTCCGCCTTCTGCAACGGTAACAATTTTAAGGTGTTTATATTGCAGGGCAAAAGCATCCAGCAGGTCGCTGGTGCCATCCCATGAACGGTCGTTAACCACGATCACTTCAAAATCAGGATGATTTTGCTGTAATACTGCAGGTAAATATTGAGCAAGGTTTTCGGCTTCATTGCGTGCACAGATGATCACACTCATCGGTTTTCCGGATGGTTCTGGCAGCAATTCTACAGCAACGCGGGCAAGTTTTAAATGTACAAACAGGCTGAAATACAGCTGAACGGCTAAACAAAGAACGAGGGCGCCGAGCAGGCAGCTCTCTAATAAGGTTAATTCCACGATGGTATTTTAGGATTGGCCAAATTTCTCATTTTTAATCCGTAATGCAAGTTATGTTGATAAAAAATTTAAGCGGTAAACCGGGCGATTTTTCCTACTTTTGCCGAGATTTTTTGACGCGTACACATACATATGAAATTTACCTTACAAGCGAACGACCCACTCTCTAAAGCGAGAGCAGGAACAGTTTCTACCGCACACGGTGACATCCCAACTCCAATTTTTATGCCGGTAGGCACCGCGGGAACGGTGAAAGCAGTACATCAGCGTGAGCTTAAAAACGATATTGATGCTAAGATTATATTAGGAAACACCTATCATTTATACCTTAGACCAGGACTGGACGTTATCGAAGGAGCCGGCGGACTACATAAATTTATAGGCTGGGACCGACCTATTTTAACCGATAGCGGTGGTTACCAGGTCTACTCTTTAAGTAAAGTAAACAAAATCAAAGAAGAAGGGGTAACCTTCCGTTCTCATATTGACGGCTCAAAACACCTGTTTAGTCCGGAGTATGCTATGGATATCCAACGTACGATCGGTGCTGATATTATTATGGCATTTGATGAATGTACACCTTATCCGTGTGATTATAAATACGCAGCGAACTCCATCAATATGACCCATCGCTGGTTAAAAAGATGCTGTACGCGATTCGATACCACTGAACCTAAATATGGTTTTGACCAGACTTTATTTCCCATTGTACAAGGATCTGTTTATAAAGACTTAAGAGTTAAATCTGCCGAGTTTATCGCTAAAATGGACCGTGAAGGTAATGCGATCGGTGGTTTATCGGTAGGTGAGCCAGCAGAGGAAATGTATGCGATGACCGAAGTGGTATGTAATGTATTACCAGTAGAAAAACCACGTTATTTAATGGGTGTAGGTACGCCGATCAATATTTTAGAAAATATTGCGTTAGGTATAGATATGTTTGATTGTGTAATGCCGACCCGCAATGCAAGAAATGGGATGCTTTTTACGAGGAACGGGATTATCAATATCGGAAACAAAAAATGGGCGGATGATTTCTCACCGATTGACGCAGAGAGCGATCTATATGCAGATCAGGTATATTCTAAAGCTTATTTAAGACACCTGATGCATTCTAAAGAGATGTTAGGTGCACAAATAGCAACTTTGCATAATCTCCATTTTTATATGTGGCTAGTTAAGGAAGCACGGGAAAAGATCATCAGCGGCGAGTTTTACGCATGGAAGAACAAAATGGTGACTATATTAGGGAATAAATTATAAATGAGCATCCTAAAGGACAGATTAAAAATTATTGACCGCTTTATTATAGGCAAATACCTGGGTACATTTATTTATACCTTATCTGTCTTTGTGGTTATTATTATTATTTTTGATTTATCTGAAAAACTGGATGATTTCTTGGGTAACAACCTGACTGCATGGCAGGTAATCTCGCTTTATTATGCGGGATCAATACCATTCTATGTGAATATGCTCTCCCCTTTGATCAACTTTATCGCTGTGATATTTTTTACAGCGAAGATGGCGGATCAAACAGAGATCGTACCTATTTTGAGTGGGGGGGTTAGTTTTAACAGGTTTTTAGTCCCCTATTTTATATCTGCATTTGTCATTTTTGCCGCCAACTTAGGTTCTAATTTATACATATTACCCTATACCAACAAGCTTAAAACAAGCTTCGAAAACACCTACGTAAAGAAAAACGACGCATATAGTAAGACGAACATCCATATGAAACTGGATGAAAACACCTATATATGGATCGATAATTTTAACAACAAAACCAATATAGGTTCTCGTTTTTCGCTTGACAAATTCAATGGCGATGTATTGGTCAGAAAACTCATTGCAGAAGAGATCAAATGGGATTCGCTCAAACATAACTGGAAGATCACCAACTATACTGTGCGTAATGTAAACCAGTTAAAAGAAACGATGATCAATGGGATGTCTAAGACCAAAGACACGGTTCTAGATATGAAACCAGACGACTTTTCTGCGTATGAAAACGTATTTGAGACACTTAGTAATACAGAATTATCAGATAAAATAAGGAAAGAAAAAACAAGGGGAACCGGTATTTGGAACGACTTGCTCTTTGAACAATATAAGCGTTGGTTCCAGCCGTTATCTGCCTTTGTACTTACTCTTATCGGTGTGGCCTTATCTTCGCGTAAGGTTAGAGGCGGGGTAGGGCTTCCTTTGGGAATAGGGATATTTATCAGTTTCCTTTATATTGTAGTAAATCAATTCGCCAAAATGTTTTCCATTAAAGGTGGGATACCACCTCTTTTAGCAGTACTCCTACCTACAATATGCTTCGGTTTACTAGGTTTATATCTGCTAAAAAAAGCACCAAAATAATGAACGAACGCTCTCAATCCCCTGCTAATAGAAACTTACTTATCCTTCATTTCACCGTTCTTATCTGGGGCTTTACAGGTATCCTGGGCGCATTGATTTCGGTAGATACGGTGCAACTGGTTTGGTATCGCGTATTAATTGCCAGCATCACTCTATTTGTCTATTTCAGGGTAACCGGACTGAGCCTTAAGGTAAGCAGAAAAGAGTTCCTCCAATTCTTTTTTACAGGCAGTGTAGTGGCCCTGCACTGGATCTTATTCTTCCAGGCAATCAAAGTATCAACCGTATCAGTAACACTGGTGTGCTTATCTTCTTTCACCCTATTTACAGCCATACTGGAGCCCCTGATAAAACGTACTGCGATCCAGATCAGCGACGTATTTATCGGCCTTGTTATTATCGCAGGGATATACATGATTTTTAAGTTTGAAAGCAACTATACTGAGGGCATTATCTTAGGACTTTCTGCTGCCGTTGCGAGTAGTTTATTCTCTATTATGAACTCTCAATTTGCACAAAAAAGCGATGCCAGAGTAATTGGATTTTATGAACTTTCTGGTGCTTTTTTCTGGATTACCATCTACCGTTTATTTGACGCTAGTCTGCTCAGTGAACGGTTTAACCTTAGTACATCAGACTGGGTTTACCTAATGATTTTAGGTACGATCTGCACTGCTCTTGCTTACATTGCAGGCGTGTCTGTGATGCGCACTTTATCAGCATTCCGCGTAGCGCTGATCAGTAACCTCGAACCTGTATACGGAATCATTCTTGCGTTCATTTTCTTTGGTCATAAAGAGACCATGTCCCTCGGATTTTATATGGGATCTACCTTGATTTTAGGTGCGGTTTTTCTATACCCGATTTACAAAAAACGAAAGAACAGAAGTTAAAATTTCTGTAAATAGAGATATCCTTCGGTCAACATATTTTGATTTTATCTTGGGACCCGCGCATCAGGTTTGCTGTTTTTTTGTTGGCATTGATAAATTTCATGATGTTATAAGATGTAATCTTATGGAGATTTTCAGCTCAAAATCATTCGATTTTTAAGCATAAAAGAGTAGGGCTATGCCTCAATTTACAGTGATCAAAATATTGATTACAGGCTTTTAAAACTAATCTTTAGCTGTAAATTACACCCCATCCCCTTCATCCGTAAGTTGATCTTTAGCATCTATATTTCGTATATCCAGCACATAAAACAATTGATTTTATTTTTAAATGCGACGCGAAATAGTGTATCTTCAAACCGCCTTTAGATGCAACAATATGAAGTTAAATAAGACAAAACAGAATCAGGCAGTTAGGCCCTATTTTAAACTTCAAAAACAATACAAGTTTAAACAATAATTTAACATATATAATTTTAATTTTCAGATATTTAAATACAACTACTTGATTTATCACAACATATAGAATAGACTTTAAAATATTTAATAAACTAATTTTATTAGTAATAAGGTATAATGCACCAAAATTATAAAAATACAGTACTAACATTCAGAGTTTTAACTTTAATAATATTAACATTTACATTACATAAATCGGAAGCACAGGTTTTTAACGGTGAGCAGAACCCGTTTGGCGTAAAATGGAGACAGATCAATACTTCTGGATTTAAGATTATCTATCCTGTAGAAATGGAAACCGAAGCACAACGAATGGCTAATACCATACCTGCCATTTTTCCTCTTGTAGGTGGTAGCCTGAACGTTAAAAAAACTACGCTCCCTATTATTTTTCAAAACCGAGGTGTGATTGCAAATGGCTTTGTGCAGCTGGCCCCTAAAAAATCAGAATTCAATACTACCCCGCCTCAATCTTTTGACAGCCAGGATTGGCTGAATAACCTTGCCGTACATGAGCTAAGGCACGCTGCCCAGTTCGATAAACTGACTGGCGGCAGACCCTATCCTTTTCCCGAAGAAGTATACTTTGCATGGATGGGTGTAAGTATCCCCTTATGGTATTTTGAAGGAGATGCAGTAAGCATCGAAACTTCTCTCACTAATGCGGGTCGCGGCAGACAGCCAAGCTGGATTATGCCCTATAGAACATTATTGCTGCAGGGTAAAAAATACAGCTATAGCAAAGCCAATTTCGGTTCGGAAAAAGATGTCACTCCGGGGTATTATCAGCTCGGTTATCTCCTTGCTTCACACATTAGGGAATCGGCCGGAAAATCTGTTTTCGACAGCGTGCTGACAGACATTAAAAAACATCCTGTCCGACTGTATCCATTTGCAGGAAGCCTGAAGAAGTTCAGTGGAAAAACAGGACGTGAATGGTACGGATATGCGACAGAAAAACTAAGGGGCGACTGGACAAAACAAGCTGCACTTACACCAACTGTAAATTACCCTGTGCTCAATAAGCAAGCGAAGTATGAAACGAATTATTACCTGCCTGCAAAAATGCCCGATGGAAAAATCCTGGTTTTAAAAACTAGCAAGACGGCGCCTCCTGCTTTTGTACTGATCGGACAAGATCAAAAGGAGGTGCAGTTAAAGGGAATCGGCCAGCAGGAACAACCCTGGTTCAGCTATGCAAATGGTAAGATTGTGTGGGACGAAATCCGGTATGACCCGAGGTTCCTGCAGCGCACCTATAGCGTGGTTTGCATTTACGATTTGCAGACTAAAAAAGTTAAAACCCTGACCAACACCAGCCGAACCTTCTCCCCTACCCTGTCGGCTGATGGCTTGCGGATCGTTGCAGTAGAAATCGACTTAAGCAATAAAGTACAGCTCATCATTATGGATGCAAACACTGGAAAGAAGATCCGTACTTTTCCAAATCCAGACAACCTGCTGATCCAGACTCCATCGTTTGACGGTAGCGGAAAAATAATCACCTATGTTAGCGTAAACGAAAACGGTAAAGCACTATGGACAGTGGACAATGAGGGCAGAACCAATAAAATTATTAGCGAAACGCAACAGCAATTAAGCAGGCCGGTATTCATTGGCTCTAGAATCGCATTTAACGCCCACTACAACGGAATAGACAATATTTATGATGTTGATCCTGCCTCAAAAAAAATAATCGCGCTAAGCGCCTCTAAATACGGCGCCTTTAACCCGACCCTAATAAA